>Ga0209415_10015517_pt1 | contig 12335 bp, 6 predicted proteins | sample PeaSoiSIISIP2007_FD_187696 | JGI IMG/M metagenome (GOLD analysis project Ga0209415, IMG submission 187696) | Peat soil microbial communities from Weissenstadt, Germany - SII-SIP-2007 (SPAdes) (version 2) | ecosystem: Environmental > Terrestrial > Soil > Wetlands > Peat | place: Germany... | reverse complement strand
GTGGAAAGCATCAAGGCGGCGCTGCCCGACCTCAAGCGTGCGATCTCCTCGGGCATCACGCTCACCATCGTCGCCGACCGCACCGAGACCATCCGCGCGTCGGTGCTCGATGTGCAGATCACGCTGGTTGTGGCGATCGCGCTCGTCGTTGCGGTGATCTTCCTGTTCCTGCGCAGCCTGCGCGCCACCGTCATTCCGGGCGTCGCCCTGCCGCTGTCGCTGATCGGCACGTTCGGCGTCATGGAAATTGCGGGCTACGGGCTCGACAATCTGTCGCTGATGGCGCTGACGGTCGCCACCGGCTTCGTCGTCGACGACGCCATCGTCATGATCGAGAACGTCGTCCGCTACATCGAACGCGGCGAACCGCCGCTCGCCGCCGCCTACAAGGGCGCCGGGGAGATCGGCTTCACGATCGTATCGCTCACCGTGTCGCTGATCGCGGTGTTTATTCCGTTGCTGTTCATGACCGGCGTCGTCGGCCGGCTGTTCCACGAATTCGCCGTGACGCTCTCGGTGGCGGTGATCATGTCCGCGATCATCTCGCTGACGCTGACGCCGATGATGTGCGGGCGTCTGCTGCGCCCTCAGGAAACCGCGCGGCCGGGGCTGCTGTCGCGGGGGCTGGAAGCGGGCTTCGACGCGCTGCTCGGCCTGTATCGCCGCAGCCTCGACTGGTCGTTGCGGCACGAGAGCCTGATGCTGCTCGTCGCGCTGGCCACGCTAGTCGGAACAGTCGCGCTCTACGTCGTCGTCCCCAAGGGCTTCCTGCCGCAGCAGGATACCGGGCTCATCGTCGCCGTCACCGAAGCCTCCCAGAGCGTCTCCATCCCCCGCCTCGCCGCGTTGCAGGCCGAAGTGGCGGACCGGGTGGTCCGCGATCCAGCGGTGCAGGGCGTGACGTCGGTCGTCGGCGCCGGAACGATGAACGCGACGCCCAACACGGGACGGCTGTCGATCGCGCTGAAGCCACGCGCCTCGCGCGACGGCGTCGACACGATCATCGCCCGGTTGCAGTCGCAACTGCGCGACATCGCCGGCCTGGCCGTATTCCTCCAGCCGGTGCAGGATATCCAGATCGGCACCCGCGTCAGCCGCACGCGCTATCAGTACACTCTGGTCGACACCGATCCCGCCGAACTCGCGCGCTGGGGGCCGCGGCTGCTGGCGCGGCTGGCGGGCATTCCCGGCCTGACCGACCTTGCGAGCGACCAGCAGAACGACGGCTTCCGCACCATGCTCAACGTCGACCGCGAAACGGCGACGCGGCTCGGCGTGCCGATGCAGGCGGTCGTCGACACGCTCTACGACGCTTTCGGCCAGCGCCAGATCGCGACCATCTTCGGCCAGGCCAACCAGTATCGTGTCGTGCTGGAGGCCAATCCCGACTGGCAGGCCGATCCCAACACGCTGCTGCAATTGCGCGTGCCGGGCGCCAACGGCGCGCAGGTGCCGCTCACCGCCTTCACCACAATCACCCGCGACACGACCCCGCTCGTCATCACCCACGAGGCGCAGTTCCCGGCGGTGACGCTCAGTTTCAACCTCGCTCCCGGCACCTCGCTCGGCCAGGCGGTCAGCGACATCGCCGCCGCCGAGGCCGAGATCGGCCTGCCGCCGACCATCGGCGGCAGCTACTCGGGCGACGCGGCGGAATTCCAGCGCTCGCTCTCGGCCGAGCCGTGGCTGATCCTCGCCTCGGTGGTGGTGATCTACATCGTTCTGGGCGTGCTGTACGAGAGCTGGATCCACCCGCTGACGATCATTTCGACGCTGCCGTCCGCCGGCATCGGCGCCCTGCTGGCTTTGATGGGCTTCGGCATCGACCTGTCGCTGGTCGCGCTGGTCGGCATCGTTCTGCTGATGGGGATCGTGAAGAAGAACGCGATCATGATGATCGACTTCGCGATTGAGGCGGAACGCGGCCGCGGGCTTGCCCCGCTCGATGCCATCCGCGAGGCGAGTCTGTTGCGATTCCGCCCGATCATGATGACGACGATGGCGGCCCTGCTCGGCGCCCTGCCGCTGGTGCTCGGCCATGGCGCGGGCTCGGAGCTGCGCATCCCGCTTGGCGTCACGATCATCGGCGGCCTGCTGCTGTCGCAACTGCTGACGCTCTACACGACGCCGGCGATCTACCTCGCGCTGGAGCGTCTCCGGCTCCGCGTCGCGCGCCGCTTCGGCGGTCCCGCGCCCGAGCCGGCGGAGTAGGATGAACTTCTCCGCCCCCTTCATCGCGCGGCCCGTCGCGACGATGCTGCTGGCGATCGGTATCCTTCTCGCCGGCGGCCTTGCCTACCGGTTCCTCCCAGTGGCCCCGCTGCCCTCGGTCGATATCCCGACCATCGTCGTGTTCGCAGGCCGCCCAGGCGCCGATCCCGAGACGATGGCCAACTCGGTCGCCGCCCCGCTCGAGCGGCGTCTGGGCGAGATCGCCGGGGTCACCGAACTCACCTCGCTCTCGGCGGTCGGCTCGACCAGCGTCATCGTGCAGTTCGACGTCGGCAAGAACCTGGAGTCCGCCGCGTACGACGTGCAGGCGGCGATCAACGCCGCGCTGCCCGATCTGCCGGCGGAGCTTCCGCAGCGCCCGTACTACAAGAAATTCAATCCCGCCGAAGCACCGATCCTGACGCTCGCGCTGACCTCGCCGACACTCTCGGTGGCGCAGGTCTATGATGCCGCCGACACGATCCTGGCGCAGCGGCTGTCGCAGGCCGACGGCGTGTCGCAGGTCCAGGTCGGCGGCGGCGAGAAGCCGGCGGTGCGGGTGCAGCTCGATCCGGCGGCACTGGTCGCGGCCAGTATCTCCGGCGACAACGTCGTGGCGACGGTCCGCGCCGCCAACGTCAACGCGCCGACCGGCGGTTTCCAGGGGCCGCGTCGCGCCGAGATCATCGGCATCAACGGCCAGCTCTCCCACGCCGCCGACTACGCGCCGCTGCTGGTCAAATCGGCCAACAGCGCAACGCTGCGCCTCGACGACGTGGCGCGGGTCGTCGACGACGTCGCCAACACGCGCCTTGCAGCCTGGGTCGGCAAGGAACCGGCCATTCTGCTCACGATCACCAAGGAAGCCGGCGCCAACATCATCGATACCGTCAACAACGTGAAGGCGTTGCTGCCGCAGTTGATGGAGTGGCTGCCGCGCGACATCGCGGTGAGCGTGATCGCCGACCGCACCACGACGATCCGCGCCAGCGTCGGCGACGTGCAGCTTACCCTGCTCATGACCGTCGCGCTGGTGCTGATCGTCGTTGCGCTGTTCATGCGTCGGCTGGTGCCGACCGTCGCCGCGGCGGTCACGATACCGCTCTCGCTCGCCGGCACACTCGCGGCCATGTGGCTGTTCGGCTACTCGCTCGACAATTTCTCGCTGATGGCGCTGACGGTCTCGGTCGGGTTCGTCGTGGACGACGCGATCGTGATGATCGAGAACATCGTGCGCCTGATCGAGCGCGGCCGCCCGCCGCTCGCCGCGGCGATCGAGGGCGCGCGCCAGATCGGCTTCACGGTCGTCTCGATCAGCGTATCGCTGGTCGCCGTGTTCATCCCGATCCTGTTCATGGGCGGCATCCTCGGGCGGCTGTTCCACGAATTCGCCGTGACGCTGACCATGGCGATCGCGATTTCCGCCCTCGTCTCGCTGACCCTGACGCCGATGATCTGCGGTCGCTTCATGCGCGCTTCGGACACACTGTCGCCGACGCAATCGGCCGGCCCCGTCGGGCGTGCGATGGACCGCGCCTTCGGCGCCACGACGCGCGTGTACGTCCACACCCTCGACTGGGCGCTCCGCCATCGCCGCGCGATGCTCGGCCTGACCGTCGCCACCGTCGGCGCAACCGTCTGGCTCTACGGCGCGGTGCCGAAGGGCTTTCTGCCGACCCAGGATACCGGATTGCTGATCGGCTCGACGCTGGCCTCGCCCGACGTTTCGTTCCAGGCTATGGCGGAGCGCCAGCGCGAGGTCGTCGACGTGCTGCTGGCCGACCCGGCGGTGGAAAGCGTTGGATCGACGATCGGCGTCACCACCGGCTGGTCCTCGCTCAATCGGGGCCAGCTTTCGATCAGCCTCAAGCCGCTGGCGGAGCGAAGGATTTCATCCGAACAGGTCATCAATCGGCTGCGCGGGCCGCTCGCCAAGGTGGGCGGCGTGCAGACGACGCTGTTCTCGGCCCAGGACCTGCGCGGCGGCGGGCGCAGCGGCGGAGCGCAGTTCCAGTTCGTGCTGCTCGCCGACACGCTGCCCGAGCTGCGGCAATGGTCGCTGCGGCTCGAGGACAAGCTCAAGACGCTGCCGCAGATCACTGACGTGACCAGTGATCAGGACCGCGCCGGGCCGCAGGCCGATGTCGTGATCGACCGCGAGACCGCCGCACGGCTGGGCGTGAGCGTGCAGGCGATCGACGACGCGCTGAACAATGCCTACTCGCAGCGCCAGATCTCGGTGATCTACACCCAGCGCAACCAGTACCGGGTCGTCGTCGAGATCGACCCGCGCCTGGCTGCCGACCCCTCGCAGCTCGACCACATCTATGTCGGCGCCAGCAACGGCACGCAGGTTCGGCTCGGATCGGTGGCCCATTTCGGCCGCTCGACCGCGCCGCTGACGGTGCGCCACCAGGGCCAGTTTCCCGCCGCGACGCTCAGCTTCAACCTCGCCCCCGGCGTGGCGCTCGGCGACGCCATCGCGCTGGTCAAGAAGACGACGGGCGAACTCGGGTTGCCGCCGAACATCCGCACCGATTTCGCCGGCAATGCCAAGTTCCTCACCGACTCGCTGAAGTCGCAGCCGTTCCTCATCCTCGCCGCGCTCGTTTCGATGTATATCATCCTGGGCGTACTGTACGAGAGCCTGATCCAGCCCCTGACGATCCTCTCGACCTTGCCCTCCGCCGGCATCGGCGCGCTGGTGGCGCTGCTGCTGACCGGAACGGACCTCTCGGTCATGGCGATCATCGGCATCCTGCTGCTGATGGGGATCGTCAAGAAGAATGCGATCATGCTGATCGACTTCGCCCTCGAGGCCGAACGCCACGAGGGTCTGACGCCGGACCAGGCGATCCGGGCCGCGTGCAGTGAGCGTTTCCGCCCGATCATCATGACGACGCTCGCTGCTCTGCTTGGCGCGCTCCCGCTCGCCTTCGCGTTCGGCACCGGGGCCGAACTTCGCACCCCGCTCGGCATCTCGATCATCGGCGGACTGATCCTGTCGCAGCTGCTGACGCTCTACACGACGCCGGTCGTCTTCCTGGCGCTCGAGCGCTTCACGCGCCGCCGCCCCCGCCTCGCACCGGCTCACGCCTGACACGCACTGAAGGCGCCGATCATGCCGGATATTCAACTTGCGTGACGGCGCTCCAGGCAAAGTGATGAGCTTGCCGGGCGGCAGATCGTTGCGGCATGGCAGGAGCGGCGGGTAGGTTCGGCATTGATTTATGTCCAGGCGATCGGATTCCCGATCGCCTCTCGCGAAAGTTCACGCCATGGCATTCCTGCGCTGCGCGATCACCGCCGCCGCTGCCGTCTCCTTCAATGTCGCCGGTGCTGCGTTGGCGCAGGACCAGACGGTGGCGGGCGGGCGCATCGTTGTTCCGCGCTCCAGTGTCGAGCGGGCGGAGGATCGCGGCGTCCGCGCCCATACGAACGTCGAGCTGTTCTTTCCGACCAACGGCCTGCCGATGACGGCGGCGAACACGCCGGGGGGATATTTCGAAACGCCGGCTTCGCTGGCCTGCGTCTATCGGCAGGTGAAGATTGCCTCCGCGAGCTGCAATCCCACCGTGGTGACCGCCGTCTCCAAGCATGGCAGCCGCGCCATCGCCCTCGTCGAAGCCTTTGACGATCCCAACGCGACGAGCGATCTTGCCAGCTATTCGGCCGAGTTCGGGCTGCCGGCGCCAAGTGCCACGAACTTCCAGGTGATCTATGCCGCGCCCGGTTCCTCGACCCAGACCGGCACGCCGCCGCCGCAGGATCCGAGCGGCGGATGGGAGGTGGAGACGGCGCTCGACATCGAGATGGCCCACGCCATGGCGCCGCACGCGAAGCTGTATCTGGTGGAGGCGAATTCCAACGGCAGCGGCGATCTCTTCCCAGCAGTGATCCTGGCGAGCAACCTCGTCGCCGCGGCCGGCGGCGGCGAGGTTTCCATGAGCTGGGGGTTCGGCGACTTCGCCGGCGAGAACGGGTTCGACCCCAACTTCACGACCAACGGCGTCGTATATTTCTCCTCGGCCGGCGATTCCGCCGGGCTGAACTACCCCAGCACCTCGCCGAACGTGATTTCCGCTGGCGGTACGACGATCAGCCGCAATCCCGCGACCGGGGATTTCGAGCTGGAGAGCGCTTGGCCCAATACCGGCGGCGGCGCGACGCTGAACGAGTCGCGGCCGAGCTATCAGGACGGAATCGCGACCATTGTCGGGACCCAGCGGGGGACGCCGGACCTCGCCTTCGTGGCCGACGGCCGTACCGGCGTCTGGATCTACGACAGCTTTCCCGTCAACGGACAGGCAGGAACCTGGTACATAGCGAGCGGAACGAGCGTATCGACGCCCGGCCTCGCCGGGCTCGTCAATGCCGCCGGCGGCTTCGCCGCCTCGACCAATGCCGAGTTGACCAAGGTGTATGGCAACCTTGGATCGAAGACGGATTTCAGGGACATTGTGAATGGCGATTGCGGCCCCTGGGCTGGCTATCTGGCGCAGAAGGGCTGGGATTTTTGCACCGGTGTGGGATCGGTCACCGGCACCGCGGGCAAGTAGAGGCGGGTTGCGGCAAAGCGGTCGCGAAGGCCGGCCGCGTCGCGGTGACGTCCGGCGAGCCCCGGCTCGCGGTGCGTGAAACGGGAATGCCATCCCGTCGTTCGTGCCGTTGTTCTTGACTTTTCTGCCTGGGAACTTGATATCCGCGCCATCGCGCTGGCCCGCAGACGCGCGCATAGCGACGCCGCAGCGGCGGCGGGCGCAATTTACGCTTCCTGAATGAGAGTGCCGTTGACCGACACGCCGACCGCCACAGCGGACCCGACCGAATTTGCGCCCGACCCCGGTGAGGGAGCGATCGCGCCGCCGGCCGATGATGCCGGCGAAGTCGCCCCCCCCTCACCCTTCGCCGAACTCGGCCTGTCCGAACCGGTCGTGCGCGCCATCACCGAGATGGGCTACCGGCGGCCGACTCCGATCCAGGAACAGGCCATTCCCATCGTGCTGATGGGCCGCGACATCCTAGGCGTCGCGCAAACCGGTACCGGCAAGACCGCGAGCTTCACCCTGCCGATGCTGGACATCCTCTCCGGATCGCGGGCCCGCGCGCGCATGCCGCGCAGCCTCATCCTGGAGCCGACGCGCGAACTGGCGTTGCAGGTGGCGGACAATTTCATCCAGTACGGCCGATACCTGAAGCTCAACCACGCGCTGATCATCGGCGGGGAGAGCATGTCGGATCAGAAGGATGTGCTGGCGCGGGGCGTCGACGTGCTGATCGCCACGCCGGGCCGGCTGCTCGACATGTTCGAGCGCGGCAACATCCTGCTCACCGACACACGGTTGCTGGTGATCGACGAGGCGGACCGGATGCTGGACATGGGGTTCATCCCCGACGTCGAGCGAATCGTCGCGATGCTGCCCGCCAACCGCCAGACCCTGTTCTTCAGCGCCACCATCGCCCCCGAGATCGTCAAGCTCGCCGATGCCTTCCTGCAGAATCCGAAGCAGATCACCGTCTCGCGGTCGGCCTCGGTGGCGACCACCATCACCGCCGGTCTGGTGCTCGTCGCGGAGCACGACAAGCGCGAGGCGCTGCGGCGGCTCGTGCGGACGCGCAACGTGCAGAATGCGCTGGTCTTCTGCAACCGCAAACGCGACGTGGACGTGCTGCACCGCTCCCTGGTCAAGCACAATTTCAGCGCCGGCGCGTTGCACGGCGACATGGCGCAGTCGGTGCGCTTCGCGACGCTTGAGAAATTCAAGGCCGGTGACCTGCAGCTTCTGGTGTGCAGCGACGTCGCCGCGCGCGGCCTCGACATCGGCGGGCTGTCGCACGTGTTCAATTTCGACGTCCCCGTCCACGCCGAGGACTACGTGCACCGGATCGGGCGCACTGGCCGCGCGGGCCTCGCCGGCGAGGCGCTGACCATCGCCTCACCGGAGGACCGCGTGATGGTCGAGGCCATCGAGAAACTCACCGGCAACCCGATTCCGCCGGTGACGGTCGAAGGCCTTGATCCGGTCGACTGGGCGCCCGACGAGGGACGCAAGGGCCGGCGCCGCGGCCGCGCGCCCGCCGCCAAACCCGCGGCGAGGAGCCCCGCCGATGCCGCCGCGCCACGCGCCAAGGACAAGGCACCGCCGCGCCGCACCGCCGCTAGGGCGGCGATCGTCGCAGCAGCCGCCGAACCGGAGGTCGCGCCACCCGAGGTAGCACCCCACGCGGCGCCGGCGACGCGCGAATACGCAACTCCCCGTCCGCCGCGCGCCGAGCCCGTGCGGGAGCGCGAGCCGCGCCGCGAGCGGGAACCCGGCCGCGAGCGCGAGCCGAAGCGTGACCGTGAGCCACGAGGCGGCGACGATGTTGCACGGGTCGTCGGTTTCGGCGACGACGTGCCGGCCTTCATGCTGGTGCGCGCCCGCCCGCCGCGCGCAGCGGCGCCAGCCGCTCCGTCCACGGCCGATGCGCAGGAGGACAGCGCAGCATGAACGTCGTCACCGCTCCGCAGACGCGAACCGACGCCGTTGCCGGCAGCCATTTCACCAAATTCGCCTGGGACGATGCGCTGCGGTTCGACGATCAGCTGTCAGACGACGAACGCCTGATTCGCGACAGCGCCCGCGCCTACTGCCAGGAGAAGCTGTTTCCGCGCATCGTGATGGCCAACCGCCACGAGCGCTTCGATCGTGAGGTCATGACCGAGATGGGCGAACTCGGCCTGCTCGGCGCGACGATCCACGGTTACGGCTGCGCCGGCGCCTCCTACGTCGCCTACGGGCTGATCGCGCGCGAGGTCGAGCGGGTCGACAGCGGCTATCGCAGCGCCCTCTCCGTGCAATCCTCGTTGACCATGTATCCGATCTGGCTGTTCGGGTCCGAAGCGCAGAAGACATCGTATCTGCCCCGGCTGCGGACTGCCGAGTGGCTGGCATGCTTCGGTCTCACCGAGCCCGACGCCGGCTCCGATCCCGGCTCGATGCGGACGCGGGCGCGCAAGGTCGATGGCGGGTTCGTGCTCAACGGCTCGAAGACCTGGATCTCCAACGCGCCCGTCGCCGACCTGTTTCTCGTCTGGGCGAAGGATGACGACGGCGACATCCGCGGCTTCCTGATCGAGAAGGGCGCCAAGGGCCTGTCGGCGCCCAAGATCGAGGGCAAGTTCGCGCTCCGGGCCAGCGTCACCGGCATGGTGATGATGGAGGACGTGTTCGTACCGGCGGAGAACATGCTGCCGGGCGCCAAGGGCCTGCGCGGACCGTTCAGCTGCCTCAATTCGGCCCGCTACGGCATCGCCTGGGGCGCGCTCGGCGCCGCCGAATTCTGCTGGCATGCGGCGCGCGAGTACACGATGAACCGGATGCTGTTCGGCAAGCCGCTCGCCGCCACGCAGCTGATCCAGAAGAAGCTCGCCGACATGCAGACCGAGATCGCCATCGGGCTGCAAGCCGTGCTCCGGGTCGGCCGCCTGATGGACGAGCACAACGCCGCGCCCGAGATGATCAGCCTGGTGAAGCGCAATTCCTGCGGCAAGGCGCTGGAGATCGCCCGCGCCGCGCGGGACATGCATGGCGGCAACGGCATCGCCGACGAGTACCACGTGATCCGCCACTGCATGAACCTTGAGGCGGTGAACACCTACGAGGGCACGCATGACGTGCACGCGCTGATCCTCGGCCGGGCGCAGACGGGGCTCAACGCCTTCGGCAACTGAAGCGCCGCAGATCGTCCGCGTTGAGCGCCTCGGCGCCGATGGCGACGGGGTCGCGCGGGCGCCGGATGGACGCCCGCTCTACATCCCCTTCGCGCTGCCCGGCGAAACCGTGCGGGCGCGGCTGCTCGGGCGCCGGGGCGAGGGCTGGGCGGCAGAGCTCGATGCAATCGTCGATCCCAGTCCCGAGCGTGTGGTCCCGCCCTGCCCGCGCTTCGGCGTGTGCGGCGGCTGCGCGGTGCAGCACTGGCGGGACGACCGTTACGCGGCCTGGAAGCAGGATGTGCTGGACGCGGCGCTGCGCCGGGCGGGTTTTCTCGATCCGCCGATCGCGAAGCTGGTTCGCACACCGCAAGCGGTCAGGCGGCGGGCCGATCTGGCGCTGGCACGCGGGGCGGGCGGCGGCGTTCGCATCGGCCTGCACCGGCAGCGCGGATCGGACATCGTCGACCTGACGGGCTGCGTCGTCCTCGACCCGCACCTGCTCGCCCTGATCGCGCCGTTGCGCGTGGCGCTTGAGCGCGGACGAATGCTGCGGCAGGGCGGCTCGGCGATCGTGAACCTGCTCGACACCGGGCCGGATATCCTGCTCCGCACCGACGGCAATCCGAACGCCGACGAGCGGGCCCGCCTGACCGAATTTGCGCGAACGAACGGCGTACCCCGATTGACGTGGGCGCGCGGCGACGGCGCGGCCGAGACGATCGCCCAGCTTGGACCGGCGGAAGTGGCGCTCTCGGGCGTCAATGTCGCGCCGCCCCCCGGCGCCTTCCTGCAAGCCTCGCGCGAGGGCGAGGCAGCGATCGTCGCTGCCGTGCTCGCCGGCCTGCCGCCGGCGCTGCCACGCAAGGCGCGCATCGTGGAAATGTTCGCCGGCTGCGGAACTCTGACCTTCGCACTGGCGCAAGCGGCGCGTGTGTCGGCGTTCGAAGGCAACCAGGATGCCGTCGCGGCCCTGCGCACCGCTGCCGGACGCGCCGGGTTCGCCGGTCGCATCGAGGCGACAAGACGCGATCTCGCGCGCCAACCGCTGCAAGCCGGCGAATTGGCGAAAACAGCCGCCGTCGTGCTCGATCCCCCGTTTGCCGGTGCCGCCGAACAGATGGCGCCGCTGGCCGCAAGTAATGTCGCTCGCGTCATTTATGTCAGCTGCAATCCCGCCGCCCTGGCGCGCGACGCGCGGGTACTTCGGGACGGCGGCTATCGGCTGTTGTCGGCGGTGCCGATCGACCAGTTCCTGTATTCGCCGCGCCTTGAAGCGGTGGTGGTGTTCGCCCGGTGACCATATTAAATTGTTATCGGAACAATATCGACGCGGCTCGGCGGGCACGTTCAGGCGTGCGCGAACCCCTGCCGAGCCTGGATGGCGGCCGGCCGCGCCGGAGCGGTCGGCCAGCCGGCTTCCCGCCGCGCGGCGGGAAGTGGGGATCGCGGCGGAGCGGCCGCCGCGTCAGATACGTGCGGCTGGGGCGGATCGGGCGGCGGCAGCTTCGCGCGAGGGACCGCGTGCGGCGGCGCGACCGCCAGCATCCGGCAGAGCGGGCGCAGGAGCCGGCGGGCCTGCGGCGAGGCGGCCAGCAGGGCGGCCATCTCCGGCTCCGACAGCAGATGCCGCAACTGCGAGCCATAGCACGCGGCCTCCGGCACCAGGCGCACCAGCCAGGCGAATTTGTGCGGCAGGCGCGGCCACGCCGCTTGCGGCGCCCGGTGGGCCAGCTTCAGCGGGGTTGCGGGGAGGCGGCGAGTCAACGCCCTGCCGGCGGCGGCCCGGGCGGCGAGTGCGGCGAGAAGCCGGGAAACATATTGCAACCGGCTCCAAAGCAGGATCAGCAACGTGCCGCTCAGGGTTTTGGAGCGTCCGGCGATCGCCTCCCCGGCCGTCCGCCGGACCCCGGCCGGCCGCCGGACCCCCAGCCGCGCGGCGGCCGCCTGGCACAGAGCGTCGACGATGGCGGTGAGACGGGCCGAGAGGTTGGGGGCGTTTGATGGGGCGAGGAGCACGAACAAAACAGGAACATAATCCGGCGGATTTGTCAAGCACGAAACTCACCGCGCGGCCAGGCACTTAGCGCGGGATCGCTCTAGATCGAACCGGCGGCGGCGGATCGGTCCGCTTGGACCGGAAGCGCCGCTCGCGGCCCTCACGCCCCGCCCGCGCGGCGCCGGAGCGCGGCGACGTAGCTGCGGTTCCAGGTTGGGGTTATGAGAACCTCGTTGATACAAACGTGCGGCGGCAGGCAGGCGATGTAGCGGATCAGGTCGCCGCACTCGGCCGGCTGCACCATCTTCGCCCGTTCCTCCGCCGACACCGGAACGGGGCGCTTGTCGAGGATCGGCGTCGCCACCTCGCCGGGGCAGAGCGCGGTGGAGCGGATGCCGTTGACGCATTCCTCCATGTTGATGCTGTGGCTCA
>Ga0209415_10015516_pt1 | contig 12335 bp, 7 predicted proteins | sample PeaSoiSIISIP2007_FD_187696 | JGI IMG/M metagenome (GOLD analysis project Ga0209415, IMG submission 187696) | Peat soil microbial communities from Weissenstadt, Germany - SII-SIP-2007 (SPAdes) (version 2) | ecosystem: Environmental > Terrestrial > Soil > Wetlands > Peat | place: Germany... | reverse complement strand
GGAGAACTACGGCATGGTTGCGTTGGTCCCCGCACCGCTGCGCGATTGGACCTGGTCAAATCCGAAAGCCGGGGAATCCACGTTCGTTTATCTACGGCACTCGTCCCTATCGTTTTTCGACGCGTTCACGGAGGCCCGATACCAATTGAATGTCGTCGTAAATGTTCCCGATCCGTCGATACCGGCGGGTTCCCTCGTTGTGCTGAAATCGGCCGGATGGAAGTGAGCGCAGATGCGATTATTCCAGCAGCGGATGCCCCTTGGGCAACTGATGCGCATACCAGGTCGCGAGGCGATGCCGAATCGTCTTCTCGGCGACCTGGTCTTCCGGCATAGGCGCGATGGCTTTGTCGTGCACGAGCAAGCGATAAACGTATAACGCTTTTTCGCTCGCCGAGTCGGTCGGCTCGAATTCGACCGCCCCGCGGCCTTCCGCATATCGACAGCCGGCGAGTAACGCCGCCTTGAATAACTCCGCCTCGTGTTTGAGTTTTTTCATCTGCAGACCCACTCCCCAAATGCGCTTACGAGCGGCTAAAGGGATTATCTACAGCTACTGTAACGCGTTTCAAGGCCTGGCAGCGATTGTACCCGGCGGTCGACCTGGGAATCCGCCTAGGTCTTAAACGGTCGGCTCCGAGTTCGAAGCTCGCGAACGACCAACTCGCTCGTTATCTCGATAACTGCATGTTTGCCCGACGCACCGACGTCCTTTCGTGCTTCGAGGCGCTGTTCGGCGAATCGCTCGCGCTCGGCAACGCTGACTCGTTTGACGGTGGGCTCCTCGTAGTAGGCGGCCAAGTAGCTTGCGACCGCTTGCGCAGCAATCTGCTCGGAGAAAAAGCCAAGCCGTAGAGCGTGAATGACGCGGTCTTCGTCGAAAGCCTCCACGGAGTACAACCGGTAGACGCCGAAGATATCCAAGTTCGGTACCGTGTCCGGATCGCATGGGGTAGCGCCCACCGACAATTGAACAACGAACCAGCGCATTGAGTCTTCATCTTCCAGTTCCATCGACGTCAACGCGCGAACCGTTTGAGTGGTCTCGATACTGATCTTGGGCTTGCTGAACTCTTCGAGAAAGCGCGTAGGAGAGACAGGATCGGCAGGTCCTAGCGGCCGAATCTTTCCGGCGTCCGTAGGGCTCGAGGGAGGCAGAGTAGCTTTCGGCGCCGGCTTTGCCGCCGCTGTCTTTGCAGCTGCCGGAGCTGGTGCGGTCGGCGTGCGAGCCTTTATTGGTGGCATTGACGGCGGAGCAATACGTGCCGCAGATTTAGGCGGAATTGCGGCGCTGGATTCAGTCCGCTTAGCGGCCGCGTTCGACGCCGGCTTCGGCGCAGGTAGATGGCTGGGCTTTTTCGCAGGCGCCTGCGGCGCAGCTTGCACCAGCGGCATGCGCGGTTGAGCCGGCTTAATCCCTTGCGAGGGCGATGAGCGAACTGGCGGTATATCAATGGTCGGCGCTGCCGCAGCTGGCATGTCATGCGCAACGGATGCCGCGGGTTTCGCCGCAATTGGAGCGCTCGCTTGGAGCGGCTTCGCGGTGGCGCTCACCACCGGCTTCGGTGCCGGCAGATCGTCGAGCGTAATCACAGGCGCCTGCGGCGCAACTTGAACCGGCGGTACAAGCGGTTGAGCCGGCGTAATTGCCGGTGCCGCCGAGCAGAGAATGGGCGGTAAATCAATGTTTGCTGCCGTCGCAGCGATCGTGTCATGCGCGGCGGGCGCAGTCGGTTTCGCCGCAATTGGAGCGCTCGCTACGAGCGGCTTGGCTGCCGCGGTCAACACCGGTTTCGGTGCCGGTTGATCGTTGGACTTTGTCTCGGGCGCTTGCGGTGCAACTTGAACCGGCGATGTGCGCGGCGGAACGGGCGCTACCGCTTGCGCGGGCCATAACAGCACGGGCGGTTCGGGCAGGGGGGGCGACGTCGCCGCTTGGGCGGCCGGCGGGGCCGGGGCGGCCGGTGGCAGAGTGACGGCTGTTAAAGGTGCCGCATCCACAGTGGTTTCGGAAGCTGCCGTATGCGTATCAGGTGTCGTTTGGGTATTAGCTGCCGCATGCGTATCCGGTGGCGCATGCATAGTGATTGCCGCATGCGTATCAGGTGAAGCATGCATATTAGCTGTCGCGTGCGCATCAGCTGCCGCATGCGTATCAGCTGTCAAGCGCGTCTCGGGGGTCGCATGCGTACTCACTGCCGCGTGCGCATTAAACGTCGCATGCATACCAGTCGCGACTGTCGCGATGGAATCTGCCGAATCTGCGCCGCGGGACTCGCTTGGCTCCGCTGCCAAGCGGACCGAGTGTACTCGCGACGCAGTTGGCGACACGGCCTGTGCCGGCCACAGCAGTACCGGCGGTTCGGCAAGCGGTGGCGAGGTCGTGTTGTTCACGATTGGCACGGCATCTGTGACAGTGGCCGGCGCGACAGTTATCGGAGGCGTCGCCGCTATGGGAGGCGTTGTCACGACCGGAGGCGTCGTTGCGACCGGAGCCATCACCACCGTGGGGGACGTGGTCACGATCGGTGGCGTCGTTGCGATCGGAGCCATCACCACCGCGGGAGGCGTTGTCACGACGGGAGGCGTCGCTGCGATCGGAGGCGTCGTCGCCATGGTAGGCGCCCTAGCCGCGGTCGATGCAAACTTCGCCATGACTGCCGCAACGAAATCGAACGATTTGGCCGCCGTGGTCAGCGCCGATTGCGGTCCAGGAATACTGGTGTCCATGCCGGTCGCAGACTTTGGCGGCGGTACCAGCGCAGGTGCGTGCGGCGCGGCTTGTGCCGTTGGCATCTGCGGCTGAGGTGGCTGTGCGGCCTGTGTTGGCGCTAGCGGAACACGTGGCGCGAGTGTGGCAGTCGTGAAATTCGCGATAGGCGCGAATGTCGGCGGACGCGTGAATGTCGGTGCACGCGTGAATGTAGGCCCGGGCCTGAATGTCTGCGCAGGCCTGAATGTCGGCGCAGGTGCGGGTGTCGCAACACGCGTGGGTCCCGCAATCGGTCTGGGAGCGGTGAACGGTGCGGGCGGGGCGACGCTTGTGGGTATCTCGACCGGTGTCGGTGCCGCGACGCGGGACGGTGTTGCCACCGGAATGGGTGGCGTGACGCGGGTGGCTGTCACGGCCGCAGTGGGCGCCGGGACGCGCGTGGGTGGCGCGATGCGTGTGGGTGGCGCAACAGGAATCGGTGTCGCGACGCGAGTGGGCGTGGCGATGCGCGTGGCTGTCGCAGCGGCGGCCGAAGATTTCGCGATGGTTGCAGCGCTCGGTTCCAGCGGCTTTGCCGCCGTGCGCGGAATCGTTTTCGGTGGCGGTAGGGCGGCACTCTTGACCCCATTGGGCTTTGCGGCCGGTTTTTTCGAACGCGCTTGCTGCGCATCGATCTTTGCGTGCATTAATTCAATCGCGCGCAAATCGTCGCCGCCGGCAGTCGCCGTTACCGCACCGGGATAGATATCTCGCACCTTCCCGAGAATGACGTCCGCCTCATCTTCGGTATCGATTGGACCGAGACGCAGGCGATAGCGCATACGTCCATCTTCGGTACGTTGCAGCTGATAGACGTGAGCGCGTTCACTTCCGACAATGGCCTGTGTGGGCAGGCTAATGGGCGCAGTCGACGCGCTGAGATTAATCACGAACGGTCCGGGTCCGCCGAGCCTGGCCGCTTCGGCCATGGGCGCAAGCAAATCATCAATGCTAAGGTGCCAAATATCCCCGGTTAGTCGCGAATTTGTCGGCTGCGCCATTAATGGGTTTTCCACGAAAGATTCGGGTTCGACGAGAGTATTGGCTAATAGTACCGAATGAAACTGTGATGGGCGTCGCCAAGCGGCGACAAAGGGCGTTCGCGGGTTCGGCTGGCACACATTGCATTCGCGCGGCGCGATTTCTCAGGCCATTCGTTGAACTTAATACCGCAAAAAACGCTGGACAAATGACGTCGCATCAGCGCGTACGCAACAGTGATATTAAGTAAAGCCATCGACGAATAAACGCGAACGACATTGGCTGAGCTCCAAGCACGAGGATTCTCGCTCGTTGAATTGCTCAAGCGCAGCACGAATCGGCGCGCCCGCGTTTGGCTGCGCGCGTCGATTGATCACAGCGGTCCACATTCGCAAAGAAATTTATTTGGCTATCCGCAGTTATACCTAGCGCTTGCTCGTTTGAATTCTTGCAGACTATGCGAAATGGGTAGCTAACAGTGGGGCAGCGCTTTGCATCCAACCGATCCGGTAAACCGCCATATGAGCACGTGTATCTTGACCGTGGATATCAACGAGCCGGCAGGAGAAGTGCTGCGCTTGTTTGGTGCTTATCCGGTACATCATTTGCCGGTGCTCGATGGTAGGAAGGTCGTCGGTATGCTGAGCACCGCCGATCTGATGAAATTGGATCTGTTCCTGCCCAAGAGCAGCAAATCACCGATCGAATATCTCAATCAGCACATGAAGATCGCCGCGATGCTGCGTCGGCCGCTGCTGTCCATTGAGCCGCATCAATCGATCGAAGCGGCCGCCCAGCTCATGGCTAAACATGGCGTGCACGCGTTGCCGGTTGTCGACTCACAGGACCAACTCCAGGGGCTGGTGACTACAACCGACATCATCTACGCCGCGCTTCGCCCGCAGCACGGCGAGACGCAACGAGATACAACCGCGGGCGCCGCGGCTGAACCCAACCTAATCTCGTTGAGTGCAACGCAGCTCGAGCGAGCGCTGCGCGCCGCGGAGGCGGTGGCTGGGACCGCGCTGGACCCCGATGGCGTTTGCCAGGCGGTTCTTTTCCTACGGGCAAAGGTCGCGATGCTGGAGCAGGTGCGGCTGGCCGCAGAGCGTTACGTGAATGCCGGACAAGATCAGCAGCTTCATATGTCTTTGACCAAGACGCTGGAAGCCGCGAGCCTTGCGCAGCAGCGTGGGTATCAGGCGTCCTTGCCGCGACGCTGAATCGCATTCGCAGACGACCTTCGATATTTTGTAGAGACCCTGCGCGTCGACTCATGCTTGTATATCGGCGATCGCTGGGCGTCTCGCCATGGCGCACGGTGGCCCGCCAATGATCACCGACGATGCGGGCACGCCGGGCGATGGCATCATCCGGCAGCGCAGCCAGAGAGTCGGATCGCTACACCGTGCTGATCTCGGTCGGCCGTGATTTGAGCGACACTTTGTACCCGACGAGTATGCTGCTGGCATACCAGGGGCTACAAACGCATATTTGATGCCTTGCCAGGTACCAATTGGCGCTGAGTGTATCGCATCATCTATGCTGCGAATTCGACAGCGCTAGGCGAGTTACGACAAGGAGTGTGGTGATTTTGTCAGGACAGGACCCGGCATTCCCGCTAGTGCGGTCTGGCTGGTCGACGCTCGCGGCATGCGCCGCCGTCTGCGCCGTCTACAGCGTCACGGGTGCCGCGGGAATCTGGCTGCTGAGACGGATACTCGCGCCAGGCATGGCGGCCGTTGCGCCGACGCTGGGACTGCCGTGGCTGCCGGTAGGGATCGGTGTCAGCGGACTGTTGTTGTTCGGCACGCGTGCCTGGTCCGGCGTCTTCGTCGGCTCCTGCATCGTCTGGGGCGTGGTCCAGGGAGATGCCTGGGGCACGGTGCTCATCGACGCGGCCGGTGAAGCGCTGAGTATTGTGTTGATCGCCCGACTGCTCAATGCATGGCGCTATCGGCCCTCGCTGTCTCGATACCAGGACGTGCTCATTTTAATTGCGGCGGCGGCGCTCGGGCGGCTCGTATCCTCCAGCATCGATATCATCGCCACGCTCGCGGCGCCGTGGTTGGATACGCGCACGAGTGTACGCGTAGTCTTGGAAGCCGCCGGTGTGGTGCGGACCGGCAATGCGCTGACGGTAAGTTCCGCAGTCTTGGCGTTTGCTGCGCGCTGGTGGGCCAACAGTGCGGTCGGAGTCGTGCTGGTCGTGCCGCTGCTCGGGTTTTTCACGGCGACGAGTGAGCGGCGTCATCTGGGCACACGAGCAGAGCGCTGGCTGTGGATGTTCGCTTCGCTCGTGTGGCTACTCGCTGCCTGGACACTTCATGGTTCGGCGCCGCGCGTTGCAATACTCGGCGCCGCTCTGGTGCTCGTCGTCTGGGCAGCACGCCACTTCGGCGTCGCGATTGCGTCGATTGGCACGCTCGTATTCTCGATGGCCGCGACGGTCGGTTTTGGTCTACAACTTGGAACGTTTGCGGGTGTCGGGGGCCGTGTCGGCATCGAAGTGGCGTGGGGGTTCATTGGGCTGCTAACCGGCGCGGGGCTGTTCCTGTCGGCACTATTGTCGGGTCTCGATCGCGCCCAGCAGCAGTCGGCGGCATCGGCTGAGCGCTACCGGCGCCTGTTCTTCGCGAATCCGAGCCCCATGTGGGCAGAGGAAGTCGGAACCGGCCGTATTCTGGCGGTCAACGCCACTGCCGTCAGCATCTACGGATACTCGGAAGAGGATTTCCTTCGGCTCTGCAGCCGCGATCTATGGGTTAGCGGCGATTCGGCCGCCGAATTTCCGGTGCCTGCCGGGCAGCATGCGGATCACGTCGTAGCGGCGACCCACCGGACAGCGTCGGGCCACGAGTTGGAAGTGGAGGTGACCTCGGTACCGGTTGAGCTCGACGGAACGGCGTTGCGCATATGCATAATCGACATAGTCGGCGAGAGAAACGAGTTGCGGCTCGCCGTGTTGAACGCCACCGACGTCGAGAGGCAGCGACTCGGGCACCAGATCCGCGAGACCCTCGCGCCGATCCTCACGCGCCTTGGAGCGGCGGCCGACGAGATTCTGGAGGCGGTCGGTCACAATCAATCAATTACCCGAGAGCGGCTCGCATCGATCGAGCGAGACGCAACATTGGCAACGAAAATGTGCCGCCAGTTGAGTCGCGACGCATCGCTGATTCACTTCGTATCGGGTGATTTGATTGAGGCTCTACGCCGGCTGCCGGAAGATCTGGCCGTTGGTGGCGGTCCGGCGGTGCAAGTGTCGGTGCACGCGTTTGCACCGGTGCGACTATCGCTCGAGCGCAGCGAGCATGTGTTTGGCGTGGCCCGGGACGCGGTGCGCGCGGCCCTCTTGCGACGCAACGTCCAATCGGTACACTTAGACATCGATGTCACGACCGAGGCGCTCGAGGTCACGATCGAGGACGACGGCCTGCCGACGGAGCCACGGCCAACCATGGATCCAGCGGGAGTTTCAGCGATTGGTGTCAGGGCCGCCGCCGCGCATGCGCGTCTCGACATCGAGTCTCGCCAAAGCGGCCACAATCGAGTCCGCGTCGAGTGCCGACAGACTCTGGATGTGGCCGAGCCCGTCTCCGCGCCGCCGCGTAGCGCGGTCGAAGCGGGACAGCTCTACGCCCCACGAGTCCGGGTCGTCGACGCGCCGCGCACCGCGGATAGCGGACGGCGAGTCTGGCTACACGCGCTGCTGCTGTTTCTAGCCTACGTGGCGAGCGGCGCCGCAGGCCTGATGTTTCTGCAATACGTCGACGTGCGGCATGTGTCGTTCGTGCCACCGCTGGCAGTCCCATGGATAGCAAACGGCGTCGCCGTTGTCGGCCTAATGCTCGCGGGCCTGCGATTGGCTCCGGTCGTGTTCGTGGCGTCGGTGGCGCTCTGGGGTGGCATCGCACACGATCCGTGGATCACGGTCATCGTCGATGCCGTCGGCGAAACGCTGCCCACTTTGCTCATCGTGCGTCTGCTCGCGCTGTGGGGATTCCATCGCAGCTTCAATCGGTTTCGCGATCTCTTGCTGTTAGTCGGCGCAGCGGCGGCGGGTCGGACGCTTGCCGGGGTGGCGGATCTGCTCGCCCTGCACCTCACAGTTGCCCTGACTCCGAGCGCGCTCACTCCGGCGATGATCCTGAGCTTCTCCCCAAACGGTCAGATCTTGGATTTTACGAGACAGGAATTTGTCGGTTTGGCCCGATGGTGGATCAACGGACTCGCCGGCGTCGTGCTCGTCGTGCCGGTCATTGTGCCGATCTCGCGCGAACTGCGGCGCGTCTTGGCGAGCCGCTGGCGCGAGGCTGTCGCGTTGGTGTTCGCGCTTGGCATCACCGCCGCGGCGGTCGCAAGCGGGCCTGCGCCGAGTTGGCGCTTGCCGGCGCTGTCATTGTCCTTCGTACTCGTCGCTTGGTCTTCGCTGCGATTTGGAGTCGCGGCAGCGTCGGCGGCAACGCTCGTGCTGTCGTTGGCCGCGACCTTGGGCTATGGCATCGGCCGCGGACCACTGAGTGCAAGCGATGCCGGCGAAGGCGCCGAAACCCTTTGGGGCTTCATCGGATTACTCGCGGCAACCGGTCTATATCTGACGACCGTGGTCGCAGAGTATGACAAGGCGCTGCGAAATCTCGAGGCCTTGAAGGCGCGCTTCGAGGCCTTCTTGGAGGCGCTTCCCATGCCCCTGTACGCCTACAGCGAGGCAGCGGGGCGCATGACGATGGTCAACGATGCGGCAATTCAAAAATATGGCTATTCGCGCGCGGAATTTTTGGGGTTGTCGCACGGCGCGCTGCCGGCGGATTTAACTTCGGCTGGGCCGACTATGGAGAAGGGAGGGCTCACCGGCCGCACCGTGCTATGGAGCGTGCATCGCACGCAAACGGGACGAAAATTCGAGGTGGAGCTGTCCGTGACCCCGGTCAACGTCGGCGGCGATATGGAGAATCTTTGCTTCGTCATCGACGTCACCGAGCGCAATGAACTGCGTCGGCGTTTGCTGGAGGCCTCCGACGTCGAGCGCCGTCGCCTCGCCCACGATTTGCATGACGGGCTCGGCCAGATTCTGACGGGCCTGAGCCTCGGCGTCACGAGCCTGTGCCGGGTAATGGATCGCGGCGGTTCACCAGGCATCGGGGGCGCCGAATTCGTCGTGGAGGCGATCCGTGAGGCGAGCCAGGCTTGCACGCAGATCTTGCAGGGCCTGTCACCGCTCGATTCCGTGGGCGGCGATTTGTTGGCGGCCCTGCGCAATTTGCCGATGCAGATCCCGCCCCAGTCGCGCGAGAAGATCGTCGTGGAGATCGCCAAAGAATCCGCGCTCACGGTTCCGCTGTCGGTTCGCGAACATCTCTACCAGATTGCCCGAGAGTCTGTTAACAACGCGCTCAAGCACGCCGATGCAACGCGAATCAAGGTAATTGCGACGATTACGTCCGCATTCATTACGATCGTCGTTGAGGATAACGGCGTGGGATTCGATCCGGCGGCCGGTCGCTCGTCGGGAGTGGGATTATTGTCCCTCGCACTGCGCTCCGACGCCGTGCACGGCATGCTTTCCATTCGACGACGCGCGGAGGGCGGCACCGAGGTGTCGTGCCGCTGCCCGCAGCGGGACGCTTGACGGGCGACGAGCGCCCGATTCGCGTTCATTTGGGCAAATCTGCCGAAGCCTTCACAGCGTCTTGTCGACGAATATGAAAAGGTCCGGCCAACGTCCGACAATCCGGTGATCCAGAGAGTCAATGAGCACGGCCCGTACCAATGTCGACATTCTCTAGAAAAGCCATCTTGCTGACGGCCATTTCCTGGTTGGCGTCCGCTTGCGCGACGACTGCGCCGCAGCCCGCATGGGTCAAGTCGCGGGGCACCTCGCAAGAGTTCTATGAAGCGAAGGACCAATGTCTGCATAACTCTCAGAGGCGTGAAACCTACGCCGATGCCGGGGACGTCGTTATAACGGACTGGGACCTTTTCTCCTCGTGCTTGAGCTCCCAAGGTTGGTCCTTGCAGAGTGTCGCCAAGAACTAGTACTCACGGCTCGTCGAGTAGCGGCGAGCGATGCTGAGCTTGCGGCTCGGAGTCCGCGGCTTCTAGTTCACGCAGATCGCGGCCGCGCGTCTCGCGACCGGATATGGCAATGAGCGCCAGCGACAAAACGGCCGGCACGGCAATAACTGCGGCCGCCAGGCCCACGCTGGGGACGACAGCCAGCGCACTGATGCCCTGCGCGATCAACCCCCCGATTTTACTCCAGCCGGCGACCCAACCGGTGGCACGGCCGCGAACTCCGACCGGATAATTCTCAGCCGCATAAGGCAACAAAATCGATATGACCGCGGTCGACCCGACGATCAGCAACGACAACGACACGATCGGATTGTTGAGCCAGGAAAACGCACCGCCGCCGCGCAGCAGCACGGCCAGCAATCCGAGCGCCATGATTCCGATAGCCGTCAGCAGCGAGTACTTGGTGCTCCAGGCGCTGTAAAAATAGGCGGCGACGACGACCGTCGGGGCGGCAATGAGCGTCGAGCGCGCGATGATGGCGCTTGCGAGCCCGACACTGCGCCCTTCCTCGACCAGAGAACTCGGCAGCCACAACATCACGCCAAAATTGACGAGCCCCCACGCGAGCGCGGCCAGAGTCAGTGCAATGGTGGTGCCCAGCAATCCGTGTGTCATCGAAAGTTCGTGAGCCTTGTCGCTCTCGGCCTTCCCCAACGCGGGCTCGTCGGCTTTTGGTCTGATTACGGCCCCGAAGCGCGCGAGTGTCGCGCGCGCTTCATCAAGCCGGCCCACATACTGAAGGAAACGCGCCGATTCTGGAATCAGCGGGCTCAGTGAGATCAGCAATAATCCAGTGGGCAGGTTGAGGAACCACATGATGCGCCAGCCAAAATACGGCTGGAGCAACGCCGATAGTTCACTGGCCGCGAAGTACCCGCCGATCGTGCCGACGCCACCGACCAACACCAGGCTCCAGCCGCGGCTCTTGGTCGGCATCATCTCTGCGAGCAGCGCATAGGTGATGGGCAGCATCCCGCCGGCAGCCGCTCCCATCAGAAAGCACATTGCCACATTCCACCAGAAGGAAGGCATCGCGCCGCAGATGGAAGTGCCGACGAACATGACGGACGACAGCAGGATCGACGCTCGGCGCCCATAGAGGTCGGCGAGCGCTCCCCAAACAAACGAGCCTACCGCGGTGCCGATCAGCGCGGATAAGGGCAGCAGCGCGACGGTAGCACGGCCGACACCATACTCGACGCGCATACCCGGGGTGACGAATCCGAGGCTCGCCGGTTTCATGACGTCGATGACGAGCGCGACGGCCAGTACCAGCATCAACTTCCAATGGGCCGCCGAGAGCGGCGCGTCCTGCGTCGGCGCCAGAATCTCGTGCGCATCGACCAGGGACACGGTCTTCGGCAGCAGTCCGTAACCCGCGCCGATGATCCCGAGCACGATGAACGCCATTCCCCAGATCATGCCGGCATCCATCGGCATGCCCGACAAGACGAAGCCGCTATTTCGCCCCATCCAAAACATGGGCAAATGCAGCAGGACGCCGGCGCTGACGATTGCGGAGCCAAGCCAAAAAGCCAGCAGGCTGCGCCGATCGGAGAATGAGAACAATGCGCCGCTCATCGCTCGCTTGGCTCAACGATTCCCGAAATGTTCGCTGCCAACAACGATTGCGCGTCGCGCAACTGGCGCCGAGCCGCCGATTGATTCAATATTCGCATTCGTAAGTGTAACCAATTGGGTAGCCGATGAAACTCTTTTACGCCGCGACGTCCCCCTTCGTTCGTAAATGCCTGGTCAGCGCCCACGAGTTGGGCTTGCGCGAGCGCATCGAGCTGCTTCCGGCGGCCCCGCATCCGGTCAATCGTGACCGTGCGGTCGTTGCGCTCAATCCGCTCGGAAAAATCCCGACTCTCGTCGCCGATGACGGCGCCGTTCTGTACGACAGCCGCGTGATTTGCGAGTATCTGAACGACTTGGGCGACGGTCATCTCGTGCCCGCCCGGGGGCCGGCGCGTTGGACCGTGCTGGTCGATCAGGCTCTCGCCGATGGTCTCATGGATGCGGCGGTACTGGCGCGTTACGAGACCAATGCAAGGCCCGAAAACCTGCGCTGGAGCGATTGGGTTGTCGGTCAGCTCGATAAAGTCAGCTGTGGGCTCGCCGAGCTCGAACGCCGCGCACCAGGATTAATGGGCCGCATCGACGCCGGTACGATCGCAATTGGCTGTGCGCTTGGATATGTCGACTTTCGCTTCGCATCGCTCGACTGGCGCGCCACCTGTCCGACCATGGCCGTTTGGTTCGATCAGTTCGGCCATCGTGATTCGATGGTGGCGACGCGGCCACCGGCTTAAACGTTCACGATACGCCCATCGCACATTGCCCGCAGCGCGAGGCGTCATAATGTGAATTTCGAGCCGCAAGGGTTCAAAAGCGGCATTTGGCTTCAAGATTTTCTCGTGAATGCCGAACAATTTCTGATGACCCGCCGATCGTCACCCGATTGCCATTTCCCGCCGACCGTGCAAGCCGTGCGCAAGGCGGCAGGAGCGCGAGCGCGGGA
>Ga0209415_10015515_pt1 | contig 12336 bp, 10 predicted proteins | sample PeaSoiSIISIP2007_FD_187696 | JGI IMG/M metagenome (GOLD analysis project Ga0209415, IMG submission 187696) | Peat soil microbial communities from Weissenstadt, Germany - SII-SIP-2007 (SPAdes) (version 2) | ecosystem: Environmental > Terrestrial > Soil > Wetlands > Peat | place: Germany... | reverse complement strand
GCAGGTGAAGTGGCTCATGTTCTCCACAATCCCCAGCACCTCCACGTTTACCTGGGCAAACATCTCTAAAGCCTTGCGCGCGTCCTCCAGGCTCACGTCGCTGGGTGTCGACACCACAATTGCTCCCGTCAGCGGCACGGTCTGCACCAGCGATATGGCCACGTCGCCCGTTCCCGGCGGCAGATCCACGATCAGGTAATCCAACTCCGGCCATTCGGTATTGTCCAGAAGCAATTGCTTGAACGCGCCGTGCGCCATCGGGCCGCGCCAGATCAGCGGCTTGTCCTGTTCGACGAGCGATCCCATGGTGACGGCATGAATGCCATGTACGAAATGCGGAATAATCCGCCCGCCATTGAGCTTGGGCATCTGTCCCTTGATGCCAAGCATCGTCGGCATAGACGGGCCATAGATGTCACCGTCCATGAGTCCGACCGTCGCGCCGGCGCGGCGTAGGCCGACCGCCAGATTCACCGCGACGGTGGATTTCCCCACGCCCCCCTTGCCCGCCCCGACCGCCACCACGTTCTTCACCTGCGGCAGCACGTCCTTGCGCCCCCCGGTGGCGCCGCGCGTGTTGGCCGTCAATTCCAACGTCACCTCCTTCGCCCCCGCCGACTTCAACGCGGCCGTGACGTCCTTCTCAATCCGCTCCTTCAGCGGACAGGCCGGCGTGGTCAACTCCACGTTGACGAAAACGCTGTCGCCGTCCAGGCGGATATCCTTTACCATGTTCAGGGAGACGATGTCCTTGAAAAGCTCCGGATCCTTCACGGCCCGAAGCGCATTCAGGACTTGTTCGCGTGAGATTGCCATTGCGGGATTATAGCCGCTTCTGTCATTTGTCATTGGTCCTTCGTCATTTGCAAGACAATTCCGAACGGGCGATACCAGTGACAAAGGACAAGTGACAAATGAAAAATATTGACAGGGTCAGCCGTCGCGTTATCGTGTGAGCGCGGCTGTCCAGGCGTCAATTCCGTCACATCGCAAAGAAAGGAATGGAGCCATGTTTGAACGCATGTCTTACACTTGGCAGATCATGGGGGCATCGTGGCAAATCCTTCGAAAGGATAAGGGGCTGGTCCTTTTCCCCCTCTTTTCCAGCATCTGCTGCTTGATCGTGATGGCTTCCTTCTTCCTGCCTCTGCACAACCTTGGCCGTGCCCGTGATCCGATGTTTTACGTCGTTTTGTTCTGCTTCTATTTCGCCAATTATTTCGTCATCACATTTTTCAACACCGGGATCGTCGCCTGCGCGGTAAGCCGCATGGCCGGCGGAGACCCGACCTTGATGGGCGGATTGCGCGAAGCATTCAAGCGAATCCACCTGATCGCCGGTTGGGCGTTGGTCTCGGCAACGGTGGGTTTGGTGTTGCGCATGGTGGCCGAACGCTCCCGGCTTCTTGGACGCATCGTTACCGCCATCCTCGGTGGGGCCTGGACCGTCATGACTTATCTGGTCGTCCCCGTCCTGGTCGTCGAAAATAAAGGCCCCATCGAAGCGTTCAAGGAATCCACCCGGCTTCTTTCCAAGACCTGGGGCACTCGACTCGTCGGCCATTTCGGTTTCGGAATCATTTTCTTCCTGCTGTCACTGCCTGCCTTCTTCCTCGTGGTCACCGCGCTCGTGCTTCATGCTTCGGGCTATGTGACTCTCATGTTGATCGGCTGTGTCGTCGTCTACGTGATTCTGCTTGCGCTGGTGCAATCGGCGTTGCAATCGATTTTTCAAGCCGCTGTCTATATGTACACGCAGGGCGCACTTCTTTCCCCCGCCCAGTCGCCGGGCGGACACGGGTTCCCGGTGGAGCTTGTTCGAAACGCCATGTACGAAAAGTAACCCGCCGAATTCAGCGGTCGCTGCGGGACGAGTCCCACTCGCCCGAAAACACCTCGACGGCCGGGCCAGTCATGTAAACACAATTGTCTTTCTCTCGCCAATTCAGGGTTAAATCTCCGCCGGGAAGATGGGCGAGGATTTTTCGTTCAGTGCGGCCGGTGATTTCGCCGGCCACGCAAACCGCGCACGCGCCGGTTCCGCAGGCCAGGGTGATTCCACTGCCTCGCTCCCACGTGCGCATAATGACCTCGCCGCGAGATTTGACCTGCACCCAATGCGCGTTGATCCGCCGCGGAAACGCTCCATATCGCTCCACAAGGGGACCGAGGCGCGCCACGTCAACCTGGCTGACATCCTCCACGAATATCACGACGTGGGGATTGCCCATCGAAACGAACGCCGCGTTGGAAATATTGATCCCTTCCACCGAAAACGAATATTCGTTCGATTTAGATGATGCTTTAAGGAATCTGGATTCCACGGGAATCTTCGCCAACTCCAAGATCGGCTGGCCCATGTTGACCGTGACATTGCGAACCTCATCGCCCTCGAGTTGCAATTCGAGGCAGAGCACGCCCCGCCCGGTTTCCACTTTCATGGGATTGCGCTTGGCGATTCCATGCTCGAAGGCATATTTAGCCACGCAGCGGACCCCATTCCCGCACATTTCCGCTTCGCTGCCGTCGGCATTGAACATTCGCATCCGAACATCCGCCTGCTTCGACGGCAGAATCAGAATCAACCCATCCGATCCCACGCCAAAATGCCGGTCGGAGATTTCCCTGGCCAGGCGCGCGGGATCGGCGACCGTCTCCGTGAACCCGTTGACGTAGACATAATCGTTGCCGATGCCCTGCATCTTGGTGAACTTCATGGCCGGGAGATTCTAGACCCATTTGGTGTTACTGCACAGCGGCAACGGTTAACCCCCGCAACCGCGAATGTCCGATAATACCCTAATCCAGATGTCCACCGCACTTGACGCAACGCAATTCGGCGATACGGCCGCGGCCGAAGAGGCGGCGGACAATTCTCGGGCCAATTTGTCCGCCATGGCGGCTTGCCAGCCGGAACTGGCCCATCGCCTCCGCGGCCACGACGGTATCAGGGAGTGGACCTTTGGCCGGGATGGGTATCTGACGGCCCGCACGGACGGCGGTTGGTGGACACATTGTTCGGTTCCGATGCGAACGGCCCGGGAATTGCTCAAAAAGCTGGAACTGATCGGCAGCCTGGGTTGTATGCTGAATCCGTCGCATGCCGCACAAATCCGGGCCTGCTTTGAGAAACTCCAGCCGGCCCAGGCGATTCTGGCCGTTATTCCCGAATTGGAAAGTCTGAACATACTGCTCCATTGCGACGATTTCAGCGCCGAGCTGGGCGCGGCCCGGCTGTTCTTCGCCGCCGGCCCGGATTGGCCCAGCGAGCTTGGCGCGATTTTCGAGAAATTTCCCGGCCTGGCGTTGCCCCAGCAGTTCATCCGAACGGCCTTGCTCGACGACGATGAGATGGCTCGCCTGTCGTCGGAGGCGCAAGTTGTCATCTCGCGCGAAACCGCCCGGCGATCGGAAAAATTAGCCGAAATCCTCTCCCGAAGCGCGGAGCGATCGGCCAACGGCCGGGTCGTTGTCCTGGCCGGCTCAAAGCTCAATCTGGCGGACCTGTCGAATCTCGCGCTGCGCCGAGCACTGCTGGAGGATATCCCCGGACAATTCACCCCGCTCGATTCGGATCATCCCCTGACGGCTTCATCGCTGGCGCTGGCCGATGTGGCGGCAGGGGCAGATGCCCTGGTCGCCGCCGATTTTTTCCGCGCCGATATGCCCGGCGCCGTTTCCCCGCGAACCGCGTGGATCACCTGGGTGACCAATGGCCGAATCGTTCCGCCGGACGCTCAATGCCCGGCCGATGCGCTGGTCCTTGCCGACGACCAATGGCGGCAAGCCGCCGTCACAGCCGGCTGGCCGGCCGAGCGGATTCAGATTGCCGGCTGGCCGGAGATTGTGCCCCCACCCCCCGCAGGTTCGCCGCCCGTGCTCGGCCTGCTGGCCGATATCCGATCCATCGAAATCCCCCAGCGTGTGAAGGATTTTTCCAGCCAACTGCTGCTGTGGGAATTCATCGAAGACGAACTGTCCCGAGACCCCCTGTCGCTGGGCGACGACCCCGAGCGTTATCTTCAATCCCGCATGGCCCGCCTGAACATCCGGGAAGAAGGCTTCGACCGAGCCACGTTCTTCGAGAATCTGATCGTCCCGGCCTACAAAAGGGGACTGTCATGTTTTCTGGCGCGAAATGGAATCCCGCTGGCCCTGTTTGGCCGGGGATGGAAAGAAATCCCGGAATTGAAATCCCACGCCTTCGGCCCAATAGAAAATCTGCGCGATTTGGCAAATGCGGTGTTGAAGTGTCGCGCGGTTGTGCAGGCGTTTCCGCACAAATATGTTGCGGCCGGCGGTTTGCCGGTGCCGGTCATTCAAATAGGCGGACTTACGGCGAGCCAGTTTCTCCGGGAAGTCCGGCAAACGCTGAATGGCAAACCGCGATCAGGCCGCGCCTCTTTCGCGATCCTCGGCAGAGAACAGATTCTATCGGTACTCGGCAGACTGACCGGCGCTTGAACTGCGACCCGACGCCACGTTGCCTCGCGCAATCATCCCTCGACACACAGCGTTGGATGAATGCTCACCGTTCTACGCTCTGCTTACAATGATGCAGGGAGCCGCAAGGTTGTTGTTGTCGACAACGAGCGTGGCGTACCGCTTGGGCTCGCATTCCAAAAGGTAAAGCTTCTGACCCTCGACGTAACGTACATTCTCGACTGATTCCGGATCGGCCGACCCGAAACCAACCCCGCGCCGGGCTCCCCTGGGTATCGATACCTCAAACCGAACATCCAAAAAGACCGAAAAATCCCAATACGTCCGCAACTCAGATCGGTGAAGAAATATGCCGTCAAATACCAGAACAGCGCCAGGGTAAGCTTGTTCCTCATCCGCATTGACAGCTTTGTCCGCGACATAATCGAAAGCCGCCAGCCGATAGCGGCCAGACCCGTTGGGACTTAACGGATCAAGCAGCAGTTTCTTAAGCGCCGCATAGTTGTATGAATCCTGAAAGAAGCCTTCCGGCGATGTGCGGCCCCGCTGGTAGCGAATGATCTTCGGATTATGAAATCCGTCCACGGATGCCCCGATCACCGTTCGCCCGAGCAGTTCCAATTCCTTTGCCAATTCGTTTGCGAACATCGTTTTCCCGGCCCCATCGACCCCGTCGATTCCAACGCGGATAACCCGATTAGGCGGAAGCCTATTGATGTCGGATGCGATTCGAGATATGAGTCGTTGCCGTTCGACCACAAATGCCAATTGTAATCAATAACAGGCCGATGCGCTGTGGCCATAACACGGGCGTGTAACCCTACTCATAAACTTCCCGTCGATGGGCAATGATCAAGACGTGCACATGCTTTGCTTGGTCATCAATCCGGTATACCACGCGCCAATCGCCAACCCTAAACCACCAGAGACCGGCCTTTTGTCCGGTGAGCCGCTTAATGTTGTTATATTGACGTGGCGACTGCTCCAAAACCGCAAAACATCGCGAAAGCTTTCGCGCCAGCGGACGGTCGGCAGCCGAATAAAATTCCCTGGCCTCGGGCGAGAGTTCGACCTCAAACATCCGTCCGCACCTTGCGCCAGTTTACTCCCTTTCCGGACGCGATGGCTTTCTCCGCCGCCGATAGCCGTTGCGCTATCGACGGTCGATTGAGAAAATGAACAAAATCGCTAACGGACTCCAATTGCTTAACCGGAAGCCGGTCGATCGCTTTTTTGATTTCGCGACGGAGTTGAGTAACGCTCATGACGACTATTATATCCGATACCCCGGCCACAGAATAAAAGTCTCCGCAAATCTTCTCACACCGCCTGCGGTTGCCGCAGCCTTCCTTCGGCAAATTCCATCGCCGCCCGGCAGAAGCCGAGGAACATCGGCTGCGGACGCAGCGGCCGGCTCGTCAATTCGGGATGCGCTTGCGTGCCGACGAAATAGGGATGGACGTCCTGCGGCAATTCGAGGATCTGCATGATCGGCTGGGTGGGATGCTTTCCGCTGAAGATCATGCCGTGCTCTTCCAGAGTCGCAATGTATTTGGGATCGACTTCGTAGCGATGACGGAAGCGCAGCCGAATGGTGCGGGCGTTGTCGAAGAGTTTTGCGGCGAGGGTTCCGGGCTTGATCTCCACGTCCTTTCCGCCGAGGCGCATGTTTCCGCCGAGGCCTTCGATTTTCTTTTGTTCGGGGAGGATGTCGATGACGGGATTGGGGCAATTCTTTTCGAATTCCGTGCTGTTGGCGCCGTCGATTCCGCAGACGTTGCGGGCGAATTCGATGACGGCCATCTGGAAGCCGAGGCACAGTCCCAGGTAGGGCATCTTATTTTCGCGGGCGAAGCGGATACATTCGATTTTCCCCTCGGTTCCGCGGACGCCGAACCCGCCGGGAACGATGATTCCATGACAGTCGGCCAGACGTTTGGCGACGTTGGAAGCGTCGATGCTGGTGGTATCGATCCATTTGAAATTGACGTTGGCGCCGAGTTGCACGCCGCAATGTTCCGAGGCCTTGATGATCGAAGCGTAGGCGTCGCGGAGGGCGGTGTATTTCCCGGTGACGGCAACGGTGACGTCTTTGCGGGGTTTTGAAATGCGGTCGACGAATTGCCGCCATTTGAGCCGGGCCTGGTCCTCCTTGCCCTGATCGACGCGATCGTGAATGTTGAGAAGGGTAAGCACTTCCCGGTCGATGCCCGCGGTGCGCAGGGCGTCGGGGATGGTGTAGATGCTTTCTACATCGTGCATCGTCACCACGCGGCGCATGGGGACGTTGGTATACATGGATATTTTCTCGCGGACTTTTTCCTTAACCGGATTGGAAGCCCGGCACGCAATGATGTGGGGCATGATCCCGGCTTCCATGAGGCGCTTGATGCCCAATTGGGCGGCCTTGGATTTCTGCTCGCCGAGCGACCCCGGCTCCATGACGTAAGTCAGCACGACGAAGGCGACGCAGTTTTCGCCTTCCTCGTAGGCGAGTTGACGGCACGCTTCGAGATAGGCTTGATTTTCAAAGTCGCCGACGGTGCCGCCGACTTCGATGAAGACCACGTCCGCTTTGGATTTGGCGGCCAATTCGCGCAGGCGCAGCTTGACCTCGCCGGTGACGTGCGGAATGAACTGCACGTCGCGGCCCAGGTATCCGCCTTCGCGTTCCTTTTTCAGCACGGAGGAAAGGATCTGGCCATTCGTGGTGAAATTCGCGGCCGTCAAATCCTGATCGAGCATTCGTTCGTACGTGCCCAGGTCCATGTCCGTTTCCATCCCGTCATCGAGGACGAAAACCTCGCCATGGCGATAGGGGTTCAGGGTTCCGCTGTCGATGTTGTAATAGCCCTCCATCTTGATCGGCGCCACCCGCAGGCCCTTGTCCTGCAAGAGCTTGGCTAACGAAGAGGAGAAAATCCCCTTGCCCAGCCCGCTCATGACCGTGCCGACAACGACGACGAATTTGTGATGCCCGGTGCGATAGCCCGGCGGCATCGGCGTGTAAAACTCGGTCTCTTCCGTCGATTGCCCGATCCTGAATAGCAGCTCTTCGTTACTCATTTTGAATAGTTGCGAGTTGCGCGTTGCGAGTTGCGAGCAAATGCAAATGCATTACCTCGCAACTCGCAACTCGCCACTCGCAACTCCTTTATATCTTTCCACAAACTCCTGGTATTGCTGCGGCGTATCGATGCCGTGCACCGCCCGCCGGGTAAAAATCACGTCAATCGAACGTCCGTGCTCCAGCACACGAAGCTGTTCGAGCCTTTCGGTCAATTCCAGCGGCGTCGGCCGCCAGGACGCTAACTGCAACAGAAATTCGCGCCGGTAGGCGTAAATTCCCTGATGTAAATAATAGCTCGGCCGCTGGGGGTCCGCTGAATCCCGCAAGAACGGGATGACCGACCGCGAAAAATACAACGCTTTGCCGTCAAGACTTACGACGACCTTCACGAGATTCGGATCGGCCGGAGCGGCATCGGGGGCAAACGGCGTCGCCGCGGTCGCCATGTCGCTGGCGGACGTCTCCAGCCGAACCACCAGGGCGTCGATCGTTTCCGGCTCGATCTCCGGCTCGTCGCCCTGAATATTGACGATAATTGAATCCGTCAACGACCGAGCAACCTCGGCAATGCGATCGGTGCCGGTGGGGTGCTTGGGGGAAGTCATCACACAGCGCGTCTTGAAGGGCCGCAGGGCGTCAACGATCCGCTGATCGTCGGCGGCCACGATCACCTCGCGAAGGTGGCTCGCGTTGCGAGCACGTTCAACCACGTGCTGCACGAGCGGCTTGCCGGTGTCAGAGGCGACGATTTTGCCGGGAAAACGTGTGGAAGAAAAACGAGCGGGGATAACGCCAATCGCAGCCAAAGCCGATCCTTGTACAACTAATTCAGGCCAACTCTAAACTGCGGAGCGAGGATACGATGACGGATGGGGGCGTGTCAAGAAATGTGAATTTCAGGTACTGGTGCAGTATGAAATAAAATCACTTTTTCGGCGGGATTGTTCCGCATTCCGGGCATCGGTCCGGGGTGGCGCGGAGATCGTAGCCACATCGCCGGCAAAATCCCTGCACGACTCGCCCATGCTCACGCTTCGTTCGCCACGCCCAAACGCATGGTGCGATCGAAACTAACGCTGCGATGATCCAGAGGCGTACGATGATCCAATATTCGCTTGTCCCTTGAACGACCGCGTCCCTCAGGAGGGGGTGATAGAACCACATCCATTTCACGTTGCTCATCCCGTTGTGCTGGGCGCCATGTGGATAGTTCGTATAGCTGTTGTTGGGAATGTGTGTCCATGGACGATCCCTTAACGGGAGCTGCCCCAACCACGGTTTACCGAAACGCCCGATCCGTACCAGCACCTGCAATCGCCCATCATCCCAAACAACCACTGGTGTCAGGTAGTTACCAGTGCCGGGATCGACATGAAGCCTGAAGAATTCGTCGTAGGCAAATTCACTGCGAATCCAAATGATCACCGTTATCACTAGAATTAACAGCGACACCGCGGCGAGCCCGTTGAACAGCCATCGGCGAAGGCGCTTCATCGGGAGGGATTGTACCGTGCGGCAGTCAATTCGCTTCGGCAAATGCTCAATCACCTAAACCGTCGTTGGCGGTCCAGTGGCTACCGCCACCTTCACCACGATCTTCCTCACGGGTGCAACGGAACCGTTCGGCGCCATGCAGGGTTTATGCGCATCATGGGGAAAGAAGATCGCGAACATGCCGGATGGGAGTCTCAAAACGCCGCCGTTGCCGGTGAGTTTCATCATGTCCTTGGCGGAATCGTAAGGCTCAAGAATCTTCAGGCTGGCCAGCGGCGCGTAGCCGATGTCCTCGACGCCGGACACGATGTATTGGATGTCGATAAATTTCCTATGCGCTTCCCAGAAGCAGCTCTTTTTCGGCCTGGTGGGATACTCCTGCACCAGCGCGAAGAGCCGATCGCCATCGAGTTCAAGCCGCCCTACCGGCAGGGATGCGGCCTCGGGTAATCGCAGAAAATCCAGCCCCTTTTGCAGCAGCGGATTGGCGAAAGCGTAATTCGACGCGTTGGAAATGTGATCGTGGACCATGAGGGCTATTGTTGCGTCCCCATCTTCCAGTAAACGGTGTACCGCTCATGGCGGACTGCGTAAAGCGGAATCATCGTCGCGTCGTTCGGTTTGCCGACGCCTACGGTTTGGAACGTCAGCGGCTCGCCCGGCACGGGCTTAAGCCAGGCGCTGGCGTCGTCGTCATTCGTGGATAACACCGGAGTCTGCGGATTGGAGACCTTGTTGAAATCGTTTTGATCGTGCGCCTCCGCCGGCGTCGGCACGCCTTCGGTTCCGAATTCGCCGGCCAGAACGATCGGGCCGTACATGATCGCCACGTAATTCTTCAAATCCGCGGCATGATGGACGTGCAGGCTCATCGGCAACGCCACTTCCACGCGGTCGTTGTCGTTCCATTCCCTTGTCAGGGCGAAATAACTCTCGGGCTGCGCGCTGACCAGCTGTTCCTGGCCGTTCACCTTCACGACCATGCCCCGGGTTGCCCAGTACGGTACGCGCAGGTTCACGGTCAATTTTTCCGGTTGGGAAGCGTGAACAATTAGCGTCGTGCCTTCTTCCTCGGGAAATTTGGTTTCCTGGCGGACGATGAGTCCCTTTTCCTTCCAATTCAATTCAGAGGCGATGAAGAGATTGACCCACAAAGTGGAATCGTCGTGGAAATAAATGCTATCGCCGTACTTGGCGTGGTTTTCCACGCCGGTTCCCGTGCAGCACCAGAACGATTCCGTCGGGGTACAATACACCTTGAAATGGCCAGGCGCCAGCGACAGGAAATACATCATCATTCCATTTTCCGGATCGATGGAAGCCAGGATGTGGTTGTACAAGGCCCGCTCATAATAGTCGGCATACTGCGGCTTGGGATTCCACTCGAACAGGTGGCGGGTGAGCTTGAGCATGTTGTAGGTGTTGCACGTCTCGGCGGTGGTGGGCGACAGTTGGCCGGCCTCGACGCCCGGCCTGGCGAAATGCTCGCCAAAGCTGTTGGAGCCGGTGACGAACGAATGCCGGCCCGTGACGATCTCCCAGAAATGTTCGGCGGCGTCGCGATACTTGATATCGCCGGTGACCTGGTAGTGCCTGGCGAACCCGTCTACCTGCGGGATATGCGTGTTCGCGTGCAACCCCGGCAGGGGATCGTCTCCCGCGGCAAGGGACACGGCCAGCCAATCGCGATCAAAGGTGTTCGCCAGCTTCAGGTGCGCCGGATCGCCGGTGATGGAATAGAGATCGTGCAGGACTTCCGACATCCCGCCGAATTCCGTGCCGGGGCCATGTCCGGTGGTGTGGAAAATTCGCTCGATCTGCTCGTCCGAAAGTTTCGCCAGCCGGCCGGCGAAATATCCGGCCATCTTCTTGTCCATCTCCAAAGCCTGCGCGTTTCCGCAGAGCTGATAGGCGTCCAGCAGCCCGGCCATGATTTTGTGAATCGTGTAATATGGCGCCCACACGTGCCCACCCGACTCCAAGCGGTCGAAATAGGAAGTTGGAAAAGCGGAAAGATATCCCTCGCCCAGGGCATCCTGGCATTTGCCCAGCTCGGCAACGAGGTAATCCACCCGGGTTTTCCATTGCGGGTCGCCCGTGCTTTTGTACATCAGCGAGCAGGCGCTGAGATAATGCCCCACAAAATGGCCGCGAAGCTCGGTAGTCGGTGATTCCCAGCCGCCCAGCGGCTTGGCGGTTGATGGCAAGCCGGCGTTGACGCGGAAATTGTGCAACAGCCGATCCAGGTCCAGCGAAAGCAAATATTTCGCATCCGCCTCCTGGGCCGTTTTGAACGGTCCATCCAGAAGGCGAACTTCGCTCAAATCAAACGGCTGGGCTTTCATTTCAACCGCCTCCGCCAAAGCGCGATTTACCGTAAAACATCCGATCAGAATGATTGCGACTGCGTGAAAATGGGTGCTGGGCATTTAAGTTTCCTCGCCGGGCACATCGTAACCCAATCCTCGCGATAATTCAGGCCCCCGATTAAAATGGCATCGTGCTGCTTCAACTGGCCCGCGATCTGACCAACTTTATTTATCCCCCCTTCTGCGTTTGCTGCCGGGCGGTCAAAGTGGAGAACGGCGCGGCGTTTTGCGCAGATTGCGAGTCGGAGCTATCGGCGCTCGCGGACGGAACAGCGTGCCAACGCTGCGCCAGCCCCATTCCCGCGGGGAGCGCCTGCCCATTCTGCGGCGGCGCGGGTATCCATCCGTTCGGAAGGATCGCCGCTTTCGCCCCGTTCCGCGAACCGCTGCGCAAAATGATCCACGAAGTGAAATTCCACCATCGCTGGCCGCTCGCCGAGACGCTGGCCAACCGGATGCTCGCCCAAGAGCGCGTCCGGGAACTGCTGGATGAGACTGAAGTGCTGATTCCCGTTCCATTGCACTGGTCGCGGCAAATCTCGCGCGGGTACAACCAGGCGGATTCCCTGGCGCGGGGCTTGGCCCGGCATCGGCGCGAACTCGTTGTCGCTCACGCAATCGTTCGCCTGAAGAACACCTCGGCGCAAACGACGGTCCGTTCGACCGCCGATCGCGCGGATAACCTGCGCTTCGCGTTTGGGCTGATCGATCCCGCCCCGATCACGGGCAAGCGCATCGCGCTGGTGGATGACGTGATGACGACGGGAGCAACCCTGAAGGCCGCCGCCCGCGCGTTGGCGGAGGCGTCGCCGGCCGGGATCAACGCGATCGTGCTGGCGGTGGCGGATCCCCGTCGGCGGGATTTTCAGGGAGTTTAGATGATTCATGCTCCTGGGTGCGTGACACTTGCTGCAGAGAATTTCCCCCTCCCCATGTACTCAGGGGGAGGGTTGGGGTGGG
>Ga0209415_10015514_pt1 | contig 12337 bp, 11 predicted proteins | sample PeaSoiSIISIP2007_FD_187696 | JGI IMG/M metagenome (GOLD analysis project Ga0209415, IMG submission 187696) | Peat soil microbial communities from Weissenstadt, Germany - SII-SIP-2007 (SPAdes) (version 2) | ecosystem: Environmental > Terrestrial > Soil > Wetlands > Peat | place: Germany... | reverse complement strand
GACCATGTCCGCCGTCCGCGTGGCCCGCGCTTTCACCAAACGCGATCTCATCCTGAAATTCGAGGGCGGCTATCACGGCCATGCCGATAGTTTCCTCGTCGAAGCAGGCTCAGGCCTCGCGACTCTCGGCATTTCGTCGAGCCCGGGCGTCCCCGACGCGCTCGCTCGCCTCACGCTCAACGCTCCCTACAACGATGCCGCCGCAGTCGAACGCATGTTCGCGCAGCATAAGGGCGAGATTGCCGCCGTCATCGTGGAACCCGTGGCCGCCAATATGGGCGTCGTGGCCCCTGCTCCCGGTTTTCTCTCGGCGCTTCGCCGCATCACCGCACGCGAGGGCGCTCTCCTGATTTTTGACGAGGTGATCACGGGATTCCGCCTCGAGTACGGCGGCGCGCAAAGTGTCTTCGGAAATCATCCGGACATCACAGTGCTTGGCAAAGTCATCGGTGGGGGACTGCCGGTCGCGGCTTACGGCGGACGCCGCCAAGTCATGGACATGATAGCGCCGCTTGGCCCCGTATATCAGGCGGGTACGCTGTCCGGGAATCCGTTGGCCATGCGCGCCGGCCTAGCCACGCTGCCCCTGCTCGATGCGGACGGTTTTTATTCTGCGCTCGACGCGAAAACTTCTCGCTTCGCCGACGGCCTCCGCGCGGCCCTCGCCGAAACGGGCGTGCCAGGCCAAATCAACGTCTTGGGCTCGCTGCTCACGGTGTTCTTCACCGGAACGCCAGTCCACGACTATGCCGGAGCAAAGAAATCGGACACCGCCCGGTTCGCGGTCTTTTTCCGCGAGATGCTGGCCCACGGCATCCTGCTGCCTCCCTCGCAATTCGAGGCGCTATTCGTCTCCGCTGCCCACACCGACGACGATATTGACCGCACCATCGCCGCAGCTCGCGCGAGCCTTCAAGCCGTTGCTGCACTTGAATAACGGATCCGGTCGCCCCCAACGAAAAGCCTCCAATCTCGGCAGCGGCCCCCGTTCGCAATCACCTATTCACCATAACCACTTGAATATAAATGACTTGTAATTCGCCTCGGGCCAGCGTCGCCGAAACTTCGAGTTTCGGGGCAATTAGTGGAAAACCGCTTCCACATACATAGTACTTGGTCGGCCAGCTTCCCTTCAAAACAGGCCCCGGACGCTTTCCCGAATTGAAAATAAAGCGCTTACATCTCTCGTGCGGGATGGTACTGGTCGTGCATTTCTCTCCCGTGAACGGCAAAAGGAGACGCCCCCTTCCATGGTTTTTGCCATCGCCGCATTGTTCTTTCAGTTCACCCCAGCCGTCCACGCGCTTCCTGACGTGGACCTTCGATCGGCGGCTCCCGTAGTCACATCAGCGCCAGCTCCAGCGGACGCCCTGCCCGATCAGCCGAAAACATCGACCAATTCGTCGGCCAAGAGCGATTCAACTGGCGCAGCCGCCGCCACGCTGACCGTGGCGTCTCTCGAGTCCACCTCACAGAACTCCCAGTCGCTTTCCACGATTCGCTTGCCGGACCCTGTGCCGGCAAAGTCCGCCGGCGTGATCTCGGCTGAGGGTTATCCTCGCCGAAACTGGATGCTACTCTCAATCGCGCAACACAGCGCGGCAGCCTTTGACGCCTATTCGACCCGCCAAGCCGTCGCGACCGGCGCGTCGGAGGCGGATCCTTTCATGCGTCCCTTTGCGCATTCTCCCGGAATCTACGCTGCCATCCAGGTTGGTCCGGCCATCTTGGACTTCGCCGCTCGCCGCATGCAGCGCAGCGAGAACAGCTTTATCCGCCGCAGCTGGTGGATCCCGCAGTCCGCGAGCACCGGAATGTTCCTGTTCTCCGGCGTCCACAATATGAGTGTGGCCAACCGGCACTAGACAACGAGTTTCGAGCAGTCGCTTTTCTCCCTGGCGGGAGTACAGCAGTCGGACACCCGGGCTTCTCCTCCCGGGTGTCTTCTTGTTAGCCTTCTTTTTTCGCGGAAATTCAAAATACCGCTTTCCTTCTCGGCACAACCACGTATTATGTGCGCCTCAGTTACGTTGGTTTTGCTTCAAGGGCCGCTCGGTCCTCGAGGCCGGATGAGCGGGGCGCTCTTCAAGAGTCATTGTGGAAGCGGAGTCTCTGGGGCCGTGGACGAAGTTCCAACAGAAGTCTCGAAAGAAGTTCTTGGGCAAGTTTTCAGCTTCGCTTCGCGGTGGAAGCACGTGCTGGCGATCGTGTGCGCCATCGCGGTGTGGTCCGTCGCGGCCGGCGCGCAAACCACGGGGGAAATCCGCGGGGAAGTGCGCGATCCCTCAGGGGCCTTGATCCCCAACGCGAATCTAACCGCAACGCTCGCCGGCACCAACACGGTGCGTTCCACGACCACCGCGTCCGACGGCACCTTTGAAATTCCCGAACTCGCCGTGGGCGCCTATGAACTTGCCGTTCGCGCGACCGGCTTCAAGAACTATGCTGCGCGCGACGTGGTGGTCACTATTGGCCATGTTGTTGTCCTTGAAGTCGCGCTCGAGATTGGCGGCGCGTCGGATACCGTCACCGTGCAAGCCAACGCCACCCAGGTCGAAACCACGAGCACGCAGATTGGCGCAGTGATGTCGGATACCGCGGTGCGCGAGCTCCCGCTCAGCACCCGCGATACATACCAGCTGCTTCAGTTGCAGCCCGGCGTGCAGTCGCAGGTCGGCGCGGATCTATTCTATGGGAGTGACAACGCAGGCGTCGTCTCCGTCAACGGAGGCCGCGGCCGCTCCAACAACTACACGGTCAACGGCGGCGACGGCAACGACATCTTCGCCAACGGTCCCGCGATCCAACCTTCACCCGATGCCATCGAGGAGTTCCGAGTCCTCACCAACACATTCGACGCCGAATACGGCCGCAACTCCGGCTCGGTCGTCAACGTCGTCACCAAATCCGGCACAAACAATGTGCATGGCGACTTCTACGAGTTTCTCCGCAACGATGTTTTGAATACGCGCGGTTACTTCGATCCGAACGTCCTGGACTACAAGCAGAATCAGTTTGGCGCGACTCTCGGTGGGCCGATCAAGAAGGATCGGACCTACATCTTCGGCTCCTATGAGGGCGACCGCCTGCGAAAGGGAATTGACGCTGGCACGGTCCAATTTCCCACCGCGGCCGAGGCGGGGGGAGACTTCAGCGCCGCGGGCCCGGCTTTTGCGGGTACCCTAGTTGATCCCGCATTCGCAACTTTGCTCGCGAATCGCACGAGTGACCCGAACAATCCGGCTACCACGTGTCAGCAGGCCGTGACCGCCATTGGCGGCAGCGCGATCGCCGCTGGAACTCTCTTCGCGAATATTTTTCCGCAGAACCAGATTCCTAAAGCTTGTTTTGACCCGACTGCGGAGGCGATTTACAACAAATGGGTCGCTCCTTTCGCGAACAATTGCTCCGGCGCCATCGAGGCCAGCGGCATCAACAACTGCAACATCGCTCAGATCGGGGAGCAGGCCAAGCGGCAGGATCAGTTCACGATTCGCGTGGATCACAAAATCAGCAACTCGCAGCAATTCACCGCCTACTACTATTTCGAGGACGACTCGACGACCGATCCGTTTTCCACGTTTCAGGCCGCCGGCTCGAATCTTCCCGGTTTCGGCGCCCTTTTCAAGACGCGCACCCAGCAGTGGAATCTAGGCCATACCTGGACGCTCGGCTCGAACGCCGTGAACGAGTTCCGCTTCAATTATTTCCGCGAGGGCCAGGGCGATCTGAATCATCCCCTGAACATTCTTCCGAGCGTTCACGATTCTTGCGGCTCGTTCGAGGATCCGTCGCTATGCTTCGCCGATCCCGGCAATCCATCCGGAGGCATCACGTCCGACATTCCAGGACGCCAGGGCGTTCCGAGCATTCTCGTTGACGGCGGGTTTTCCATCGGCAACAACAACGAGGGCGAGCTTCCGCAAACCGGCAACACCTTCCAGTGGACGGACAATTACACTAGAGCCTATGCCAAGCACACGATGAAGTTCGGTGTGGACGTCCGCCGCCAGCGCTTCGATCAGTTCTTGTATTTCAATATCAATGGGTTCTTTACCTTTCTCAGCGACTCGAATCTCTGTTCCTCCACTAACCTGAGCCCGCCGTTTCCCATCGTTTCGCCAACCGGGATGAATTGCAACAATCCCACGACCAATGACGTCGGCTTCACCAGCGCCTACCCCGACTATTTCCTCGGCACGTCGAGCAGTTACACCGAGGGCGCCGGGCAGAGGCAGGACGACCGCAACAGCGCGCTCTATTTATTTGCTCAGGACAGTTGGAAGATCAGGACGAATCTGACGCTCAACTACGGTCTCCGCTGGGAGCTGAACACTCCTTACGCTGATACCGGCAATCGCCTCCAGACTTTTCGTCCCGACGAGGCGACCACTCAGTATCCGTGCTGGATGTCTCAGGAAAGCTCCGCCGCGACCGGACTACCGGCAGGGGACTGCGGTCCGGGAAGCGCCGGCGCGTCCATCTTCCCGCTTGGTCTGGTCTTCCCGGGCGACAAGGGCGTCCCTCGCGGACTCACAAGCACTTACTTCAGGGCGTTTGCTCCGCGCATCGGTCTTGCCTGGAGCCCGTCGTGGACCAGCGGATTCCTCGGCAAGCTCAGCGGCGGCCCCGGCAAATCGAGCATCCGCGCCGGCTACGGCATTTTTTACAATCCGATCGAGCAGCTCGTGCTCGAGCAGTTCAGCGGGGAACCTCCCTTCGGCGGGAGCACGTCGCTCTCGAATACCCTTTTCAATTTGCCTTTCGAAGCTCAGTCGGGTGGCGCTCCCTTTCCCAATCCGTATAGCGGGGTAATTCAACAAACGCCTCAGACCCCGTGCGCCTCAGATACTCCCGGTGGACCAGCCGGCTGCGTTGACTGGTCCAAGTTCCGGCCCATCCTCCTCGCCGGAGAGTTTCAGCCACACCTGAAGTCGCAGTACGCCGAACAGTACAACCTCACAGTTGAACGGCAGTTGTCGAAGGACACGCTGCTGCGCGTCGCCTACGTCGGCACGCAGGACCATCATCTCCTCGCCATCCATGATTTGGATCCCGGCAACGCGCAGACCTGCCTCGACCTCGAAGCTGTCTCGACCTTTTACGCGGCGGCTTTGCCGGACGGTTCTCCAAACCCGAATGCCAACGCCGGCCTCAGTTCCGCATATTCCTGCGGCCCGTTTGGCTCGGACTCCGCCTACAATTTGCCGGCGGGCTCGCTTCCGGCCGGCTTCAACCTGCACCTGCCTTACGGCTCTGTTCCGTCGGTGACAGGAGGCCCCGCATCGCCCGCGATCACGCTGGTAGGCTTGCGCCCGTTCTCGTCGCCGATCTGCCAGCCCACCACCGGCACAGGTTGTCCCCGGGACGGCGTGCCCGTCTTCAGCAATATTTTCGCCGAGGACACCATCGCCAATTCGAATTACAACGCCCTGCAGATTTCCGTCGAGCGCAGCCTCTCGAACGGCTTGCTTTTTCAGGCTTCGTACACATTCAGCAAGGCAATTGACCAGGGCGCATCGTTTGAAAACGAGTTGAATCCGCTGAATTTCAATGCCACGCGCGGACTTTCGCTTCTCGACGCGAAGCACCGGTTCGTTTTCAGTCCGTACTGGGAGCTGCCTGTTCCGAAATATTCCGGCGTCACCGGCAAGCTGCTGGACGGTTGGGCGGCGTCCGCCATTATCACGTATCAGAGCGGCTTTCCGATTCGCGTCCAGACGCAGGACGATTTGGAATTAGAGAGCAGTTTCTTCTTTGAGGATGCCAACACCCCCGAGGTGACCGGGAAGGTTCAGTTCATGAATCCGAAGACGAATAACAATCTATGGTTTACATCCGGCAACATCAGCGACCCCGCTCCGGGTACTTTCGGGAGCATGCCGCACTCGCTTTGCTGCGGTCCGCCGCTGAGCAATACGGACATCGCCCTCGTAAAGCACACGCCCATTGGCGAGCGATGGTCTTCGGAGTTCCGCGCGGAATTTTACGACGCGTGGAACCATACGCAGTTCGCCAATCCCGACGGCAACTTCAGCGATTTCACCTTCGGCGAGATTCAGAAGACGCGCGAAGATCCCCGCGTAATCCAGTTCGCCCTAAAATTCCTCTTTTGATTATGCTCCGCGCTGATTCTTCCGCGGCCACAGCGCCGACGCCCCAATCATCAACGCCATAATTGCGACGACGATCCCGAGAGACACACCAGTGGAAATCTGAACTCGTCCGCTCGCCAGCATCTTCGCCCCTGTAAACAAGAGAATCGCCGCGAGACCGGGCCGCAGTAACCGGAATCGCGGCAGCAGGTCCGCCAACGCGAAATAGAGCGCGCGCAGCCCGAGAATCGCGAATACGTTCGACGAATAGGCAACAAAGGTATCCCGCGTGATCGCCAGTACCGCCGGGACGGAGTCAACCGCGAACAAAATGTCCGTGGCCTCGACGGCGACCAATGCCAACAGCAGTGGCGTCACGCTCCATTTCTCGGCTTGTCGCACGAGGAAGTGTTCCCGCTCGTATCCCGGCGTCACCGGCACGACGCGTCGAGCAATCCGCACCAGCCAGTTTCGCTCCGGTTGAATTTCGTGTTCGCCGGGCAACAGCATTCGAACTGAAGTCAGGATCAGAATCGCGGCGAATACAAATAGGACGAAACGGAATCGGTTCAGTAACGCCACGCCTCCAAACACAAAGATCGCCCTCATCACCAGTGCGCCGACGACACCGCAATAAAGTACTTTGTGCTGCGATTGAGCGGGAACGGCCATCCCTTGAAAGATCAGCAGAAAGACGAAAATATTGTCGATACTCAACGATTTCTCAATCACATAACTGGTCAGGAATTCGAGCCCCGCCTCATGGCCCATAGACACGTAAATCCAAATATTAAAGAGCAGCGCGCGGCCAATCCAACCCGCACTCTCCGCAAGCGCCTCCTTTATGGTGATCCGATGCGCCTTGCGGTGCAATACGCCAAGATCCACCGCGATCGCCGCGACAACGGCGACGCTAAATCCCACCCACAAATACGTTGGCGTTCCCACGATGTCCTTTGCTCGTTTGTTCCGATCCGCCGAAGCAGAACCTCGCCGCATGCCTCTTAGTCGTGCAGCGCTGACCCTGTGTGCACCATTGCGCCCGATTCTCCCGCGTTCTGATGGGCTGGGGTCGGATTTCGCCGCATGTCTCGTGCCGTCCCGGCATTGATTTCGCCTCCCCCTCCACATAAACGCCGTAGCGCAACGCCCAGGCAATTAAACTGAAGCCGTTACTTAGATCAAATGGTTGTGTCCCGCTTCCAACGTTCTTTTCTTGGTTACCTCGATGAGCGAAACATAATATTCATTCGCAGAAGTGGTTGCAGATAAAATTGACATATTCCGGCCCAAGTCGGTATTAGATAGAAAGGGAGTCCCTTTTAGGCCAAATAGGGCGGTGTCGTGATGACACCGGAAAAGGCGGCCTACATCCGCTCCCTGTCCGAATCTGGCCTGAAGGACTTCCAACTCACAGCGCTTAATAGGTTTGGCAATGCCAGAAGGCAGTTCCGTGAGGCCCGGGAGATCCTTAACGAACAACGGGCTGATCTTCGGTTCATTGCCCTGGTGGCGAAGGAGCGGGAACTGGGCAATATCCTCGAGTTCCCTACCGCAAGGAGTTCCGGGTGAATCTCGACGAGCTCAACATGCATCGAGATCAGCATTTCCATCCCGAGGCCGCGCTGCTGCTCAACACGGTTTTCATCGTGCTGGGATGCGTCACGCTCGCGGGTGGCCTGCTTGTCTTATTCAGGTTCGGCGGATGGTTCTGGTCGTACGACTATTTTTCTCCGTATCAGATGTACCGGACGCCCACGTGGGTCGGAAGCGGGATCGCTTCCCTGTTTTGTTGGATCGTAGCGTGGCATCGGAATCGTAGTTCGATTCCAATCACGATTGCGGATTTGATCGCCGCCGCGCGTGCGGGGCGCTGGGTGAAGTCGTACGGCACTGGCCGCTAGCCGCCGGGTTTCAATCTTCTGCAATACGGCGTCCAGGCGGTGTCGCGGACCCAGCCGAGCGATTCGAGGCGGCGTCCGAAGCGGCGCGCGACGGGCGGCGGGAGCCATGCGTGTGCGTCGTCGAGGCCGCGCGAGAGCAAGTCGCGTTCACCGGCTGCATGTAGCGCGAGCAATTGCGCATAACGCTCCCGCGGCTTCCCTGCCCCGGGCCCGCCGTTGTCCCGATCGACGAGCAGGTACATCTCGCACGTGAGGCGCGCGAGCGACGCCATTACGGCGCGGCCGTCGTCATTTTCGACGACCAGCTTCGAAACGAAAATCGGATCGGCGAGATCGGGGAACGCGTAGTCGAAGCCCTGGCTCGCGTGCATGCGGCGCAAAGCGTCGAGATCGTCCGGAGTGTATTCGCGGATGCGCATCACGCTCAAAAAACCCGATGGCGGAGGAGCGGGTGGACGCGCGCGACGGCTTCGGCGGCGTCGAATGTGGTGGCGCCGGGCGCGACGCCGTGCGGTGCGAGCGCGGATTGCGCGGCGTCCGAGATCGGTTTCTGCGCGAGCGGATGCGGCAGCGCCTGGAACGCAGGCTCGCCTTCGAGCGAGAGGTGCACGCCTTCGTCCGCCTCGATTAGAACGAGAATTTTCGCGGCAGCCTCGGGCGGTGTATTCTCATCGCCCGCGCGCGGATCGAGCGCGATGAAGTGCGAATTCGCGAAGCGGGCGGCGTGACGCTGCCATTCGCCGAGGGTCGTGATGTAGTAAGATTTCCCGGTCATTAAAGTTCGCGAGGAGGAGTTGTGGTCGAAAAAGAAATCGAGATCAAGATGGCGGACGGCGTTTGCGACGCGGTGCTGTACGAGGCGGAAGACGGCAAGCGGCGCCCCGGCGCGATTCACTACCCCGACATCGTCGGGATTCGCCCGTCGCATCGCGCGATGGCGAAGCGGCTGGCCGAGGCGGGTTACACTGTGCTGCTGCCGAATCCGTTTTATCGCACGGCGCGCACGCCGGTGTTCGACTTCGCGCCGAATTTCGGCGGCGACGAGCGCACCATGAAACACTTCGGCGAGTTGATCGCGCCGCTGACGCCCGAAGCGATCGAGACCGACGCGGCGACATACGTCAACTATCTGGCGACGCAGCCTTCGGTGAGCGCGGCGACCATGGGCGCGGTCGGCTACTGCTATACGGGACAGACGGCGTTGCGCACGGCGGCGGCCCGGCCGGATCGAATCGGCGCGATCGCATCTTTTCACGGCGGGCGATTATTTATTGATGGTCCCGCAAGCCCGCACCTCGTCCTGCCGCGCGTGAAGGCGCGGCTCTACTTCGGACACGCGATAAATGATGCGTCCATGCCGCAAGAGGCGATTGATAAATTCAACGCGGCGCTCACGCAGTGGGGCGGGAAATACGAAAGCGAAGTTTACGACGCGCTCCACGGCTGGACCGTGCCCGACGAAAAAAGTCCCGTGTACAAGAAGCCGCAAGCCGAGCGCGCGTTCGAGAAGCTCACGTCGCTGTTCGCCGCCGCGCTGAAGTAGCGCGCCATTCGCGTCAGCGCGGCGACGAACGCACCGTTAATCGCCGCTCTTCTCTTCCCACTTGCGCGTGTCGTCTTTTGGGCGAATCGTGGCCATTCGCGCGGTGAGGGCCCGGAGTATCCACGGCGCGAATCGTTGGACGGCCACGAGCACCTTGCCGTGTCCGGTGACGATTTGCTCGCGCTTGCCGCGGGCGACGGCGTGCAGAATCTCGCGCACCGCTTTCGGCGTGCTCACCACCATTCGGGGAGGAATCGGATCCTTCGCGCTGGCGTGCAGCTTCCCGCGATTGTCCTTGATGCGGATTTCGCTGTCCACAAAGCCCGGGCTGAGGAGTGTTACCGTTATTCCGGCGCCCTTCAGCTCCGGAGTGATGGACTCCGCGAGCGCGCGCATCGCGAATTTGCTCATCGAATAGGGCGACGCGCCGGGCGTTGTGATCCAGCCCGCGACGCTTCCGACGATGGCGAGATTTCCCCTGCTCTTTTCGAGCTCCGGCAGCGCGGCGTAAATCGTGCGCAGCACGCCGAAGACGTTGGTTTCGAATTGCCGGCGGTAATCGTCGAGAGCGAGTTTCTTTATCGGCGCGACCACGCCGAATCCCGCATTGGCGAAGACCACGTCAAGCTTGCCGAAGGCGCGTGTGGCGTCCGCCACGGCGCGTTCGAGGTCGCCATCGCGCGTGACGTCGCATTCGGCGACGACCGGGCGCGGTTTGCCGCCGTCCGCGATTTTCTGCGCGAGGGTTTCGAGGCGATCAACGCGGCGCGCGGTGAGCGTCAGCTTGGCTCCGGCTTGCGCCAGTTGCAGCGCCAGTTCCTCGCCGATGCCGGAGGATGCGCCGGTGATGAGCACGGATTTGTCACGGAAGAATGCTTGCACGGTGGGCATGCCAACATCTTATAGCACGAGCGAAACCGTGGCGGATGCTCAGGATGAAAACGTGTAATTGTGCGTGAGGACCGTGGCGGCGTGGCGGCCGGCGAAGAATTGGTGCGAAGGCTCGCAGCTAACCGTGACTTTGCTTCCAGTTTTGACGATGGCCTCGATGCGCTTCAGCGTGATGCGGCCGAAGCGGCCGACGAACACGTCGCTCAGGCAGTGGCGCTCGGCGCGCATCGGCGAACCGTCGGCGAGCGTGAAGATGTGGTGCGGCGTCACGTCGAGCGATTCCTCGTTCGAGAAATGCAGGCGGATGAATGTGTCCGCGTCGCGAACTTCGAGGCGCGAAATCCGCGTCCATGATTCGCCGCCGGCGCCCGCCGGACATCGCAGGTGTTCGCCGACCTCGCACGATTCGATCTCGACGGTGCCGCGTTCCTTGGTGAGCACCATCGTGCCGGAGCGCAAGCAGCTCCCGCTGCCGCCGCCCGATCCCCCGCCGACTCCGCTGCTGGTGGTGGCGGCGACGATCGCGCCCTGCGATAGCGGAATTAGCCCCTGAAGTGATTGCTGCTGCGCGGAAAGGTTTGTTTTCGCCGTGTGCGCGTTCGCGGGCGAGCCTGCTCCGCTGCCGACCCACGCGAGCGCCGACGCGGTGTCGTCCCAGTAAGGATAGAAATAGTACGTGGTGGCGGCGGTCAAGCCGGTGACGGCGAGCGAGCCATTCGGAATCGCGGTGGTGGCGCCGTCGGCGCGGTAGATGACGAGGCCGCTCCACGTCCACGTGAGGCTCGTGGTGGTCGAGGCGTACGTGAACGTGCCGGACCACGTGGGCGGCACCGAACCGCGCATCAACACGCCGGGTTTCGTCGGGTCAATCTGCCCGGCTGTAAGCGCGCCAGTGACGACGCGCGCGAAATCCGTGCCGTCGGTGATCTGGTTGTCGAGGCTCCAGCCCTGGTTCGGGCCGAGCGACGCGCCCGCCAGGCGCTTCAGTGTTTCATACAGCTGCGGATTCGCTTTGCGCAACGCTTCGATTTGTTGAATGTTCAGCATGGGGATTTGCCACGGAGACACGCGGGCACACAGAAACGAAAGGTTCGGCTAATTAACTCTTCGGCGGCACGAGCGGTCAGGCTCATTGTGTGCGGCCACGGGCCGTGCAATCTTCAGATCGGACCAAACATTTCTCCGGAGAAACGCATGAAACGCGCCATTCGCTGCATCGTAGGTGTTTGCGTGCTGGTTGTCCTGGCGGGGCTCCGCGCGCACGCGCAGGATCAGCCGTCGCCCGCCGAAGCGAAGGCCTTCGCCACGCAGTACGTGGCGGCGATGAACGCCAAGGACATTCCGCGCCTGCTCTCCTTCTTCGATCCGAAGTCGGTGGCCTGCATCACCCCCGACACAAAGGATTATTACGACGGGGCGATGAAAGTTAGCGTACGCGAGTCGGTTCCGGGGAACTACACGTTCACCGTCATGGCCGTGAATGAAGGCAATCTGAAAGCCATCGAGAGCATGGCGCGATTTCCGGTGAAACCCACGAGTGAGCTGCACATCGATTACCAGCAGGGCGACGATGCGGGAAGTGTGGTGCTGTGGCTTGCACGAGAAAACGGGCGCTGGTTCGCCGACCAGCCGTGCGCTACGGAACAAACACTGAAGCAGTTCCGCGATGGCGCAGCGGCGCGAAAAGAGGCGCAGGCCCGTTACAAGTCACTGGCAGACGGAATCAAGGATCCGCTGCGGTCGGAATTAATCGCGATGCTCGGCAAACACGAGACCGGACAGGCTATTGACCGCTACCACCAAGCTAGTGGGCAGGATATGAGGACGTCAATGCTCGTGATCAACGAGCTCAAGGCAGAGGCAAAGTGACCGCCAGGGGATTGTAGCGCCGGCGTTTTTCCGCG
>Ga0209415_10015513_pt1 | contig 12337 bp, 11 predicted proteins | sample PeaSoiSIISIP2007_FD_187696 | JGI IMG/M metagenome (GOLD analysis project Ga0209415, IMG submission 187696) | Peat soil microbial communities from Weissenstadt, Germany - SII-SIP-2007 (SPAdes) (version 2) | ecosystem: Environmental > Terrestrial > Soil > Wetlands > Peat | place: Germany... | reverse complement strand
AACGGCAGGGGCTTCTTCGCGGGCTGGAACCTCAACACCAACCCGGTGACCATGAAGTGGATCACGTACGACGTCCCACCACAGCCAGGGAGCAACGTCCCGCTGAATCCCAACTGGGACACGCAGATGATCGCAAACATGACTGCCGCATCAACCTTCTACCCGGGTGCGAACAAGTCGACCAACGGGTACACGACTCCCACCGAACAGGCAGGAGGCGTCCTGATGAACGTCAACAACGACATCGTCGTGAACTGGAAGGCGCTCTCTCCCGCTCAGCTCAACGCCAGCCTCTACAACGACTGGGGCCAGTCCTTCCAGACCGCGCAGTGCCTCGCCATCGACGGCGGTGGCTCCACGGGCTCGACGGGTTCCGGATGGGGAGGAGCCTGGGTGGTCGGCTCGGGACAGACCGCCGGGATGGTCTTCGTGGGCACCAACAACAAAGACCCCTACGTGGGCCCCTGCACCCCAGGACCAGACCTATGGTCTGCAGCGACGCTAGCGCTGAACGTGACCACGGGCAGGATGATCTGGGGATTCCAGGCAAACGCGCACGACCTCTGGGACTATGACTGCTCGTGGTACTGGGCCATGGCAAACGAGACCATCAGCGGAGTCAACACCGAGGTCATCCTCAAGACGTGCAAGAACGGCTACCTCTACGAGATCAACGCCGTTACTGGGAACCTGATCTGGGCATGGAGCCCACCGAGCGGGGTCGTGACACCAGGTCAAGCCAGATGCCCTGTCTGCTACATGTTCAACCCCCTCAACGAGTCTCAGATGAGCATGGAGTGGCCAGGCGACCTGATCTCTTGCGCGCCCACCTTCACGCTCAGCTGCATAACAGGCCCTACGAGCTCACAAATTCCAATCTACACGTGGCCGTCTGCAATAGCCGGCTTCGAGGGCGAGCAGTCATTCAGCCCAGCGACCAACCAGATCTACGCGACGTCACACATCATCCCAGCCTACATAGGATACCTTGGGCTGAACGCATCGACGTACTTCACGTCGCCGGGCATGAACTTCGGCCAACCGTGCCCCCAGTGTGGGACTATCGCGAGCAATTCCACCACATGGGCCATCAGCGGGGCCACGGGCCAGATAGCGTGGCACTACACCAATACATTTGAGGGATACCGCGGCAGGACTGTCGTGAGCGGCGGCGTCGTCTACCTGACGGAGTCATCGGGAGACATCGTGATGCTCAACGCGCAGAACGGCAAACTCCTCCGGGACTACTACATCGGCGCACCAATGGACGAGGGCATCTCGTTCGGCGCGTCCATCAGCGGCCAGGAGTACATGATGTTGGACGTAGGGGTGTGCGACCTAGAGGCCGTCTCGACGTGTCCGGGAACCACGCCTGGTGACGTTCTCGCCCTGACACTGCAGAACGTGCCACCGCCAAGCACCAGCACCAGCACGTCCACGACCACTGTTGTGTCCGCCTCTACAACAACAAGCGTGTCGGTCTCGACCGCAACTGTCTCGGGATCCGCGAGCGTAAGCACTACCACGGTCACGTCGACGTCCACCTCGAGTAACAACACAGCGCTGTATGGAGTCGCGGCGGTCGCCGTGATCTTCATCATCGTGTCGGGCTACCTTGCCATGAGAGGCAGGAAGCCCGCCTCCTAAGGAGGCAACCAACCCTCGCCCCTCCACGGGGGCGTCCTCCGTTTTTCTCTCCTTCCCACAAGGCTCGCCCGGGCCTCGGGAGGCCCTCTGCCGTCGTCATGCTTTTGGTTTGGGCGCCCCGAGGCTTGGGCGGTCAGACGCAGTACTCTGTTCGGCCCTCATCCGCGGGGGAGGTTCGTTCTTCGCCTGGAGGACGTCTACATCTCCATCCGTTCTCCTTCTGCCTGATTATTCACGCCACCTTCACGGGGTCGAGCTTCATGCAAATCAGGTGTTGTCGCCCGCTGCTTCCTACCCACCTCGCTCCTATCGGCTTGGCGAGGGAGTCAACCAATTTCAGGATAACAGAGTCTGGCGGCACCAAACACGTTATATCAAACGCCTGACTGTCTCTTTGCCGTGCGGAACCGCCTCCCCAAGCTGATGGGGGCACCCATGCTCATTCTCTTGGTGTTGTCTCTCTCAGGCGCCTCGCCGGCACTTGCGGCATGTAGCAAAAACGCAGCGGAATGCTCCGCGCCTCCGTACACGGTCTCCGCCGAGCCCGTGTGGGGCACCTTGAACACCGTTACAGGGGGGAACTACCCGGGCGGTAGTTTGCAATTCGGGGTCTTCGTAATCAACGCCGGCTATCCGGCGGAGGGGAACGCCACCCTGTTCAACGAGACCATTACCGCCGCAGCGCTTCCGCCTGCCCTCAACACCAGCACTGCGAAAGGCCTTCCGGTGCTGCTGACCCCGGGGCAAGCAATAACGTCGACGATCACAATGCAAATTCCGCGCAACTTCACGCTGAGCAGTTTCAAAGTGAGCCTGGCAGTCGACGTCTCGTACTGGAATGGGACAGCTAACATCCCGGTCCAGCTGATGGGGAGCGCGACAGTGTACGTCCTGGGCGATCCCATCGGGGGCGCCTCGACCACCTCTTCCCAGACCACCCAGACCACCCAGACCTCCGCACAGAGCGGGACGGTCTCCACGACGCTCTTCGCTGCGGGCTTGGCGATACCCTCGATACTCGCGGTCATACTCCTGATCCTGGTCGTCCGGAGAAGGGGCGGCCCGAAGGGAGGCACGTGACCTCGATGCTCCGAGCGAGTGTGGAGTTGTCTGTCCTGCTCTTCGTCTGACAGATGATGATTGTCGTCTCGCGAAGGGAGGGCTTCGCATTCGTCAGAACGCGCTTGAGCATGTCGAGGTAGACCCATGCGGTCATCTCGATCTCGATATCGTCGGGCCGGAGATAACAAACTAATGACCACGGTGGAGACCTCCTGGCCGGCGCGGATGCGTGCGAGGTACGACGAGGCGGCCCTCCTCGAAACCCACCCCACCGTAAAGGCTTGGTTCGACTCGCACAAGTCAGGAGAGAAGGTCTGGAGGGACTACTCATCCTTCATAGATTGGAGAAGACGGCAAAGGCTTTCAGATAATCCAGACGAATGGATCGAAGAGCGCCTGCAGGGGGAACGAGACCCTGGTCAAGCACGACTCGATAATCAAGCGGTGGGCCGAGTCCACAGAGTTCGCCGGGGACAAGACCAGCGCCAGGGAGAGGTATGCGAAGACGACGAAGGGGTTCTGCCTATACCACATGATACGGCTCCCCGCGATTAGGCTCAGCGGGGACCTCTCGGGGACTTGTTGGATTAGTATCGGGAGAATGTAATTCTCCCAATGCTAACAAACGTTAAATAACAAAAAAATGGGTCGTCGCCCGATTCTTGAAGTCAACTCTGGTCGCGGAACCGGAGCCTGTTTCCCTTGCCGAGGAGAGGGTCTTTGGAAGAGGTGACCCTGAGGGTGGCAGGAGGACGAGGGCGGGGACCGCGAAACTCTCCGCTGCGACCAAAGCTTCTTCGATCGTCCTGGTCGGCACCTCCTTCAAGACCTCCTCGCTCGCATTCAGAGAAGCTCTGGCCGCGCGGCTCTCCCGCGAGCCCGCGAAGCTCCTCCGCCTGCCGAGCGTGAGGGAGTACGCACAGTTGGTCACCTGCAACAGGATCGAGATACTGATGGCCGCCGACTCCGCGAAGAGAGCCGAACGCGCGTTCTTGGCGTGGCTCTCTGGGACGCCGGGGATGAGTCCAGACTCGGTCTATGTCCGCCAGGATGTCGACGCGATAGCGCACCTCTTCCGGATAGCATCCGGGCTGGACTCGATGGTGCTCGGGGAGGAGCAGATACTTTCCCAGGTGAGAGACGCAGGGATCGCCGCGCGGACATCCAGGTCTTCGCGAGGCAGCCTCTCGGCGCTCTTCGACGCTTCCGTAAACGTGGGCAGGCGAGCAAGGGAGACGCTCAAGCAGGCGGACGAGTCCGTCAGCTCGATGGCCATTCGCTTCGCGCTGGGCCGTCTGCCTCACGCCCCGCGAAACGTCCTCCTGATAGGGACAGGAAAGACGACGAGGCTCGCAGCCAGCCAGCTCGGCGGCGCAAGGCTCTATGTCGCGACTAGGAGGGCGTCCCTCCCGTCCTTCTCTCAGGCCACCGTCATTTCACACAAGGACCTGACACGCGTCGCCAAAGAGTGCGACCTCATAATCTCTGCCACGAAGCACAAGGGCTACGTCCTGAAGAAGGGCGACCTCGGTAAGAAGAGGCGCGTGATACTCGACCTCGCCTTCCCCAGAAACGTCGACCCGGACCTCAACTCGGGGCCAGTCGAGGTCTACAACCTCGAGGACCTCGCCAAAGCATTCGCTTCGCGGCCCCCGTCGCTCGTTCCCGAAGCCCGGCGCGCTGAGGAGCTGGTCTTCGCCGAGGCCGAGAGCTTCTCACGGTGGCTCCTCGCGAGCAGGCAGTCCTCGGCGCTCTCCCGCGTCTACCTGTGGGCAGAGAGAGCGCGCAGGGAGGAGACGGACGCGGCGCTGAGGAGGCTGCCCCGCCTCTCGGAGAGGGAGAGGAAGGTCGTCGAGGCGATGAGCAAGAGGCTGGTGAGCAAGCTCCTCGCGCCCCCGACCAGCTTCGTCAAGTCCTCCAGCCCAGAGCTTCCACAAGACCAGCGCCTCGACGTAGTCCAACGAATCTTCGAGCAGGGTGAGAAGTAGTGGGCGTCCTCAGCGTGAGGATAGGCGCTCGCTCGAGCAGGCTGTCTCAGGCGCAGACGGCGGTCGTCTCGGACCTCCTCAGGAGGACGTTCGAGGACGGCCTCGCCCTCGAATTCGTCCAGGTCAAGACGCTGGGCGACCGTGCACCACCTGAGAAGCCGAGGCTAGGCCGGGCAGGAGCAAAAGGTGCGTTCACGGGAGACATAGAGGCATTGCTCTTGGACGGAAAGATCGACATCGCCATACACAGCATGAAGGACCTGACCAGCGACCTGACCGAGGGCCTGGTCATCGGTGCGACCCCTCCCAGGAGCGACCCGAGGGACGCGCTCGTCGCGAAAAACGGCGGGACCATCGAGACCCTACCCACGAACGCCAGGGTGGGAACGAGCAGCCTGAGACGGAAGGCGCACCTGTTGAAGATGAGGCGAGACCTCGATGTCGTCGAACTCCATGGCAACGTCGACACGCGCCTCCGCAAGGTCTTCGAGGGCGGCTCCCGCGACCTCGACGCCATCGTGCTCGCGGTCGCGGGCCTGGAGAGGATTGGCGAGGGCGCTCGCATCTCCCAGAGGTTCTCGATTGACGAGATGGTCCCGGCGGTGGGGCAGGGGATCATCGCGGTCCAGATGAGGCGCGAGGACGGAGACATCGCAAAGATCCTTTCGCAGATTGACGACGAGGCCACCGGGGTGGAATCGAGGTGCGAGAGGGCCTTCGCCCAGAGGCTCGGCGCAGACTGCAACGTGCCAGTCGGGGGATGCGCGAGGGTGTCGGGGACCAAAATCAGGATGGTGGGGATGCTTGCCAAGGAGGACGGGACCGAGTTCAGAAAAGATGAGGTCGTCGGGCCTAGAAGCGAAGCGGTCGACCTGGGCGCGAGGCTGGCCGAGGAGCTCCTCGAAGGCGTGCGAGCGCGAGGTGGGGCTGCCTCTTGAAGGCCCAGGCCGCGGGCGCTCGAAGGATCGCCAAGGTCGTGATAACCAGGTCGAGGAAGGGGAACGCCGAGCTTGCAAACAGCCTCAAGGCCATCGGCCTCGAGCCTATCCCCGTGGACACGATCGAGTTCCTTCCCCCCGAGGATTGGTCGAGCGTCGACGCCAGCCTAAACAGGCTCCGGGAGTTCGACTGGGTCGTCGTCACGTCCCCCACGGGGGCAGACTTCTTTGCGCGTAGGATGAAGGCGCTTTCCCTGGATGTGCCCTGGAGCGGAAGGCCAGAGGTAGCTGCGGTCGGCGAGAAGACGAGCGCAGCCCTTCAAGGGGAAGGGATCGGCGTGGGCTTCGTCCCCTCAGAATATCTTACCAAGGCCCTCGCTCAGCAACTTCCGAGAGGGCGTGGAAAGCGTCTCCTGGTCCTGAGGGCGGACCTCGGGGACCCCGAGTTTGGGGCGGCGCTGGAGCGAAGGGGATTCCGTGTCACCGACTTGACGATCTACAGGACGTCCTTCGTCGCAGGAATCGAGGAGGAGTCGACGGAGCCCGCGCTGAGAGACGCGGACGCCATAGTCTTCGCGAGCCCGTCGGCTGTGGAAGCCTTCATGAGGAGGTACGTCCCGGCCACGGCAGCTTCGGAGATGACAAGGAGGCTCCTCGCGGTCTGCATCGGGCCTGTCACGGCCAAGGCCGCGCGAGACCACGGTTTCGAGCGGATCCTCGCGCCGAAGGCCCACACCATCGAGAGCCTCGTCAGGGAGTTGGGCAGAGCCGCCGCGGCGGGGGAGGGGAAGTGAGTGCTCGAGCAGCGCACTGGCCGACCCGGTAGGAGGGTGGACGAAAGGCTCCGCAGGCTACGACGGACGGAGGCCATCCGTGGGATGCTAAGGGAGAGCCGTGTCCACGCCTCGAACCTCATGGCGCCTGTCTTCGTCAAGGACGGCGAGCGAGTCGTGGAGCCGGTAGAGGCCATGCCCGGGGTCAACCGCTACTCGGTCGACACGGTCTCAAACTACGTCGGCAGGCTGCTTGACGAGGGGGTGAGGTCCGTCCTCCTTTTCGGGATACCGGCCTCCAAAGACGAGTCGGGGAGCGAGGCCTACTCGAGCGAGGGCGTCGTCCCGAGGGCCATCGAGGAGCTCAAGAGCCACTTCGACTCGCTCGTGGTCGCGGCGGACGTCTGCCTTTGCGAGTACACCTCCCACGGGCACTGCGGAGTGCTGGACGCCGGCGGCGTCAGCAACGAGATGACCCTCCCGCTCTTGGCAAAGGCGGCCCTGCAATACGCCCGCGCGGGAGCTGACATCGTCTGCCCGAGCGCGATGATGGACGGGCAGGTCCTCGCCATACGCAAGGCCCTAGACGACTCGGCGCACGAAGAGAGGCTCGTGATGGGCTACTCGGCGAAGTACGCGTCGTCGTTCTACGGGCCGTTCCGGGAGGCCGCAGGGTCGGCGCCGGCGTTCGGCGACAGGAAGGGGTACCAGATGAGCCCCGCGAACTCGAGGGAGGCGATGAGGGAGATCGACTCCGACGTCAGGGAGGGGGCGGACATCATCATGGTCAAGCCCGCGCTCGCCTACCTCGACGTCATCGGCAAGGCTCGGGCGAAGTACGACGCCCCCCTCGCGGCGTACAGCGTCAGCGGGGAGTACTCGATGATCAAGGCGGCGGCCGCTAGGGGCTGGCTGGACGAGAAGGGCGCGGCAATCGAGGTCGCGACTTCGATAAGGAGGGCGGGGGCGGACATCATAATCACCTACTTCGCCGAGCAGCTCGCGGCCTGGCTGCGAGAGGAGCGTTGAGCGAGATGGAAGAGAGCCCGACGACACAGGTCGACAGCCAGGTGGCCTCGATGGGCTCGCGCTTCCTGAAGTACACGTTCTTCAAGGTCGCGAGGGAATGGAGGGCTCTGCCGGATTCGGAGAGGGAGTCCGCGAGGGGCGAGCTGGCCGCTCTTCTGTCCGGGAGCCATGAAAGTCTGAAGCTCCGGCTCTTCTCTCTCGTCGGCCTCAGGGGAGACGCGGACTTCATGATACTGGCAGACTCGGAGACCCTGGAGCCTTTCCAGGAGCTCGTCTCGGCCGTACTCGCTACGAGGCTCGGGAGGTATCTCGAGATCCCGTACTCCTACCTCGCCATGACAAGGCAGTCGCACTACACCCGCTCGCACAAGCACCTGGGCCAGGAGGGCGATGAGAGCCTCATCCCCGACCAGGCCAAGTACATGTTCGTCTATCCGTTCGTGAAGATGAGGAGCTGGTACGGGCTGCCGTTCGCAGAGAGGCAGAGGATCATGGGAGAGCACTTCAAGGTGGGGCGCAAGTATCCCAAGATCAAGATAAACACGGGCTACTCCTTCGGGCTCGACGACCAGGAGTTCGTGCTGGCGTTCGAGGGCGACGACCCTGGCGAGTTCTTGGCCCTCGTCGAGGAGCTCAGGGGCACCGAGGCGAGCAAGTACACGGAGCTTGAGACGCCAATCTTCACGTGCGTGAGGAGCGACGCCGTCCAACTTCTCCGACTCCTGGGTTAGTCATCGGGCAGCGGTGGTTAGAAGAGGGTTGTCAAAGATGGCGACGAAAGCTTCGAAGGCGCTCTTCGCGCGCGCCCGGAAGGTCATGGTGGGCGGGGTGAGCAGCCCTGTCCGCGCGTTCAAGGCAGTCGGAGGGACGCCGCTCTTCATCTCGCGCGGGAAGGGCTCGCACATCTGGAGCGCCGACGGCGCCCGCTACATCGACTACGTCTGCTCTTGGGGGCCGCTGATAGCCGGGCACTCGCATCCCAGGGTCATCAAAGCAGTCTCCGCGGCGGTCGCGCGGGGGACGAGCTTCGGGGCGCCCTCCGAAAACGAGCTGAAGCTCGCCGAGAAAGTCTGCCACTGCGTCCCGAGCGTCGAGATGGTGAGGTTCGTGAGCTCGGGCACCGAAGCGACGATGTCCGCGCTGAGGCTGGCGAGGGCGTACACGAGGCGCGACAAGCTGCTGAAGTTCGACGGCTGCTATCACGGGCACTCCGACGCCTTCCTCACGAACGCGGGGTCCGGCCTTGCGACGCTCGACGTCCCCTCGTCGGCAGGCGTGCCCGCCTCTTCCGCGGCCGACACGGTCACCATCCCCTACAACGACCTCGAGGCCCTGGAGTCGGCCTTCGCTTCCCACAGGGGGCAGTTCGCCGCTGTCATCGTGGAACCGGTCGCGGGCAACATGGGAGTCGTCCCGCCCAATGAGGGGTTCCTCGAGACGGCGAGGAGCCTCTGCACCGAAGACGGCTCTCTGCTGATCTTAGACGAGGTGATCACTGGCTTCAGGCTCTCGATGGGGGGAGCACAGGCCCTCCTAGGGGTCAGGCCGGACATCACATGCTTGGGCAAGGTCATCGGAGGAGGCTTCCCCGTCGGGGCCTACGGAGGCGCGGAGGCCCTAATGCGGATGGTCGCGCCCGAGGGACCCGTCTACCAGGCGGGGACCCTCTCGGGGAACCCCGTCGCGATGGCGGCCGGGCTCGCGACCATCTCTCTCATGGAGGCAGGAGGCAGCTACAGCCGGCTCGACTCGACGTCGGCCGCCCTCGAGCGGGGACTCCGCGAGGAGGCCGGGCGGGCCGGAGTGCCGATGACCACGAACAGGGTGGGCTCGATGTTGGGGATCTTCTTCTCCGGGCAGCAGGTCACGAACTTCGAAGAGGCGAAGCGCGCCGACAGGGAGCTATACGCGAAGTTCCACGGCTCGATGCTCGACGAGGGAGTCTATCTCCCGCCATCCGCCTTCGAGACCCTGTTCGTCTCCACCGCCCACACTCAGGCGGACGTCGACGTGACGGTCAAGGCGAGCAGGACGGCATTCGCGAAGTGCGCCGCGGGGGTGTCGTCACCATGAACTCGACCTTTCTCGACGCTTGCAGCAAGAGGGAGCCCGCACACACGCCGGTGTGGTTCATGAGGCAGGCCGGCAGGTACCTCCCAAGCTACAGGGCGGTGAAGGGGAACAGGCCGGTCACCGAGATAGCGAGGGACCCGGCGCTCGCCTCTCAGGTGGTCGTCGACGCGGTCAGGGCGCTGGATGTGGACGCCGGGATAATCTTCGCCGACATCATGCTCCCCCTCGAGGGGATGGGCGTGGAGTTCAAGATCGAGGAGAACGTCGGGCCAATCGTGACCAACCCCATCCGGACCCTCAACGACGTGGACTCGCTGGATTCCTTGAGCCCGGAGGAGGACGTCGGGTACATCTTCGACGGCATCGAGGCCACGCTCCAGAAGCTCGACGACGCCGTCCCCCTGATCGGGTTCTCCGGGGCGCCCTTCACCCTCGCCGGATACATGATCGAGGGGCGGCCGAGCAGGGACCTCGAGAAGACGAAGCAGATGATGTATCGCGAACCAGAGACGTGGCACCGCCTCATGAGCGCGCTCACTAAGATGATAACCACGTACCTCGCCTCCCAGGTGTCGCACGGCGTCGACGCTGTGCAGCTCTTCGACAGTTGGGTGGGGTGCCTTTCGCCCTCCGACTACCAGAGTTACGTCTCCGAATACACCAGGGAGATCATGCTTTCGCTGAGCGGGAAGGTCCCGCGGATCCACTTCTGCGCCAACTCCGCCTCCCTCCTCGAGCAGTTCGTCGGCACAGGCCCGGACGTTCTTAGCGTGGACTGGCGGATGCAGATCTCCGACGCTTGGGCAAGTTCCAAGGGTGGCGTCGGGATCCAAGGCAACCTCGACCCGGTGCTCGCGATGGCGGGAGGCGAGGCGATGCGCCGGGAGGTCGGCAGGATAATCGATCAGTCGAGGGGACGTCCAGGACACGTCTTCAGCCTGGGGCACGGGGTCCTGAAGGAGACCGAGCCGGAGAACCTGCGCGAGATCGTGAAGATCGTGCACGGGGCGACGACGCGGAGGGCCTAGCTTGACCGGGGGGGAGCGAATCTGCGTGGTGCTGATGACCTACGGGTCTCCAGCCACCCTCGAGGACATCCCCGCCTACCTGCGAAACGTTCGCGGAGGGCGCGAACCGGACGACGCCCTGGTCGCCGAGTTCCGCCGCCGGTATCGCCTGATCGGCGGCTCTCCGCTCCTCACTATAACCAACGAGCAGGCCGCCGCCCTCGAGGCGGAGCTGAACGAATTCGCCGACGGGAACTCCTACACCGTGGTAGCGGGGATGCGCTTCTCCCCGCCGCCCATAGCGGATGTGGTGCGCGCCGCCGCTCCCGAGGCGGGAAAGGTCGTGGGCGTCATCATGTCGCCCCAGTTCTCTCCGATAATCATGGGGGGATACGTCCGGGCACTGAAAGACGCGGTCGCCGCCCTCCATCGCGACGGCCTGTCCCTGAGGATGGCGGAGGACTGGCACCTCCAACCCTACTTCCTCGAAGCCCTAGCGCAGAGGGTCTCCGAGGCGCTCGACCGCCTGCCGCCGAAGGTCAGGGCGGAGGTACCCGTCCTCCTGACGGCCCACAGCATGCCCAGGCGGGTCGTCGAGGGAGAGCCGGGCTACATCAAGCAGCTCGAGGAGACCGCCGCCGCAGTCGCCGAGCTCGCGGGCCTCCAGGAAGGCCGTTGGATGTTCTGCTACCAGAGCGCCGGGCACACCCCAGAGGAGTGGCTCAAGCCAGACTTCTCCGACATGATGCCTAGCCTCCGCGAGGGAGGCTACAGCCACGTCCTGATAGCGCCCGTGCAGTTCCTCGCCGACCACTTGGAGGTGCTCTATGACATCGACGTCGGCGCCAGAGAGCAGGCGGAGAAGGCCGGCATCGAGTTCGCGCGCATCGAGTCCCTGAACACGATGCCTCTCTTCATCAAGGCCCTCGCCGCCGTCGTCCGCGACGCGCTCGCAAAACCCGGCTGACGAGCCGCGTCGTCCTGCCCCTTTATTACCCACGGCGCTCGCCGAAGCCAGGAATGGAGATCTTCGAAGGCGACGCGCTCTACCGGATGCTGCTCCAGTGCTACTCAAAGAACCCGCGAGGCTGGAGCTTCACGATCTCGCCTTCGCCCAGCAACGGTTTCTTCGACGCCCGAGTGGGAGGCCCAGAAGAATCTTGGCATCTCAAGCTCGACACCATCTACAAGCCCTCCCCCTTCGTGCTGGGCGCGAAGACCGAAGACCTCTCTACCGGCTCCCCCGCCCCGCTCTCTTTCGGGTTCCGGAGGGTCAACCTTCAGGAGGCCCCTGCCCTCCTCGAAGACTCACGGGAGGGGATTGGCAGGCTCCTCGCCTTCCTCAGCACGGTGAACCCGGTGGCACCGACCGGACCTGGCAACTACATCCAGGGGCCGTACGTCTTCGCCAACCGCGGGCCAGCGGCCGGGTCAATGACAAAGGAACAGCGGAGCGTCGACAGCAGGCTCTCGGACGAGATGCGGAAGCTCGTCCGCAGACGATACCCGAGCTACCTCTAGGGTTCTTCTCGACGGTTGAGCGCTGCTGCCTAGAATCCTTCCCTGACTGGACCTATAGCCTGCGTCGCCTGCGGAGTTCTTGAATGATGAATTCGGCGCTAGTCTCGGGGGTTCCCCTCTCTGTCTCGACCACGATGTCGGCGTCGGTCGGCTCCTCATAGGGATCCTGTATCCCGGTCATGTTTGTGATCTCTCCGCGCCTCGCCTTGGCGTAGAGGCCCTTGGGGTCCCTCATCTCGCAGGCCTGCAGCGAGGCCTTGACGTAGACCTCCACGAACCTCTCCGGCCCTATCATCTGC
>Ga0209415_10015511_pt1 | contig 12338 bp, 7 predicted proteins | sample PeaSoiSIISIP2007_FD_187696 | JGI IMG/M metagenome (GOLD analysis project Ga0209415, IMG submission 187696) | Peat soil microbial communities from Weissenstadt, Germany - SII-SIP-2007 (SPAdes) (version 2) | ecosystem: Environmental > Terrestrial > Soil > Wetlands > Peat | place: Germany... | reverse complement strand
CCCCCCGGTGAATCCGCCCCCGCCGGCGAACCGCGCTCGGCATTGCTTCCCGGGCCGGCCGCGGCCCGTCAGCCCAACTTGGCGTCGAGGGTGATGTCGGCCCTCAGCACGCGCGACACCGGGCAGGTCGCCTTTGCGCCGGCGGCGAGCTCGGAGAACCTCTCCGGCGAGACGCCGGGGACCTTGCCCACCGTCCTCAGGTGGATGGAGGTGATCGTCCAGCTCGTCTGCGGATGGTTCTCGAAGTTGAGCTCGGCGGCCGTGCTCAGGGTGTCGGCCGTGAACCCGGCCGCCTCGAGGGCCGCCGAGAGCGCCATGGTGAAGCAGCCGGCGTGGGCGGCCGCTATGAGCTCCTCGGGATTCGTGCCCGTGCCGGCCGCGAATCGCGAGGTGAACGAATACGGGGTCTTGTTGAGGACCAGGCTGTCCGAGGACACGGTTCCCTTGCCGCCCTTAAGGTTTCCTTGCCAGATTGCAGATGCGTTTCGTTTCATCGTTCGACAGCGAGGAAACCCGGCCCTTTAGGGCCGGGGGGAATCGCCGCTTTTTTGTTTTTGGTTGCGTTACGACAAGTCCTACTAAACGGTTTAGCTATCTGAAAGTGAGGCACACCTTCCGGCTCTACCCGAGCACGCGCCAAAAGCGCGCGCTCGGCAAGACCTTCGGGTGTGTCCGCTATGTGTACAATCGGGAGCTTCGCCTTAGAAAAGATAGCTACGCCAAGGATAAGACCAAGGTTAGTTATGGCCAGACGAGCGCCGCGCTCACCCGGTGGAAACAGGAGCCCGGCAGAAAGTGGCTCAAGGAACCCTCCTGCGTCCCCCTCCAGCAAAGCCTCCGGCACCTGCAGACGGCCTACCGCAACTTCTTCGAGAATCGGGCGGCCCATCCCCGCTTCAAGTCGAAGCACGGGGAGCAGGGCGCGGAGTTCACCCGTTCCGCCTTCCGGTGGGACGGGAAGCAACTTAACCTCACTCTCGCCAAGGTCGGGTACCTGCGCATCCGCTGGTCCCGGCAGTTCGCGAGTGCGCCCAGCACGGTTACGATAACCAAGGACTGTGCCGGGCGCTACTTCGCGAGCCTCTGCCTGGATGAAACCGTGGAAGCGCTTCCCAGGACCGGGGCGAGCGTGGGGATAGATCTCGGCATCAACCGCCTGGCCACGCTCTCCAACGGGGAGCGGTTGGCCAATCCCAGGCACCTGGGCGAAAGGCTCGACAAGCTGGCCCGGCTGCAGCGCATCCTCTCGCGCCGCACGAAGGGAAGCGGCCGCTGGCGCCGCCAGCGCCTCAGGGTCGCCCGACTGCACGCCCGGATCGCCGACGGCCGCAGGGACCACCTCGCCAAGCTGACGACGGACCTTGTCAGGCGCTTCGACACGATCTGCATCGAGGACCTCGACGTGCGGGGCATGATGGGGCGAAGGCGGCTTGCCAGGAGCATCAGTGACGTCGGCTTCTCCGAGTTCAGGAGGATGCTGGCCTACAAGTGCTCGTGGTACGGCAGGGAGCTCAGGCTCGCGGACCGCTTCTTTCCGAGCAGCAAATCCTGCTCGAACTGCGGGCACGTGGTTGGGGACCTGCCGCTTTCCACGCTCACGTGGACATGCCCACAGTGCGCGGCCTGCCACGACCGGGACGAGAATGAGGCCAAGAACATTCTGGCGGCGGGACACGCCGTCACTGCACGCGGAGGGCGCGCAAGACCCCAGGCGACAAAGGTCACCCGGGGCGGCGCCTGGCGAAACGTGAACCAACCTGCGCTGCCATGATCTCTGCATTATGGTACCCAGGAATCCCGGCCCTTTAGTAGGGCCGGGAGGATGTCAAAAGAGGCGAGAAAGGAAGCCGAGCATCCCGAGTTCCGCAAGGACGGATCCAGGGGCGGGGAGGCAGGCGTTTCCTTCTCGCAGCCGTGCCGCATGGGATAATCGCCCCAAATCCGCCGTGGTGTCCGTCCCGGAACGGGTCGTGTCGTTCGATACATATGGCCTTTGACCAATTTCTTACATAATTGGCGGAGGTCTGGTGGGACGAGGTTGCCATGTGGCTGCCGCTGGCATGGGATAGCGGCACCGATTCGGTCGCGTCGCGGCTCGCGGCCCGGCTGGAATGGTTCCTCCAATTGAACCGAGCGCGCTGAAATGCAGCCTCCCCCATCAACGACCGCAAAGCGCATGCTCCTTGCGGCGAGCATCGTGCTGGTGCTCGCCCTCGCCGGGATCCTCGTGGCGAGCCGCTGGCGGACGCCCTTGCGCTCCGACGAGGTGACCGCGTTCCTCGAGCGGAGCGCCGCGTCCGGCAAGTACAGGCTCTCCGACGTCAAGATAACCGTGACGCGCCTCGGCGACGCCGATCTGCGCGTCAGTGTCGCGGCGACGGCAAGGACGACCGGACCCCTCTACTCCAGGGTCGACGCGGCCGACTACCTCCAGGGCCTCGTCAGCATTTATCCCGAGACGACCCTGGAGGCGCGCCGGCTGATGGCCGACAAGGACGCCTCCCACAAGCCGGAACTGGCGCGCCTCCGGCCCTTTCCCGCCGACCCGTACCTGGCGACAATCGTGCAGATGACCGCGCAGGCCGGCGCGTCGTTCCCGTTCCAGGCGACAGTCGCGGCCCACCGGGAAGGCGACAAATGGATCCTCACCCTGATCTCGAGCGGCTACATCGGCGCCAACCCCTCGGGCGAGCCGCTCACCGCGCTCGGCGGCCCGTTGTTCGTGGCGGGAGACGCCCGCGACGACGCCCGGCTGCGGGCCCTAGCGGCCGACCTGCAATCCTTCGCGGACCGCCTGTCCGAGATGAAACGCAACCTCGCCGCTGCCCATGCGGCCGGCGTCAACGCCCGGCGCGAGGCGTTCCTGGCGCGCATTGCGCCCGGCAGCACCTATCGCGGGGCCGCGATACGCTCCGGAGAGGAGCAAGGCACCGTCCTCTACCTCGAGATCACGGGACAGTCGCCGGGCAACGGCGTGACGGCGCTCCTGCGCAACGCGGGAGGCTGGCACTATGCCCGCCCCTTCCAGGGCTCCTGGTCCGCAGACGAGGAATTTGAGAGCCCGACGCTGAACCTCTCCTCGCCGCCCGGCCAGGCCATCCGCAATGCCGGGCCCTTCCTGGAGTACACGCAGGCCTGGGCGCTCGCCCTGAGGATGGATTCCAAGGGCGACCTGTCGGACGAGAACGGCGCCTACCGGTACCGATTCGAGTTCGTGAACGCGGGCCAGGTGCAGTCGCTGAAGGCCGCCCTCACGGAGGAATTCAGGCTGGCGAGTTCCGCCACCGCGCCCGGGTCGCTCTACCGGGGCACCGCTGTTTCCAGGGCCTCGGGGGCATCGGAGCAGGTATTCCTCCGCTTCGCCGAGCGGTCGGATGACGGCGAGGCGCTCGAGGCCGGGCTTGAGTCGACCGTCGGCCCGTGGAAACGCCCTCTTCACGGCGCGGTCATCGGCAACGCCAGGCGCTCGGGCGGCGAAGCCATCCGCCTGCGCTCGGCCAGGACTGAGGCCGTAGAGGAGGCCCCGGCCGCCTCGGTCCTCGGCTACCGCGAAGACCTCGAGATCCGGCTGAGGGCGGAAGACGGGTCGCTTGCCGGGGAGGATGACGGCTTCACCTACCGGTTCTCGGCCCTGAACGCGGCCGACCTGAGCGAGCTGGCCCGGGTCCGCGCAGAGAGGACGAGGCGCTTCGGGGCCGCCCTGCGCGACGGGATCGCCTACGACGGCACCATTCGCGACGACCAAGGCTCGGTCGCCGAGGCGCGCCTGGAGATCTACAGCATCGACAGGCAGAAGGGAGCAATCGCCGCGGGCATCCGCTCCCTCTCCCAGCTGAAAATCTACCAGGACTTCAAGGGGACCCTGGGCCCGTCGGAAAACACGATCACGCTGGTCGCCACCGGCCAGGGGGAATTCGACTACAGCGACACCCTGGCCGTGCCCTTCCTCGTCGCGCCGGTGCCCCACACCCTTCAGCTGGCGCTCGTCGGGGACTCGATCACGGGCGCGATAGTGGGCGACCCGCATTGGACGATCGATTTCCCGGTGGGTTCGTTCCTCGGGGCGCGCACGGAGGGGGCCGCGCCGGATTCGCCGGCGGCGAGCGGCGGCGTGTACCCGGCATTCCCTAAGCATGGCGGGGCCTACCTGCTCAGCGCGGGGGCCTGGCGGCCGCTGCCGCGCAACAACGGGCACGTCGTCGTTGAGAAGATCCATCCCATGACGCAGGAGGAGGCGTCCGGCGGCGCCTTGGGTATCATCTCGCAGGGCGTCAGGAGCGTCGCCCAGAAGGGCGTGAAGATCGCCTACCTCGAATTCGACGGCAAGGATCCGCGTCCGGAGTGCGGCGGCGATGCGGTCACCCTTCTGTACGTCGGCCCGGCGCTGCCCGGCGTGCCGCCGATCGAGGCGGCGCCGGTCGAGACCCTCAAGGATGGCAGGCGTGGCCTTGAGATCATCAGCGGCGCCCCCAACAGGATACAATTCGGGGAGCAGAGGCAGGCCGCATTCGTGAGGGAGGCCGGACCGGCCGCAGTCCTGCTCACCGCGACTTCCGCGCTCACCCCGGGCGCCTATGCCTTCAACGCCGACGCCGGCTACGAGTTTGCTGTGAAGTAGCGACCCGCGGCGCGCGCTCGGCTAGCGCGCCGGCGCCATGTCCTGGTCGTTCTGCTTCAGCAGGTCCTCTGGCCGCTTGCTGATCTCCGGGAGCGGGGCCGGGTTCGGGACCCCGGGCCCCGCATTTTCGGCCGGGGGCTCCGGCCTCGCGCCCGCGCCGGGGGGATTCTGCGCCATCCGCTCGGTTTCGCCCAATTGGGACCTGTCCCATCCTCCCCCCAGGTTGTTTACCAGGGAGACGCTGGCAGTGAGTTGGCGCAGCTGAATCTGCAGCTCGGCCAGGCGGTTGGAGAGGAATGTGTTCTGGGCAGTGATGACGTTGACGTAGCTGTCGAGGCCGTTCTGGTACCGCACAACCGAAAGCTCGACGGTGTGCTTGGCCGCCAGCGCGGCCTTGTGCTGCTGCTGCACCTCCGTCGCGAGAATCCGTAGGGTGAGGAGGTTGTCCTCGACGGACTGGAGCGCCGCCAGGACCGCCTGCTGGTAATTCGCCACCGACTGCTCGAAGAGCGCCCTGGCCTGCGCGTTCTCGGCCCGGCGCAGTCCCGCGTCGAAGATCGGCTGCGCGACGCTGGGGCCGACCGACCAAAGGCGGTTCGGCCAATCGAGAAGGTGCGTGAGGTTGGTCGCCTCGAAGCCCGCGGTCGCGCTCAGGGTCAGATTCGGGAAATAGGCCGCGCGCGCCACGCCGATTCCGGCGTTGGCCGCCGCCACGAGGCGCTCCGCCGACGCGATGTCGGGCCTGCGCTCGACGAGGGTGGCCGGCAGCCCGACCGGGATCTGCGGCAAGGCGGTGTCGAAGGGGCGCACCGAGACGGAGAACTGCGCCGGCGCGACCCCTATCAGGACGGCGATGGCATGCTCGTACTGGCCCCTGGCGATGCCGAGGTCGGTCGCCTGCGCCTCGGCCGCGGCTAGCTGGGTGTCGGCCTCCGCCAGGTCCTCCTCCGAGGCAAGGCCGTTGTCGAAGAGGGCGCGGACGAGGTGCAGGCTCGCCTCGTAGTCGCCAAGGGTGGTGTCGAGTATCCGGCGCTCCTCATCCAGGGCCCTGAGCGCGAAGTAGTCCTGGGCCAATGCGCTTTGCGTGCTCAGGAGCGCGGTCGCCACGTCGGCGGCGCTCGCCTGCATGGAAAAGGAGCTTTGCGCGACCGTGTTGCGCACGCTTCCCCAGAGATCGACCTGGTAGGACGCCTCGAGCGGCAGGGTGAAGTACGTCTGCGGCCCCGTGCTGCCGCCGGAGGGTTTCGCCGGGCCGCTGGAGCCCCCTCCGCCGCCGGAGGCGATGGCCGCGCTGGTGCGGGACCGTATGACCGAGGGGTCCAGGTTCAGGGCCGGCAAGAGGCCAGCGCGGGCCTCGTCGGACAGGGCCCTGGCCGACCTGTAGCTGGCCTCGGCGGCCGCGACCGTCTGGCTCGAGATAGCCACATGTCGCTCGAGCGAGTTGAGCTGCGTGTCGCCGTACATTTCCCACCAGTTGCCGCGGGGCGCCGCATCCCTCGGCTCGGCGAGCTTCCAGCCCTGGGTCTCCGGGCCGTTCGGCAGCGCCTCCTTGAAGCCCCCGGGCACCTGCGCCCGGGGCTCGCTGTAGCGGGGCGCGAGGTCGCACGCCCCCAGGAGGAGGAGCGCGGCGGCGGCCGGGAGCGATCGCGCGTTCATCGCCTTCACGGGATGGCCGGGCCCGGGGCCGCCATCGGCTCGCCGGCGGGCCGCGCGAAACGGAATTTCCCAATCCAGTTGTTGAGACGGTCCATGTAGAGGTAGATCACCGGAGTCGTGTAGAGGGTCAGGGCCTGGCTCACGATGAGGCCGCCCACGATCGAAATCCCTAGGGGGCGCCGGAGCTCGGCGCCCATGCCCGTGCCGATGGCGAGCGGAAGCCCGCCGAGCATGGCCGCCATGGTCGTCATCATGATCGGGCGGAACCGCAGGAGGCAGGCCTGGTAGACCGACTGCTTCGGGGTCAGGTGCTCGCGCCGCTCGACCTCAAGCGCGAAGTCGATCATCATGATCGCGTTCTTCTTCACGATTCCGATCAGCAGGAACACCCCGACAAGGGCGATGACGCTGAGCGAGGTGTTGGTGATCAGGAGGGCGAGGAGCGCGCCGACGCCGGCGGACGGGAGCGTCGACAGGATCGTCACCGGGTGGATGTAGCTCTCGTAGAGCACGCCGAGGACGATGTAGACCGTGGCGATCGCGGCCGCTATCAGCAGGGGCTCGTTCGCGAGCGAGGCCTTGAACGCCTGGGCCGTCCCGCTGAAGGAGCCCGTGATCGCGGCGGGCATCCCCATCTTCGCCTCCGCGCTGTTGATGAGGTTAACCGCATCGCCCAGCGCCACGCCCGGCGCGAGGTTGAAGGATATCGTCACCGAGGGGAACACGCCCGAGTGGTTGACGGCCAGCGGCGCCGTCGAGCTGCGGAAATGGGTGAAGGCCGAGAGCGGGACCACCCCGCCGCCCGACGCGGAGACGTACACTTCGCCGAGGGCGTCCGGATGCTGCCAGAAGAGCGGCTCGACCTCCATCACGACGAAATACTGGTTGATCGGGGTGTAGGTGGTGGCGATCTCGCGCTCGCCGAAGCCGTCGTAGAGGATGTTGTCGATCGCCTGGGGCGTGATGCCGAGGCGAGACGCGGTGCGCCGGTCGATGACGAGGTTGGCGGCCAGCCCGTTGTTCTGGGCGTCGCTCGTGACGTCGGTCAGCTGGGGGATCTTCCTCATCGTGGCCAGCAGCCTCGGGCCCCACTGGCTGAGTTCGCCAAGGTTGTCGCTCTGGATCGTGTACTGGTAGAGGGCGGCGCTCGCCCGGCCCCCGATCCTCACGTCCTGGACGGCCTGGAGGATGAGGCTCGCGCCGGGCACGACGGCCAGCTTCGGCCGCAGCCGGTCGACGACCTGCGAGGCCGAGGCCGTGCGCTGGTTGCGGGGCTTGAGGGACATGAACACGCGCCCGGTGTTGGTCGTCGTGCCTCCCCCGCCGCCGGTGAAGGCGATCACCGTGGCGACCGCCGGGTCCTCCTTCGCTATCGCGGCCAGCCTCTGGATCTTCTTGCTCACCGACTGGAAGGAGATATCCTGGTCGGCGATGATGCTGCCCACCAGGCGGCCGGTGTCCTGCTGCGGGAAGAAGTCCTTGGGTATGACGACCCAAAGCAACACGTTGAGGACGAGGGTCCCGATGGCGACCATGAGCACGAGCAGCGAATGGTCGAGCACCCACGCGAGGCTGCTCGCGTACGCGCCGTGCAGGCGCTTGAAGGCCTTCTCGCTGGACAGGTACAGTCTGCCGTGGCCCTTCTCGCCGCCGAGCAGGCGCGAGCACATCATCGGGGTCGTCGTGAGCGAGACGGCGAGCGAGACGAGGATCGTGACGGAGAGGACGACCGCGAACTCCCTGAAGAGCCGCCCGACGATGCCGCCCATCAGGAGGATCGGGATGAACACGGCCACGAGGGAGGTGCTCATGGACACCACCGTGGAGCCGATCTCCGCCGCCCCGGTGTACGCGGCGTCGGAGGCGCTGAGCCCCGACTCCTTGTGGCGGGTGATGTTCTCCAGGACGACGATCGCGTCGTCCACCACGAAGCCGGTCGATATGGTGAGCGCCATCATCGACAGGTTGTCGATGCTGTAGCCGAGCAGGTACATGGCCCCGAGCGTCCCGATGATCGAGACGGGGACGGCGACGACCGGTATCAGCGTCGCGCGCCATTCGCGCAGGAACAGGAAGACGACGAGCACGACGAGCGAGACGGAGATGAAGAGCGTCGTCTCCACGTTCTTGACGGACGCGCGTATCGTCGCGGTCTGGTCCAGGGCGACGTCGAGGTCGATCTGCGGGTTGATGGCGGCGTGCAGCTGCGGAAGCGCGGCCCGTATCCCGTCGACGGTGGTGATGATGTTCGCCCCGGGCTGGCGGAAGATGATGATCGACGCGGCCGGCCTGCCGTTCTCGAGGCCCAGGGACCTCACGGTCGTGACCGAGTCGGTGACCCGGGCTATGTCCGAGAGCTTGACGGGCGCGCCGCCCCGGTAGGTGACGATGATCTGGCGGTAGTCGGCGGCCTTGGTCAGCTGGTCGTTGGCCCTGATCAGCCAGCGGCGGGTGGCGCCGGAGAAGCCCCCCTTCGCCTCGTTCGCGGTCTGCGCCGCGACCGCCGTGCGGACGTCCTCCAGCTGCAACGCATAGCTGTTCAGCTGCGTGGGATTCACGTCGATCCGGACTGCGGGCGCTGAGCTTCCCCCGACGATCACCTGGCCGACGCCCTGGACCTGCGAGAGCTTCTGCGCCAGGATGGTCGAGGCTGCGTCGTAGAGCTGCGACGGAGGCAGCGTGGCCGACGTCAGCGAGATGATCATTATGGGCGCGTCCGCCGGGTTCACCTTCCGGTAGGTCGGGTTGTTCGGCAGGTCGGTCGGCAGGTAGCTGCGGGCCGCGTTGATCGCCGACTCCACGTCGCGCGTCGCCGCGTCGATGTTGCGGCTCAGATCGAACACCAGCGTCACGCTCGTCTGGCCGAGCGTGCTCTGCGCGGTCATCTCCGCGACGCCTGAGATCCGCCCGAACTCGCGCTCGAGGGGCGTCGCCACCGACGACGCCATGATCTCCGGGCTGGCCCCGGGCAGCGACGCCTGGACCGAGATGGTCGGGAAGTCCACCTGGGGCAGCGGCGAGACGGGAAGGAACGGGAAGGCGACAACGCCGGTCAACGCCACGGCCGCCGTGAGCAGCGTCGTCGCGACCGGCCTCTTGATGAAGGGTGACGATAGGCTCATCGCTCGGTGGCCTGCAGCGGCCCGGACGGCGCCGAAGCAAGCGCGCTCTTCGGGCGCCTCACGGCGGCCATCCTGGCGGCCGCCTCGTCGAAGAACAGGTAGATGACAGGGGTCGTGTACAGGGTCAGGAGCTGGCTGAAGATGAGCCCGCCGATGATCGCGATCCCGAGCGGCCGGCGCAGCTCGGAGCCGATGCCCTGGCCGAGGGCGAGCGGCACGGCCCCCAGCATGGCCGCCATCGTCGTCATCAGGATCGGGCGGAAGCGCAGCAGGCACGCCTGGTGGATGGCGTCGAAGGCCGACTTGTGCTCCTGGCGCTCGGCGGCGAGCGCAAAGTCGATCATCATGATGGCGTTCTTCTGCACGATGCCGATAAGAAGGACGATGCCGATGATCGCCACGATCGTGAGCTCGCTGCCGCAGATCAGGAGCGCCAGGATGGCGCCGACGCCGGCCGACGGCAGCGTGGACAGGATCGTAATCGGGTGGATGTAGCTCTCGTAGAGGACCCCGAGGACGATGTAGACGGTCACGACGGCAGCCAGGATCAGGAGCGACTCGTTCGTCAGCGAGCTGACGAAGGCCTGGGCGGTTCCCTGGAAGGACCCCTGCATCGCCGCCGGCTTGGGCAGCCGCTTCTCCAGGCCCTGAATCGCCTTGACCGCTGCGCCGAGGGACGCGCTGGGGCTCAGGTTGAAGGAGACGGTCGTCGCGGGAAACTGGCCCATGTGGCTGATGAGGATGGGCGCGGTGACCTGCGAGGTCTGCGTCACGGCGCTCAGCGGGACGCTGCCACCCCCGGTGGACATGAGGTAGATGTCCTGCAGGCTTTTCGGGTTGGTCTGGAACTCCGGCGCCACTTCCAGGATCACGTGGTACTGGTTGAGCTGGGTGAAGATCGTCGACACCTGTCGCTGCCCGAAGCTGTCGTAGAGGCTGTCGTCGATGTTCTGCGGCGTGATGCCCAGGCGGGCGGCTGTCATGCGGTCGAAGGTCAGGGACGCCTGCCGCCCGTGGGTCTGGAGGTCGCTCGCGACGTCAGTCAGCTCGGGGATCGCCTTCAGGCCGTCCACGAACTTCCCGGCGTACGCGGACAGCTCGTCCGCGTTCGGGTCCTGCAGGCTGTACTGGAACTCGGTGCGGCTGACGATGTCCTCGACCGTGATGTCCTGGATCGGCTGCATGAACAGGCTCACGCCGCGCACCTTGGCCACGGCCGGCTGCAGCCTGCGGATGATCTCGGTCGCGGACTTCTTCCTCACCTCGAGCGGCTTGAGGTTGATCTGGATGCGCCCACTGTTGAGGGTCGTGTTCGTGCCGTCGACGCCGATGAACGACGACAGGCTCTCGACGGCCGGGTCCTCGAGGATCACCGCCGCGAGCTCCTGCTGCAGGCGGGCCATCTCCCCGAACGAGACGCTCTGGTCGGCCTCGGAGACCGCCTGGATCTCGCCCGTGTCCTGCACGGGGAAGAACCCCTTCGGGATGAAGACGTAGAGGAGCACGGTGAACGCGAGCGTCGCCACCGCGACCGCCAGCGTCAGCCTCCGGTGCTCGAGGACCCAGTCGAGCGTGCGCCCGTAGAACGCGATCGTCCTCTCGAACATCCTCTCGGAGGCCTTGTAGAAGCGGCCCTGCTTCGAGGGGTCGGTGTGCTTGAGGAGCTTCGAGCACAGCATGGGCGTCAGGGTGAGCGAGACGACGGCGGAGATGAGGATCGTGACGCTGAGTGTCACGGCGAACTCCCTGAAGAGGCGCCCGGTGATGTCGCCCATGAAGAGCAGCGGGATGAGGACGGCGATGAGCGAGACCGTGAGCGACATGATCGTGAAGCCGATCTGTTCCGCCCCCTTGAGCGCCGCCGCCATCGGGGCCTCGCCCTGCTCCACGTATCGGGTGATGTTCTCGATCATCACGATCGCGTCGTCGACCACGAACCCGGTCGAGATGGTGAGGGCCATCAGCGTCAGGTTGTTGAGGCTGTAGCCGAGAGCGTACATCGCGGCGAAGGTGCCGACGAGCGACAGCGGCACCGCGATGCTCGGGATGATCGTCCCGGGGAACGTGCGCAGGAAGACGAAGATCACGGCGACGACAAGCGCGATGCAGACCAGCAGCTCGAACTCGACGTCGGCGACCGACGCGCGCACGGACGTGGTCCGGTCCGTCAGCACGGTGATCTTGATCGCCGGCGGGATCGTGGCCCTCAGCTTCGGCAGGAGCGCCTTTATCCGGTCGACCACCACGATGATGTTGGCGCCCGGCTGGCGCTGGATGTTCACGATCACGGCGGGGACCTTGTTCATCCACGCCGACTGCTGGTTGTTCTCGATGCCGTCGACGACGCTCGCGACGTCCTTGAGCATCACGGGGCTGCCCGCCTTGTAGGCGAGCACAAGCTGGCGGTAGTCGGCGCTCGTAGTCAGCTGGTCGTTCGCCCCGATCTGATAGTTCTGGCTGGGGCCGTCGAAGCTGCCCTTGGCCGCGTCCAGGCTGGCGGAAACCAGCGACGCCCGAACGTTCTCGAGGTTGAGTCCGTAGGAGGCGAGCTGCGTCGGGTTCACCTGTACCCTGACGGCGGGCTTCTGCCCCCCGCTGATCGTGACCGCGCCGACGCCGGGCAGCTGGGAGATCTTCTCGGCCAGGCGCGTGTCGGTGAAGTCCTCGACCTTGGCCAGGGGGATCGTGTCCGAGGTGAGCGCGAGGGTGAGGATGGGCGCGTCGGCCGGGTTCACCTTGTTGTACACCGGCGGCATCGGCAGCTGCGGCGGCAGGTAGGTGCCCGCTGCGTTGATCGCCTCCTGCACGTCCTGCTCGGCGACGTCGATGTTCAGGCTCAGGGCGAACTGGAGCGTGATGACTGACGCGCCCTCGGAGCTCGTGGACAGCATCTGGTTGAGGCCGGGGACCTGGCCCAGCTGCCGCTCGAGCGGCGCCGTGAC
>Ga0209415_10015510_pt1 | contig 12338 bp, 10 predicted proteins | sample PeaSoiSIISIP2007_FD_187696 | JGI IMG/M metagenome (GOLD analysis project Ga0209415, IMG submission 187696) | Peat soil microbial communities from Weissenstadt, Germany - SII-SIP-2007 (SPAdes) (version 2) | ecosystem: Environmental > Terrestrial > Soil > Wetlands > Peat | place: Germany... | reverse complement strand
GGCTAGCGGCTCAGCGTGCGCCGGTAGCGGATCTCGGTCACCGCGCCGAGATCATCGAGCACGTGGCGGGCACCGTCGGGGGCGAACCCGGCCCGCTGGTAGAAGCGGCGCGCGCGGGCGTTGGCCTCCAGCACCCACAGCGTGATGCACGCGTACCCGGCCGCCCGGACCTTGGCCAGGACCCGGTCCATGAGCGCCCGCCCGGTGCCGGTCGACCACCAGGCCGGGTGAACGTACAGCGCGTAGAGTTCGGCGACCTGGCCGTCCGAGCCCGCCGGGGTCAGCGGATGGGGCCACGGCATGCCCAGCACGTCCCGTTCCGGCCCGAAGGACGCGTAGCCGACGATGCCGTCCGGTGCGGTGCCGCCCGCGTTTCCCGCGTTTCCCGAGGGCTGCGTCTCGCTGACCGCCGCGATCATGCGCTGCCAGGGCCGCGTCCGGAACGACTGGCGGATCAGGGCACCCCCATCGGGTGCCGTGGCCTGGGCGATGAGCACCGGCGCGATGATGCCGTCGTAGGCGGCGAACCAGCTGTCGCGCATCACGGCCGCGATCTGCGCCGCGTCCGCCGCCGAGGCGGATCGGATCACCACCACCCGGACAAAGCTAGCGAATCCGCAGGGCGAGGAAGAAATCCACCTGATCGTCCAGGCGGGATAGGTCGCGTCCGGTCAGCTCCTCGATGCGCCTGATCCGGTACCGCACCGTGTTGACGTGCACGTACATCGCGGCCGCACACGCATTCCACGAGCCGGAGCAGGCCAGGAACTCTCGCAGGGTGGGCAGCAGCTCGGCCCGGTGCCGCTCGTCGTAGGCCAGTAGCGGGCCGAGCAGCCGCTCCCGGAAGGAACGCAGCACGCTGCCGGGCACGCTGGCCAGCAGGAGCTCGTGCGAGGCCACCTCGTCGCTGGTCACCACCGAGACGGCGGGTGCCGGGCCCATGGCGGCCGCCCGCATCGCGGCGAGCCGGAGGGCGCTCTGCGCCTCGTGCAGCGCCCCGTCCAGGGCGGTCACGCCCTCGGCCGGCGTGCTGACGCCCACGGTCAGCCTGACGCGGGACCGGTCGGACTCCAGCACGGGCTGGGCCACGCGCAGCCGGGCCGCGAACGCGTGCGCGGCCGGGTCAGTACCGGCTCGCGGAGCGTCCTGGGGATGCTGGGTGTGGTGTGGATGCTGGGGGTGCTGGGGGTCGAGTCCTTCAGGGGCGCGCGGGCCGGACCCGGCCGGCAGCGGGACCAGCGCTACCATCTGGTCGCCGAGCGGGGCGACGACAGTGCCGTCGGCGTGCGGCACGGCCAGTTCCTCGGCCAGGTCACAGCGCCAGCGATCGGCGTTCGGGCCGGTCATCCGGTCGGCTTCCGCGCTCATCGCGGCGACCAGGTAACGCCCTTCGGGCGGCAGCCCGGCCGCGCGCATCAGCGAGGCGACCTCGCCTGGATCCGACGCGAGCATGGTGATGATCGCCTCCGCCAGCCTGCGGTCACCGGCCCGCCTGGCATCCAGCCGCGCCCGCTCCAGGGCCGCGTCCGCGGCCAGCTCGGCGACCGATTCGCGCAGCTCATGAGCCCATTCGTGCTCGTGCCCCGCGCAGGCCAGGAACCAGCTGGTGATCCTCGGCTCCCCGCCCACGGCGAACAGCGAGTACGTCCCGTCGCCGGCCGCGGGGATCTGCGGCTCGCTGACCCGCACCGTGGCCGGCAGCCGGTCCGCCCTGAGGTATTCCCCGGCCAGCCGGAGCGCGAGAGGCACGGGCAGGGACGGCCCGGTTCCGCCGACGAGCCGGCCGCTCGCGGTGAGCAGCCAGCATTCGGCGCCGATCTCGCGGCCCATCAGCCGGAACATCGCCTCCAGGCCGGCGCCCTCGGCCACCGCGGACAGCAGCAGCCTGCGCCGGCCGAGCACCCTGGTCATGGCCGTGGCCCGGTCGCCGTTCAGGCGGCGCCCGACCTCCTCGGTGACGGCGGCGAACGAGGTCTCGGCCGGCACCGCGAGCAGAGTGATCCCGTGCCTTCCGCAGGCCTCGATCAGCTCGGGCTTCACCTCGCCGAGCGCCTCCCCGGCGCCGAGCACCGCGGCTCCCGCCCGGGCCAGGGCCCTGACGAACCGGTCGGCGTCCTCCGGCTCCCGGCACCAGATCATGCCGGTCAGCACTAGGTCACCCGATGTCAGGTAGCGGCTCGGATCAGGCAGGTCCGTGGTGTACACGTGCCCGATCACGCGATCCACACCGGAGATGTCGGTCAGCAGCCGCAGGCCCAGACCGGGCACGTCGAGCAAATCCCGCACTCGCAAGGGATCACCTCCTGGCGACGAACCCTTCTCGCGCACCCTAACCGTCCCCGTTTAGCGAAAGCTACAAAACGGCCGGAGCCAGGTGAGCAGTGATTGATTCGATAAGCGGCTATCACGGGCGCAGGACCGGCTGATTGGATGTTCGCGTGGTGAGCACTGATCCGCAGGTCTCCACGCTGGCGGCGTTCAACGCGGCCCCGCCCGAGGCCGCCGAGCGGGGCGTGCTCGCATGCTGCGCGTCGGCATCGTTCGCGACGATGATCGTCGGCGGCCGCCCGTATCCGGACCCGGCCGCCCTGCGGGACGCGGTGAATGCTGCCTTCACGACGTTGAGCTGGGACGATATCGTCGAGAGCATGAATGCACACCCCCGGATCGGGGACCGGGTACCGGACGGCGGATGGTCGGCGGCCGAGCAGTCGGGCGCGGCCGCGGCCGGAGAACCGGTGCGGCAGGCGCTGGCGGACGGGAACCTCGCCTACGAGCAGCGGTTCGGCCACGTATTCCTGATCTGCGCCAGCGGCCTGTCCGGCCAGGACATGCTGGACCAGCTGCAAGCCAGGCTGGGCCACGACCCGGAAACCGAACGGGCCGTCGTCCGCGAGGAGCTGCTGAAGATCACCCGGCTGCGGCTGACGAAGTTGCTGGGCCTGTTAACCGGATGGAATTCCTGCAGCCCAGGTTGCTGGCCGAGGCGATCGCGGCCAAGGCCGAGCATCCTGCCGCGGTCCCGATCGCGGGCGGGACCGACGTCATGGTCGAGATCAACTTCGACGCGCGGCGGCCGGAGGTGCTGCTCGACCTGAACCGGGTCAGCGAGCTCACCTCATGGCAGCGAGGCAACGGCCAGGTCCGCCTCGGGGCCGGGGTGACCTACACCCGGCTCATCGACGAGCTGGGCGATCTGCTGCCGGGCCTGGCCATGGCCGCGCGGACGGTCGGATCTCCGCAGATCCGCAACCGCGGCACGGTCGGCGGCAACCTGGGCGCCGCCTCGCCGGCCGGGGACTGCCACCCGGTGCTGCTGGCCGCCGGCGCGACCGTAGAGGCGACGTCGGCCCGGGGCCCGCGGCTGATCCCGGCCGCCGAGTTCTTCACCGGGCCCAAGCGCAACGCCCTGGCGGCCGACGAGCTGATCACCGCGGTGCTGATCCCGGTCGCCGCGGGACCTCAGCAGTTCGCCAAGATCGGCACGAGGAACGCGATGGTCATCGCCGTCTGCGCCTTCGCGCTGGAGCTGCGTCCCCCTCCCCGGATCAGCACCGTCGGCACCGGCATCGGATCGGCGGGCCCGACACCGCTGCGCGCGGAGGCGGCCGAGGAATACCTGGCCGACGCGCTGGCCGGGGCGGGCCTGTGGGAGTCGGCGGGCCGCCTGCCGGCTCAGGTCACCCAGCATTTCGGCGAGCTGGTCGCGGCCGCGGCACGGCCCATCGACGACGTGCGCGGGACCGCGGCCTACCGCCGGCATGCCCTGTCGGTGCTGGCCCGGCGCACGCTGACCTGGGCCTGGGATTCGTATCGAGCGGAAGGTGGAGCGCCAGGATGCGGGTGACGATGACGGTCAACGGCGAGCCGGCCACCGCCGACGACGTATGGGAGGGCGAGAGCCTGCTGTTCGTGCTGCGCGAGCGGCTCGCCCTGCCCGGCTCGAAGAACGCGTGTGAGCAGGGCGAGTGCGGATCATGCACGGTCCTCCTCGACGACGTGCCGGTGTGCGCGTGCCTGGTCGCGGCCGGGCAGGCGTCGGGCCGCGACGTGGTCACCGTCGAGGGCCTGGCCAGACCCCAGAACCCTGCGGACGGGCCCAAGGGGCTGCACCCGGTGCAGCAGGCGTTCCTCGACGCCGGCGCGGTGCAGTGCGGCTTCTGCACTCCCGGGCTGATCATGCAGGCCCATGACTTGCTCAGGCGCACCGCGGGGGTGCCGGCCGACCCGGACATCCGCGAAGCGCTGGCCGGGAACCTGTGCCGCTGCACCGGGTACGAGAAGATCCTGGACGCCGTGCGGCTGGCCGCCACCCGTATCGCCGGGAACACCGAGTGACGGCCCCGCGCCGGGCCCCGGGACCGGTGGTGATCGAGAACTGCGCGATCGCGACCATGGACGGCCGGCAGCACGACGACAGCGGCGCCGAGCACCGCAGCGGCCACATCGTGGTCAGTGACGGCCGGATCACCGCGGTCGGTGAGGGCCCCGCGCCCGTCAGCGCGACAGACGGGGCACGCCGGGTCGACGGCACCGGCTGCCTGGCCACGCCGGGCCTGATCAACACGCACCATCACCTGTACCAGTGGCTCACCCAGGGCCGGGCGCAGCGGTCCGTGCTGTTCGACTGGCTGACCGAGCTGTACCCGGTCTGGGCCCGGATCGACCCCGCGCAGGTCCACGCGGCGGCCACGGCGGGACTGGGCTGGCTGGCCCTGTCCGGGTGCAGCACCAGCACCGACCACCACTACATCTTCCCGCCCGGCAAGCAGGGCATACTCGAGGCGGAGATCGCCGCCGCCACGGCCGTCGGGCTGCGCTTCCATCCCTGCCGCGGTTCGATGGATCTCGGCCGGTCGGCCGGAGGGCTGCCGCCCGATGAGATCGTCGAGGATCCCGACGACGCGCTCGCCGCGACGGCCGAGGCGGTCCGCCGGTTCCACGATCCCTCCCCCGGTGCCATGGTGCGGGTGGCGGTGGCGCCCTGCTCCCCGTTCTCGGTCAGCTCCAGGCTCATGCGCGAGACGGCCAAGCTGGCCCGTGAGCTCGGCGTCCGGATGCACACGCACCTGGCCGAGACCCGCGAGGAGGATATGTACTGCAGGCAGACGCTCGGCCGGACCCCGGCCGAGTACGCCGACGAGCTCGGCTGGCTCGGGGAGGACGTCTGGCTGGCGCACTGCGTGCACCTCGACGAGCCGGCCGTGAAGCGGTTCGCCGTGACCGGCACATCGGTCGCGCACTGCCCCACCTCGAACGCCCGGCTGGGCGCCGGCATCGCCCCCGTACGCCAGCTGCTGCGGGCCGGCGCCACGGTCGGCCTCGGCGTCGACGGAGCCGCGTCGAGCGAGGGCACCGCCCTGGCCGGCGAGCTGCACCAGGCCCTGCTGGCGGCGAGGGTCAGGGACGAGCACGGACCCGCCGCGCTGACCGCGCGGCAGGCCCTGTGGATCGGCACCCGCGGCGGCGCGACCTGCCTGGGCCGGGCCGACGAGATCGGCGCGCTGCGGCCAGGGATGCTGGCCGATATCGCGCTGTGGCGGGTCGACACGCTCGCGCACGACGCCATCGCCCACGGGCCCGACGGTGACCCGGTGGCGGCGCTCGTCTTCGGGCCGCCGGCACCGCTCGAGCTGCTCCTGGTCGGCGGCACGCCCGTGGTGGAACGCGGCGAACTGCGCACCGCCGACATGACCGCCGCGGCCCGCGACGTCCGGGCCGCGCGGCTCCGGCTGGAGGCGGGCCGATGAGCACCGTGGCGGGTTCGGCGACGAGCACCCGCACCGGATCCGGGCTGCGGGGCGGAGTGGGTGACAGCCCGGCCCGCCCGGACGGCAGGCAGAAGGTGACCGGGGAGTTCGCCTACTCCTCCGACCTGTGGCTGGACGGCATGCTGTGGGGCGCCACCCTGCGCAGCCCGCATCCCCGGGCCCGGCTCACCGGGCTCGACATCACCGGGGCCCTGACCCTGCCCGGGGTCACCGCGGTGCTCACCCACGACGACGTGCCCGGCAGCAAGACGTACGGCCTTGAGCACAAGGACCAGCCGGTGCTCGCCTACGGCCAGGTCAGGTACCAGGGAGAACCGGTCGCGCTGGTCGCGGCCGACCACCCGGAAACGGCCCGCCGGGCGGCGGCCAGGATCGCCGTCTGCTACGAGGTGCTGCCGCCGGTGACCGACGCCCGCGCGGCCCTGGCCCCCGACGCCCCGGTCCTGCACGAGGGCGGCAACCTGGTCCGGCACGTACGGATCCGCAAGGGTCACCCGGACACCCCAGCGGACGTCGTGGTCCGCGGCGAGTACCAGGTCGGCATGCAGGATCAGGCGTTCCTCGGCCCCGAATCAGGCCTGGCCGTGCCCGCCGAGGACGGCGGCGTCGACCTGTTCGTGGCGACCCAGTGGCTGCACGTCGACCGGGGCCAGGTCGCGGCGAGCCTCGGCCTGCCCGAAGACAAGGTGCGCATCACGCTGTCCGGCGTCGGCGGGGCGTTCGGCGCCCGCGAAGACCTGTCCATGCAGATCCACGCCTGCCTGCTCGCGCTGCGCACCGGCAAGCCCGTCAAGATGGTGTACTCCCGGGAAGAGTCCTTCTTCGGCCACGTGCACCGGCACCCGGCCTCGCTCCGCTACGAGCACGGCAGCACGGCGGACGGCGGGCTGGTTTACGTCAAGGCGGACATCGTGCTCGACGGCGGCGCGTACGCGTCGAGCTCTCCCGCCGTGGCGGCCAACGCGGCGACGCTGGGCATCGGCCCCTACGAGGTGCCTCACGTCGCGATGGACTGCTACGCCGTCTACACCAACAACCCGCCGTGCGGCGCGATGCGCGGGTTCGGCGCGGTCCAGGCCTGCTTCGCCTACGAGGCGCAGATGGACAAGCTCGCCGCCGCCCTGCGCATGGATCCGGTGGAGCTCCGGATCAAGAACGCGATGCGGGAGGGGTCGGTGATGCCGACCGGGCAGGTCGTGGACTCTGCCGCCCCGGTGGCCGAGATCCTGAACCTGGTCAGATCCCGCCCTCTGCCGCCCGCGCCGGCCTCGGACCGCGACCTGCGCGGCCTGCCCGGAGGAGTGTCGAACACCACGCACGGCGAAGGGGTCGTGCGCGGCGTCGGGTACGCGGTCGGCATCAAGAACGTCTGCTTCTCCGAGGGCTTCGATGACTACTCCACGGCCCGGGTGCGCCTCGAGCTGATCGGCGGCGAGCCGACCGCGCAGGTCCAGACCGCCGCCGCGGAGGTCGGCCAGGGCCTGGTCACGGTGCTGACCCAGATCGCCAGGACCGAGCTGGGCGTGGAGCGGGTGGTGATCCTGCCCGCCGACACCTCCGTCGGCAGCGCGGGGTCGTCGTCGGCGTCCCGGCAGACCTACATGACCGGCGGCGCGGTGCGGGCCGCCTGCCAGGCGGTGCGTGAGCAGCTGGACCGCCGGGCCGGCCCGGACCTGGCCGGGCTGCTCGGCGAGCCGGCCGAGGCGACGGTGACCTGGCGGCACCGGCCCACCCACCCGCTGGATCCCGATACCGGTCAGGGCCAGGCCCACGTGCAGTACGCGTTCGCCGCCCACCGCGTGGTCGTCGACGTGGACACCGAGCTCGGCCTGGTCAAGGTGGTGGAGATCGCCACCGCGCAGGACGTCGGCAGGGCGATAAACCCGCAGGCGGTCGAGGGGCAGATCCACGGCGGCATCGCCCAGGGCCTCGGCCTGGCCGTCATGGAGGAGATCCAGATATCCGGCGGGGTGGTCAGGAACCCCTCCTTCACCGACTACCTGATCCCCACCATCCTGGACATGCCGCCGGTCCGGCTCGATGTGCTCGAACTCGCCGACCCGCACGCCCCGTACGGCCTGCGCGGGGTGGGCGAGCCGCCGACGATCTCGTCCACGCCCGCGGTGGTGGCCGCCATCCGCGCCGCCACCGGCCGGGACCTGACCCGCGTCCCGGTCCGGCCCGAGCACATCGTGAGGACCTAGCCCCGGTTACCTCAGAAGGCGACGAAGATCAGCCCCTGCGGGTGCAGGGCCGCGCCGCGTACCAGCACACGGTCGATGTGGCCGGTGTACATGTCCAGGTGACCCAGGTAATTGGCGGGGAAGCCGGACGCCGGGCAGGTGGCGGGCGCGTTGTTGGCGTCGCACGGGGTCACGGCCACGAACGCGGTGCCCGGCCAGAACGAGCCCTCGATCTCGACGATCGTGTCGTCGCCGGTGCTGGCGGCGTAGTAGGCGCCGTGCCAGCTCGTCGACCAGGCCGTGTCATCGACCGACTGGGACAGGTCAAGGACCCACAGGCGCCCGTGCCCGGTCGGCGTGACGTGTACGTAGATCTGCTCCTTGTCCCCCTGGCTGGTCAGCATGAAGTCGCCGGCGAAGCGGGGCTCGAAGCCCGGCACCACCTCGTTGGAGTCCGGGTCGGTCAGGCCCAGCCTGACCGGACCGCCGATGTGCGGTCCGTTGGCCGCGGACGCGTGCGACTCGTCGTAGAACAGCGCCCTGAAGTACGCCACGTGCGTGGCCTGGTTCAGGGTCACCACGTACACCGCCGGGTAGTACGGCTTCGGCGCGGCCGCCCCGGTGGTACCCGGCGCCGACGCGCTGATCAGCATCAGGCCGTTGTAGAAGGAGATGGCGTCGGTGCCGCCCTTGTGGGGCAGCGGCCGGTGGTAGGAATAGTGCACGACCTGGCCGCTGGACGGGTCGATGGTGTACAGGCTGGAGTTCGCGTCCTCGTTGACCGTGGCGACGACCAGCCCGGCGGACGTATTGGCGGTCAGCCCGTCGCACTTGCCCAGGATGTCCCACTGGGCGACGAGCCTGCCGGACAAGGTGAACTCGACAACCGTGCTGTCCCGGTTCCCGTCCGGGCTGGCCTGGCCCTGCGGGCCCACGCCGTTCTGGAACGCGGTGAATAGGTCATTGCCGATCCGCGTGATGTCATCCGGATCGGCCAGCGGCTCGGAGTGCCGCACCTTGGATCCAGCCTTGGTGTACCAATGGCGGAGGCTCTTACCGGACAGGATCGTGCGCACGGTGTATGTGGGTGTGGGCTGGTGTGTCTTTGCGTGCGTCTGCGCGCCCGCCGGGAGAGCAAACGCGGTCATGCCGACCAGAACTGCGGCCACCGCGCCGACAGCGGTGCACGTCTTGGCGACGCGCCGGGCGATACCAGGGCTATCAAGCACATGCATCGTCATCGACCCCTCTTGTGCGATGTCGTTAGTTCTAGCGGGCCTCTGTAACGTACAACTGGCGCCGGCGTGGCGCATAGATGAATGAACGAGACAATGATCTTGTATTTCGGCGTCTGTAACCAGGCGACACGCTCATGAGTGCGCATCTGGGACGGCGCGGCGCGGGGCGCGCGCCGCCGGAGGTGAGAGACTGCCGATGTGCACCCGTGCGACCTGCGGTTTGACGTCAACTGTTCCATCTTGTTCACCGAGGTGCTGGACTGGGTGGTGCCCGCGCGCCGGGCCGTGATCGGGTCCGATGAGGTATGACCTGGTCGTCCGGTCCCGCCGGACGGTGCTGCCCGAGGGGACGCGGCCGGCGGCGATCGCGGTCAGCGGGCCGGCCATCGCGGCCATCGCCGACTACGCCGAGCCCCTGGAGGGGGCCAGTGACGTCGATCTCGGCGACCTCGCGCTGCTACCGGGCCTGGTCGACACCCATGTCCACGTCAACGAGCCGGGCCGGACCGAGTGGGAAGGATTTGCGACCGCCACCCGCGCGGCCGCGGCCGGCGGGGTGACCACGATCTGCGATATGCCGCTCAACTCGCTGCCGCCCACCGTGTCGGTCGCGGCGCTGGCGGACAAGCGCGCCGCGGCGGCCGGGAAGTGCTGGGTCGACGTGGCCTTCTGGGGCGGCGCGGTGCCGGGGAACGCCGGCGCGCTGCGGCCGCTGCACCAGGCGGGGGTGACCGGGTTCAAGTGCTTCCTGATCGATTCCGGGGTTCCGGAGTTCCCGCCACTCGACGCGGCCGGCCTGCGGTCCGTGCTGGGCTCGCTGGCGGCCATGGACGCGCTGCTGATCGTGCACGCGGAGGACGCGGCGGAGGTCAAGGCCATGGGGTCTCCGTCCGGCCCTGACTATGGCTCGTTCGTGGCGTCCCGGCCGCCGGTCGCGGAGCGCCGCGCGATCGAGAAGGTGATCGGGGCCGCGGCCGGCACCGGAGCCCGGGCGCATATCGTGCACCTGTCCGCGGCCGAGTGCGTGGCCATGATCGCGGGGGCCAAGGGGGCGGGCATCCGGCTGACCGCCGAGACCTGCCCGCATTACCTGTACTTCGCGGCCGAGCAGGTGCCCGACGGCGCCACGGAGTTCAAGTGCTGCCCGCCGATCAGGGACGCGGCCAACCGGGAGGCGTTGTGGCGCGGGCTGGAGGCCGGTGTCATCGACTGCGTGGTGTCCGATCACTCGCCCTGCCCGCCGGAGCTGAAGACCCCGGGTGACTTCGGCGCGGCGTGGGGCGGCATCGCGTCGCTCCAGCTGGGTCTGTCTGCGGTCTGGACGGTGGCCCGGCGACGCGGGCGGACGCTGGATGACGTGGTCCGGTGGATGGCGACCGCCCCGGCCCGGCTGGCCGGCCTCTCGGCCAAGGGGTCCCTGGCAGTGCGGGGCGACGCTGACCTGGTGGCCTTCGATCCGGACGAAACCTACGTGGTGGAGGCGGCCCGGCTGCTGCACCGGCACCCGGTCACCCCGTATGCGGGGCGGACCCTGACCGGACGGGTCCGGCAGACGTGGCTGCGGGGCATGGCGCTGCTTGATCCCGGCAGCGGTGCGCCGGATGGTGAGCCGGTTGGCCGGCTGGTTGACCGGGGCTGAAGGGGAAGAAACTAGCCATGGATGAGCAACTTCTCCCTGATCTGCTGCGGCTGCGCGGGTCGGTCATGGCGGCCAGCAACGAGTTCTTCGCGGCCAAGGAGAACCTGATCAAGCCGGACGCGCCGGCCTTCGTGCCCGGGACGTACGACGCCAAGGGGCAGGTGTACGACGGGTGGGAGACCCGCCGGCGGCGCGGGCCCGGCGGGACGCAACCGGATCGGTCCGCCCGGGACTGGGTGATCGCCCGGCTCGGCGTGCCCGGGGTGGTGCACTCCATCGTGGTCGACACCGCGTTCTTCACCGGCAACTACCCGCAGGCCTGTTCGGCCGACGCGTGCTCGGTCGGCGGGTATCCCTCGCTCGAGGAACTCACCGCCGATCCCGACCCGGGCCGGTGGCGGGAGATCGTGCCGCGCGCCCTGCTGACCGGTAACGCCAGGCACGCGTTCAGTGTGACCTCCGGCCGCCGGTCCACCCATGTCCGGCTGAACATCTTCCCTGATGGCGGCGTGGCCCGGCTGCACGTCCACGGTGAGGTGGTGCCCGATCCGGCCATGCTGGAGCGCCTCACGGTTGATCTGGCGGCCCTGGAGAACGGAGCGGACATCGCCGCGCGCAGCGACCAGTTCTACTCCTCGCCCCGCAACGTCATCTCTCCCGGGCTGTCCCGGGTGATGGGCGAGGGCTGGGAGACCCGCAGGCGCCGGAAGCCGGGCTACGAGTGGCTGGTCATCCGGCTGGCCGGGCGCGGTGTCATCCACCTCGCGGAGATCGACACCTCCTGGTACCGGGGGAATCAGCCCGAGTCCGCCTCGCTGCAGACGATGGACGCCGCCGGGCCTCCCCCGGTCGGGTCGCTGGCCGACGAGCGGGCCTGGCGTGACCTGCTGCCCCGGGTCAGGCTGCTGCCCGACACCCCGCACCGGTTCCGGGTGGACGGCGGGCCGGCCACGCACGTCCGGCTGAACATCTTTCCCGACGGCGGCGTGGCCCGGCTGCGCCTGTACGGATCGCTGACCGATGACGGCCTGGCCGCCGTCCGGCAGCGCTGGGACGAGACCGCCTGAGCGGATGCCTGATTGATGATGCAGTCGTACGGTAATCTCTGCGCACCGTGGTGCACTCGTGCTTCGTGGTGCGTTCGGTCGCGTGATTAACGCGGAGTCTTGCTGTCGGATGCCCCGACGCCGTACCGGCGGGAAAATAGCTGGCGCTGTCTGCGGCACCTGCCCGCTGCGCGAGCGGTGCACCACCTCGAAGGACGGGCGGACCCTGCTCCTGCACCCCCACGATGGGCTGCTGCGCGCCGCCGCAACGACACCCGGAACGCGCCAGCCGCATCTTGGTCTAATTCAGCAGGCTCCTAGCGCTGACCCTCGTCGTTCGGCCGGGGTGCCGGGATCGCGTGGGGCCGCGGCGGGTTGCTGCTCATCTCGGCGTACCACGTGGCCATCGCGACGTTAACCGCGGACTCGATGAGGTCGAGCTGATTCTGCACCCGCCTGAG
>Ga0209415_10015506_pt1 | contig 12340 bp, 17 predicted proteins | sample PeaSoiSIISIP2007_FD_187696 | JGI IMG/M metagenome (GOLD analysis project Ga0209415, IMG submission 187696) | Peat soil microbial communities from Weissenstadt, Germany - SII-SIP-2007 (SPAdes) (version 2) | ecosystem: Environmental > Terrestrial > Soil > Wetlands > Peat | place: Germany... | reverse complement strand
GTCTTCGGACGTAAGAATGAAAGATCCGCCTTCGAGCTTGCCGTCGAACGTCTCAAGCTTCGATTTGTCGCCGGGCGCCTCCCATCCGAAGTGACCGAAGATCACATTGATGCTCTTCGGATTCAGGTTGCACTGGAACTTAACCCAGCCGGACGCTGGGTCAACGCGCCCGAACTCGGCAATCCGTACATCCGGAAGGGTCAACCGAAATGCGCCCCGCTCGACGGGCTTGACACTACGAGTTTTAGCCACGCTGTTTCTCCTTCTGCTTTTGCTCTCGATATGCCTTGATCGCAGCCGCCACAATGTCACGCGGCCTGATGTGCTCCTTGGCTGCCACAATCCTGATCCACTCAGTGAGGTCAGCCGGAAGCTGAACTGCAAGATGTGCTGTCTTCATGCCCTGCTATTTTAGGGCATAACGCTTAGATTGGCAATAGGGCGTTTTAGCGTCTTGACAGATTGATGTTCTAGCAGCATACTTAGTGCATGAGAAGATTCAATAAATTCAATCCAGCCGAGCGCGAGGATGTAGGCAATGGCTTCGACTCGGAACGCATGAGCCGTGGCGAATACCTGCAAGCTCTCAGAGCATCGCGCAAGAGCCAGCACGCTCCATCGTCCTGGGACAATCCCGAGACGATGGCAGCTCGCAAGGCAGAAGAAGAGCGGTGCCTAGCCGCAATGCTAGCCCAAAAGAAGGAGGCTAAGTAAGGTCATGAAAACCACACAGACCTTCTCCGCTGAAGTCAATGCCGAACTCGCCTCTCTCACGAAGAAACACTCCTCTTTCGGGTATCAGCCCTGCCCCCCCAAAATGTACGACGCGGTCGGCGCTACGGTTGCCGTGTGGCTGGATCGCCGCGGCTCTTCCTATCATCAATATGACGTTGTTCTTTGTGCTGGTGCGTGGCCGTGCGATGCGGACCTGATTGCAATTTGCGACGGCTGTTCTCCCCAGGTGAACCACTTCGGTGGAAACGTCATGACGTGCGACGCGCTGCGCCGGGTTGTAACGGTCTACGTGGATTAATGAACTGTCTGATCACCAAACGCATTTCAGCGCCGTGCTCACTCTGTGGGCAGTACGATGATCACGTACATCTTGTAGACGCCCAGGCATTTTATTGCGAGACGTGCTGCCCGGTTCACAATGCGGTTGCCCTAGTGGAACCGCTGATAATCACCACAACGCGCGGAAGACAGCGCATTTTATTTGAGGAGGCATGATGTCTGATTCTTCTGAGCCGTCCGTCCTGGTCGAGGTCGCGCGCTCTTTTTCGTACAAGCTCAACTGTGGCAATTACGAATCGCGCGATTTCTTTTGTTCGCAGAAGGCCGAGTGCAAGGCTGAGGACGTTGAGCGAATCTCTGGACTCCTGCACCAATTCTGCAAGCAGGAAGTCATGAGAGCGGTCGCACTTGAGCGTGCCGCGCTGAAGGAAGGGCGCTGATGGAAGCCCACTACAGAGCGTTCAACGGAAAGTTGGTCATCAAAGTCGAAGGCTCGACCATAAAGGATCTCTTCGAACAGATCGGGCCCGTGGCTGAAGTGCTCGACGGAGATGACGCATGCGGGAAATGCAACAGCCCCCACATATACCCGCGTGCTCGGGAAGCCAAGGGGTTCACTTATTACGAGCTCGTCTGCTCAGACTGCAGCGCGAAGCTTTCCTTCGGTCAGCACAAGGATGGCGGAAACCTCTGGGCGAAGCGAACCGACGAGAACGGAAGGGCCTTGGACTATCGCGGCTGGAAAATATACCAAGCCATCGAAGCGCCGAAGCAATCGAGCGCCGCCCCGTGTCCAGCGCAGCCTAACTCACCACGGCCGGCGACCGAAGACCCACGCCTAGCGGGTGTGATGGAACGCTGTGCTAAAGAAGGCGCAGCGCAAGTACTTGGCGAGCTGGTTTCCGCGCTCGAAGGCTACACGACGCCAACGAACGCCGATCAAGTATGGGGCGAAGCCGTGAGGAAGCACGGCGACCCGTTTGCAAAGATAGCCGCACTGCGCGCCGTCGCGACGGCTCTGCTCGCCGCCTTGGTCGAGGAAGAATCCAAACGCAAAGGAGCCGCATGACGAACGAAGAATTGACCGCCGCAACTGATCTCGCGCTTGTACGGCAAATGCGTAATATCAACGAAACGCTGGACCCGGACGTGGGGCCGGTGATCCCAGATGAGGAGCACGCCACCGTGAGACGCATTTTGCGGTCTTGGGAGCAGAAGCTACAGGACCAGGTCAAGGTCAGAGCGAAGCGCCGGGACGCAGGAGGGATGGAGCTCAAGCCATGAGTCTCAGCTTGTACACCATCGAGGCCTCGCTTCTCGAACTGGTCCGGCTACGGGAAGACGCCGCCGGCGAGGGCGACTCAGAAGCGCTGAAGGAAATCGACGACTCGCTTCGCGAGTACCTTACGGCGGAAGCAGTGAAGGTGACGAACTACGTCAGCCTGATCCGCGACGAGTCTGCAACGGCCGAAGCGTGCGAGCGCGAATCCGAACGGTTCGCCGACATCGCACGATGCAAGCTCGCTAACGTGGCACGCCTGAAGGCCCTAGCGCTCGAAGCGATGCAGGCCTTTGATGTTAAGGAACTGAAGGCCACACCGGGCGGCGGATTGCGGCGTCAGGCGAACGGCGGGATACAGGCGCTGGATGTCGCTCCAGATGCCCAAGTCGCACCGCAATACATGAAAGCCACAGTCACGATGTCGCGCCGGCTGCTGCGCCAGTTCATGGAAGGCCTCAGCGAGGCCGATTGCCGCGAGGTCTCCGCCAAGGAAGAACCCGACACGGAGCGCATCCGTGAAGCGCTGAAGCAACGCATCGTCTGTCCAGAATGCGAGGGACTAAAGCCACTTTGTCTCGCCGATTCCGAGGCGGAGGAAAATCCCGAGTGGTTCGAATGCCAGCGTTGCAACGGCGAGGGAACAATCCCGAACACAATACCCGGGGTCAAGTTGCTGCCACGCGGGGAACATGTCAGGGTGATCTGATGGAACAGTTTCCAATCAATCCAAAAACATCGAGCCAACTGAAGTGGGCTCGCTACGATCCCGTCGCCGCGCGGTGCGAGATTGACTTCAAGGACAAGGATGGAAACTACCAGAGCACCTACGAGTACGGATCGAACACGCGTCCATTCACCCGGCAAGATTGGGAGAGCTTCCGTGCGGCCGCACGACCCGGCGAGTACTTCGCTCGCTCAATTCGCGGCACTTTCCCATACCGGAAGATGAATCACAAGACCGAGCCGAAGCCTCCCGAGGCTGAACAGGAGAAGCTTTTCTGATGCACTCATGCCCTGATTGCGGACAAGCCTGTGATTGCGACGGCGAAGACACTTGGATTGACGAGAACGAAGACGATTGTGTGCACGAATGCCAACCCGACCCGGATGATGATTACGAGGAACTCTAGTGGCTGAGATACACACTTACAAGTGCGACACGTGCGGAGCCACAAAGCAAGAAGCTAATCACTGGTTTCGCGCGGAGTATTGGCCGATGGCCCACACCTTTCGCATCGCACGCTGGGACAACTTCGGGCCGGCGAAGAATACGGACGCGTCAATCGAGCTTCACCTGTGCAGCGAATCCTGTGCAGCGAAAGCGATGTCGAAGGCGATTGGAGCCGGTCAGTGAGATATCGCAGCCCTCTTACCGACCGTGAATGGATGGTGGCTAGTAAGAGTAACTTGCTCCGCCGCAACTAAACGGCTGTGGCGTCAGACTCGTGATCTTTTCCAGGTTGAACGCCGTGATCCTCTGCTGAAGCTCGATCGACCCAACTCCGAAAGAGCCGTTCGTAATCTCCGCATCGACCCAGTTTCCACCCGTCGCTGGCGAGGTCGGCATCAAAGCTTGAACTGTCTGGTAGTCCGTTAAATGTGGATCGCTCGCGATCGCGCCCACGTTGACCAGTGTTCCAGTGCCGACGACCTGGAGCCCCGCAGATAGCTGCACGACAAAGTTGAACTGCTGTGGCGAAAAGCCCGTGTTCGGCCGCCCGCACGCGTTGAGCGCAACGCCAAGAACGAGTCCATAACACCGTGAAGCCGCCATCTGAAAGCTTTGGTTTCCCGCAACGCTCGGGCTCATATAGGAAAAGTCACCGTCCGGACCTTCACCCGGGAACCGGCCGAGTACATCGTTGACCATTCCGGTGCAGCTCGGCGTGATGACGGCCGGCGAGGTTACCGCGGGAATCCAGACCGTCGACGGACTATCCGCGATCGGGAGAAGTGAGTCGACGTGACACGGTCCTGGATTGCTCGCGCCGTCGAAGAGAAAGTAGTTGTCAATTGTGATGCCTGGAGGTCCGAAGCCGGCATTGAAAAAGAACGTGGCTCGATCCGGATTCGAGCTGCCAAAGTTGGCCGGCTCGATCGCGACGGCCAGGGCGTTCACGCCGTTGATGAAGACTTGCAGACTTCCCGTCACGCCGAAACTCAGCAGCATGACGATGTTGCTCCATGCACCGAGCACGATCGGGTTAACAGTCGTCGCAATGAGTCCACTAAGTGGCCCGAAGAATTGTAAGTGCCCATCGCCGCGCTGGTGAACCGTCAGTAGATCGGTTGATCCGACCGACACCTTGAAAAAGTCCCACGTGCTGAAGGTCGATCCGCCAAACTGCCGGTAGTCCAGGTGGACGCCGAGCTGCGAGACAGACGAACCGAGGATCTTGGTCCACTGTCCGCCGTTCACCGAAAACGCGCTGTTGAAACTGACGAAGGCGTTTCCGCCACCGTTGCCAGCCGTCATCTGGCCCTGATCGAACTGAGAAGTGTAGCCGTTGTACTTCAGGAAGACGCGCTGATAGTCGACCAGGTCAAAACCGTCGACGTGGTAGAGGATCACATCGCCCAGTATAAACTCAGAGTCACACCCGAAGCATTCACTGGGCTTGCTCCGACCGTCTGATACGATGCGCTCACGTTGAGAACGTCATTGGCGAACAAGTAAAGCTGGTTCGCCAGTGGGACCGGAAGCGAGATCAGCGTATTTGCGGGTGTGCCCGCCGGCATAACCACTTGGGCGATCTGCGACCCGTTCCGCGTGATCGTTACCACCAGGTTCTGCTGAACAGGCGGAACGCTCGCCACGATGGTGATCAGCGTGACGAGCCCGGTTCGCTGGACCGGATACGGATTCGTGATGTTGTTCCCGCTCGAGAGCGATGAACCCGAACCGAGAATGAATTTCGCCGGCTCGTACTGCAAAACCGGGAGAGCGTTTTCGGTGCGCTGAATCAGCCGCGAGAAGTAGGTGACCCAGTTCGAGGCGTCGTAGTTGTTGATCGCGGTGATAGTCCAGCGGAACCACGAGCCGAAAGCAAGCACGCCGGTTTGCGCAGTGCCGGTCATCTGCGAAACGACGAGTGAGGCGGGAAGGAGAGCCGTCCCGAGTCCGAGCGAAGGCAGCGCGACGGAAAGCTGCTGGCCGACCTGCAATCCTGGCTGATCCGTTTCGAAGGTCAGAATAATCGGGATGCTGCCTGACCTGGCGAGCAGGTCGCCCGCGAGTGCGTTAAGGTCGGAGATGCTCGAAATATTCTTGACCTGGTCCGCTACTTCGAAGATTCCAGAGCCGCACGTGCCAAGTTTCGCACCGCTCGGCGCCGTCGGAGAAATCGCAGAGCCAACTACAACCGAGCTTTGACTTGTGCCCTGCGAATTTCCAGGGATGTACGTCACGCTGATCAACGAGCTGCCGGGGACGGGACCGTCCGTCCAACTCAGTTCAGTTCCGCCTTGCGTCCAAAACCACAGATAATCCGTCGGGCCGCTTGGCGTTTGTCCGTCGAATTGGCCGAACTCGACCGTCGTCTGGGCGTCACCGTTGACGAGCATCGCGGTCACGGAGCCGATCGGAAGTGAGACGGAGACCGCGACCGGAGTCAGCACGCCGCCGAGGATCTGTGAAATAACGCCAGGCTGACCGTTCGCAAATGTAAATGTCTCGGTGACCGTCGCCGGGCCCGAGCCTCCGGAACTTCCGGACGCCGGCAGAACGTTCAGGTTCGAGACGACATACTCCTTGTTGCGATATCCACTAGTCGCGTTGGCTCCGGACAGCGAGGCCTGCACCATTGCCGTTCCGTGTGAGTTGCGAATGCCGGCCGTTTCTGTGATCGCAAACGCGCCGGCCGGCAGGCTCGCCAGGGTCGAGAAGTAGAGGACGCCGTACTGGTCAATCCACCAGACGGTTCCCGAAGCCGTCGCAATTGAGTCGAAGACGTTCCGGACGCTGGTGTAGTTGGTCGTCAGGCTGCTGTCCAAGGTCCCCAGACTGCCGAGCGCGGGCACACCCTGCGTGGTGATGCCCTCCCCACTCAGGTAGTTCTCCACCACGTCAAGAATTACCGCAACGACATCGGAGCCAGCAGCATACGTCGGCGAGGTCACAATCCGGTGGTCACAGATGCTCGTCTTGTCCAGTGCCGTTATGTGATAGGTAATAATGGTGTTGCTGTCAAACGGCATTTCCCGATCGACTGCGACTGTGTCAATACACCCAGCAAACAGCGTCGCACCGAGCTCCGTCACCCGGACCGTGAGGCCACACATACTCTGGCCGTTCAGGAATAGCCCAGAAACGCCCACCAACGCGCCGGCGGTGTCGATCATGTCAAACGTCATGGTCGCCCGGCCGATCGCCTGAGAGGTTATCTGTGAGGCGCTAGTGTTGGCTCCAGCCCCCGCGGGCGCAAGTCCACCGTTCAGCCCGTTCGTCAGCAAGGTTACATCCGTCCCGCCGATCCAGATCCGGAGGCTGGTATTGCCGCCCATGACGACGGGCGTCGGGATGCTTTGCCGGCTTGGTGGCGCAAAGACATTGATGTACTGGACGTTTCCGCGGACGGTCGGAGCGGGAACGTTGCGCCGCATCAGGACCGCAGCGGGAATGATGATCGCCGTGATCGATACGAGCGGAGACGGGACGTGGCGGCGAGACAGAACCACAGTCGGGACGAGCCGCTGCTCTAAATTTATGAATGGTGCCGGGACGTTTTGCCTGGTCAGGACCGCCGTCGGGATGATCGCCTGATTGCCGATGACCGACGGCGCCGGTACATTCCGGCGTGGCTGAACAGGAGTCGGAATGATCGCGACGTTCGGAAGCGGGAAGTAGCGTTGCTGCTGACTCGGTTGTGGCGGATGGCGGAAGATTCCGCGCGCCATGGGCTACCCCTCTTCACCGAACAGGAAACCCGCGGTCACGGTCATCGAGCTGCCTGGCGCCGTTGGAAACTTCAGGCCGAGAATGCCCGCCGGCGGAACGATGATTCTTTCTTCTGGAGTCGGGACCCACAGCCAACCGTTCAGCACGTTGAAATTGTCCGGAATAAGCTCATCTCCATCCGTGCCTTCAGCCGAAGCGTTGATGCCCGTCGCCGAAGTTCCCCCGACGGCTGCGGACGCCGCATCGCCTGGATCGGTCAGCAACGGAGTGAAGCTGGTTACGGTCGCAGCAGCGCTCTTTCGCAGGATCACGATATCTTGCATTACCGAGCTCGTCTGATTGTATTGCGAACACCAAGCCCGCAGAATCTTCAGGCTTGCAGTCGCGCCAGCCTTGATCTGTACGAGTGTGATCGCGCCAGTTACGGCGGTCTTAATCATTCTAACGGAATAGCCCCTCATGTTCTCCTCACTGCGCCAAAATCGGATTCAACACCCATGGCAAATTGTATGTCTGGATCGTCCGCCCACCAATGATGTTCGGAGCGGGAACGTTCTGCTGCGATGCGACTGCGGTCGGAACGATGATCTGCGCACCGGAAAAAGCGCTCTGAATCGCCCCGATGTCGATCGATGGCGTGTTGACTGCGCCGATGTCGATTGCAGCGCTCATATTTGGAATCCCGCGCCCTTGCAGGCCGCGCCGCCGCCCGCGGTGCCATTCAGACTGAAGTCACCGCTCCCGGCATTGTTGAACGGATTCGCCGTGAGCGTCACATCATTTGTTCCTACAGGGATACCGTTTCGCGCGCCGTTCGTGTTCGACCCATAAGCGTTGTTCGCGTTGATGCCCGGATAGAGTTCGGCCGTCGCGGAGCTCATATTCACGCCGTACCCGCTGTTGCCATAGAAAATATTATTGACCAGAGACAAGTCGCTCGAGTGGATCGAACCCGAGCACAGAATCCCGTCCGAAGCGCATCCGTAGAATGTGCATTCATACACGGAAGTACAGGACCCCTGAGCATTGTTGATGTTCAGCCCATGATTCAGCCCGTTGAAAACGCATCGAACGAAGGTCGACTCCTGTCCAGTTTGAACGCCGTGGCTAAACGCCTGTCCATCCGCGCCGCTCGATGCATGCAGGTAGCATCCGTAGGCCCTGACGCAGCATGCGAACACTGTCGTCTTGATACCCGTAAACTCCGTGTTAAAGACAGTGCAGTTATTGATGTAGAACGGGACACTGTCATCGCCGTAGATTGCGATGTTGAACCCAGAAAACTTGCAGTTGACCACAGTCAAATAGGTGATCACGCGCGAGGTCGCCTCGATCCCGTTGCCGGGTGTTGCCGCTGTCGTCGAGAGGGACAAGTTGATCAGCACCGGACTCACCGCGCCGGACGTGATGTCCGTAAAAATGTTGATTGAGTTGGTGGCCGTGGTGATCAGAGGCCGTGTTCCGCCGTCGCTCCACGTGGAGCCGTAGCCGATGTAGTAGAGATCCGAAACCGGGATTGTCAGACCCGTCGTCAGGGTGTAGGTGCCCTGCTTGATGTTAATCGAGTTTCCCGTCACCGAAAGCGTTTGCGCTGCGGTGATCGAGGCGAGCGACCCGCCGAGCACGCCATGCCCGCCAGTGCTCGATACCGTTCCGACCGCCTTGTCACACGTGGCCGTCGAGCCCGAAACGGAAACGACCTGCACACGCTGCACGGTGAACCCGGTGCCGCTGGTGATGTTGATCACGTTGCCGACGTGGAGCGACGTGAACGGATTCCCCGCGCTGGTGACTTTGGTGTTCGTGCTTCCGTCAATCACCAGGTCCGTGTACGTCACCTGCGGACTCGACTGGTTCGCGTAGTTGGTTCCCGAGCTCGCCGGGTCCCAGCCGCCTCCATTCGTGTCGCTGCCCGCCGCCTCATCGACGCCCCAGCCGGTTGTGGAACTGAACGCCATTACCGCCGCACCGCCTTATCCACGAACTCGTACTCGCGTCCAGCGCAATTCTCGTTCGCCCAGATCGCGGCTGCATCGCGACTCGTGAAGAGTTCAAAAATCGCTGGGTCGTTATCGAGCACTAGCATCGTCATGAAGAGCGGCCGTCGTTTCACGCGTTCGCGTGCGCGCCGCATTTCGCGCCCTACCGTCGTCTTGATCCTCGGCTGACTCATCCCAGCACAACGGACGGCTCGGGAACCCACAGACCGCCGCCGCTCTTCCCCCACTTATCCACACCCCAGCGCTTCTTCAATTCCTTCAGCAACTCCTTCCAGCGCGCGCGAACATGCTTCTCTTGCTCCTGCTCGGCCAACGATTCGCACAGCGTGAATACCACACCAGATGCCCAGGCGATGGTGATGTTTCCACCGTTCGGTGTGACTGGGAGCCCCGTCGCGGTGTCGTAGTAGACCAGCAACCGGGACGTGCTCGAAGTCCCAGTGTTTTTGAACATCACGATGAACGACGCCGCCGAGCCGCTGATCGAGGAAAACACCGTGTTAGCCGCGCTCAGCGTTCCAGCGGACCCGGTGACCGTAGTGAGTGAGACGGGCCCGGCGATGATAGCACCGCCCGAAATGACGTTGTAGAACTCATCCGTCGCGAGGTTCACGGTGTAGCTGGACGCCACGAGCGAACATGCCAGCGTATCGCTCAATCCCGCGATCGAGCCTTCAAGGAAGGCCTCGGCTCCCAAGCCATACATCTGATTCGACATTATTGTCCCCCTAGTTTCAGCATCGCCCCACCGATCCCAAGTACCACATCAGGAATGCCCTTCGCGATCGCGGCTTGCATTTCTTCGCGCTGCTTCGCGATCGTCCGCGGATCGAGTATCCGGCGGATCTCGGCCATCTCCGAACGCAGCACCTGGACCTGAATATCGCGCGCGAACTTCTCGATTTCAAGCTGCTCCGTCTTCATTGATTCCTGCTGCTCACGTATTTCCTGGATTGTCATACCTTCGCTCCCGCCTGCCGAAGCAACGTAGTCACCTGCGGCATAATCATTTGAGTCAACTGCGTCATCCCGTTTTGGCCGACTACGATTCCGCCATTCAGGTTCACGGTGAGCTGCAGCGGCGCCGAATTGTTGAGCGGCGTGCTCTGTCCGGTGCCTGGTGTCAGAGTCGCGACCAGGGCGTTACTGCCGCTCGCGCTCGGTGCCAACGTCAAGGCCCCAAGATTGACACCACTCGAGCTCATCAGCGTTCCGGTCTGGGCGTTCGCCCCGGGGACCGCAGCGAGGACCTGTAGCGCGGTCGCTGCGGTTGCCACAGCCGCATTGCTCACAGTTGTACTTGCCGCAGCAATCGTCGTGGCCGCCGCCGTGGATGCTACAGCAACCGTCCCCAGCGCTGTAGCTGCCGTGGTCGCCGCTGTCGCCGTGCCTGCGACGGCCGTAGGCAGGTCGGCAGCAATCAACTGCTTTGCTAAGGTGTTCAGCTCCGTGACTGTGGTTCCCGACGCGACGGAGGTCTCTAGCTGCTGGGTGATGCTTTGGGCTTGAGCATCGCTCAACTCGGAGTACATGTCGCCAGCCGCCGAAAGCGCATCGTTCAGCGCAGCGTAGGCGTCCGTTGAGGTCGCCACAGTCGTATCCACCGCCGCCGCGGCCGTGGTCGCCGCAGTCGCGAGAGCTGTAGTCGCCGTCGCTGCGGTCGTAGCCGCAGTCGCTGTTTTCGCCAGCGGAGGCCCGAGAGCGTCGAGGGTGTTTCCGAACTGATCGACCGTCGTGACGACAGATTCGCCAAGCGCCTTCGCGACAGCCGTAACGGAGGCGTTATAATCGGCGACGCTCTCGAAATCGTTTCCGCTGTAGTTCTGCGAGACGAAGCCGGACTGTCCCATGAAGGCCGTGACCATATCGCCGGTCGCACCCATCATCTTCATCATCGAAGCGATTCCGGACACTTCGGATGATCCCGAGGCCCCGCCGCCACCAACTACCCCACTGGTCTGTTGGCTCGCCGTGTTGAATCCCTCGACCGCGGAAGCCGCCGTACTCGCCGCACCCGCTACAGCGGCGAACCCGCCGACCAGGGCGGTGAGTGCGGTGTTGGTGTTGTAGGCACCGGTCTGTGTGTTGTACTGGACGGAGTTGTACTGCGTCGTGCTCGAAGTGAGTTCGGTTACGCTCGTTCCGACGCTCAGGACCGTTCCATTCAACGTGTACATCCCGGTCTGCGAGTTGTAGACCACGTCGTTCATTTGCGAGAGTGGATCGTTTGCCGCGGCCGCCGCTTTGCCAACTCCGCTGACTGCGTTCGCCATGGCATTGTGCGCCGGCGTTGCGGCTTGCACTGAAGTCGTCGCCGCCTCAACGCCGCCCTTGTAGGTCACAATTCCGGTCGTCGCGTCTTTGACGACATTGAAGCCCTGCTGGACTGCCGCAACCGTAAGCCCGCTCTGGGTCATCCACTTCGTAAGGTCATCAATGATCCCCTGTATAGCGGGCGTGATCGTCTTGGCGGTGAGTTGATAGACCCCACCAACATTCGTAATCGACACGCCCATAGCCGAGGCTTCGGACGTGATGGTCTTAAAAACATCCGACTCGGCTTGCTGCACCTGCGTCGTCTGGAGTGACGCTGTTGTCAAGCCCCCAAGCGTGGCAATGTTGTTCTGAAGCGCCGTGTCTTGCTTGCCGGCCGCATCGACCGCCGCCAACATCGCCGCGGACTGGCTATAGAACTCGGCACCCGCGGCCGTCGCCGCCTTCGTGACGTTGGTGTAAGACGCTTCGAGCTCGTTCAGATCGATAATGCCTGCTTCGTACTTCAATAGCAGGTCGCCGAATATCTGCTTTTCCGCGCCATAGGTCACCTGGGCGTTCACGCTCGCCTGGTTCAGCTTGACTTCTTCCGCCTCGACATCGATGAGCGTGTCGCCGAGTGCCTTCGCTGCGGCTTGCGCCTTGTTGTAAATATCGATGAAGAGTCCAGTTGAAACAGTCCCAGCGTCGAATCCCGCCTGAGCTTGAGCCAGAGCCGTAGCGAGTGACTGTTCTTTTTCCGCGGAAACATTCGCGGCATCTGTGACGCCGGCGAGAGTGTCGGCCCAGTTTTTGCCGTGCGCCGTAAGCTGCTGAGTCGCTGTATCGACGGCGGACTGCGCGCGCGCAATATCGCCCAACGTCGCCACGTGA
>Ga0209415_10015505_pt1 | contig 12340 bp, 12 predicted proteins | sample PeaSoiSIISIP2007_FD_187696 | JGI IMG/M metagenome (GOLD analysis project Ga0209415, IMG submission 187696) | Peat soil microbial communities from Weissenstadt, Germany - SII-SIP-2007 (SPAdes) (version 2) | ecosystem: Environmental > Terrestrial > Soil > Wetlands > Peat | place: Germany... | reverse complement strand
TGCTGGCGGTTTCGTCCACCACGCGCCCGCCGCGCAAGACGGAAAGCAACGGCAAATGGTACAATTTCGTCTCCGAGGCTGAATTCCAAGGGATGGTCCAGCGGGGCGAGTTTCTGGAATACGCGCAGGTTTTCGGAAAGAACTGGTACGGGACTCCGCTAAAGGCGCTCGGCGAAGCTCTTGAAAAGAAAAAGGACCTGGTCCTGGAAATTGACGTTCAGGGCGCGTTGCAGGTAAAACAGAAGCTGCCGGGAGCCGTCGCGGTTTTCGTCATGCCTCCTTCTCGTGACGATCTTGAGCGTCGCATACGAGACCGGGGGCAGGATTCGGAAGACGAAATTAGGCGGCGGCTGGAACGCGCGCGGCAGGAAATGCTCAGCTATAGCAGTTATGATTTCGCCGTCGTCAACGACGATCTCGAGCGCGCCGGCCGTGAAGTGCAGGCCATCGCGCTAAGCTCGCGTTGCCGGGTGGCTAGGACCGAAGATAACATTCGAGAAATTCTGAAATCTTTTGGAGGTTGATTTTCTAATGGCAGCACTCACAAGCATTCCCGAAAGCCAGTTTGCATACGTAGTCGTTGTCTCGCGCCGCGCTCGCCAGTTGATGATCGGCGGCCGGGCCATGATTGATAACCCGAAATCGCGCAAGACCTCGCGCATTGCCGAAGAGGAGTTGCTGCTGGGACTCCTCGAATATTCCTTGCCCGAAGTGCCAGAGGGCACGCTGGACAAGGACGGCAAGCGCCGCAAGTAGCAGGCTCTCTAAATCACATGTTCCGTAGGGGCGTCCGCCGCGGCGGACTGCGCCCCCTTTTGAAACGATCATGAAGATCGCTCTCGGCGTCACCGGCGGAGTTGCAGCCTACAAGGCCGCGGAGCTTGTCCGCCGCCTGCAGCAGGAAAAGCTCGACGTGCAGGTGGTGATGACGCGTTCGGCGCAAGAATTCATCACGCCGCTTACTTTCGCCGCGCTCACCGGAAAAAAAGTTATTACCGAAATGTTCGGCGCCGGCGGCGCGGAACCCGCCAACGTGGAAAGCGCCATCGAACACATCGCCGTCGCGCAGCGCATTGATCTCCTGCTCGTCGCGCCGGCCACGGCCGATATCCTGGCCCACTTCGCGCAGGGCATCGCGCGGGATTTTCTTTCGACTCTTTATCTCGCAACGAAAGCTCCCGTCGTCGTCGCTCCCGCCATGAACGTCAACATGTGGGAGCATCCCGCGACGCAGGAGAACCTGCAAAAACTTCGCGCGCGCGGTGTTCACGTCGTGGATCCCGATGAAGGCTATCTCGCTTGCGGAATGACGGGCGCGGGACGCCTCGCCGCGACGGACGCCATCGTAGAAAAAGTTCGCGCGGTGCTGGGACTTCGCCGCGATCTTGAAGGCCAGACCGTCGTCGTCACCGCCGGCCCCACTCGCGAAGACCTCGATCCTGTGCGCTTTCTCACGAACCGCTCCTCCGGCAAGATGGGCTACGCGCTCGCTGAAGCAGCCGTTCGACGCGGCGCGCATGTCGTGCTCGTCAGCGGCCCCACCGACCTGCCGATTCCCGAAAGCGTGGATTGGATTCCCGTGCGATCAACCGAGGAAATGCGCGGTGCGGTGCGCGAGCGCGCCTCGGACGCCAACGTCGTGATCATGGCCGCTGCCGTGGCGGACTATCGCCCCGCAACCGCGCAATCGCAGAAACTCAAGCGCGGCGACGGCGGGCTCACGCTGGAGCTTGAACCCACGCCGGATATTCTCGCGGAGCTGAGCCGCGACCCTGTGCAGCAAAGCGGCCGCCGCGTTCTGGTAGGTTTCGCCGCCGAAACCGATCGCCTCGCCGAAAACGCTCGCGGCAAACTCGCGCGCAAGGGCACCGACATGATCGTCGCCAACGACGTGACGCAGGAAGGCGCTGGCTTCGACACCGATACGAACATCGTCACGCTATTCCTCCGCGACGGCCGCGAGCTTCCGCTCCCAAAACTCTCGAAATTCGAAGTAGCCAACCACATCCTCGACCAAGTCCTCGAAATTCAGAAACGATAATTCCCTTTCGCATCTCGTTGACACCTTCGCGCGGCTAAGCTAAAACCTCCAGCATGAAAAACACAAAAGCCTTGCGTCTCGCACTATCGTTGCTCGTGGTTGCACCGCTGGTCATCGCCGGTGCACATCCCACCCAGGCGCAGCAAGCAAACGTCAAAGCTGTCGAACCTGCGGCGGCAAAGCCCGAATCCCTAGGATTCTCGTCCGAGCGGCTTGAGCGCCTCCACGCGCAGATGCAGCAGGAAGTCGATCAAAAGCAACTCGCAGGTGTCGTCACGCTGTTGGCGCGCCACGGGAAAGTGGCCGAGCTGCGCGCCTACGGCAAAAAAGATCTCGCCAGCGGCGCTCCGATGACCACGGACACCATCTTCCGCATTTTCTCCATGACCAAGCCCGTCACCGGCGCCGCCATGATGATGCTCTACGAAGAAGGCAAGTGGCTCCCGAAGGATCCGATCTCGAAATACATTCCTGAATTCGCGCACTTGAAAGTTTTCAAGGGCGTGGACGCGAACGGCAAAATGATTCTCGAGGATCCCGTTCATCCTCCGACCATGGGCGAGCTGATGACGCACACCGCCGGATTCACCTACGGCGTCTTCGGCGACGGTCCGGTGGACAAGCTGTATCAGAGTTCGGGCGTGATGCAGTCGAAATCTCTGCAGGACATGATCGACAAGCTCGCGAATATTCCGCTGTTCTACCAGCCGGGCTCTCGCTGGGTGTACAGCGTCTCGATGGATATTCAGGGCTACATCATCGAGAAGCTGACGGGGCAGACTTTCCCCGATTTCCTGCAGAAGCGTCTCTTCCAGCCGCTCGGCATGAAGGACACCGCCTTCTTCGTTCCCAAGGAAAAATGGAACCGCTTCGCCACGCTCTACGTGCAAGGTCCGACTGACGAAATTGTTCCCGGCCCCAAGACCGCCGGATTGGGCACCGACTTCACCTCGCAGCCGACGATGCCCTCAGGCGGAGGCGGCCTCGCCTCGACCGCGCAGGATTATCTCCGTTTCGCGCAGATGCTGCTCAACGGCGGCGAACTCGATGGCGTGCGCATCCTCTCGCCCGCGAGCGTGCAGCTCATGTCCACCAACCATCTCGCGCCGAGTCTGATGACCGGCGAATTTTCCATCGGCCCGGAGTTGATTCGGCCCGGCATGGGCTGGGGCTACGACTGCGCCGTTTTCAACGATCCCGTGATGGCCAATGAGCCCGTCGGCAAGGGCACCTACTTCTGGTTTGGCGCCGCCGACACCTGGTTCTGGATAGATCCCACGAACGACCTAATATTCATTGGCATGACCCAACGCATGTTCGGCGGCACCGCACCCGACGTCGAGGCGATCAGCCACCCGACCGTGTATCAAGCGCTCGTAAAGCCGAAAATGTAATCAGGTCGCGCCGGATCCCCCTAGCAGCTCGGTTTCCGATCTGCGCGTTAATCAGGCAGTAAGAGTCTTCGGAGACCAGGCCTCGCATCCTGGCGGAGACGTCCGGGCTATTCGGAAGGACAATCCATCATACGCGTCGAGACGAAGGTGACGGCGATCTGTGCCATGATTGTCGTGCATGGACTCCGCCTGGATTCACGGTGTTTCAAGGTAGAAACTTCGCTCGGAATCCGGGAAATCCTGGGCTGCCTCGCACCGGAGATTTCACAACTGTATTGCGCCACTCATGGGGATTTCCTGATGTATTTCTCGGGTGGCAAATCCCTCAGCGAAGTGGAAATCCAGAGCCTCCAACGCGAATATGACCGGATGCTGATGGAGGAACTGGACCGCGTGGGAAACTCGATTCGCGAGCTAAAACTATTTCAACGTGGTTTTCTGCAAAGATTCCGCGATTATCTGTATGGAGACTGGAATCGCTTTTATCTCCTTGAGGCGGAAGTTCCGCTCAGCACGATTGAACCTTGGAGCAATAAAGTACCCTCTGGATGCCAGATCCTCATTTGCTGCGTGGACGCCGCCTACTGGGAGGTCTTTGTAGAAAGCCCCGCGCTACTAGCTCGCTTGAAAGAGACTTTTGCCGCAGCTATCCCGTGGCGATTGGAAGACAAGACCACTTAAAAGATTGGCCTTGGACATGGGGAGCCGCTACGGACTTGTAAGTCGAATTGCCGGAAGCTAGCACATCACTTGAGCTTCACACCCTTGTGAATTCGCGCGTTCTCCCGGATAATCTGAATCCTCGTGGACCAAAATAATCGCACTCGCGCCGAAGCATGGCTGCGCTACGCCGAAGATCTCGGCCTCGGCCCCTATTACCGCGACCGCGCCGCGGCGCGACCCATCACCTCCGATGTTTCCGAAGCGGTTCCGGGTGCCCCATCCTTCGCGGAGCGAAGGGTGGGAACTCCGCTGGAAATATCGGTTCCCGCTACAAATCGTTCTCCAGTACTCGAAGCGGCGGCCGCACGCCGCGCTCCCGATCCGCCCCCTGTGCCCAGACCCGCCGCCGCTTTCATTCCATCCGTAGCGGGCCCGTCGCTGTTCGAGGAAAAGATCGAAGGAGACACGCTCGATCGCATCCGCACCGACATCGGCCCGAATTGCACTCGTTGCAAGCTGCACAAAGCACGCACGAACATCGTCTTCGGCGTTGGAAATCCGAAAGCGCAACTTGTATTCGTCGGTGAAGGCCCCGGCCGCGACGAAGACGCTCAAGGCGAGCCGTTCGTCGGCCGCGCCGGAAAACTTCTCACTCAAATGATCGAGGCCATGGGCCTGCGCCGCCCGGACGTTTACATCTGCAACGTCGTGAAATGCCGCCCGCCCGAAAATCGCCTGCCGGAACCTGACGAGATCGCAACCTGCTCGCCGTATCTTCACCGCCAGCTCGGCGTGATCCAGCCAAAGGTAATCTGTTGCCTCGGCGCGTGCTCCGCGCAGACCATGCTGCAAACCACGCAGGGCATCTCGAAATTCCGCGGCGAATGGTTCGACTACAAAGGCTCGAAATTAATCGCGACATATCACCCGGCCTACCTGCTGCGCAATCCCGCCGCAAAGGGCGAAGTCTGGAAGGATTTGCAGAAGGTGATGGCCGTTCTCGGCCTCGAGCCTCCAAAGAAGCGCTAGCGCTCTTTCCCGGAAACTTCTCTTGGATATCATCCTCGGAATATCGGCGGCTTTCGGCTGGGGTGTGGCGGATTTTTCCGCGCGCTTCGCCACGCGTCGCGTCGGCGCATTTCGTACGCTCATGGTCATACAGTTCTTCGGCTTTACTGCCCTTAGCGCTTTTCTCTGGCTCACCGGAGGCTTCTCTCACAGCTTCCCACCGGGTTGGACACCCTGGCTCTTCGCCGCCATTGCCGGCGTGATCAATACCGTTTCGGGGCTCGCCCTCTATCGCTCCTTCGAAGTCGGCGCCATCAGCATCGCCGGCCCGGTCTCCTCTTCCTACCCGGCGCTCACCGTCGCGCTCGCGGTCGCAAGCGGCGAACGCATCCACGCCCTGCGCGGCGCCGGCCTCGCGCTCACGTTCATCGGAATGATCCTCGCCGCGCTCACTTTCGCGCCCGACGAAAAACACGCCATCGACCCGCACACGCATCACGCCCACGCGCATCTGTCAAAAGGCGCCGCTCTCGCCATCGTCGCCGCCATTGGCTACGGCGTGATGTTCTGGTGGCTGGGCTTTCACGTCGTCCCGCTCGTCGGCGGCGCTGTCTCGGTGTGGGTCATTCGCCTCACCACGCTCAGCACGCTGCTATTGGTCGGCTTGCCCACCGGCAAAGCTCTTCCGCTTCCGCGCGGCAACGTCTGGTGGCTACTCCTCCTCACCGGCCTGACGGACACCTCCGCTTTCGTCGCCAATAACACCGGTCTCGGCTCCGGTCACGTCGCCGTCGTCAGCGTGCTCGCGTCTCTCTATGGCGCCGTCACCGTGCTCCTCGCCCGAATTTTCCTCCGCGAACGCATGGACCACAGCCAGTGGTTCGGCATCTTCCTGATCTTCGTCGGCATCGTCCTCGTCAGCCTCTGACAGCGTGCTGACAAATGCGACCTCGTTGCTCCCTGGATCAACTTGTCATTCTGTAACTTATAAGTTACAATGAAACTCGTGGTTCAGATCCGGCACTACGTCAATCGCGCCGGTAAGGATGTCTTCGACGATTGGCTGACGAAACTAGCTGACGCCCGCGCACAGGCAAAGATCGCGATCCGAATCAACCGGCTCGCCCTAGGAAACTTTGCCGACTGCAAGGCGCTGAGCAAGGGTCTGTTCGAACTGCGAATCGACTGGGGGCCGGGATATCGTGTCTATTACACGATGCTCGGCAAGGTTTGTGTCTTGCTTTTCTGCGGCGGCGACAAACGAAGACAATCGTCTGACATCGAACGAGCACTCGAGTATCTAAGGGACTACAAGGAAAGGACCGGAATTCAATGAAACGCAAAACGAGCATCTCCCACGACGACGCGATGGTCCGTCGGCTCCGGAAGGAACCCAAATTCGCCGCCGAATATCTCAAAGCCGCATTGGAAGATGACGATGAATCTCACGCTCTTCTTATCGCGCTCCGTCACCTTGCCCAAGCGCAAGGCATTGCCAAAGTTGCAAAGGCGGCCGGCATCAAGCGTGAAAGTCTATATCGGACGTTGTCGATTCACGGCAACCCCCGCTTGTCTACATTGGTCGCCGTCACCAAAGCAATCGGCCTCAAGCTGACTGTCGAAGCCGCTTAACAGGTGGCTCTCCGTTGAGCGAACTCGGACAAAAAGAAATGTCTATGTGGAATGAGCTTGTGGAGCAGCGAGGATTCGCAATAATTCCCGACGTCGTGCCCGAAACCGACATTGCACGCGTCATTCGAGACCTCGCTGAGAATCCGCTGCCTCGAAGTCGAGCCGGTTCGCGCCACGCCCTCAGGCATCCGTCGATCGCTGAACTTGCTCACCACCCGCACCTGATCGAACTCGCTGGAGAAATCCTGGGTAGCGAAGCCATACCATTTCGCGCAACTCTCTTCGACAAGTCGCCACGCTCCAACTGGCTGGTCGCATGGCATCAGGACAAAGCTTTGCCACTTCGCGAGTGGCAAGACGTAATCGGCCGGGGCCCGTGGTCAGTCAAAGAAGGAGTTATCTACGCGCAAGCACCGGGAGAAATTGTGCGTCAAATTCTGGCGCTGCGGCTTCACCTCGACGATTCGAGGCTAGAAAACAGGCCGTGACGGGTCTTGCCTGGGACGCATATGATGGATATTCTGGATGACACTGCCATTCACCAGCTTGCTGCAAACTCGACCGCAGTTGATTGCGTGGTTCCAGCCGGCGGCGTGCTCGCCATGAGGCCGTTGATTCTCCATTCGTCCTCTAAATCACGTACAGAAGATCCCAGGCGCGTGTTGCACATCGAATACGCTCCATCGCTCTCTCTTCAGGATGGACTCGAGCTGGCAAGCGTCTGACGTCGATCATCCACACCAGCCCGCACCAAAACCCTCCGCGCGGGCTGCTACACTATTGCGCTGCCATGCCCCCGCGCTATTGCGAAGTCGCGCTGCCGGTCCCGCTGCGCTCGACGTTCACCTACGCCGTGCCCGCGTCGCTCGATGGCGAACCTCTCGTCGGCCGCCGCGTCGTCGTTCCCTTCGGCAGGCGCGCGATGATCGGGGTGGGCCTCTCCGAATCCGGCCGCCCGCCGGACATCCCGCGCATAAAAGAAATCGCCGAGGTGATGGATTCTCTTCCCGCGCTTCCGCCGAAGCTCATCGAGCTGGGCCACTGGATCAGCCGCTACTATCTCGCGCCCATCGGCGAAACATTCCGCGCGATGCTGCCGCCGGAGATCGAGCTGCGCCACGACCGCGAATATTCGCTCACTGATCCCGGTCGAGCATACCTGCGCGATCTTGCCGCCGCCGAAGAGCGAACCGATCAGGAGCAATCCGAACTCGCGCTTCTCCAGCAGTTGGACGGCGCAAGCTCCCACCCACGCAAAAAGCGGGTGAACGAAGCGGCCGCCGAAAAACTCGTGCGCCTCGGCTATCTCGCCGCGCGCGATGTCCTCCGCCAGCGGAAGACGCGCATGCAAAAGATTGTCGCGTGGCGTCCGGGAACTACGGAACTTCTTGCCGGCGAAGCCGAAAAAAGAATTCGCGAAGTGCTCACCGCGACACGCAGCCCGCTCCCTCTCGCGCTTCTACTGGAAAAAGCCAACGCCTCGCGCGCCGTCGCGCGTCGCCTGGAAAAAGCGGGCATGCTGGTCACGTGGGAGGAACCGCTCACGCCGGGCGAAGACCCGTGGGACACCGACTTCGTCCCTCCCGCGAACGTGCTCAACGCGGAGCAAAAAGTCGCGCTCGCCGAAATCTGGCGCTGGCTTCTGTCTAGTGAATTCGCGGCGGGCCTGATCCATGGCGTCACCGGCAGCGGCAAGACGGAAGTCTATCTCGGCGCGATCGAAGCCGCGCTCTCGCGCGGAAAGACGGCCATCGTCCTCGTTCCGGAAATCGCGCTTACTCTGTGGGTCGGGCGGCTGGTCCGCGCGCGATTCGGTGAAGAAGTGGCCGTGCTGCACAGCGGCCTGCCGGATATCGAGCGCGCCCGCGAATGGTGGCGTGTCCGCCGCGGAGAAGCCCGCGTCGTCGTCGGCACGCGCTCCGCTGTTTTTGCGCCGCTCGAAAATCTCGGCGTGATCATCGTGGACGAGGAACAGGAGTCGAGCTACAAGCAGGAGGAAACGCCGCGCTACAACGGCCGCGACACCGCCGTCTATCGCGCGCGCCTTGAGGGCGCCGTCGTGCTGCTCGGCTCCGCCACGCCGTCGCTTGAAACCTACCACAACGCACGCGCCGGAAAATATCACATGCTCAAGCTCACATCGCGCGTCGAAAATCGTCCGCTCGCCGCAGTCCGCGTCGTGGATCTGCGCGAGGATTTTCGCCGCCAGCATCGCGCCGCGCCGATTTCGGAAGCGCTCCGCGTGGCCATCGCGCTGCGCCTCGAGGAACACACGCAAGCGATGGTGCTGATCAACCGCCGCGGCTATTCATGGTCGCTTTTGTGCCGCAGTTGCGGAGCGATGGTCCAGTGCCAGAATTGCAGCATCGCGCTCACGTACCACAAAAGCCGCCAGCGCCTCGAATGCCACTACTGCGGCTATGCGCTTCGCCCGCCGAAGGAGTGCCCGAAATGCCACGCCGAATACATGTACTTCGTAGGCGACGGCGCCGAGCGCGTGGACGAATATCTGCGCGAGCAATTTCCCGCCGCACGCATCGCGCGTCTCGACCGCGACACCGTGCGCACCAAGCGCGAATACCAGCAGGTGCTCGGCGCATTCGCCAAAGGTGAGACTGACGTTCTCGTCGGCACGCAGATGGTGGCGAAGGGCCACGATTTCGAGCGCGTGACTCTGGTCGGCGTCGTCGCCGCCGATCTCGCTCTAGGCCGTCCGGATTTTCGCGCCGCCGAGCACACGTTCCAACTGCTCACGCAGGTCGCGGGACGCGCGGGACGCGGCGAGCTTGCGGGCGAAGTGCTCGTGGAGGCCTACTATCCCGAGCACTACGCGATTCAATATGCCGCGCAGCAGGACTACACTTCATTCTATGAGAAGGAAGCGCATTTCCGGCGCGTCCTGCACTATCCGCCGTTCACCGCGCTCGCAACGGTGCTCGTCCGCGACCGTAAAGTCGAGAACGCGATTCGCTGGTCCCGCGCGCTGGCCGGATATTTCGCGCCATTTGAAAAGCATGGTGTGAAGATTCTCGGACCCGCGGCGGCGCCGCTCGCCCGCCTGCGCCGCGACTTCCGCTTTCAATTCGTGCTGAAATCGCCGCACCGCTCCGTGCTCGGGAAAGCCCTAGCCGGCGCGCTTGAGTTCTGCGCCTCGAAGGAAATCCCGGAAACCGCTGTCATCGTGGACGTGGATCCCACCAACTTGTCTTGAGAGAAAATTCAGAACCGCCAACTACTGTTGCATCCATACAGGCCAGGGAGTGAAGCACAGCAGAAAAATCACGAGTGCGCCAACGGCCCATGCGCGCCGCGCTGGATCGAGCGGCTGCCACTGATCGTAAACCGGCGGATGGTGAAACCGCAGCGATACGATCAGCAGGATGATTCCCCACGTCGCCCACCCGTGCCACGCCCAAATTCCCAGCCCGATCAATCCCAGCGCCACGCCGAGAGAAATTCTCGCGTGCCGCGCGCTCGCCAGGCTGTACATGATATGTCCGCCATCGAGCTGCCAGGCCGGCAGCAGATTCAGCGCCGTCACCAGCAGTCCGATGGACGCGGCGCGCCCCACCGGATTCAGCAGCAACCAGGTCACGTCGATATTCGGATGAAATAGCGCGCTGAGCATTCGAGTCAGCAGCGGATGCCCGAAAACAACCGCCGAGCTTGCTTCCGCGCCCGGCACAATTCTCGATGTCGCCACTCCGTAAGCGAGCGCGGGCAGCGCGACCACGAATCCGGCAACCGGGCCCGCGAGTCCCACGTCAAAGAGCGCGCGGCGCGTGGTGATCGGCGACCGAATCCGGATGAACGCCCCAAACGTGCCGAACAGCGTGGGCGCGGGAATAAAATACGGATAGCTCGCGTCGATTCCGTAGATCCTGCACGCGACGTAGTGTCCCATTTCGTGCGTGAACAAAATCAAAAGCAGCGTAAACGAAAATGGAATGCCGGGCACGAGCAGCGCCGGGTGCTGGAACGGCAGCAGCATCAGCGCGAATGGGTTCTGGTAGCCGGAGAACGGCTCGCGGTTCTGCGCGTACGAAAGTCCAAACTCCGCGCCCACTGCGAGCGTGGAAACAACGGTAAGCAGGAAAAGAATTAACGCGGGCCACAGTGCGTCGCGCGGAGGCCGCGGCGGTGGAAAATCCGCGGGCCGCTGGAAAGGGATGTCGAGGATTTCGACAGGCGTCCGGGTGTAGCCGTTGCCGTCGCTCATGTGCGTGCACTCATACGGTCGCTAAGAATTGGATGCGTCGGCGCGGGAACCGATGCGCCGATCGAAAATCGGTCGCGCGCGGCCCCGCAGAATCGTCGCCAGGCCGGCCGCGCCAAACGTCAGGGCTTTGCCGCCGCAGGGGTTGGGAGCGACTGGAGTTCCTTGCCGGGCTTGAAGCGTACGGCCTTACCCGGCGGAATGTTCACCTGCTGGCCGGTGCGCGGGTTGCGCCCGATACCGGTCTTGCGCGGCTTCACGTTGAACACGCCGAAGCGGCGCAGTTCGATGCGACGTCCGCGGCCGAGCGAATTCTTCATGGCCTCGAAAACGGTCTCAACCGCCTGCTCGGCCTTCGTGCGGGTAATATTCGTTTTCTGAACGATAGCGTTTACGATGTCGAGCTTGATCACGAATGCCTCCGCGAATCACCTACTTAGGCCGGAAACCTATGCTAGACAGGGGTTTGCGGGTTGTCAAGCACGACGCCCTGTAATACACTGCGCCGTTCCGGCGATCCGATAAAGGATCGCCGTCCCCAAGCGAACGAAGTCGCTGAGGGATGCCTTCTCCAAACCTTGATCTTGGCTCGAATATTCTAGAACACATTTCTTGACCTCGGAGGACTCGATGTCGGTGAAGTCGGACAAGTGGATTCGCAAAATGGCGCGCGAGCGCGGAATGATCGAGCCTTTCGAGGACCGTCAGGTGCGCGACGGCGTGATCAGCTACGGCCTTTCGTCCTACGGCTACGACATGCGCGTCGCCGAGGAGTTCCGCATCTTCACCAACGTGAATTCCACGATCGTGGACCCGAAACATTTCGACCCGAACTCTTTCGTCGAGTTCAGGGGCGCTGTTTGCATCGTCCCGCCAAATTCGTTCGCGCTCGCGCGGTCCGTGGAATTTTTCCGCATCCCGCGCAACGTGCTCACGCTGTGCGTCGGCAAATCCACGTACGCGCGCTGCGGCATCATCGTCAACGTCACGCCGTTCGAGCCTGAATGGGAAGGCTTCGTCACGCTCGAGATCAGCAACACCACGCCGCTTCCCGCCAAAATCTACGCGAACGAAGGACTCGCACAGGTCGTCTTCTTCGAATCCGACGAACAGTGCGAAGTCTCCTACAAGGACAAAAAAGGAAAGTATCAATCGCAGCAAGGAATCGTCCTGCCGAAGATTTGATGGCCGCGCGGAGCGCGGATAGCGCAAGCTCGCGAAAACGCGCCCTCACCAGGCCGGACAAGCAATTCTCTAAATATGGCTCGGCCACCCTTCCCACCTGAGGCGGGCTTAGGATAAATAGCCGTACTGTGACGGTTCCTCAAACGAGGACAGCACCGCACGAATATTTTGGCTAGCGGGCGGCTTGTCTGTTCCCAATCA
>Ga0209415_10015504_pt1 | contig 12341 bp, 10 predicted proteins | sample PeaSoiSIISIP2007_FD_187696 | JGI IMG/M metagenome (GOLD analysis project Ga0209415, IMG submission 187696) | Peat soil microbial communities from Weissenstadt, Germany - SII-SIP-2007 (SPAdes) (version 2) | ecosystem: Environmental > Terrestrial > Soil > Wetlands > Peat | place: Germany... | reverse complement strand
CTCCGCCTCGAGAGGCGCGCCGATTTGCATCAGATCCTCGACGATCTTTTTCGCCGTTTCTCCCCGGTAGAAATCGTCCAATCCCCGCATGGCCATGCGGCGGAGCGTTGCGCCAAGCGCCGGCAGGCGCATCACGTCTCCCTCGACGGGGGCGCGACCGTCGAACAGAAAATGTTCGGCAAAGCCGGGGACCGGCGCCAGTTCGGTGATTTTGTCAGCCGTCAGTGCGGCTTGGCTGGTCGAGATGGCGAAGCCGCGTTCGGCGTAATGGATGGCGTCTTCGAACAGCCGCGACAGCGGTAACGCCCGGCCCCAATGGGCGGCCAGGTCAAGCGCCATGTCCCAACCCGATACGGTTCCGGCGACGGTGTTGGCGGCCAGCGCGCCGCGCCAGGGGATGCTGGCTCGTCCGGCATAAAGATCATTGCTGACCCGGCCGCCGGCCGCGCCACTGGCGTCGACCACGACCGGGTCGTCATTGGGTTCGGCAATCAGCCAGAATCCATCGCCGCCGATTCCGGTCATGTGGGGGTAGACCACGGCCAGGGTCGCGGCGACGGCGACGGCCGCTTCCACCGCGTTGCCGCCTTCGCGCAAGACGCGCAAGCCGGCCTCGCTTGCCAGATGGTGCGGCGCGCTGACCATTCCCCGATGGCCGCGGACGGTCTGAAGCATCAAGCCTCCTTGCTGACGATTTGCGGCTTGGGAACGCCGACGCTGGTTTGGTAGGCGCTTCCCAGACTGAGCAGCGTCGGTTCGGCATAAGGTCGGCCCATCAACTGAAAGCCGTTGGGGAGGCCCTGGCTGTCTTTTGCCGTCGGCAGGGCCAGAACGGGCAGGCCGAGATAACTGAGCGGTCGGGTGAAATGCAGCAGGCCGCCGATCACCTTCGTCATCTCCTTGCCGCCGCCGACATCGGTCTCATTCAAGGTGGGGATGGACCGGTTCATGACCGGCAGAAACAACACATCGGCCTGGTCGAAGGGTCCTTTGAGCCAATCTTGAACAATCAAGGGGCGGGCGCGCAACCCTTGAATATAGTCGACGGCGGGGATCGCGAAGCCGTCTTGCAGACGGGCGCGGACTTGGTCGGAATAGTCCTGCGGCCGTTCGCGCATCCATTTCGCATGGAAGGCCGAGGCCTCGCCGAATTGCAGCAACTGGGCGTAGCGGTCGAGTTCGCGGAGGTCGGGAATGGTGATCGGAACTTCGACGGCGCCGGCGTCCTTCAACACGCCAAGCGCGTCTTCGAGCATCCGGGCAATGTCGGGGGTGACGCGGTCGAATAGGGCGCGATCGACGCCGATCCGCACGCCCTTGGGCGAGGTCTTGAGCGCGTCCAGATAATCCGCCGGCGGCGCTTTCGCCGTGGCATCGGCGGAGTCGGCGCCGGCCAGCAAGGACAAGACCAGGGCGAGGTCGCCGACGTCGCGGGCCAGCGGGCCGATGGTATCGAGCGATGGCGCCAACGGCATGGCCCCGGCGCGGCTGATCAGACCCCAGGTCGGTCGGATGCCGCTGATGCCGCAGCAGGCCGAGGGGACGCGGATCGAGCCGCCGGTGTCCGATCCCAGGGCGAAGGGAACGAGGCCGGCCGCCACCGCCGCCGCGGGGCCGCTGGAGGATCCCCCGGTGATATGGGCCGGATTATGGGGGTTGCGGCAGTGGCCGACATGATAGTTGTGACCGGTGATGCCGAAGGCGAATTCGGCCATGGCGAGGCTGGCGAAATGGATGGCGCCGGCGTTCTTCAGACGCGCAATGACGGTGGCGTCGCCGGCGGCCGGGACGGAGGCGCGGATCTTGGCGCCCCAACTGGCGATCAGCCCCGTGCGGTCGAACATGTCCTTGTGGGCGAGGGGAACGCCGAACAGCGCGTCCGCCTGAAATTTGGCGGAACGCCGACGGTTGTCGGCTTCGGCGGCGGATGCCAGGGCCTCGTCGGTTTCCCAGGAGAGGACGGCGTTGAGCGTCGGGTTGGCGGCCTGGGCCCGCGCGATGGCATCCTCGGTGGCCTCGAGAACCGAAATTCCGCCCTCGCGGATCAGGGCGGCCAGGGCGCGGGCCGATAGGGCTGCCAGTGAGGACGACGTCATCGCCGTTCCCATTGACGCAAGAGGGTCTGGAAACCGTAGATATCGGCAGACAGCGAAAGCCGCTCGTCCAGCGCGTGGCTGGTTGTCGTCAATCGATCGGCCGCCGCCGCCACTTGGTCCTGGCGATCCGGCGGCAGGGAGATTCCCTGCCGCTCAAGCGTGCCAGCAATAATTTTGGGATCAAGCATAAGGGGTCATCGGCTCCTCATTTATCCAGACTGACGGAGGTCAGATCCTGGAACCAGCTGCGCGCCTGCACGAACCCTTTGACCTTCGGCGACAAGGCGCGCGGCCCGACGTCATGGGCGATAAACAGCCATGTCGCATTGTCGACCAACCGTTCATGCAGTTTGGCCAAGGTTGCATTTTGCTGACCAATATCAAAGGTTGCGCGCGCCTGGTCAAGCAATGCGTCGTCCGCCGGGTCGATGAAGTATCCCCAGTTGAAACCGTTGGGTGGGACCATGGAGCTATGGGTGAATCGGTAGAAAGCGACCATCGGGTCTTGCCAGGCGAAGGACACATTGGTGGCCGTGCCGCCCCGGCTGGCCGGATCCTTGGCACCCTGCCGCCAGTTGGCGTAAAGGGTTTGCCATTCCAGCACCTCGAACTCGAGAGCGATGCCGACGTCGGCCAGATTTTGCTGAATGAATTCATTCATCGCCAGGGGCAGCATTTGTCCGGACCCCGAGGCCGAGATCAGGATCTTGGCCTTGACGGGGTGCTCCTTGGAATAGCCGGCTTCCTTGAGCAGGCGCTTGGCTTGCTCCGGGTCATATTTGATCTTGAAGGAGGGCGTGCCGAACCAAGGGTGATCGGCGGTGACCATGCCTTCGGCCGGGACCATCATGCCGCCCAGAAGCTGCTTCAAGCCTTCGCGATCGACAGCCAGATTGGCCGCTTTGCGGATCCGGATGTCGTTCCAAGGCGATCCTTCGACGAAGCTGAACTGGTAGGGCCAGGTGTGCGGATAGACGTTGGAGGTGATCTGCATGCCCTGGGCCTTGAGATTGGGGATCATGTCCGGGGCGGGGGCCTCGATCCAATCGACCTGGCCAGAGAGAAGGGCCGCCGTCCGGGTATTGGGGTCGGGAATGGGCATGAGAATGACCTTGTCGGTCTTGGGAATGCGGTTTTTATCCCAATAGGCCTCGTTGGGTTCCAATTGAGCCAGTTCGCGGGGAACCAGTTTGGTCAATTTGAACGGGCCGGTGCCCGAGGGTTGCATGGCGAATTTGTCCCAACTCCGGCCCAGTTTTTCCCACTGGGCCGGGCTCGAGAAGAACATCCAGGCCAATTCGTAGGGCATCCAGGCATCGGGGGCCTTGGTGTCGATTTCGACGGTGGCGTCATCGATCTTCTTGACCGCCTTGATCCCGGGGAAGCGTCCGCGAACGTTGCCGGACTGCTTGGCGTCGAACTGTGGAGACTGCTCGTTCAGCACCTTCTCGAAATTCCACACCACCGCGTCGGCGTTGAAGGCGGATCCGTCGTGGAAGGTGACGCCTTTGCGAAGATTGATGATCCAGCGGGTGTTGTCCTTGGGATCGACCACCCAGGAGGTGGCCAGGCCGGGGGTGAGGCTGGCCGGTCTGTCGGCCTTCGTCAGGTCCCAATTCACCAGGGAGTCGTAAATGGTGTAGCCGGTAAAGCGGTAACCCTCGGCACCGTTGTCCGGTTGGCCGGTGGTCAGCGGTATATCGGTTGCCGTCATGGCGATGCGCAGCGTGCCGCCAGCCCAGACGGGCGGCGCCGCCAGACCGAAGGTTAAAAACAGGCCTGCGAAAAGTGGTGCCAGTCGACGCATGGTGACTCTCCTAATACTTACGTTTTCTATTTCTCTGTCGTCGTTCCGAGGTTCGCGACCTTCTGGCGGCAGACTCGCTCCAGATGAAAATGCCGTCACTGCGAGCGACAGCGAAGCAGTCCAGGGCAGCCTGGCTCTCCGGATTGCCGCGTCGCTCCGCTCCTCGCAATAACGGCGTTTCCTTTCTAGCCGAAGGCGAAGCAATGACGGTTGAGTGCCGATTTGCGATTATCCGATTGAGGATCACGGGGCCACGCTCTCTGTGAGCGGGTGGAAACAGGCCAGTCCGCGCCCGAGCCGGCTGTCATAAGGGGGAGGGGCGGCACGGCATTGCGCGGACGCCTGACGGCAGCGATCGGCAAAGGCGCATCCAACGGGCAGATTGGCCAGATCGGGTGGCGCGCCGGGAATCGCTTCGAGGCGGCTGCCGCGCATATTTTGGGTCACCGTCGAGGCGAGCAGTCCCTGTGTGTAGGGATGGGCGGGAGCGCTGATGATATCGGCGATCGGTCCCTGTTCGATGATCCGGCCGGCATACATCACGGCGACGCGATCGGAGATTTCGACGGCGACGCCGATGTCATGGGTGACGAAGATGATCGATAGCCCCATTTCGCGCTGCAATTCGCGCAACAGCAGAAGAATTTGAATCTGCACCGTGGCGTCGAGCGCCGTGGTCGGTTCGTCGGCCAGCAGCAGCTTGGGCCGGCAGGACAGCGCCAAGGCGATCATCGCGCGCTGGCGCATGCCGCCCGACATCTCATGGGGATAGGCGTGATAGCGCTTGGCCGCCTGGGGAATCTGCACGCGGTCGAGCAGGCGGATGGCTTCGGCTTCGGCGGCCCTGGCGTCGATGCCGGTATGGCGGCGAATGGCCTCGCCGATTTGACGGCCGATGGAATAGACCGGATCGAAGGCCAACAGCGGTTCCTGGAAGATCATCGACGTCACGGCGCCGCGATAACGGCACAACTGCTCCTCGTCCATGCCCAGGATATCTTGTCCATCGACCTCGATTCGTCCGCCGTAGGTGGTGCGGCGTGGCGGATGCAAGCGGATCAGCGAGCGCAAGGTGACGCTTTTTCCGCAACCGGATTCGCCCAAGAGGCCCAGGACTTCGCCTGTGCCGACGGTGAAACTGACGCCATTGACCGCGTGAACGGGACGGGCGCCGCCGAAGGTCACGGTCAAGTCGGACACGGTGATGAGGTTGCTCATGGGCCGGTCCTTCTAGATCGCGTCGGGATGGCCGGAGGCCGGATCGGCCATCAGGCAGGCAACGCTGTGATCGGTGCCGACCACGACGCTGGGCGGGGCGATGCTGGCGCACACGGCATGGGCTTTCGGGCAGCGGTCGCGGAACCGGCATCCCGGCGGCGGATTGATCGGATTGGGCGGGTCGCCGGTGAGCGGCGTGCGTTCGGTTCGGTGATGCGGATCGAGCGAGGGAACGGCGGACAACAAAGCCTGCGTGTAGGGGTGTCGCGGGTGCCGATACACCTCTTCGACCGGCCCGACTTCAACCACTTGGCCCAAATACATCACCATCACATGGTCGCTGATATATTGGACGACATTGAGATCATGGGAGATGAACAGATAGGTCAGCTTCAGTTCGTCCTTCAGATCCATCAGCAGATTGAGCACCTGCGCCTGAACCGATTTATCGAGAGCGGAAACCGATTCGTCCAAGATGATCAGGCGTGGATTGAAGGCCAGCGCGCGGGCGATATTGACCCTTTGGCGTTGTCCGCCGGACAATTCGTGGGGATAGCGTCCGCCGAAACGGTTGGGCTCCAAGCCGACGCGGCCGAGAAGATCGCGGGAGCGTTCGACGGCCTCTTTGGCCGGGAGGCCATGAACCTGGGGCCCGAAGGCGATCGCCCGTTCGATGGTCATGCGCGGATTGAGAGAAGCGAAAGAATCCTGAAAAACAAGTTGAAGATTCCGCCTTAACTCCTTGATAGATATTCCACCGTGTGTGCCGACAGCCTCTCCATCAAAGATCACTTCTCCGTCGTCGGGTTCGATCAGCCGGGTCAATAGACGGGCCGTTGTCGACTTGCCACAGCCGGATTCGCCGACGATTCCCAAAGTGGTTCGTTTGGGGACGGTGATGTCGACACCGTCCACCGCATGAACGGCGCCGCGATTGCGGCCAAAAAGACTGGAGCCCAAGGGGAAATATTTGCGCAACCCTTTGACCAGCAGGATCGGTTGGGCCGGACCGCCGCGATCCTCGGCGGTGGGCAGCAGGAGGTCGGTACTCATTCCGTCACCTCCATGGCCGAACGAATGCCGTCGGCCATCAGGTTGAAACACATGGAGGTTATGAAGATCATCGCGCCCGGAAGGGCTGCGACCCAGGGATTGACGTAGATGGCGCTGCGCAAGGTGTTGAGCATCAATCCCCATTCCGGTTCCGGCGGTTTGACGCCGAGGCCCAAAAAGGACAAGCCGGAGGCCAGGATCATGCTGACGCTGACCAGACCGGTGGCATAAACGAATATCGGTCCAAGGACATTGCCCAGGATATGGACGCGGATGATGGTCAGGCTGGAGGCGCCGCTCATGCGCGCCGCCTCCACATAATCGAGACTGCGGACCTGGGTGGTGACGCTTTCGGCGATTCGGGTCAGTTGCGGGATGAAGATCAGGGTCAGCGCCAGGATGCTGTTGGAGACGCCCTGGCCCAGGGCGCCGGCGATGGCGACCGCCAGCAAGACGGACGGGAAGGCGTAGAAGACGTCGAGCAGGCGCATGATCGCCATATTGATCCGGCCGCCGGCATAGCCGGCGAAGATGCCGACCGTGCTGCCGATGACGAAGGCGATCAACACCGGCATGACGCCGATCAACAGAGACATGCGGCCGCCATAGGCCAGGCGGGCGATCATATCGCGTCCCAATTCGTCGGTGCCGAGAAGATAACCGGAGGACCCGATCGGCAGCAGACGGCGGATCATGCTGGTCTTGTAGGGATCGGCGCCGACAACCCAGGGGGCGAGAACGGCCAGAAGAAGGATCGCCAGCAGAATGAGGCCGCAGACGACGGTGACTTTTTCACGGCCGATCCGTCGGAGCACGCCGATCCAGTAGTTGCGCGATTGTGGTTTGGCGGAATCGGCGGGAGCCGCCGTTTGCGTGAGGATGTTCGACATGATGAGGGCTCACCCGCGCCGCATTCTGGGATCGATGAGCGGTTGCAGCACGTCGACCAGCAGATTGAGGAGAACGAAGATCAGGCAAAGAACCAGAATGGTTCCCTGCAGCAGGGGCAGATCGCGTTGGAAGATGGCGGTGTTCAGCAAAAATCCGCTGCCGGGCCAGGCAAAGACGGTTTCGACCAGAATCGAGCCGCCCATCAGATAGCCGAGTTGCAACCCCATGACGGCGAGCGCCGTCGGCGCGACGTTTTTCACCACATGGAGAAAGACCGCCCGATCGCTTAAGCCTTTGGCGCGCAGGGCCTGGACGAAATCCTTCGACAGCGTGTCGGCGACCAGGGCGCGGATGGTGCGGGTGACGATGCCCAGCGGAATGACCATGAGCGTCGCCACCGGCAGGACGAGAAACCGCAGATGTTCGCCGTCCCACATCCATTCCTTCGACCCGCCGGGACCGGCGCCCATGGCGGGAAGCCAATTGAGCTTCGTCGAGAAGATGATGGTCAGCACCATGCCCAGCCAATAATGCGGCACGCTGACGCCGACCACGGAGAGCGCGGTGGCCAGCCGGTCGACGAGGCCGCGATGGCGATAGCCGGCGATGCCGCCCAGCAGGGCGCCGAGAGCGAAGCCGATGACGGCGGCGAACACCGCCAGCAGGATGGTGTTGCGAACAGCTGACAGGACCTCGGAGACCACGGGGCGGCCGGTGGCGACCGACGTTCCCAAATCGCCGGTCAGCGCGCGTCCCAGCCAACGGACATATTGCACCGGCAACGGCTGATCGAAGCCATAGGCAGCTTTCAACGCATTGACGACCTCGGCCGGGGCGTCGGCCGGGACCACCGCGTTCAGCGGATCGCCCGGCGCGATATGCACCAGCAGAAAGCAGACCAAGGTGACGCTGAGCGCGATGGGCAGCGCATAGACGAGCCGTTTGAGCAGATAGGCCAGCATGCTTAGCGCATTCCGATGGTGGTCAGGTCCTGGAACCAGGATTGGGCCAGGGTGAAATCCTTGACCTTGGGGGAGAGCGCGTGGGGATTGACGTCGTGAACCACCCAGAGCATCAGGGCCTCGTCGACCATCTTCTGATGCACGCGGGCGAGATACTGATCCTGCAGCTTGGTGTCGAAGGTGACGCGGGTCTTGGCCAACAGATCGTCGATTTCGGCATCGGCGTAGTTGCCCCAGTTGACACCGTTGGGCGCGACATAGCGGCTGTCGACAAAGCGGGTCAGGGCGTAGAACGGATCCGACGTCACATAGCCCAGATTGATCGCCGTGATGCCGTGGCCGAGATTCATGTCGGCCTTGGCGCCGTTCCGCCAATGCAGGTACAGGGTTTCCAGCTCGACGACTTCGAATTCGACCTGAATGCCGATTTCCGCCAGGCTTTGCTGGACGAATTCATTCATCGGCAGCGAGAGCATCTGGCCGGTGCCGCCCTGGGCGATGATCACCTTGGTCTTGAGCGGCTTATCCTTCGAATATCCCGCCTCCTTCATCAGCGCCTTGGCGGCTTCGACGTCATATCTGATGTCGAAGATGGGCTTTCCGAACCAGGGGGATGTCGGATCGAGTTGACCTTTTGCCGGCTTCGCCAAGCCGTTCATCAAGGCGACGATCGCGTCGCGATCGATGGCGAGATTGGCCGCCTTGCGGACGCGGATGTCGACCCAGGGCGACCCCGGCAACAAGCTGAAGTGATAGGGCCAGACATGCGGGGTCACATTGCTGACAATGGAAAAGTCCGAGCTTTTCAGCTGCGGCAGAGTGTCGGGGGCGGGCGATTCGATCAGATCGACTTGGCCGGTCAACAAGGCGTTGGTTCTGGTCATCGCATCGGGAATCGGGATCAGAACGATGCGGTCGGTTTTTGCCAGCCGTGTTTTATCCCAATAATCGGCGTTCTTGACCAGTTCGGCCCGTTCGCGGGGGACCAGCTTATCGAGTTTGAAGGGGCCGGTGCCGGAGGGCTGGGTGGCGAATTTGTTCCAGTCGCGGCCCAAGGCTTCGAACTGCGCCGGGCTGGAGATCAGAAACCAGGGAAGTTGATAAGGGAAAAGGGTGTCGACTTCCTTGACGGTGATTTCCACCGTGTCGTCGTCGATTTTGCGGTAACGGGCGATCGACGGGATGCGGGGGCGCACCTGGGCGCTTTGTTTGGCGTCGAACTGCGGTGCCTTGTCGTTCAGGACTTTGTCGAGATTCCACAGGACGGCATCGGCGTTGAAAGGCGATCCGTCATGGAATTTGACACCGTGGCGCAGCGTGAACAGCCATTTCGTCGCGTCCTTGGGATCTGGCTTCCAGTCGGTGGCCAGTCCTGGAACCAGCTTGCCTGGGCGGTCGGCAATATTGGATTCCCACGCGATCAGCGGGTCATAAAGCGTGTGCCCGGTGAATTGATAGGCGCCGGCGCCCCGGTCCGGTTGGCCGGTGGTCAGCGGTATATCGGCCATCGAGATTCCGTAACGCGCGACGGATTCGGCTTGGGCTGGAAGGCTGGTCGCCAGGAGAAGGCTGATCCAAGCGCAGTGACGAATGAGATGGGGCAAGAGCTTTGGCAATGGATCTCTCCTGGGGCGGTTGCGCCAAAGCATTACGCAAAAGGAGTGCCATGTTGGTGGGGCAGGGTTGGATGCAAACGGCTCTTGTCTTATGGGGCTTGAGCTCATTGGTCTGGAACAGGCACGCCAAAGATGACGAGGAGCCGTCCGGGAGAGCAAAGGCTGGAATGATAATGCCTATCAGCTAGGCACATTTAGGGCTGTGCCTATGCTGTAGGCAATAACGCTTAAAGCTGGGGGGTGCGCAATGGGCGTTTGGTTGCGCCCAAATTCAGCAATGTCGGGGCCGCGAGGATGAGCCGAACCAATTCGGCCTGTCGGGTGACGTCGGTCTTGCTGAAGATCCGTTTCAAATAGGTCCGGGCGGAGTTGAGCGTAATGCCAAGCTGTTCCGCCGCATCCTCGATGCGTTGCCCTTCGCTGAGAGCGAGAGCGAGGCGCGCCTCGGCATCGGTGAGATCGAACAGCTTCGCCACGGTATCGGCGGATGGAAGACTTTGCCGTTCGGGGTCACTGATCAAGAGGACGGCGACGCGGCCGTTGTTGTGCTCGGCCGGCAAAGGCGCGATCACCACCGAGAGCGGCCGGTCGGATTCCTCTCGCGTGACGGCCAGCGCATGGGCCAGCGCCTCGCTCTTGATGTCCACCGCGAGTTTGACCAAACGATGCAGTTCGGCAGTTTCCGTCGGGCGACTGGCGCGGCAAAGCCCTGAGGGGCTCATCGTCAAACCATCGTTGCCGGCCAGATATTCGGTTCCCTGGCTGTTCATGAACAAGATGGTGGCCTGCGCATCAACCACCACGACACCCATGGGCAGACGATCCAGGGTCGCCAGACCGAATGTCGTCGCGTTGGCGGCGGTGCTGGAGGGGGGGGCTGCCTTCGCTTGCGCCAAGGCCAGGTCGATGCCGGAGGCGAGGACGTCGGCGGCGCAAGGTTTGGCATAAAAGCGAAAGACATTGGCCTCGTTGATCGCCGCGATGGCCGATTCGATGTCGGTGGCGCCGGTGAGAACGATCGCCGTGGTGGTCACGCATTGCGCCGTCAGGGCTTTGATGAGTTCGACGCCGGACATCTCCGGCATGCGCATATCGACGACCGCGACATCGAAGGGCGCACGTCGTTGTTCGGCGATCGCTTCGAACGGCGAAACCTGAAAGACCATGTCCCAACTGCCGTTCCGGCTGCGCAAGGCCCGCTGCAGGCCGTCGAGCACATGAGGTTCGTCATCGACGAACAGGACACGCGGTTTTTTCACGATGACCGTGCCTCCGCTTCTTTTTTGCCGCGTTTCGCGAAATCTCCCGTCGGTTGGTCCCCAAATGGGGATATCGGCAGGGCCTGCGGCACCGTTACGATTTCACTATTAACGACACACCATGGCGGTTGGCGCAAGGGTCGGAACCAAATGGAAAAACAGCGAATTTCGAGACAAGTGCATTCTGCCATCGCCTCCATATCCAGTCCCTTGCTGATTCATGGTGATGGTATCGTCACTTGGGCCAACAAAGCTTTTACCGAGCAATTCGGAATTCGTCCGATAGCGGTCAAAAATCTAAAGGTACGGGAACTTCTTTGGTGTTTGGGGATTCAGGATCCATTGGTCGGAATGATAGCAGAAGGCGTCACCTTCGACCATTGGGAGGCGCCGCCGCTCAATCCGACTCTCTCTGTGCTTTATCTGCGTCAGGTTGAACTGCCCCAAGAGGCTGGCGTGGGGCAGAATTTTGTGCTGCTGATCTCCGACAGTCCGGATTTGCCGAACGTTTTGCCTGTTCTCGATGACGGCGAACGCGCCTAGGGCCTGCCGTCAGTTGCTATTTTTACGGGATCGAAAGCGATTCCCTCTCCCACAAGGAGAGAGGGTATTCCTGTCGGGTTTTGCCATGATCGGCTAAAAAAGGCGAACGCCGACCAACCCGATGGCCACGGCTGCCGCGGTGGCGATCAAGCCCGGGACCATGAACGAGTGGTTGAGAACGTAACGGCCGATCCTTGTCGTGCCACAGCGATCGAAATTAATCGCGGCGATCAGCGTGCCGTAGGTCGGAATAAAAAAGTAACCATTGACCGCCGGAAACATGGCGATCATCGCCGCTGGCGCGATCCCCAAGGCGAGACCAAGGGGCATCAGGGCACGGGCCGTCGCCGCTTGGCTGTAGAGCAGCACGGACGCGAAGAACAAACCGAAGGCAAAGGTCCAGGGCGCCGCCGTAGCCATAGTGTTCAGTTGTCCGACGATGACGTCCTTGTTCGCACTGATGAAGGTATCGCCAAGCCAAGCCAGACCGAAAATGCCGACCAAAGCGACAAGACCGGCGCGGCAGGTTGCCGTCCGAGGAACCAGATCGGCCTTGACATCAAACAACACCATCAAAATGGCGGCAATCGATAACATGATGATTTCGATCACCAAGGGCATTCCAATGGCTTCCTTGCCGCCGAGCGGCACCCGCATTTGCGGGAACAGTCCGGCGAGCACCACCAGAGCCACGCCGACAAGAAAGATCAAAGCGCTCGATTTGGCCGAACGCGGCAGATCTGGTTGAACAGCAGCGAGATCAGCGACCGGTTCGATTTCACGGCTGGCAAGCTTTGATCGGTAGTCCGGGTCATCGACCAACTCCGTCCCGATGCGGGTCTGCACCAGCGCGGCGACGACCACGCCGATCAATGTGGACGGAACACAGATCATCA
>Ga0209415_10015503_pt1 | contig 12341 bp, 10 predicted proteins | sample PeaSoiSIISIP2007_FD_187696 | JGI IMG/M metagenome (GOLD analysis project Ga0209415, IMG submission 187696) | Peat soil microbial communities from Weissenstadt, Germany - SII-SIP-2007 (SPAdes) (version 2) | ecosystem: Environmental > Terrestrial > Soil > Wetlands > Peat | place: Germany... | reverse complement strand
CTCCTCGCCACGGTGCAGGCCGTGCCGGGCGTGGAGGCCGCCAACGGCTCGGTGACCGGTTACGCGCAGTTCATCGCCCCCGACGGCAAGGCCGTCGCCACCGGTGGGGCACCCACCCTCGGGGTCGAATTCGACCCCAACCCGCAGATCTCCGCCCTCCACATCACGCAGGGCAAAGCGCCGACGGGGCCGAACGAGGTCGCCATGGACCTCGGCACCGCCCAGAAGCACCACTTCACGGTGGGCCAGAAGGTGCGCATCCTCTTGCGCGGCGCGACCCGCACCTTCACCATCAGCGGCCTCATGCGCTTCGGGACGGCGGACAACCTGCTCGGGGCCACGCTGGCCGCCTTCGACGTCCCGACTGCCCAGGCACTCCTCGGTCACGTGGGCCAGTTCGACAACATCAACATCGTCGTCCAACCGGGAGCGAACAAGACGACCGTCCAACATGCCATCGCGCACGTCCTGCCCCACGGCGTCGAGGTGGTGACCGGCCAGACCGTCATCAACGAGCAGTCGAGCGCGGTGGGCCAGGCCCTCGGCATCTTCAACACCGCCCTGCTGGTCTTCGGCTTCATCGCACTGTTCGTGGGCGGCTTCACCATCCTGAACACGTTCTCCATCACGGTGGGCCAGCGCACGCGCGAGCTCGCCCTGCTGCGCATCGTGGGGGCGAGCCGCCGCCAGGTGTTCCGCTCCGTGCTCGGCGAAGCACTCATCGTCGGGCTGGTGGCGTCGCTCATCGGGCTCGGGCTGGGGGTGCTGGCCGCCATCGGCCTGGAGAAGCTGCTCAGCGCCTTCGGGTTCACGCTGCCGTCGGGCTCCTTGGTCTTCCAGGCGCGCACCGTCGTCGTCTGTCTGATCGTGGGCGTCGGGGTGACGCTCGTGGCTGCCATCAGCCCGGCGCGGCGCGCCGTGCGCATCGCCCCGGTGGTGGCGGTCTCCGAGCAGCAGACCGAGCAGGAGGTGCCCATGCGGCGCCGCTTCACCCAGGGCGGTGTCATCACCGCGATCGGCATCGTGCTGCTGGCTGTTGGGCTCTCGAAGCCGGCCATCCAGCTGGTCGGCCTCGGTGCCGTCCTGATCTTCGTCGGTGTCGCGATGCTGGCACCCGCGGTGGCGCGGCCCATGGCGAGCGTCATCGGGCGCCCGCTGGCCCGGCTGCTCGGCACCTCGGGCCGGTTGGGCCGGGAGAACTCCATGCGCAGCCCCCGGCGCACCGCCCAGACCGCGGCGGCGCTGATGGTAGGGCTCGCACTCGTGTCGGCCATCGCCGTGTTCGGCGCCTCGCTCTCGAGCTCGGCCACGAGCAGCGTCGACAACGCGATCAGCGCGGACATCATCGTCTCGGCGGCGAGCACGACCGGAAACGGGGAGTTCGGCAACACCGTGCCGATCGTGGCGGGTGCCGTCCCGGGGGTCACCGCCACCTCGGTCGTCTACGGCGGCCAGTTCGAGTTCCGCCATTCCCTCGTGCCCCTCCTCGCCGTCGGGACGGATCACCTGAAGGAGACGGTGATCCTCAACATGACCTCGGGGACGTCGCGGGCGCTGGCTGCCGGCGGCCTGCTCGTCGACACCACCACGGCCAACAACGACCATCTGTCGGTGGGCGACACCGTCCCGGTGCGGTTCGCGCTGACGGGTCGCTCCACCATGCGCATCGGGGGGATCTACCAACCGAACGCACTGGCCGGGAAGTACCTCGTCGGCGACGGCTTCTTCCTCGCCCACTTCCAGAACCCGCTGCCCGACGCAGTGCTCCTGAAGACCGACGGCACCCCTGGGGTGCAGTCTGCGGTTTCGCACGCGCTGGCCACCTACCCCAACGTGCAGGTCCAGTCGCGGGCCCAGTTCGAGGCGTCACAGAAGGCCGCGATCAACAAGCTGCTCGGCCTGGTCTACGCGCTGCTGGCCCTGGCCGTGATCATCGCGCTCATCGGGATCGTGAACACGCTCATGCTGTCGGTGTTCGAGCGCACCCACGAGATCGGCCTGCTGCGCGCCGTGGGCATGAAGCGGCGGCAGATCCGCGCCATGATCCGCTCCGAGTCGGTGATCCTCGCCGTCTTCGGCGCCGTCATCGGCATCATCGTCGGGACTGGCCTGGGCATCGCGCTCGTGTCGTCGCTCCGCTCGCAGGGCTTCACCTCCAGAGTGGTGCCGTTCTCGAACCTCGTGATCTTCCTGATCCTGGCCGCCCTCCTCGGCCTGCTGGCGGCGAGCTGGCCGGCCCGGCGCGCCGCCCGCCTCGACGTGCTGGCGGCCATCGCCGCCGACTGACGACCGGCGTCAGGTGCTGATGCGCCACCTGATGGTGATGCGCTCGAACGGCTGGCCCGTGAACACGGCGACGTTCTTGCGCAGCGCGTGGTCGAGGTCATCGAGGGTCTCGGAGCGCGACTTGGTGTAGACGTCGACGAAGAGCACGTTTCCCCAGCCGAGGGAGGCGATGGTCCGGCTTACGCGGAGGCGCTCGTCGGCGTTGGTCACCTCGTCCACGGCAGCCCGCACGGCGCGCTGCAGCGCGGAGTCGCTCATGGAAGTCCCGCGGCTGGGAGGCCTCACCAACGGGGGACGGTCAGGGAGCGATGCCCCACACCGTGAGCGCCCGCGCACGTCCGCCGGGCCGGAAATGGGGAGTACGACACGGACGCGCCTTTCGTTTGAGGATCCAGGTCTATCACTCGTCAGGGCGCCGGGGATCTTGAGGGAGAGTTGTGCCCGATTTGGGTGACCTCAGGGCTCCGACCCGGGTGCGAACCGTCCGGTGAGGGCGACCACGCGCCACCGTCCGTCACTCAGCCGGGCCAGCTTGTAGGTCGCGTCGACGACGTTCGAGACCACGGCCCAGCCGACGCGGCGCCCGCCCCCGGCGGTCGTGACGTCGGTGACGCCGCCCTGCCAGTCCGTCATGTGCACCACGCCGGCCGCCGCCCCGGTGGCGCCGGACAGGCTCACATGCGTCACCGTGGTCCGGTCCCGGATCGGTCCCGGGGGCCCGAGCGTGAGCCCCCCGGGGGGGCGTACGCACGCACCCGTCGTGCCGAGCCGTGCGAGCTTGGCGTCGAACGTCGCGGTCACCCGCGCCGCCTCTGCCCCGGCGAAGGTGGCCGCGATCTGCGCGTGCATGAACGCCTCCATGCCGGGGACGAGCGAGGCGTCGAAGACGGTGCAGCGGCCCGCCGTCCAACGCCAGGGCGAACTGGTCAGGCTGATGGTGGGCTGCAGCCATGAGCCGGGGCCGGCCAACGTCCAGTGACCGCGGGACTGGACGGGCAGGTAGCCGGCGTCGTCCCACACCTGCTCGGCCCTCTCCACCACCGCCGCCGCCGACCCCCGCGGCGATCCGGACGAGCCCGAGCCGCAGGCGCAGAGCAGCGGCGCGAGGGCGAGCAGGCCGGCGAGGACGATGACCGTGGCAGGGTTCGGTGGGCGCGCAGCGTCTCGATCCACTGTGACCCCCGGCCCCTCGACGCACGATGACGCTTCGGTACAGTACCGACATGACGACGACGAAGGCCGCCACGCCCCGAGCCTTCCCTCTGCCGGGGTACCCGATCGTCGTCGGCCCCTTCACACACGTGGCGGCGGAGCGGGACCGGCTGGCCGCACTGCGCTGGCGCAGCTTCGACGCGCGCATGCTCGGCGCGACGGTCGGGGCGGAGATCTCCGGTGTCGACCTCACCGCGGAACTCGCTGACGAGGTCGTTGCGGAACTGCGCCGGGCGCTCCACGACTACAAGGTCGTCTTCTTCCGGGACCAACCGCTGACGCCGCGCCAGCACGTCGTGTTCGCCCGGCGGTTCGGCGCGCTGGAGATCCACCCGTTCCTGGCCTCCAACACGGGCGAGCCCGAGCTCGTCCGCTTCGAGAAGACGGCGGAGGTGGGTGGCTACGAGAACTCGTGGCACCACGACGTGACCTGGCGGGAGTGCCCGTCCATGGGTGCCGTCCTGCACGCCATCGAGGTCCCCGAGGCCGGCGGCGACACCCTCTTCTCGGACATGTACGCCGCCTACGACTCGCTGGACGAGGCGACCAGGGAGGAGATCGACGGGCTGATCGCGGTGCACGACTTCACCCAGACCTTCGGGCACGCCATGACGGCCGATGAGCGCCGCGCCGCGCAGGAGCAGTACCCCCCGGTCCGCCATCCCGTGGTCTGCGCGCACCCCGCCACCGGAAAGCTGCACCTCTACGTGAACCGGCCTTTCGTCAGCCACATCGAGGGGCTCGAGCGCGACGCCAGCCTCGAGCTCCTGGACCGCCTGTGCCGCCGCGCCGACGCGCCCGAGCATCAGTGCCGCTTCACCTGGACCCCCGACGCGGTGGCGTTCTGGGACAACCGCGCCGTGCAGCACTACGCGTCGAGCGACTACTGGCCGCAGCGCCGGACGATGGAGCGCGCCTCGGTCATCGGCACCCGCCCCTCCCGCTAGAAGGTCACCCGGGCACCAAGGGGCGCACCCCGAAGCGCTCCCGGAGCTCGGCGAGATCCACCGCGGCGTACGCGAAGTGGTCGACGCCGGCCATCACGTCGACATTCGTGGCCCGGCCGCGGGCGAGGGCCTCGGCGAAGCGGTCCACGTTCCCGGTGTCCGAGAGCGTGTCGGCCCGGGCGATGGCCACCCGCTTGCCGCCCACGGAGTGGATGGAGTCGTTCTGGAAGATGCCGAGCGTGAAGCAGAGCATGGCCAGGCCCCAGCTGCCCCGCATGGACGTGGCGATGAAGGCGAACACCTCTATTTCGCCGATGGGGGTGGCGTCGTAGTCGGCCAGCACGTGGACGAAGTCGTGCTTGGCGCCCGTCTCCTCAATGCCCTTGGGCTCCCCCGGGAAGGGGAAGCCATGGCGGTCGTAGAAGTCGGCCACCCCCTTGCCCCAGCTGCCGGGGGGGCAGGAGCGCAGCGCCTCCCACCGCCGGGCGATGGCCCGGTCCCCGACGAGGCCCGTGTAGGCGAGCTTGGAGCGGACCAACTCGAGGAACTGGCCGTGCAGGGTGCCGTGCACCTTCTGGTTCGTGTACCACGTGGAGCGCTCGATGTCGGCGTGGAGCGCCAGCAGGTGCTGCGTCGCCAGGTCCCTCGCGGCGTGCACCATGCGTTCGTTCACCTGCAGCGCCCTGGCGTAGTCGTCGACGGCGCCCGCCACGGCGGGCGGGAGCGGGTGCGCCAGCATCTCGAGCACCACCATGAGGCAGACCGTGCCCTCGCGCAGCTCCGTGTCGGGCCCGGTCGCCAGGAACTCGGCCGCCGACAGCGGCGTCGGCCACCCGCCGTCGGAGGTGATCCCGTAGAGGTCGCGGGCGATGGTGTGCAGGACGCTCTCCTGCAGCGGGTCGAGTCCCCCGCCCGCCTCGAACGCACCCAGCACCCCCGCGAGCGCGGTCCTCGCCCCTGGGGAATCGGGGAGGATCACGCGCCGATCGTACTGAGCGCCGGCGCGCGCAGGAACAGCGTCACCACGGTGCCGATCAGTGACACGCCGGTCGCGACGGCGAACACGGCCCGGACGGTATCCGGCAGGTCGTGGGCGGCGGTGCCGAGGTCGGCGGCGATGGTGGCCGACAGCGCGACCCCGACGCTGAAGCCGATCAGGCGGGCCGCCTGGGCGAGGGCCGACGACTCGCCCGCCGCCCGCAAGGGCACGCCCTCGAGCGCGGACGCCGTCGAGCAGTCGAAGCACAGGCCCTGGCCCGCGCCCGCCACGATCAGCACCACCACCACGACGGCGAGCGGCGCGCCGGCCCCGAGCACCATGAGGAGGACGAGGCCCACCGTGCCGAGCACCATGGCGCCGACCAGGGAGGCGTGCGGGCCCAGGCGCCGCACCAGCGGCCCGATGCCGGCCCCGACACCGGCGAACGAAGCGCAGTAGAGGGCGAACAGGGCGCCGGACTCCAGCGGCGCGTAGCCGGCGACCTCCTGCAGGTACACGGCGCTGTAGACGAGCGTCACGCCGAAGGCCCAGGTGGAGGCGAAGGCGACGGCGATCGTCGGGGCCAGGTAGGGCGCCCGCCGGACCCCGGGCAGCAGGAGCTCGGAGGTTCCCGGGCGACGGGCCGACCACCACGCCACGGCGAAGGCGACCAGCGCGGCGGCCACCTCGGCGAGCACCGTCCCGACGCCCCGCGTGGCGATGGAGCCGATGGCCACGACGGCGAGCACGACACCCGCGGACAGCGCAGCCAGCCGGAGGGCAGGGAGGGCCGGCGCGTCCGTCTCCGGGCGGTCGGCGGGCACGAGGGCGAGCAGCGCCGGCACGGAGGCGAGGCAGAGGAGGGCGTTGACGATGAAGAAGCCCCGCCACGAGAACCACGCCACCATGGCACCCCCGATCAGGGGGCCCGCTGCCGCCCCGACGCCGCTGATGGCGCCGAAGGCGCCCACCGCGGCGGGCCGGCGCTCCTCGCTGAAGGCGGCGTCGACGACGGCGAGGGAGGTGGTGAAGCACAGCGCGCCCGCCAGCCCCTGCACGGCGCGGGCCGCCACCAGCACGTAGATCCCGGGGGGCGACACCGCAGACCACCCCGGAGACGCCGAGCAGGACGACCCCGACCAGGAAGATGCGCCGGCGCCCCCGGCGCGCGCTCCATCGCCCCGCGGGGAGCAGCGCGACGGCGAAGGCCAGCGTGGACGCGCTGACCACCCAGTTGGCGCGGGCGAAGCTCGTGTCGAGCCCCGTGCGGATGGAGGGCAGGACGGTGCCGATGCCGTTGACGTCCATCGACAGGGCCACCAGCGGCAGCGCCATCGCCGCCAGCACCAGCCAGGCGCGCCGCCCAGCGAGTGGCGGCGCATCACCGGGCGGGTCGACGGCAGGCGGGGAGGGAGCGACCCCGGCAGGATACGCGGCCGTAGGATGCGGAGCGTGGCCTCCGTCACTCTGTCGGACGATGGCGGTTTCGACTTCGCCCTGCGCTGCTTGCTGAGCGGCGTCGGCTACGACATGGCGGAACCCGGTGAGGTCCTTGCCGTCGCGGAGGCGATCGTGCCGGGTGACCGCGACTCGTGGTTCGACGCGCTGAGCGCCCAGGCGGACCGCTGCGCCGACGCCGCCCTCCGTGCCGCCGACGCGGGCCACCGGCGCAGCGGGGCGACGGCGTCGCTGCGCGAGGCGAATTATCGCTACGCCGCCTTCTACCACGTGCTCGGGACGAGCCGGCCCGAGCGCCAACTCCCGGCCTGGCGCGCGCATCGCGTCGCGCTCGAGCGCGCCATCGCCTACTGGCCCACGCCGGTACGCCGCCTGAACCAGCCCGACGCGGTGCCGGCATGGCTCTTCACACCGCACGGCTCCGTGCCCGACGGCGGCCGGCCGGTGGTTGTCGTGCACAACCTGCTCACCGCACCGCTCTCCGATGTGTTCATGACGGGGGTCACCGATGCCGTCGAGCGGGGCTGGGCCGCCGTCGCCTTCGAGGGCCCGGGCCAGGGCCAGGCCTGGTTCGAGGACGGGGTGGGGCCGACCGACGACTGGGCGGGCGTGGCGAGCCGGCTGAGCGACCGGCTGCTCCAGGAGGAGGACATCGACCGCACCCGGCTGGTGGCGATGGGCATCGGGGACGGCGGCTACCTGGCGGCGCGGGCGGCCGCCGCGGACCACCGCACCGCGGCCCTGGTGTGCGACCCGGGCGTGGTGCGGCCGATCGCGGCCGCGCTCGGGCAGCTGCCCGAGCACCTCCGGGCGCTGTGGCGCTCGGGCGGATCGGCGGACCCCGACGGCTTCGACCGCGTCGTCGCCGACGCGGCGCACGACGACGCCGAGCTGTCCTTCACGCTGGCCAAGCTCACCGAGCAGTGGCCGACCACGTCGCCGGCGGCGGTCTTCGGCCGCCTGGCCGGCTGGGACCTCACCCCCCATGTCGAGGACATCGACTGCCCGACGTGGATCGCCGACCCCGACCAGGCGACGTCGTTCCCCGGCCAGTCGGCCGAATTGGCCCTGCTGCTGGGCGCCCGGGCCAGCCTGGCACCCTTCACCAGCGCCGAGGGGGCCGGGCTCGACTGCGAGATCGGCGCCCCGCGCCTGCGCAACCAGCGCGTGTATGACTGGTTGGAAGACCTGCTGGGACCGGCGGAGCCCGGCCCCGCACCAACGAACTGAAGGAGGCCCCATGACCGGACCCGTCGGCTGGCTCCGTGCCGTCGTCATCGACGCCGAGGACCCCGAACAGCTCTCGGCCTTCTGGCAGGTCGTCCTCGGCGTCGGCGTCTTCGAGGTCGAGCAGGACTGGATCCAGCTCGAGCGCGACCGCGGCGGGGTCTACCTCGCCTTCCAGCCGCTGCCGGCGGGCGGGACGCCGGGCGCGGTGCGCCTGCGGCCCGACATCGAGGTGGAGGACATGGATGTGGCGCAAGGTCAGATCGAAGAGCTCGGCGGCCGGCTGGTGGCCGTGATCGCGGAGCCCGACGGTGACTCGCACCGGCGCATGGCCGACCCGGAGGGCAACGAGTTCACCATCCTGCTGCCGTTGCACTGATGCCGCGCGAGGAGCTCGAGGCCGCCGCGCGGCGCGTGCTCGCCCGGCCCCCGCGGCCACCACGCGACCCCGGGCTCTTCACCTCGGGCGTGCTCTTCGGGCAGCCGGGGCTCTACCCCGACGGGCCGCCCATGGCACCCGCGGCGGGGCCGAGGCCCGACGAGGCCACCCTGCGCGCCGAGCTGGCCTCCTTCGCGGCGGCCGGCGGCGCCGATGCCGCCGTGCTCGACGAGCAGATGCGCGCGCTGGCCGACCGGTGCCCCGAGCCGCTGCCGCGGGCCGCGCTGGCGGTGCTGGCCACGACGGTGGCGGCGCCACTGGTGGCGGCCTTCCCCGCCCGCACGACGCCCCGCACGATGTCGGTCGGCGCCCCGTCCTCGCCCGGTCGGGTGGTGGGCCCCGCCCTCGGGGGCGGCACACCCCGAGAGCGGGTGGTCAACGAGCGCTACGTGGCCGAGCACCCGGCGTCGGTCGCCCCGTCGCTGGCCCACGACCTGCTGTGGTCGCCCGACCTCGCGGTGCACGCGGCCGAGACACTGCTGCACGCGCTCAACGCCATGGTCCACCTGCAGCTCGTGGCCCGGGTCCCGGCCCTCGCGCACCGCGGCACCGAGCTGTGCCGGCGCCAGAACTCGCTCGCCATCACCCTGTGCAACTCGCGGCAGCCGGGCTCTGAGCGCATCGAGCTGGTGGCACCCGAGGGCCCGGGCACCCTTCCCGGTGGGGACCCGGCGCTCGACAGCCCGGACTTCTGGTCCGTCCCGTTCGCCCCGCCGGGCGACGCCGCCCCGCCCGAGGTGGTCCGCGCCCTGGCGGCGGAGGTCTTCGAGCCTCTCGTCGAAGAGGGCGGGTTCCTCCAGCCCCTCGCGTTCAGCGAAGACTGGGGCAGGTGGTTCGGTGCCCGGCTCTCAGCGTCGTGGCTCCCGCCGGTGGACCAGCTGCGCGCCGCCCTGGCGCTCGGTCTCGTCCTGCCGGCCGACGCCGCCGACGCCGCCGGGCCCGCCGTGCTCGGCCAACCGGAGCTGGCCGACGCGGTCGCGGTCTGGGAGCGCGAGCCGGTCCGCCCGTAGCGGGCCTAACCTGCGCTGCATGGCTGGGATCGGCCCGTTCTCCCGCCGACAGCGCGATCGGCACGACGATCAGCTTCCACTCACCGCCGGTCCGGTCTCGAACGGTGAGTTCGTGCCGGCGGCGGCAGGCCCCAGGGACCGGGCGGTCAACGAACTGATCCGGGCGTCCATCGACGAGTCGGCCCGGCGGCTCGGCATGGACCGTCGGCGCTTCCTCCAAGGTGCGGGGGCGGTCGCGGCGTCCCTGGCGGCGTTCGAGCTCGCCGGGTGCTCGTCTCCGCCGGCGTCGCATGGGCAAGCGGTGTCCCGCCCCCGGGGTCGGGGCGGACGGTTCAACGTGCCGCCGCCGGAGGACACTGCAGCCTGCCAACTGGCGCTCACCAGTTCGGACTTCATCTTCGACGTCCACACGCACCACGTGGTGCCGAGCGGTCCCTGGGCCCAGAACGCGCCGGAGACGGTCTCGCTCGTCCTCTCCATGCTCCCGCCGGGCTGCACCGACAGCCCGCAACTCGACTGCGTGGACCGGGCGACGTATCTGCACGACCTCTTCCTGGCCAGCGACACGACGATGGCGATCCTGACCGACGTCCCCAATTCGGGTCCCTCCAACGCGCCCATACCGTTCCCCGAGGCCCTGAGCACACAGGAGATCACCGCGGGCCTCACGCCCGGCGGCGCCAGTCGGATCCTGGTGGAGAACGTCATCGCCCCCAACGTGGGCCCGGTGGCCGCCACGCTCGACGAGATGTCGGGCGCGGTGACGGCCGGTCCGCCCGTCGCGTTCAAGGTGTACACGGCCTGGAGCCCGAGCGGCCAGGGGTATTCGTTGGAGGATCCCGCCATCGGGCTCCCCACGGTCCAGCACGCGCACGACCTGGGCGTCAAGGTCTTCGTGGCCCACAAGGGCCTCCCGCTGGTGAATTTCGATCCGGCCTTCAACCACCCCGACGACATCGTGGCGGTGTCGCGCCAGTTCCCCGACATGCAATTCGTCGTGTACCACGCCGCGTGGGACCCGTCGCACATCGAGGGCCCCTATGACCCGAACGCCACCATCGGCATCGACACCCTGCTTGCCGCACTCGACCGCCACGCGGTCCCGCCGAACGACAACGTGTGGGTCGACGTGGCCACGCTGTGGCGCCAGCTGCTCACCACGCCCGATCAGGCCGCCCACGCCATCGGGAAGCTGCTCAAGCGGGTGGGTGCGCAGAGGGTGATGTGGGGCACCGATGCCATCTGGTACGGGAGCCCCGAACCGCAGATCATGGCGATGAGATCGTTCCAGATCACCAGCGAGTTCCAGGACGTCTACGGGTACCCGGCGCTCACCGACGCGCTGAAGGCGGGCCTCTTCGGCCTCAACGCGGCCCAGCTCTTCGGCGTCGATCCGACCGCCACGCGCTGCGGGCTGACGGCGGATCCTCTGACAGCGAACATCCAAGAGAGCGCACAATTACGTGACGAGGGAGCCCTCCCGTCGGCGTGGCAGCCTCACGGGCCGACGACCCGCCGCCAGGTCCTCGACTGGCTCGCTTCGTCCGTCACGCCGTGGATGCCGTCCTGAGCGGAGGTTGAGCATCATGGCTCGGAGTCCCTGCCGGCCCGCGGAAGGGACTCCACGGCTCCCATACGCGCCGAGGCCTGCGCCGCCTCGATGATCTCCGCCGTCAGCGCGGCATCGTCGATGTCGACCGGCGGGGGCGCGCCGTCGAGGAGGAACGCCGCCATGCCGGCGTAGAAGAGCCCGTACGCGCCGGGCAGCGTCGGCACGGGCCGGTGCTCGGCCCCGACGGCCACTTCGCCCCACGAGGACTCTGGCTCCTCGCCCCACCCGGGCTGCCGCGGGGAGTGACCCTCAACGAGCAGGGCCTCCTGCACGTCCATGCCGCGCTTCACGTAGGCGGCGGCGTCACCCAGCAGCCGGAAGCGCGGACCGAGATCGGGTGCCACCGCGCTCATCCAGAGATGGACCCGGGGGCCGCCCGGGTACCCGAGCGCGACGAACACGTCGTCATCGACACGGCTGTCGGCCCGGCGCACGGCGATGTCGGCGTAGACGGACAGCGGTCTCCCGAAGAGCGCGACCGCCTGGTCGATGAGATGGGTCCCGAGGTCGTAGAGGATGCCGGTGCCCGCGCCGGGCTCCGGGTCGTTCTTCCACGCCCGCGGCGACACTTTGGGCTGCCAACGCTCGTAGCGCGACTCGAAGGTGTGCAGCGTGCCGAGGGCGTCGCGACCCAGGAGATCGACGACGGTGCGGAAGTCGCCGTCCCAGCGGCGGTTCTGGAAGGGCACGACGGCGGTGCCGTTGGACCCGGCCAGGGCGCGCAGCCGGCGGGTCTCGCCGCTGGTCGGGGTGACCGGCTTGTCGACCACCACCGGCCGGCCCCGTGACAGCACCGCAGCGGCCACTGCGGCGTGCGACGCGTTCGGCGTCGTCACCACGACGAGGTCGATGTCGTCCAGCCGGCCCAGCAGCGCCTCGACCCCACGCTCGACGCGGACGCCGGGGTAGCGGGCCATGACCGCCGCCCGTCGCTCCGGGTTGCCGGTGACCACGGACACCAACTGGAGGCGGGACTCGGTCTCGATGAAAGGGGCGTGGAACACCGCACCGCCCATGCCGTAGCCGACCAGCGCGACCCCGGCGGTGTCTCGTGACGGGCTCATGTCGGCTCGGTCCACCCTTTCTGCCGCCCTCTAAGCTTGCAATTAAACGTTCGCCCTAGCCGCTAATGGTTCCTTCAAGAGCAGTTCGGTGGCCTTCGCATCCACCT
>Ga0209415_10015501_pt1 | contig 12342 bp, 10 predicted proteins | sample PeaSoiSIISIP2007_FD_187696 | JGI IMG/M metagenome (GOLD analysis project Ga0209415, IMG submission 187696) | Peat soil microbial communities from Weissenstadt, Germany - SII-SIP-2007 (SPAdes) (version 2) | ecosystem: Environmental > Terrestrial > Soil > Wetlands > Peat | place: Germany... | reverse complement strand
TTCAATGTCCCGGACGCTACTCTCGTTGGCCGGTTTTCAGGTGATAATCACTGGCCGGTTTTGGGTGATCGCTGAGGAAAAGAAACTAAGCTGATGAGAAGCCGCCTCGAATTCAAACGAATTGCAGCCTTGACTTTGCTCTCGAGCGCCCTGCTGGCGACCTCCGCCGGCCGGCTCATGGCCCAAACGCAAGCGGCGCCCGCGCAAAGCGCCTCCACTCTCACCGTCCGAGTTACAGGAATTCGGAATACGAAAGGCAAGATAAGCCTAGCCCTGTACCGTGATTCAAAGTGGGTTGAAAACCGGGAGGCTGAGATCGACGCCAAGACGTTGAGCGCAACCGCCATCTTCGAGGAGCTGCCGCACGGGGTCTACGCGGTGAATCTTTTTCACGACGAAAACATGAATGGCAAGATGGATACCAATTTCCTCGGAGTGCCGGTGGAAGGCTACGGGTTCTCCGTAAGCGTCCGGTTGTGGCCGCCCGGCCAGACTCAAAGGGTGGGTCGAGTATGCATGGCCGGTCATTCACTGAACGCAACAATCAGCCAGCGGTCATCTCGTTTCTCAAGATCGAATTGATAAGTGTTTGGAAATCCCATCTCCACGTGTTCTTTTCCCTCGCTTTTGCGAGTGACCTGAAGATCACCCGCGTTGATAGAGTACGGAAGGTCGCGAACCATCCTGTGCGCTATGTCATCGCTGGAACAGTATCCGAGAACTGCCTGATAATCCCGCTTTTCCGCGTATTCAATTGCCTTTGCAATTGGCAATAGATCGGGCTGGTTATATACACGGGAGCGAAACTTGGGGTTGTCGCCAGAAAGGTCGTAGGTGTCAACCGCGCACATATCCGGGTGATCCCCCGTGTCAATCGGCGAACGCCAGCAGTAAGGCAAAGTAATGAGCGAGCCTTCGGTTCGGAGCACGCCAACCGGGGCAGATAGATCGTTCGGTGTAGGCGGATGCCCATTCGGGACCTCATCCAGCCCGAACTCGCCCTTCTGGTCGATGATCTGTTCAATGTTTCCAGAGTTCTTTGGATCCCATTCCATCGCATCGTAGACAATGCCTTGGGTGATTCCTGAACACGGGATGTAGGAGAACGTCGCGAGAAACCTGGCGTTCCCCGACGGTCCTCGCTGCAGAGGATAAAGATCAATCACAAATCTACACCCAATACGCGTTGGGTCGAGATGCTCGACATCACTCCAAACCTGCCGCCAAAGCCCTTTGGGGTTCCATTGGTGATCATTAGGGACACCGAAGACAAAGAACATGGCACGTATGCGGAAGCTCACTTTCACGACAATCGCAGGCGAAATGTCGAGTACCTGAAAATGAAAGCGTTCCTCATCGGGCCACGCGGCATTGATCTTTGCGCTCATCAGCCCCAGATTCTTCAGAGCTTCTGTGGCTCGTTCAGCGGGCGGCTTTGGTCCAGCCGGAGTTGCATTCAGTTCAGCAGTAACAATATCGACCGCCAGACCAAAGAGGGTTGACTCGGCTTTGGCCTTGGGGCCCTCGGTATAGATCCCCGACGTGCACGGGTCTGGCGGGTCAGAAGCAACCATCTGCAATGTTTGTCTAAAATGCTGGATAGGGTCCTGCGTCGGTGGAGCGCTGAAGCATTGGTCAGCACCAAAAAGAGCAAGAAGAGCAGAGGCGATCACTATGATCGGAATCGAGCGGAAGGGCATCGTGGTTATGCGCCAACTGCGGCGTACCTCGGTATCACAATAAATCATTTGGGCCGCCGAACGATTTAGTTCCAAGTGTGTGGTCGCCGACGCTTCCCCGACTCCTCCATAGCCTAAAATTGGTGTTCGACAGAATATGCTCGAGTACTGTCCAGCAAGAGAAATGCCCTCTTTCGTCTGAATGGTTCTCCAACAATCCCCGCAAAAGGAGGGGCAAGCCGGGATTCGATGAAACGGATTTCCCGGTGAATGAACCCGAATGCGCAATCGAAATCAGAATGATCTATTGGCGATGAACGCAGGGCGGGCGGTCATACTTCAGGCGGCGCCTGGCTTCCGCCGCGGGATCGCCCCGCCTCCTCCTCCGCCACGGCGACTGCAAGCTGCTGAAATCATCGCCTCACCTCCGATGCTGCCCTGTCCCCGAATTTGCCCCGCCTGGCGACGCCAGCGTCGGTTCTTGGGTCATTAAGTCTAGAGTCGCTGTTTGCCCGACTCCCGATTCAATGCGCACGGCCCGACCCTCACTGAGTACCGCCCGCCGCTCCGCGCGCATTTTTTTGGTTCGCCTTGCTCGGCTGAACTGAAGTTCTTAATTGTGATATTGGATCAGAGGTGGGTCGTCCGAGAAGATAACCCTGAACCTGGTTTCCACCCAGGTTCCGGACTATTTCTAGCTGCTCGTCGGTCTCGATCCCTTCCACAACCACTTGCATTTCTAGATGATGGGCTAGAACCACTAGCGATTGGATCAGCGCTTTCATTTCTACACGCTTGCCCAGTTCTCTTACGAACGCACGGTCGATTTTTAAGGTATTAAAGGGAAGCCTGGGAAGGTAACTAAAGCACGAGTAGCCCGTGCCGAAATCATCGATGGCAATCGACACTCCCAATGCGCCCAATCGTTTCATGATGGCAGCCGCGTACTCAGTGCCATCCAACATCGCGGACTCGGTGAGCTCGATCTGCAGCAATTTCGGGTCTAACCCCGTATGCCGGAGGACTTCTACCACCTCATCGACGAAGGTTTCTCGCACGAATTGAACGCTCGAGACATTGACCGCCACCTGAATGGGGTGGTCGGATTCCTTTTGCCAAGTCACAGCGTCCGCGCAAGCGCGTTCCAGGATAAAGGCACCCAATGGCACAATCAAACCGCTTTCTTCAGCGATGGGAATAAATTTCAAAGGAGGAATATTTCCTAATGTTGGATGCTGCCACCGCGCTAAAGCCTCGAAGCGAACCAATCGACGTGTGGCCACATCAAACTCCGCTTGATAGTGGACGGCAATCTCTCCGCGAGCCACCGCGACCCGGAGCTGATTCTCCAGATTAAGTCGTTCCCGCACCATGGAACCGAGCTCCGCGGTAAAGTACGTAACCCGGTTCTTGCCGCTGCGCTTCGCCGAATACATGGCTGCATCGGCCTGCTGCAACAGTTCGGCTGCATCGGCACCGTTGTCGGGGTAAATGCTGATGCCAATGCTTGCCCCGATTGTGATGTCATGATTGTCGATGACAAAAGGTGTTTCCAGCAAGCCCAGGAGTTTCTTGGCAACCAATCCTGCCTCATCTTTGGAATGCAATGTCGTAAGAATCACGGTGAATTCGTCGCCTCCCAGGCGAGCCAGCGTGTCCGATTGTCGAACCTTGGTGCGGAGCCGTTGCGTGACCTGGCGGAGAAGTTCGTCGCCGGCGGTGTGGCCGAGACTGTCGTTCACTAACTTGAAGCCGTCCAGATCCAGGTACAACAATGCCAAGACGCGCGGCTCCCGCTGGGCCATCGCCAGTACCTGCGAAAGCCTGTCCGACAGCAATCTGCGATTCGGTAAGCCGGTGAGTTCGTCGGTCAGAGCCTGATGCTGCAACTTGGCCTCGGCTTCTGCCTTGGCCAGATCGCGCACGTGCAACTCCGTGAGCATCTTATTGAACTCCGCTCCCAGGCGGGCAATTTCGTCGTCGCTCTGCAGCGAGACCCGCGACGTGAACCGCTTCTCAGTTATGACCTCCTCCATGGCGGCGGTCAACGCCTCAATCGCTTCCGCTTTCTCCTTCGCCTTTTGCAGATCTCGCCTCTGCCTGCGAACTCGCCGGCGAAGAACTTCCAGCCATCCAATACCGATCAAAGTACCCGCTGCCAGGACTCCCAGCATTTCACTGGTGTGTCGCATATTCCACCAGGATGCAGGCTGCAATACATGAATATCCTGCGGAGACCGTATGACCAGCCTGAACCCCACTGGATCTTTGGTGATGAGCATGTACGCAGTACTGGAACGCAACTGCACCGAATAAACCCCGCTCAGGCGGAGAACACTTCCCGGTTCCAATGCAGGGGCCGGCTGCTCGGAATTCGGCAAATTCAAAGTGGCATCAAAAGTTCGTCCCGCCGAGCGCAACACCAAGGTCTTGGACTCGACAGAGTTAACAATGCTCAAGAGGCGCCCTTCGACCGTGACCAGTTGCGAGTCAAGCTGCCCGCCGGCCATGGATTCGGGCGTTAGTGGCTGGGCCGGGACGGGCATATCGTGCTGCCGAATTCTTACGGCTGCATCGGTCAACCCTGGAGAATAACCCGCTGCGGAAACGTACCCCAGGACATCCACTAGGTCGTCCAGTTGCAACCCCTTGGGGTCACCTTCAACTCGAGCGCCACCGGTTCTGTCCTGGACGTAGAAGAAATCGCTTCCGATCATAGTTACAGACCCAGTAATCCGCACCCGATGGCCAAGATTTGCGTTAGGGGAAAAACGCAGCAGCTTGTTAATAGCCACGGGCGAGATCTGGAATGGGTCCGGTTGCGGAGCTTCGAGCACGTCGACGCCCTTGGAACTCCACAGTGCCACCTGGATTCCGATCATCTGCCGCCGCGAGTTGAAGATTTCGCCACAGACACCTCGCAGGCGGACAGTCGCATCTTCGAGATTCCGCAAGTAAGACATATTCCCAAAGTCAGCGCTTGCGTTCACATGAACAGGACCAAACCAGGTGTAAAGATAGAAACTCAAGTGCCTGGGATTCTGGCGGCCGCGAAGTCCATGAATCACACCTTCCACTTCGACAAACCTGGAATCCATCGCTCCCGACCATGCTTGCGGCGTGAGTGGAATTGGTTTCGGCAGGCGCGTTCTTCCAAGCGGCACCAGCTTTGGAGAGACAATGACGGGTGCGAAATCTCCGGGATTCGTGAGGCCTATGACGGTGAGCTTTTCTCCCTGAAACAGGGGCACGGTGCTGCTGCTGTACTTGACGAAGACTCCTGACGTCGAGTCCTGTAAGAAGAACTGGTGCCAGTCCGTGTCGAGTACGGTAATTACGCCAGTGATCCGCGCCGGCAAAGCTGTTTCCGCTTGCTGATCGCTCAACCTCTTGACGGCAGCGATAGTCGTCAAAGGAGAAATCTGTGGCTGCCCCCACTTCAATTGAGAATTCGGAATCGAGGTCACAGTGCAGTGTGACAGGTCCTCGCGAAGCCCGTCCGACAGTGGGAATCCTGCAATTTCAACCGCGGCGCCGGGCCCGAAAGAAACCGGATCGTCCAAACGACATCCCGCGATACCCCACTCATCTTCGAGTTGCAAGAAATTGCCGTTTTCCAGTGCAACCACTCGACCGCGTAACCTAACGCGATGCCCGTCATCCTCTTTGCGTGTTCGATACAAGTCTCTTAGCGAGTAAAGCGGCACCGACATTGGGGGTGCGCTAATCTTTTCAATGTCCTTTCCATCCTGCACCCAAATGTTTTTCGACTGCGCACTCCCGCCCTCATCGAGAAGCACATCACTCACGCCGGTTACCTGCACGGCCGCGTTCACCCAAGCAGATAGGTCGCCAACATTCCGCGGAAGCATGAGGAAGACCTCCTGCCCCGATGTGCCGAGAGTGGCCACAGCCAATCCGTCTTTGCGATAACTGACGGAATGCAACACACCCCGCATCGTGACTCGAATGCCGTTCTTTTCCTTCTCGGGAAACGCCTGAATCGTTGCGGGGGCTGGAGGTGGTAGTTCGCCTCGCGCTTTGACAACCGTAATTCTGAAACCAGTCAGGACAACGCTGCCAAATCCCAATTGAGGATCGTACGGGTGCGTCTTCTTGGCCTCAATCTGTACCAGTTGTTTGAAGTGAATCCCGGCTTCCGTCGGGTCCTGGTTAATTAAAATTGCCCCACTCTCATCCTGGATCCAGAATCGCTTGCCGGGCGCGTCAACGTAAGTCACGACCCCTCTTAAGCGCACCGGACCGAGTTGCAGTTCCTGCAGTTCGCGAATATCACTGGTGTTCGGCCACAGCAGCTCAAGTTGACTCCGAAACACGATTGAGCACATAACCAGCAAGAAAAGGCAAATCCCCGCGGCGATTGGGACGGCGATCAGCGAGCGTTTGTGCTCGGCGACGATATCGGATTTCGTAGGAATTGTTGTTTCCGGGGCCAAGCAAGAAGCTCCAGTTAGCCATCGTAGAACGGTCGTGAATGGGAAAGCACGAATCACCTGCTGAACCGATTACGGACGTAATGCGGAGGTGAAAATCTGTCCAGATTTGGAACACTTTCGACTATGCGCTGCCGACGCTACAGCCGGAACAAGGCGAGAAGACAAAGGCGGGGAAGTGGAGTAACCTTGGGCTCCCGTGGGGTAAGATTGTCAGTCCGCCTAAGTGGTTTTGGCAGGGCGTTCGCGCGCGCGGCCAATACGTCGCACTACACAGGAGAAACGATGAATCGATTCATTCGATTGTCAGGCTTGGCGTTTGCGTTTTCGTGCATTTCTTTTTGCGTTTCCTGCAATTCGGGATCGTCGTCCCAATCTTCCAGTTCCTCGGGCGGCCAGGGATCGGTCAACATGCTGTGTTTTACCAGCCCCACGCTTCAGGTGGTACGAATCAGCGCCGTCTTTCCGATAAAAACCGTTTCGCCGACCATTATGCTGGAGGAGCCCTGGTCGCAAGAGTTCCGGCGCTACGTGGGACAGAGCGGGAATGAGGGCGGGATCAACGTCACCTGTAGCCAAGTCGCTTCCAAGGACGCCCTAAAAGACAAGGCCGACGAACTGCGCAAACAGGGACACCAGGTCATCGAGACCGGCTGGAGTTACGCCAACTAGAAGTGATCCGGACGGGCAAACGCCATGTTGAGAAAAGGCCCCAATCAACCCACCAAGATGGCTTGAATGGGCTACCCGTTGGGCGATTGTACACCACCGTTCCTACCTGCTAGGATGCCAGCGCAAATGAAGCCGATCATCGCATGTGCGGTGCTTGTATTCTTCGTCGTCGGGCTGTGGTTGACAATTCGCTCTCGTCAAAAACGCGAGGCATTGAAGTCATCCGCGAGCCCGCCCTCCGCCTATATTGGGCTGCGCAACCTCGCACTAGAAAGTCCCCTCGCAGAAGTTCCCAGTGCCACCGCGGTCAAACCGGGGGCGCCATTTGCGGTGCTCATGGATTGGGGGATTCCGGCCGGGACAGCCACTGTTGCAGCCTATGCTGATGGGACCGCGAGCGTTTACCTGAGTAGCGGTGGTGGATTTTTGGGCGGCGGGCAAGCACACGAGTCCATTCGCAACGCGGCAATGAGAACGGTAGAAATCGCAGGAGAATTGAAAAATCTGATGCAGCCAACAACGACGTACCCGTTGCCGCAGCTTGGGCAAGTCACGTTTTATGTGCGTACTGATGTTGGAGTGCTAACGGCAACCGCGCCGGAGGACGAGTTGCGCAGTCATCGCAGTCCACTGTACAAGCTAGGCGACTCCGCACAGACGATCATCACGGCATATAGATTAACGCAGGAACCGAAGTGATCGTCTTCTTTGCGACTAGAGTGGGTCTGACGAGGCTATGCCACAATAACAACCCACTCACGCCATAACACAGCTTGGGTAATCCAACCCGCCGAGCCCCCGGCTCCACATCCGACCCGCGTTCATCGATAATACCGTCAAGTACTTCTTACTGGGGTCCCCGGATACTAAATGAAAAAAATTGGCTTTCTCTCATTCGGTCATTGGACACCTTCACCGCAGTCACGCACGCAGTCGGCGGCGGACGCGCTCTTGCAGTCGATCGATCTCGCGGTGGAGGCCGAGCGGCTGGGAATGGACGGAGCCTACTTCCGGGTTCATCACTTCGCGCAGCAACTGGCATCGCCGTTTCCGCTGCTCTCGGCGGTTGGCGCGAAAACGCGAAAGATTGAAATTGGCACCGCGGTGATCGACATGCGGTATGAGAATCCGCATTACATGGCGGAGGACGCTGGGGCCGCGGATCTCATCGCTGGCGGGCGCCTGCAGTTGGGTATCAGCCGCGGTTCCCCTGAGCAGGTGATCGAGGGTTGGCGCTATTTTGGCTACCGCCCGATTAAAGATGAGGACGATGCGGAGATGGGCCGGCGGCATGCCGAAGAATTTCTTGAGTTGCTGCGCGGGAAGGGTTTTGCGAAGCCTAACCCGCGTCCAATGTTTCCCAATCCTCCGGGGCTGCTGCGTCTTGAGCCATACTCTGCGGGATTGCGAGATCGGATCTGGTGGGGCTCGGCCTCCAACGCGACGGCAGTGTGGGCCGCGAAGCTAGGCATGAACCTGCAGAGTTCAACCCTCAAATTCGATGAGACCGGCGAGCCGCTTCACATTCAACAAGCCGCCCAGATTCGCGCCTTTCGCACAGCCTGGAAGGAAGCCGGTCACTCGCGCACTCCGCGCATCTCTGTTAGCCGGAGTGTCTTCGCCTTGATCGACGAGCGCGATCATGCCTATTTCGGACGAGGTTCTCAGGAGGAAGAGGACAAGATCGGGTTCATTGACGAAAACACTCGCGCGATCTTCGGCCGCAGCTACGCTGCCGAGCCGGACATTCTGATCGAGCAGCTCCGGAAAGACGAAGCGATCGCGGAGGCCGACACGCTCCTGCTAACCATTCCAAATCAACTCGGTGTGGAGTACAACGCGCATGTCATGGAAGCAATTCTGACTATGGTGGCTCCGGCTCTCGGCTGGCGCTAAACCGCCCAACGTTCCCACTGGAACATAACGTCGTGACGCTTTTGGCGCTACAATATCGTCGTGCCACGGAAACGTAAGAAAACAAAAGCGAAAAAGGCACGATCACGCGGGAAAAGCGTGGGCAGAATCTTCGCCTCGGTCGAAGATGACCTTTTATCTCTCGCGGAGAAGGAGGCTCGTGCGGATGCGCGGTGGAACCGTCCGCGTAAGCAGAGGCTTACCCTGCGGATTGATTGCGAGGTGGTGGAGTGGTTCAGATCCAAAGGCCCTGGCTACCAGACGCGCATGACCGGCATCCTGCGGCATGTGATGGCCGAGGGGAAGAAAAGAGAGAAGAAGGGGTAGCGATCGGCGTGGGGCCCAGGTCGTGCGCGCAAAGGTGGGCCACCGGTCCGCTCACAACTTAGTTGAATAGGGGTAGTTGTAATACATTAGGTTGAATTCGAGGAGTCGAACCGAAACCGTGCTTTGGCCCTTATGATTGACAACCACGATACCAGCCGCAGTTAGCTTCTGGGCGTTCGATTCGGCCTCAGATAAATTGTAGACGTTGTCAGTAATTGGAGACACAGTTTCGTTTAGTATTCCCTGCCCCTCAGGCGGGATGTAGGTGACATCGTAGCCCGATTCTGACGCAAGGTCGGGCCGGATTAGAGTTAGACCCGCGCTTGCGTCCGCAGAGGTTGCCGTGCGACCGAGGTTGACGCGTAGTAGAAATGTTGTGCTTTGTGTACCAACCTTTGCGTTGTAATCCGCATAACTGCCCGAATAAGCATAAGAAGGGCTGGGATCATATTCCGTCCCGTTAAAGTTCACGTTTCCGCCGTTCACGAATTGACATGTGGCACCTACCAAGGAGCTTTGGTCCATTATGGCGTCTGTTTGGTCCCCGCTTTTAAAATTCAAACCCACCGCCCAGGTTGTTGGCGAGGTTGTCACTTCCTGACAGTTCGGTTTGTCAAACAAAACTTCAGCGATTAAATGGGGGGAATAACTGAATTTGCCTGGTACAACTCCTTTGGGAGTATGCCCCTGCAACACCAAGTGAGGACTGCTAACCACGTAAACGGTTCGGGAAGCGATATCCCCTTTACTTGTGACCGTCACCGTGAGCCCGTCTGGTCCAAGGGAGAATGGTTGGCTGTCCTGAGCGACCCCGTTGCCCCCATGTTGCATAGACCCCAAAGAGCCCTTGTCCACAATGGGCTTAGCGCCCTGGCGGAAGTCGGTTATGTATTGGAAGCCTTGGATGTTCCTAGGAAACAGTGCTTTATTGTCCATTTGTAAGCCCTCCGATTGCCGCCCAAAGAACGGGCACGAACCCTGGGGCGCCCGGTTGCTCGGACGACCTCATTCGAGGCTCAAGACGCCGACGCCACCAAGCCCGTTACACCCACCGTCGTAGTCGGCAAGGTCTATTTGGCTAGCTTTCGAGTTAACGTTGCCGTATACCGTAGTCGCGGTGCCGTCCTTAGCGCTCAAATCCAGCCGAATGATACGACCGGCCAGTTGTGACGTGGCTATCGTGAATTCCTCGGTGCAGCCCGGACTCCCGTAGCTGACGGTGCCGGTTACTCTTAGGTAGCCGGTAGGATCGCCAGAAACTTGAGTCAGGTCCGAAGACACCGCGACGGAAGAGTTCGTTGCCGTTAGCGTGCCGGCGTAGACACCGGCGATCGGTTTGAACTTCACTCCTGTCAGCGATCCGCTGTACCCAGCGGCGCAACCGCCCGTGAACGCGTAGTTGCCAAGCGACAGGGACGAGCGGTCGGGAGCCAGGACACCTGTGAAGGACAACACCTGACCGCGAACAGCGCCGGACGTGACCGAGAGGTTGCCCTGGGCGTCGATCGACCCAGACAAAGGAATTGGGACGTCAAGGGTATAGCAGGGGTCTGCATTCGGTTGGACTCCCGCAATGATGTAGGCTGTGCCAACTAATTTATCCCCCGTTAGGCTGACGACGGCATTTATGTCGTTCGCGAATGCAAACCCCGATGACGTGGGCGAAAGAAGGAACTGCCAACTATCGGCTGGAGTCGAAGCAGCCGTCGTTGGGGAACCTGTTGGGTTCGCTGCGATTTGATTGGTCGACCCGCATCCAATCAGCGATGCGGCCAGTAAGGCCGACAAGGAGAGAACGCATACCCGGTTCGTAATGAAATGGGATCTGACTCTGAGTGTTTCCGCCATATGTACTTCCCTTCAGGACTTATGTCGTTGGGGCTTTCGAGGCAAGCAATCTCTGGGGACTTCAAACGGAGCGACCAGAGATGGGTGACGCGGGCCCAAGACGCAATGTATTGTATTAAGTACTCCGGGGGCCGACTTACTGGTTGCGGTGGACGATACTCCTTTCGGTGATATAAACAAGTGGCCTAAAAGACCATCGCCGCTTCGGGTAACGCATGATTCGCTATCGCCGGGCACAAGCCGATGACATCGCAACCTGCGTACAGTTCATCGCGGACCATCCGGTTGTCGGGCCGAGATACGGGCCTGCCATTGAGCATTTGGGGCGGGTGTGGCTCCGTTTTCTAGACTCAGACGGGTTCCTTAGCATCGTCTACGAAGAGACTGGTCCGGGGACTGCGACCAGGATGATCGGCTCGTACACTGCCAGCATCATTTCTGACGAGTTCGCAATGGAGTTGGCTGCGCCACCCCTCAAGTGGATCGGGCCTGAAGTGGTGAAGCGCTGCGTTCACGGCCCAGTTCCGATACTGACGGACGCAGCGCTACGGCGCGCTAACTCAACCGGAGGGGTGAACATCCTGGTCTGGCCAACGGCTGCTCGCGCCGACTTCGAGATTCTCCCTGAGGTGATACAAGGTGGCCAAGCTCTTTTCTTCGAAGAGTACCGTGGATACAACATCAAGCGACTGCAGACGCAGGCGACTCATGCAGCGGAAATGGTGGTCGCCGTGAATAGCGGAGCGTGGTGCTTACGAGACGGAGATGCGGTTCACTCCCGGAGTTTGCAGCAGCCGGCGGAGGAGGCCTTCCTTCAGCCACACATCATCGAGGTTACAAGAGAAATGGCGGCGCAGCAGCCCGGTACCTGGATCAGTCTCTTGTTGGCCTACCGCAAGCCGGTGATCGGATTCGCGCGCAGCGAGCAGCGGCTGCTGGCGGCTGCCTTGCAGGGCGGAACGGATGGAGAGTTGTCTCAGCTACGCAGCGTTTCCTTGTCCGCGGTGAAGAAGACGTGGGCTTCCATTTATCTTCGGGTGCAGTCGCGCAAGCCGTCCGATGTAAGAATCGAGCTTGGCGCAAACATAGACGGCGATCGTGGCAAGGGAAAGAAGCACAAATTGCTGGCCTATCTGCGCGAACATCCGGAAGAGTTGAGGCCTTATTCGTTGAGGCTGCTGGAAAATGGCTGACCGGCGGCCCATTCTAGTCGCGTTTCTTTTGTGACTGGAGTGGGTCTTGACGAGCTTATGCCACGATGACGACCCCACTCAAGCCGAAGGGCGGCTTGATCCGCGGCTATTAACTTCCTTTCCGCTGCTTTAGGGTCGCAGCATTCATCCAGCTCGCAGTTCCGCGCCGGGTGCCCCGGGTCTCGCGGTTTCGAGACCTGGGCGTCGGTGCCCTCCATCAATTCATCGGGCTCCCAACCATTTTCAATCTCACCT
>Ga0209415_10015499_pt1 | contig 12343 bp, 9 predicted proteins | sample PeaSoiSIISIP2007_FD_187696 | JGI IMG/M metagenome (GOLD analysis project Ga0209415, IMG submission 187696) | Peat soil microbial communities from Weissenstadt, Germany - SII-SIP-2007 (SPAdes) (version 2) | ecosystem: Environmental > Terrestrial > Soil > Wetlands > Peat | place: Germany... | reverse complement strand
TGGTGGCGCGGCGCCGACTACAGCGACGAGGCGATCGCTGTGTTCGGCTATGAGCAGCCGCTGTATTTCAACTGGGTCAACCGCAACAAGACCGGCATCACCCTCGACCTCACCAGCGCCGAGGGAGTCGCGCTGCTGCTGCGGCTGGTGCGCACCGCCGATGCGGTGGTGGAGAACTACGGCCAGGGCGTGCTGACCGGCTTTGGGCTCGACTACGACGTGTTCCGCGCCGAGCGGCCGGATATCGTGATGATGTCGATGCCGGCGTTCGGCGCGGCGACGCCCTGGGCCGAGGTGCGCGCCTATGGCTCGACCCTGGAGCAGGCCGCCGGCGTGCCGGTGGTGACTGGCTGGCCCGACGATCCGCCAACCATGAACCACATCGCCTACGGCGATCCGATCGGCGGCCTTTCCGCCTGCCCGGCGCTGCTGACGGCGCTGCTGCACCGCCAACGCACCGGCGAGGGCCAGTTCATCGACCTCAGCCAGGTCGAATGCCTGTTCCCGCTGGTCGCGCCGTGGATCATCGAGCAATCGGTCACCGGCCAGGTCGCGCCCAAGACCGGCAACCGGCACCCGACATTCGTGCCGCACGGCTGTTTTGCCTGCGACGGCCACGACGCCTGGGTGGTGATCGCGGTGACCGACGATGCCGCCTGGCGCGCGCTCTGCGGCGTGCTCGAGCGACCCGACCTCGCCGCCAATCCCGCGCTCGCCACCGCCGCCGGCCGGCGCGCGGTCGAGGCCGAGCTGGAAGCGGCGATCACCGCCTGGACCGGGACGCGCTCGCCGGACGAGGCGATGGAGGCGCTGCAGGTGGCCGGAGTCGCCGCCGGCGCGGCGCGCGGGCTCACCGAAGTGCTGCTGTACGAGCCGCATCTGCTCGCGCGCGGCTACTGGCAGGAGGTCGAGCGGCCGCACATGGAATGGTTCCAGCAGCCATCGCCAGCGTTCCGCGAGGAGGGTCAGCCTTATCCGATCCGTCTCGCCGCCCCGACCCTCGGCCAGTCGAGCCGGGAGGTGCTGACGCGCATCCTCGGCCTGACGTCCGCCGAGCTCGACCGCCTTGAAGCCGCGGGCGTGATCGGCGAGGCGCCGATCTCCGCTACCCAGCGCAAGCCGCGCAGCTCGGCCCTGCTGCACGAGGCGGCGGCGAAGGCGAGAACGGGGTCCTGACAATCGGCGCCGAAAATCGGTCAAGGCGGTAGAGCGTCCGGCGCCGATAACGTAGAGCCGAAGCGCCGTCTCAGCGCCTCCGGGGAGGACCCAGCCTTGACCATCCGCGCCGTCAGTCACCACGACATCTTTCGCCACGGCGAGCACTGCATCAACCAGATCGCCACGCGGGTGCTGCGCGACGGCACGCTGGTGGCGGTGTTCAACGAGGAGCGCTTCCCGATCCACCACGACAGCGGCCAGACCCTGATCGCCCAGTCCAGCGACGGCGGCGTCACTTGGTCCGAGCCTACCGTGGTGCTGCCCTGGACCGACACAACCGGCAACTGGGACTGCGGCATCTGCGAGCTCGCCGACGGGACCTGGCTGGTCAACATGACCATCACCGGCTTCTTCAAGCGCGGCGTAAAGCCGGAGGGCGTGTCGTGGAGCACCGGCCCGGTCACCGACGAGTGGGGCGACTGGAGCTGGACCTTCAAGACCAAGGCCTGGCTGGGCACCTTCGTGGTCAAGTCCAAGGATCGTGGCAAGACCTGGAGCGATCCGATCCCGGTCAATGTGCGCCCGCTGAAGCACGGCGGCTGCCGGCTCGGCTGCTGGCAGCTGCCGTCCGGCTCGATCCTGATGGGCCTCTATGGCCGCATCCGCGGCTACGAGGAGGAAGGCGAGGGCGAGACCACCCGCTCGGCGCTGATGCGTTCCGACGACGGCGGCGACAACTGGGAATACTACTCGACGCTGGCTTACGACCCGGCCTCGATCATCGACTACGAGGAGCCGTCGATGCTGCGGCTGAAGGACGGGCGACTGGTCTCGTTCATGCGCACCCACGTCAATCCGTCGGGCGATTCCAAGAACATGGTGTTCGTGGTCTCCGACGACGACGGCTTCTCCTGGACGCCGCCGAAGTGGACCAACATCTGGGGCTTCCCGGCCGAGACCATCGCGCTGCAGGACGGCCGCTACCTGATGATCTACGGCTATCGCCGCCCGCCTTACGGCGTGCGCGGGGTCATCTCGGAAGACGGCGTCACCTGGGACGTGAAGAACGAGTTCGTCATCCGCGAGGGCGGCGTGCCCGGCAATCCGGACGCCGAGGGGCCGGATGCCAGCGGGCGGCGCCGCCGCATCAACTGGCGCCATCCCGGTCCCTACCAGCACATCGGCTACCCCAGCGTGGCGCAGCTGCCCGACGGAACCGTCGTCGCCTCCTACCACGAGTGGGACGAGGCCGACCGCCCGCTGCAGTTCGTGCTCTGCACGCGGTTCCGGGTGGATTGATTTGACCTACGTCAAAATACGTAGGTGTCGGCGAACATAGCGGGAACGCCCGGCCGATCCCCTGGGGACCCTGCCGCTATCACAGGTTCGCTCCCGGGTTTGATAAAGATCATCCCGGCGGACGCTCATCCAGGTTACTAATCGGTCCGTCTGACAGGAGGACTCGATGAGTAGCGCGGACAGGTCGCCCGAGGACGCGGCGCTCTATCGACAGGCTGCGCGGCGCTATGCGATCAAGCGGGGTCTTTTCATACACGCGTTGGTGTTCGTCCTGGTCAATGCGGGGCTGATCGCCCTCAATCTGCTGACGACGCCGCAACGGTTGTGGTTCGTCTTTGTCTTGTTCGGCTGGGGCATCGGGCTTTTCGCCCACGCCCTCTCGGCTTGGCACATCCTTGCCGGGGGGCGCGAGCGAGGGATTGAAGCGGAAGTCCGCAGGCTGAAGGCGCTCAGGGGCGGCGTCTGAGAGCGCCGCGGCATGCTGGCCACACCTTCAGGCAAGCCCCGCGCCCGCGCCATCGGTATCCCGTTCGACGGCGAGCCCGGCGCGTTCAACGCGATCACCGACATCGCCGGCGTTGAGGTCGGTTACCAGACCCTGATCCGCGGATCGGGGCCGCGCGTGCGCGGCCAGGGGCCGGTGCGCACCGGCGTGACTGCGATCCTGCCGCGGGGCCGCAGCAACGCCGACAGCGGGGTGTTCGCCGGCATGTTCAGCCTCAACGGCAACGGCGAGCTCACCGGCTCGCACTGGGTGGCGGAAGTCGGGCGCTGCGAGGGGCCGATCACCATCACCAACACCCACTCGGTCGGCGTCGCGCACGACGCCACGATCAAGTGGCTGGTGGCGCGCTCCGGTCGCGAGCGCCAATGGAGCCTGCCGGTCGCCGGCGAGACCTACGACGGCTGGCTGAATGACATCGACGGCTTCCACGTCACCGAGGCCGACGTCTTCGCCGCGCTGGACGGCGCTCACGATGGTCCGATCGAGGAAGGCAGCGTCGGCGGCGGCACGGGCATGATCGCCTATGGCTTCAAGGGCGGATCGGGCACCGCCTCGCGCCGGGTGTCGTTCGCCGGCGGGCGCCATGTGGTCGGCGCCTTCGTCCAGGCCAACTTCGGGGCTCGCGAGCAGCTGACGATCGCCGGCGTCCCGGTTGGCCGGGCGCTGAAGGACTGGAGTCCCGACCGGCGCGGCGGCGGCGAGTCGGGCTCGGTCATCGCCATCGTCGCCACCGACGCGCCGCTGTTGCCGCACCAGCTCACCCGGCTGGCGCGGCGCACCGCGCTGGGTGTCGGCCGCAGCGGCGCGATCAGCGGACACGGCTCCGGCGACATCTTTCTGGCCTTCTCGACCGCGAACGCCGCGGCCCTGGCAGAGGGCGAGGCCCTGCACCAGGCCGCCTTCATCCCCGACGCGTCACTCAATCCGTTCTTCGCCGCAACCATTCAGAGCGTCGACGAGGCGGTGCTGAACGCTCTGGTCGCCAACGAGACCATGACCGGCGCCGACGACCACGTGGTCCACGCCCTGCCCCACGACGAGGTGCGGGCGCTGCTGGCCAGGCATGGCGCGCTGGCGGGCCCCGGCTAATCTGGTGGGAGCCAACCGCGCTCTTCCAGCCAGTCGTCGCGGATGTTCTCGAACCGGTTCAGCCGCAGCTTGCCGAGATCCGCGAACGAGCAGCGGCCGTCCATCACCAGGTCGCGCACCGCGTGGCCGCTGGCCGGGGAGAGGCCGAAGCCGACGCTGGACATGGTGGCGACGACCAGGTTCGCCGGGTTGTCGAGGCGATCGAGCACCGGGCGGCCATCGGGGGTGTTCTCGATCACCCCGGCCCAGCTGCGGATCAGCCGCAGGTGCGCGGCGCCCGGCATCAGCTCGGCCACGCGCCGGGCGAGGTTGCGGGTGAGTGGACTGGAGGGCCGCGCCGTCGGCCCGTCGAACGCCAGCTCGATCCACTCGTGCGGGCCGCCGCCGAACGCGAAGTTGCCGCGCAGGGTCTGGCGTCCGTAGAGCCCATTGCCGTCGACGCCGCCGATCTTCATCAGCGGCGCGGGCTCGGTGACGATCATCTCGGCGCGGCCGAAGCCCAGCGGCAGGCGAAGGCCCACCTTCGCCAGCAGCATGCCGGTCTGCGGCCCGGCCGCGATCACCAGCGCATCGCAGCCGATCCGCCCGGAGTGCGTCTCCACCGCGACCACGCGCCCGCCTTCCTCGACGATGTCGCTGACCGGCGTGTGCTGGGCGATCCGCCCGCCCAGGTCCTGCAGCGCCCAGGCATAGGCCTGCACAGTGCGCTGCGGATTGGCGTGGCCGCCATAGTGCAGGTGCACGCCGCCGAGGTTGGCCTCGCTCGCCATCGGGACCAGCTCGCGCACCTGTCTGGGGTCGATGTCGCTCACCGAGTAGCCGAGCTTGCGGCCCTCGGCGGCCATGCCCTGGTAGGCGGCCAGGTCGCTCTCGGTGAGGGCGAAGATCACCCGCTCGCGCTGGTATTCGGTGGGATAGCCGAGCAGCGCGTCCATCTGCGGCCAAAGCCGCTGCTCCTCGTGAAACAGCGGGCTGTGGTAGTGCGAGGCGCCGCCGCCGTTGCGACCCGACGCCTCCCAGCCGACCACGCCCTTGTCGAGCACCAGCACGTCGACGCCGGACCCGGCCAGCCACCAGGCCGCGCTGAGGCCGGTGACCCCGCCGCCGATGACGATGACCGATGCCCCATTAGCCGCGCCGTTCGCCGCCACGCTCAGCCCTCGCCGCCGAACGGGGTGACGAACTCGCGCTCGGTGCCGATGTCGTCATAGACCGCCCACTGGCCGGGGATGGCGAACCAGATCTCCCAGCCGTCGGTCATGGCCTGCGTCTCCTGCCAGTCGGCCATCACCTTCAGCGGCAGCGGCCGCACCGGCGCTCGGTGGAGGGCGAGCGGCACGTCGGCCGGTGAAATGCCTGCGGCCTGCGCCAGCGTCAGCGCCACCTGTTCGCGGCAGCGGCGGCCCTGGCAGGGACCCATGCCGGCGCGGGTAAGGCGTTTGACCTGGTCCTGGTTCGGCGGCCCGTCGGCGATCAGCGACCCCAGATCGCGCGTCTTCGCCGCCACGGTCGGCTCGCCGAGGTAGCGCGGGGCGCGGACCTCCAGCAGGTCGCCGCGCGTGACCGCCTCGCACTGGCAGACGATCAGCGAGGCATCGACATCGCGGGTGAGCGCGGCGTGCCAGGCCTGCTGATAGGCCCAGGCGTCAGGCCCGCGTCGAGGCCCACCCTCGATCGCGCCTCCCAGCGCCTGCCGCGCTGCCTGGCGACCCTGCTCGGCCGCCTCCGCCTCGCTGGCGGCCAGACCGGCGCAGTCGCCGGCCGCGAACACGCCGGACAGCGAGGTGGCCCAGCCGTCCAGCGCCGGTGCGTGCCCGCCGCGCCCGCCGTCAGGGACGATCCGGCCGCCGGCCGCGTTCAACAGCTCGATCGCCGGCGCGAGGCCGACGGCCAGGCACACCGTGTCGCACTCGATCGCGACCTCGCCGCCCTGATCGTTCGTCAGCCGCAGGCGCTCGACGCCGTCGCGCCCGGTCTCGGCGAGCCTGGGCGTATGGCCGGTGAGCAGCGCAATCCCCGCCGCCGAGAGCGCCGCCAGCCGCTCCGGCGCCGCCGGCGAGCGATCCAGCGCCTCGACCACCGCCGCCACCTCGAGGCCGCGCGTCTGCGCCGTCAAGGCGGTCTGGACGCCCAGGTCGCCCGAGCCCATCACCACGATCCGCCGGCCGGTGAAGGCGTCGTAGCGCTGCAGCAGGGCGTGCAAGCCGCCCGCGCCCACCACGCCCGGCTGGTCCCAGCCCGGAAACGCCAGCGCCACATCCCGCGCGCCGGTCGCCAGGATCAGCCGGTCGAAGCCGCACATCCACGAGCGGTCATCGTCGGCGAGGCCAACCATTGGCGCCGGGAGGGCGCGCAGGGCCGGGCCGCCGACGTAGAGCCCCCAGGCGGTGAGACCCATGCGCACATCGACGCCGAGTTCCGCCGCCTGCTCCAGCGTCGGATTGGCGGCCACCAGGCTCTCGATAAGCCGCCCGCGCCTTTGCACCGCGCCGCTCATCCGCCCACCGAACAACAATGGCGTGTCGAGGCCCATCAGCTGCGGATCGACCGGGTTCTCGTCGATCAGCACGACGCTGGCGCCAAGCTTCGCCGCCTCGATGGCGGCCGCCGTGCCGGCCGGGCCGGCGCCGATCACCAGCACCTCGGCATGTTCCTCCGGCGCGGCGAACTTGCCATCGATGGCGCTGTGATCGGTCAGGCGCGGCATCAAACCCGGTCCAGCGCTTGCGAAAGGTCGGCGATCAGGTCGTCCGGGTGCTCGAGGCCCACTGACAGCCGCAAGGTGGATTCGGTGACGCCGGCCTCCGCCAGCCGGTCCCGCGCGATCGGGTAGTGGGTGGTGCTGGCCGGGTGGCAGATCAGCGTCTCCGATCCGCCGAGGCTGACGGCCAGCCGCAGCAGCGTCAGCGCGTCGAGCAGCCGGAACGCCGCCGCCTCGCCGCCCTTGATCCGGAACGAGAAGGTCGAGCCGCAGCCACGCGCCTGGCGCTGCATCAGCGCATGCTCTCGCGACCCGGGCTCGGCGAGCCCGATGAAGGTGACGCCGGCGACCTTCGGGTGTCCCGCCAGGAAACGCGCGACAGCCAGGGCGTTGTCGCAAGCCCGGGCGGTGCGCAGATGCAACGTCTCGAACGAGCGCAGCAGCAGCCAGGCGGTGTGGGCGTCCATCGGATTGCCGAGCCAGGTGCGAAGCGTGCGCAAGGGCCCGATCAGCTCGGCGCGCCCGCTGACGCCGCCTGCCAAGAGGTCGCTGTGGCCGCCGCAGTACTTGGTCAGCGAGGTCATGCAGAGGTCGGCGCCCAGCGCGAGCGGGTTCTGCAGAAACGGGCCGAGGAAGGTGTTGTCGACGACGACCAGGGGCCGCACGCCTTGCCGCGCGGCCAGTTCGCCGGCGATCTCGACCGCGGCGCCGATTTCGACCACCGCCCCGGTGGGATTGGCCGGCGTCTCCAGCCAGATCACCCGCACCGGCCCCGCCGCCGCGGCCTGCTCCGCCGCCCGGCGCATCGCCTCGGCGTCGAGACCGTCGGCGAAGTGGAACGACTTCACGCCGAACTCGCTCAGCACCAGGCTGATCAGCGAGTCCACGCCCCCGTAGATCGGCAGGCTCTGCAGCACCACGTCGCCGGGCCGCAGATGCGCCAGCAGGACGGTCGAGATCGCCGCCATGCCGCTGCAGAAGCCGGCCGCCGCCTCCGCCTGGTCCAGCGCCGCCAGCCGCCGCTCGACCATGTCGAGATTGGGATGGCCGAGCCGGGCGTAGATGTGGGCGCCGGCGGCGTCGTCTCCCTGGCCCGGACCTTCGAAGAAGATGCGGTGCGCGTCCTTGGCGTGCTGAGCCGAGCGGTAGACGAAGGTGGAGGTCAGATAGAGCGGCGGCTTGGCCGCGCCGCCGCCGCTGGCCGGATCGTAGCCGTGACCTACGGCGAGCGTCTCGGGGTGCAGCCTGCGCGCCTCTTGATCAGCCATCGCGGCGCTCCAGAAAGTCCCGCGCCTTGGCGCAGTACCAATCGGTGAAGCGCACGGTCAGCGCCTCGGCGTCAGCGCAATAGGGGCCTGGCCGATAGCCAGGCGACTCGACGCCCTGCTGGTTGTTTTCCACCAGCGCCAGGTCCTGCTGGTTGGTGCGGTTCCACAGCTCGGTCAGGTGCGCCAGGTCGTAGTCGACGCCCTCCTGCGCATCCTTGTGCACCAGCCACTTGCTGACGATCAGCGTCTCCTTCGGCGACAAGGGCAGGGCGCTGAACATGAACAGGAAGTCGGCAGTGGCGTGGACGAAGCTGTGCGGCTCGATCGACCAGCGCAGCGAGCCGATGTCGCCGTCGCCGGCCTCGACCATCAGCTTGCGCACGGCGGTCTGGCCATCGATTGTCATCGAGCGGCAGCCTTCGTTGAGCGGAAACCGGATCGCCTGCCACCACTCGCCCTCGCGCGGCCCGACCTCGAGCCCGACGGCGGCCATGCGCTCGTTGTAAGCCGCGTGTCGCCGCGCCTCCGCGCCGTAGTCGAAGTTGCCTGAGACGCCGGTCGGGAAGGTGAGGGCGAGCTCGGGGTGGCCGGTGGCGCAGTGGTAGCACTCGCGCGCGTTCTCCATCGCCAGCTTCCAGTTGCCGCGCTCGACCAGGGTGGTCTCATGGGCGAGCTTGGCCTCGGCGAGACGGTGCGGCGCCAGAAGCGGCGTTAGCGCCGCGCGAAACGGCTCGAACGCCGGCGCGTCCTCGGCCAGGCAGACGTAGACCGCGCCGCCGCAGGTCTCGACCTGGATCGGCCCCAGGCCGTGCTCGCACGCCGCGAAATCGTCGCCCATGCGGGCCGCGTGCGCCAGGGCGCCGGTCAGATCGTAGGCCCAGCGGTGGTAGGGACAGACCAGCCGCGCCGACTGGCCCTTGCCATCCGGCAGAATGCGCGAGCCACGGTGGCGGCAGGTGTTGTGGAAGCCGCGCAATGCGCCGTCGTGGCCGCGCACGACGAAGATCGGCGCCCCGGCGATGGTCAGCGCCATGTGGCTGCCGGCGCGGGGAAACTCGATCTCGAAGCCGATCAGGATCCACGAACGCCGATGGATCGCCAGCTGGTCGAACGCGAACGCCTCGGGATCGACATACAGCCCCTGCGGCAGCGCATGGCCCGGCCGCCGTGCGTCGAGCAGCGCCGCGATTCTGGCGAAATCGACCATCGATCCTCCCGCGCCCATCATGTCACGGCCGGCGTGGAGCGGCGCTGCAATCTCCTTAAGCGAAGTTTCGCACAAGGCTAGGTTGGCGGCGCAACGTTGCTCCCATGATCGGTCATCTCCCGACGCGGTCATCACCGGGCGAAAGTCCCGGTGATCCAAGAACGCGGACCTGCGGATGGCCGCGCTCGGCGCGGCCAAAGCTGGGTCGGTGTTCCTGGATAGCCGGGACTTCCGCCCGGCTATGACCGCGGGTGGGAACCGATCCCGGACTTGCCAGACCTTGCGGCAGGGTGGCTTGTCTTCAGGTCGTCCGTTCGCCGCAAGGTTTTCCCGTGCCGCTTGACCTCGCCGCCGCCCGAGACGCCTATGCCCGAGAAGGCGTCGTGTGCCTGCCAGGCGTTCTCGACCCGAAGGCCTTGGCCGAAGCCCTTGCCGCCTACGAGTGGAGCCTGGCCAATCCCGGCCCGGGCGCCACCCGCTTCGCCCAGGCGACCGACTCGACCTTCCTCAACGACCTCTACAATCCGCGCTGCCTCGAAGGCTACCGAGTGATGCTCGAGGCCTCGCCGATCCCGGCGGTCGTGGCAGCGCTCTGGGACGCCCCGGATGTCTGGTTCATGTACGAACAGGTGTTCCTGAAGGAGGGCGGCGAGACGCGGCGCACGCCCTGGCACCAAGACAGTTCCTACCTGACCATCGCCGGCCAGCACCTGGCGGTCGCCTGGATCTGCTTCGACGCCCAGGACGCCGCTGGCTCGCTCGAGTTCGTGCGCGGCTCCCACAAGGGCGTGCTCTACAACGGCTCGCGCTTCGAGCTCGGCGACGACACCGCCCCGATCAATCCCGGCTCGCCGTTGCCGCGCCTGCCGGACATCGAGGCCCACCGCGCCGACTGGGACATCGTCGCCTGGCCGGTCGAGCCGGGGGACCTGATCGTATTCCACCCCGCCACCCTGCATGGCGGCGCGCCGACCCACCCGGGCGGGCGGCGCCGCACGCTCACCCTGCGCTTCTTCGGCGCCGACGCGATCTACGACGAACGCCCCGGCCGCGCCGGTCCGGTGGTCAGCGGCTTTCACCAGCGCCTTAGCCAGGGCGACTCCTTCCGCGACCCGTCGTTCCTGCGGCTGCTGCCGTGAGCGAGCGCCCGTTCGACATCATCGAGCAGCGCGACCTGATGATTGAGGCGCGTGATCGCGTGCGGTTGGCGACCAACTTGTTCCTGCCCGCGCTCGACGGCGGCGTCGCGCCCGGCCGGTTCCCGACGGTCGTGTCCAGGACGCCTTACGGCAAGGACTTCGGAACAGGCGCGGCGCTGCCCACCCACTTCGTCCCCTACGGCTATGCGGTGGTGGTCCAGGACGTGCGTGGCCGCTACCAGTCCGAGGGCCGCTGGCGACCGCTCAGCGACGACGGGCCCGACGGGGCCGACCTGCTCGCTTGGATCGCCAGCCAGCCCTGGTCGGACGGCAAGGCCGGGATGGTCGGCACGTCCTACGTCGGCGGCACGCAGCACGCGCTGGCCATCGAGGGCTCGCCTCATCTGGCGGCGCTGGTCCCGGTCGACGCCATGAGCAACCCCGGGCGGTTCGGCATCCGCCACGCCGGCGCTTTCGAGATGCGCTGGCTCAACTGGGTGCTGACGCTCGGCAATCCGGGAATCCACGCGCTGACGCCAGCCGGCGTCCGCACCGACGCGATTCTCTCGGAGTCGGGCGAGCCAACCGGCGCGTGGCTGCTCCCGACCGGCGGCGTCGGAACGGCGGCCGACAACGCCGAGCTGCGCGATCGGCTGGCGGCGCGCACGGCGGCGGTGGCCCGCGTCGGCGGCGACGCCGCGGCGCGCGCCACACTCACTCAGATGGGCGACCAATCCCGTGAGCACGCCCGCGCCCTGCCGCTCGCGGCCGGATCGACCCCGCTGAAGTTAGCGCCCGACTACGAAGCCTGGCTGCTTGCGGCCATGGCGCACGGCGACGACGACGAGCACTGGGCGGCGATGGGCGTCGGCGTCGTCGACCAGCAGGCCCGCTACCAGGACCTGCCGGTGCTGCACGTCACCGGCGCCTACGATTCCTGGGGCGGGCCGGTGGCGAACCTCAACTACGTCGCTCTCACCGCCGCCAAGCGCAGCCCGCAGCGGTTGCTGTTCGGCCCCTGGACCCACGGCCAGCAGGCCCAGAGCTTCGCCGGCATGGCCGAGTTCGGGCCGGCCGCGGCGATCGACATGCGCCAGGAAGAGCGTCGTTGGTTCGACCGTTGGCTGAAGGGCGAGGCCAACGGCGCCGAGGGCGATCCGCCGGTGCGCGTCTTCGTCATGGGCGGCGGCGATGCGCACAGGACGCCGGAGGGCCGGGTGTTCGTCGGCGGCCGCTGGCGGGACGAGCGTGCGTGGCCGCTGGCCCGGGCCACGCCCACCGCGCTCCACCTGCACGCGGGCGGCGCGCTCTCCGCGGCGCCGCCGAGCGACGCTCCGCCGACGTCATATCGCTTCGATCCGCGCGATCCGGTTCCGTCGATCGGCGGACCGGTTTCGTCGCAGGGCGACCTGATGCAGGCGGGCGCGCAGGACCAGCGCTGTCGGCCGGACCTATGGCCGTGCGCGGGCGATCGGCCGCTGGCGGAGCGGCCGGACGTGCTGGTGTTCCAGACCGATTCGCTCACGGCGCCGATCGAGGTGACCGGGCCGCTGGTCGTCACGCTGTGGGCGAGCACGGATGGACCGGATACGGACTTCACCGCCAAGCTGGTCGACGTCTATCCGCCGAATAAGGACTTTCCAGACGGGCTAGCGCTGAACATCGCGGACGGCATCGTCCGCGCCCGCTATCGCCAGTCCCGCGCCAAGGCGGTGAGGCTCGAGCCCGGCCGGCCCTACGAGTTCACCATCGAGCTCTATCCGACGTCGCTCGTCTTCATGCCAGGCCATCGCATCCGCCTCGATATCTCGAGCAGCAGCTTCCCGCGCTTCGACGTCAATCCGAACACCGGCGAGCCGCTGAACGCCAACACCGGCTGGCGCGTGGCCGCCAACACCATCTTCCACGATCCCGACCACCCGTCCCGGATCGTCCTGCCCGTCGTCCCGGCCTAGCCCTGGCGGTGACCCTTGGCTG
>Ga0209415_10015498_pt1 | contig 12345 bp, 12 predicted proteins | sample PeaSoiSIISIP2007_FD_187696 | JGI IMG/M metagenome (GOLD analysis project Ga0209415, IMG submission 187696) | Peat soil microbial communities from Weissenstadt, Germany - SII-SIP-2007 (SPAdes) (version 2) | ecosystem: Environmental > Terrestrial > Soil > Wetlands > Peat | place: Germany... | reverse complement strand
CGAACCGAGATCCGTCCGACCGGTGCGTGACCCCCATGGCCGGACGCGTTCCGCGCGGACGGCCTCCAACCTGCACGGCGACGTGATCGATGTTTGACCTGGTCGGCAAGCGAAACTGGTTCTTCCTGCTGAGCGGCCTGATCGTCGTTCCGGGCCTGATCTTCACCCTGCTCACGCCGCTCACGAACGGCGCGGCGGGCGTGAAGTTCTCGATCGACTACACCGGCGGCACGGAGTGGCAGATCCGCTTCGCCGGCCCGCAGCCCTCGCAGTCGGCCATCCAGGCGGTGCTCGTGGCGCAGGGCCTGCCGGGCTCCGAGGTGCAGGAGTCCAGCAACGGCTACATCACGATCCGGACCAAGCCGATCGGGTTGCTGGCGCCCGCTCCGGTCTCGACCCCGGTTCCGGTCGCCTCGCTGGCCGCCGGCTCGCCGGCCCCATCCACGTCGGCGAAGGCGTCCACCCCGGCCTCGCCTCGGGCGTCGGCTTCCTCTAGTCCGGCAGTGACCGCGTCCGCGAGTCCTTCGGCCTCGGCGGCGTCGTCCGCGGCTTCGCGCACACCTAGCTCACCCGCCCCGTCACGGTCGCCGTCGAGCAGCGCGGCTGCCGGCGCCGCCGCGAGCCCGACGCCCAGCTCCAGTCCGGCCGCGATCCCGGTCCCCACCGAGGGCAAGCTCGGGGCGCTTGCCACCGCGCTCCAGGCGAAGTTCGGCCCCATCGCGGAGATCCTCGAGCAGACGACGGTCGGCCCGATCATCAGCTCGGAGCTCACCCAGCAGGCGATCCTGCTCGTCATCCTGGGCTCGCTCGGCATCCTGCTGTGGGTCTCGGTACGGTTCCAGGACGTGAAGTTCGGCGTCTCCGCGATCGCCGCTCTGCTGCACGACGTGATCGTCGTGGTCGGGACCTTCGCGATCCTCGGCACGCTGTTCGGGGTGCAGGTCGATTCCCTCTTCGTGACCGCGATGCTGACCGTCATCGGCTTCAGCGTCCACGACACGATCGTGGTCTTCGACCGGATCCGCGAGAACCGGGCACGGCACGCGGGCGAGCCGTTCGACGCCATCGTCAACCACAGCATCCTCCAGACGCTGGGCCGGTCGATCAGTACCTCGATGACGGTCGTGATCGTGCTGACCGCGTTGCTGCTGATCGGAGCAGGCACCATCCGCGAGTTCGTGCTGGCGCTGCTGATCGGGATCGTGTCGGGGACGTACTCGTCGATCTTCAACGCGAGCATGATCCTGGTCGTGTGGCACCAGTGGGAGGACCGTCGGCGCCAGCAGACGTTGGCGCTGGCTCGCGCCACGCGGTGATCCGCGGCGGAACGGGCTTCTCGGGTCGCGCCGGCCCGGAACGGCCCGCCGCCGTCGTGCCCGCCAGGGCGCCCGGTAAGGGATCGTGAACCACGCCGTGGCAGACTCGGCCTCGATGCTCCGTCCGACCCGTGCCTGGGCTCTCGCCGCCCCCTCGCCCATCTCGTCGGAGCTCGCGTCGGCCGCTGACCGGCTGGGAGTGTCGCGGCGTCTGCTCGGCGTGCTTGCGGCGCGGGGATGCGCGCGTCCCGAAGACCTCGAGTCGTTCCTCGGAGACCCGGTCGCGGCGCTGCACGATCCCTCGCTCCTGCCGGACGCTCCCATCTTCCGGATGCGACTCGAGCGGGCACGGGAACGAGGCGACCGGGTCATGGTCTATGGGGACTTCGACGCGGACGGCCTGACGGGGCTGGCGGTCATGGTCCTGGCGCTCCGAGCGTGGGGCCTCGCGGTCGAACCGTACGTGCCGAGCCGTTTCGCGGACGGCCACGGCCTGTCTGTGGGCGCCGTCGACCGCGCCCAGGCGACCGGGTGCGCCGTCGTCGTCACCGTCGACTGCGGCACGAGCAGCCCGGACGAGATCGCACAGGCGGCCGGGTGCGGGATCGACGTCCTCGTGACGGACCACCATCACGTCCCGGATCGCCCGCCCGGCGCCACGGCGCTTGTGAACGCTCGCCGCCCGGACAGCCGGTACCCGGACCCGCGCCTGACAGGAGCGGGCGTGGCGTTCAAGCTCGCGCAGCTGCTCCTCGAGGACGGGTCCTCGGCCGGCCGGGCCCGGTGGCTCGACCTCGCCGACCTGGCTACCATCGGCACCGTGGCCGACGTGGCGCCGTTGCTGGGCGAGAACCGTGCGATCGCGCGGCTCGGACTCGAACGACTGCGCCGCTCCGCCCGGCCCGGCTTGGCGGCGCTGATCCGGGTTGCCGCACTCCCGCCCGATCGCATCGACGCCGAATCTGTGGCGTACTCGATCGCTCCGCGACTGAACGCCGCCGGCCGGATCGGCGAAGTGACCCTTGCCGCCCGTCTGCTGCTCGCCACGGACGCGAGCGAAGCCGACGAGCTGGCCGGCCAGCTCGAGGAAGCGAACAGAACGCGTCGGGACCTGACGGCCGTCGCGTTGGCTGAGGCGCGGGAGGTGGTCGGTGACCCGGGCGAGTCGCCGGCCGTCGTGGTCGCGGGGCCGTGGCCGGTTGGGCTGATCGGATTGGTGGCGGGGCGGCTGGCCGACGCGCATCGGCGTCCCGTCGTGGTCTTCTCCACCGACACCGAACCGTGGCGCGGGTCGGCACGCGCACCGTCGGGTGGGCTCGACCTGGCCCGGGCATTCGGCTCATGCGAGCGACACTTCGTGCGCTACGGCGGGCACCCCGAGGCGGCCGGATGCGACCTGCGGCCGGGCGCCGTGGACGCGTTTCGAGCTGACTTCCAGGCGCTCGCCGCGCAGGGGCCGTCCGTCGTGGCCCAGCCGTCGCTGCCGATCGATCTCGTGGTCCGAGTCCTCGACGTCGACTACACGCTGTTCCACGAGCTCGAGCGGCTCGAGCCCGTTGGGTCCGGGAACCCGCCAGCGTGCGTGGCCGTCCTCGGCGCGACCGTGACGCGCGTCCGGCCGGTCTCGAACGGGCACGTCCAGATGACCGTCGCCAAGGGACGGGAGGTGCTCGACGTGATCGCCTTCGGACGCGCGGACCTGGCCGGCGCCGTCCGCGCGGGCGATCGCGTCGACATCGTGGCAAATATCGGCAGTCGTCAGTTCGGGGGCTTCGAGTCGCTGCAGCTGGAGCTGATGGACGTTGCGACCGCGGGAGCATGGACTGCCGCAGGAGCATGGGCGGCCGTGGGATCGCCCGAGAGCGTGGCGTGAGCGGGAGCAGGCAGCCCCGCCTGATCGCGCCCCGGGCGAAGGGCGACGGCCCCGGACGGGGTCCGGGTCGCCGCAACGTGCCGGGCATCGCCTCCGTGGTCTCGGCGGTCGGTCTCGTGGTCGTGGCCGTGCTGAGCTACGGGCTGCTGGGCGGCTCCCTGCCGGACATCATCCCCATCCGGCAGGTGCACCCGGGCGACGTCCCGAACCGCACGCCGAACCCGATCGTGGTCTACACGCCGGTCGCCGCCCAGCCGCCGCAGGTTCTCGGCACGATCCTCTTCGTCAAGGCCGGGAACATCTGGTCGGTCTCCGGGGGCGACCAGCTCACCAGGCTGACCTCGAGCGGCACGGACCAGACGCCCACGTGGTCGCCGGACGGGAAGACCATCTACTTCATCCGGGTGCTGTCCCAGAAGGCGCACGTCCCGTGCAGCTACATCGCCGCCGGTGGCTGCGTCCCGGGGACGGCGGTGAACTACACCCTCGAGTACCCCGTGCTCACGCGCATGGCGGACGCGCCCGGTGCGGCCGCGACGGCGGTCGAGAGCGGGCTGTACTCGCTTCCTGCCGGCGGCCAGTACTTCTACGGACTCTGGCAGCCGTCGCTCAGCCCCGACGGGAGGACGTTCGCGATCCTCAGCGACGCGCCGGATCCGTTCAACAACAGCGTGGCGTTGTCCACGCTTCCGGTGCGCGGCGGACGGCTGACGAGGCTGCCGGTCGGCGAAGCCGCGTACTACGGGTACGGTCTCGGCCAGAGTGACCCGCAGTGGAGTCCCGACGGGTCCGTCATCGCGTACACGTACAACGACAAGGTGGGCGCCTACGGCGCACCCCGGATCGCTCTCTACAACGTCAAGACACAGACGGCGAGCTTCCTCACGGCGAACGGGTACGCGCAGCCGTCCTGGTCGCCGGATGGCCGCTATCTTGCCGCGGTCAGGACCACGGCCCGCGGGCGCGACGTGGTCATCCTCGACGCGCACACCGGGAAGCTGCTCGCGACCCTGACCCATGACGCGCGCAGCTTCGCGCCGGCGTGGTCTCCCGCGGGCAACCAGATCGCCTTTCTGCGAGCGGTCGGGGCCACCATCGACCTGCAGCTCATCACGCTGGGCGGCGTGCCGCCGCGGTTCACCGTCGCCAAGCTGGAGCCCCTGACGTCCCAGAGCCAACTCGACGGCACGTCCCGGCCGGCCTGGTACATCCCGCCGTCCCAGCTGCCTCCTCCTGCACCGGAGGCGCCGTCGCCGGCCGCCGCGTCCGGCCTTCCGGTTGCGTCCGCGACTCCCGGCGCGCCGCCCGCGGCCGTCGAGTCCCCGTGAGGTCGACATGACGACGTATCTCGAGCGCCTCGGGGCCAGGACGGCGAAGGCTGGTACTGTGCTCTGCCTCGGCGTTGACCCCGACCCGACCGCGCTCCCGGATGGCTTCTCGCGGGACCTGGCGGGCGTCGAGCGGTTCGTGGAGGTGCTGCTCGACGCGGCTGCTTCTCGGGTGGCCGCGGTCAAGCCCAACCTCGCCTTCTTCGAGGCCTTCGGGAGCCAGGGCATGGCGGCGCTCGAGCGGCTGCGCGCCCGGATCCCGGCCGACGTGCCCGTCGTCATGGACGCGAAGCGCGGAGACATCGGGTCGACGGCCGCCCGCCAGGCGGTGGCGCTCTTCGATCGCCTCGGCGCCGATGCGGTCACGGTGAGTCCGTACCTGGGCAGCGAGGCGATCGCCCCGCTGCTGGAGCGGGCCGGGACCTTCGCGTACGTACTGTGCCGGACGTCGAACCCGGGCGCCGGCGAACTGCAGGACCTCCGCGTCACGGCCGATGCGGAAGCGGCGTGGCCCGAAGAGCCGCTCCACGTGCGGGTTGCCCGCAAAGTGAGGTTGTGGAACGAACGATACGGAACGGCCGGACTCGTGGTGGGCGCGACCGCGCCGCGCGAGCTCGCGGCGTTGCGCGCGGTCGCGCCCGACCTGGCGTTCCTGGTGCCCGGCATCGGCGCGCAGGGTGGCGACGCGGACGCGGCCCTGACGCACGGTCGCGCGATCTCCGGCGATGCCGGATCGCGCCCCGGCGGAGGCCTGCTCGTCAACGTGTCGCGTGGAATCGCGGGTGCGTCGAGGGGGGCAACGGACCCCGCCGAGGCCATGGCCGCCGCTGCGGACGACTGGGCGCGCCGGTTGCCGGTGCTACAATCGCTGCCCTGACCGGGGGTCATCAGCCGAGGAGTCGCGCCGACCATGCCTGACATCGGGCCCATGGAGATCATCCTGGTCCTGGCCATCGCGCTGCTCGTGCTCGGACCGAGCAAGTTGCCCGAGATCGGCAAGAGCCTGGGGTCCAGCATCCGCGAGTTCCGAAAGGCTGCGATCGATGTCCAGGAATCGGTGCGGATCGACCCATCCGCCCGCCCGTCGGCCGTGCCGGTTGTCGCCGCGACAGCTGCTGCTGCCCCGCTGGCGGCCGCGCCGCTTGTCGCCGCGATCCCGCAGGCCGAGCCCGCAGCCGTGGGCGCGGTGGCCGAGCCCCAGTCGGCGAGTTCTGCCGAGCCCCAGGCAGGGGCCTGATCCTCCCGCGCCCAGCCCGCGCACATGGCTGACATCGACGCCGCGCGACCGGCGGACCTGGCGCTGACCGGAAGCGGCGCGCGCGCGCCATCGCCGCCCTCGCCGGCCACCAGCGACGAGGCCGTGATGAGCCTCGTCGACCACCTGGCGGAGCTTCGACGGCGCCTGGTCTACTCCGTGCTCGCCATCGTCGTGGGTTCGGTGGCAGGGCTGTTCCTCGCGCCCCGCGCGATCGAGATCCTCAAGGCGCCCATCCCCGGTGCGCTGCGGTTCACCGACCTCGGCGGCGCGTTCTTTATCCAGATCAAGGTGGCCGTCGTGATCGGGGTCGTGCTGGCGATGCCGGTGATCCTGTGGCAGCTGTGGCGCTTCATCGCGCCGGGGCTCACGCCGCAGGAGCGGCGGCTCGCGCGGCCGTGGGTCCCGCTCGCGCTGCTGTTCTTCGCACTCGGAGTCGGCGTCGCCTACGTCGTCCTCCCGTTCGCGTCGGCGTTCCTGCTGGGGTTCGCCGTGCCGGGCGTGCTCGAGCCGCTGATCACCGCCGAGGCGTACTTCGGCTTCGTGACCATGCTGTTCCTGGCCTTCGGTCTAGTGATGGAGTTTCCCATCGTCCTGGTCCTGCTCAGCAAGGTCGGGATCGTCACGTCCGAGCGCCTGAGGAAGAACCGGCGCATCGTGATCCTTGCGATCACCGTCTTCGCGGTCGTCATCACGCCTGGCGGTGATCCCATCAGTCCGAGCGTCCTCGGTATCGTCATGTATGTGCTGTTCGAGTTCAGCATCCGCCTGGTCCGCTGGACTGGGCGGTGACGGCCCGCCGCGAGGACGGGTCGATGGTCGAGACCCAGCGCGTCGCGGTGATCACCGGCCTCTCCGGGGCCGGCAAGACCACGACGAGCAAGCTCTTCGAGGACCTCGGCTACACGGTCGTCGACAACCTGCCGGCCGAGTTCCTGCCGGGCCTCGCCGAGCTGGTCGCGCGCGAGCCCGGCCGGTTCGACCGCGTCGCCATCGTGATCGACGTCCGGGCGGGCGACGCGGCCGCGGCGTTCGGCGGGATGATGGACGCCCTGCAGGGGAGGGGCCTCCAGCCGCAGGTGTTCTTCCTCGAGGCCCGCGACGACGTGCTCGTCCGCCGGTTCAGCGAGACACGCCACCGGCACCCGCTAGGCGGGACTCACGGGATCGCCGCCTCGATCGCCCAGGAGCGGCTCGTGCTGGAACCGCTGCGGGAATCTGCCGACGCGATCATCGACACGTCCGACCTGTCGGGCCGCGAGCTGCGGGAGCGGATCTTCGGCGCGCTCGCGCTGGAGACGGAGGCCGATGGGATGACCCTCCAGCTGGTCAGCTTCGGGTACAAGTACGGGCTTCCCATCGAGGCCGACATCGTGTTCGACGTCCGGTTCATGGAGAACCCGTACTACGATCCCGAGCTCCGACCCCTCTCTGGGCTCACCGAGCCGGTCCGGGAGCGGGTCCTCGCCCAACCTGCCGCGCAGCGCTTCCTCCGGCTGGCCGACGAGTTCTTCGACTTTGCCATCCCGGCGTACGAGGCCGAGGGGAAGACCCGCCTGACGGTCGCCATCGGCTGCACCGGGGGCTACCATCGATCCATCGCGATCGCCGAAGAGCTGAGGCGCCGCTGGACGGAGCGCGGATACGGCAACGTGAGCGTCTGGCATCGCGAGCTGGATCGAGCGTGAGGGCGGCGCCGTGAGCCAGCCAGTGCGTCCCGGAACCGACGCAGGCCGCCGTGGAGCGTCCTCGCGGCCAGGCGCCCTGCTGCGCGGAGGGCGCCTGCGCTACTGGCTGATGCCTGGGATCGGCGTCAAGCGGTGGCTCGCGCTCGTGCTGGTCGGCGAGCTCGCCCTTGCGCTGGCCGGCGCGTTCGTGCTCAAGCAGATTTACCGCGACATCATCCTGCCGGGTCCGCTCGAGGGCGTCGTCTACGTCCTGACGCTGCAGTTCCTGCCCTACGGCGCCCGCGCGCTGCCACTGCTCGTCGCCGGGATCGCGGTGTTCCTGGTGGCGGTGGTCAAGCTCGTGCACACCCTTCTGCTGCCATTCGGGGATCCCTCCGGCCCGCTTGTCGAGGTCATCTACCAGAAGCGGTACCTCGCCCGGGGTCCGCGCGTCGTCGCCATCGGCGGCGGCACCGGGCTCTCTGCGCTGCTGCGCGGACTCAAGGAGCACACGAGCAACATCACGGCCGTGGTGACGGTCGCCGATGACGGAGGTTCGTCGGGGAAGCTGCGCACCGAGCTCGGGATCGCTCCGATGGGCGACATCCGCAACTGCATCGCCGCCCTGGCCGACGCGGAACCGCTCATGACCCGGCTGCTGCAGTACCGGTTCCCGGACGATCACCCGCCGTCTCCCGGCGTGGGCGGCCACTCCTTTGGCAACCTGCTGATCGCGGCGATGAGCGCCATCGAGGGAGACTTCGAGGAAGGCGTCCGGCAGTCGAACCGCGTGCTCGCCGTGCGCGGGCAGGTGGTTCCGGCGGCACCCGTTCCGCTGACCCTGCACGCCCGGCTCGTGGACGGACGGGAGATCCACGGCCAGTCCGTGATCGCGCGGGCGACCGGGATCGAGCGGGTCTGGGTGACTCCGAGCGGCGTGCGTGCCACCAGGGAGGTGGTCGACGCGATCGCGGAGGCGGACTGCATCGTTCTCGGGCCCGGGAGCCTTTACACGAGCCTGCTGCCGAGCCTGCTGATCCCGGAGGTCCGTGACGCCGTGGCGACGTCCCGCGCCCTGCGCTGCTACGTGTGCAACGTGGCCACGCAGGTGGGCGAGACGGAGGGCTACGGCCTGGCCGCGCACATCGCCGCGCTGGAGGCGCATGCCGGGGCGTCGCTCGTGGACGTCGTGCTGGTCAACGACAATTTCCTCGCCTCCCGCCCCGAGGGCGACTTGAGCGAGGCGGTTCGCCTGGACTGGGTGCCCCCGAGGGCCGGCCCGGAGGTGGTCCGGCGCGCGGTCGTCGACCTGGGAAACGCGCACCGGCACGACTCGGCTCTCCTTGCCGCGGCGCTGCTGTCCATCTACCAGGACCATGCTCGCTCACGGCCGTCGCTGCGCGTCGCGAACACGGCATGACGAGCGAGCAAGCCCACGGCGCCGGCGCGGTTTCGTCGGGCGGCGCCCCCGCGGGCACACGGCGCCGGTTGCGCGCGCGGCCGGACGGCGCGAGGACGCGGTCCAGTGCCTGCCTGCCGCCGTCGCGTCCGGCATCGGCGGGGCGGCGCGGCCGCGGGGCAGCCACCGCCGACCGTGAGTTCGTGGCCGCGATACGGGCGGAACTCGCCTCGGTCGAGCCGACGCGCGCGTGCTGCAGAGTCGCCGAGCGGTCGGGGCTCGGCGCCGCGGCGAGGGGCGAGGCCCATTCACCGGTGGTGGCACGGCTCGCGGTTCGTCTCGGGCCGCCGTCCGCGGATGGTCCGAGATCTGCCTCCGGCTTCGACTGGGAGGCTGCTCCCGACCACTGCCGCCTGGCATGGCTGCGCGGCCTGTTCCTTGCGCGAGGCTCGCTCAGCCTCGGCACCGCCCGCACGCACCTCGAGTTCGTCCTAGAGCCGCGCGACGCGCCGGAGCTCGCGCGCCGCCTGGCCTTCCTGGGCCTGCCGGCCGCGGTCCGCCTGCGGCGGGGTCGGGGCGTCGTCACCTGGAAGAGCGGCGACCGCGTCGCCGCGTTCCTGCGCGCGATCGGGGCGGGCCCGTCGCTGCTCGAGCTCGAGGCTCGCGGCGTGGCGCGGACGCTGCGCGGCGACCTGAACCGGCTCCTCAACGCCGAGGAGGCGAACCTCGAACGCGCTGTCGGCGCGTCGGCCCGCCAGCTCCAGGCCATCGCGAGCCTGGCCGCGGACGGGCGGCTGGCCGACCAGCCGGAGGCGATCCGGACCGTTGCGGGCGCCCGCCGGGCGATCCCCGACGGCACGCTGGCCGAGCTGGCCGCCGAGCTCGGCATGACGCGCTCCTCCGTCCAGCGCGCGCTGGAGCGCATCGAGCGGGTGGCGCGCCATCCCGCCGTCGCGGATGCCCCATTCGGCCCGGGACGCGGGGACGCGGGGCCGGGATAATCCGCCCATGCGATCGATCATCATTGCCGCGAACTGGAAGATGAACAGCACCCCGGCCGATGCCGGGCCGCTCGCGGCGGCGATCGCCGCGGCCACCGACGCTCCCGACGTACAGCGTGTCATCTGCCCGCCCTACGTCTGCCTGGCGGCGGTGCGGGACGCCCTCGCCGGGACCGCCGTCGCCGTGGGAGCCCAGAACATCCATGTGCGGGATGCCGGCGCCTATACCGGCGAGATCAGCGCGGCGATGCTCGCCGGTCTTGTGGAGTGGTGCATCGTGGGCCACTCCGAGCGCCGCCGGGACATGGGCGAGACGGACGAGCTGATCGGCCGGAAGGTGGCGCGGTGCCTGGAATCCGGCCTGCGCCCGATCTGGTGCGTTGGCGAGCAGCTCGAGGATCGCGAGGCCGGGCGGGCCGAAGAGGTGGTTCGCGAGCAGGTCCGCCGGGCGCTGGTCGCCGGCGGCCTGGTCGGCGGAAGCTGGGCCGATTCGATCGTGATCGCCTACGAACCGGTCTGGGCGATCGGCACGGGACGCACTGCGCGTGGTGCCGATGCGGCCGCCATGGCCGACGCGATCCGCGGCGCGCTCGAGGCGAACGGTTGGTCCCGCGAGCAGGCCGCCGCCGTGCCAGTCCTGTATGGCGGCAGCGTGACCGCGGCGTCCATCGGCGAGTTCCTGGCCGAGCCCTCGATCGACGGTGCGCTGGTCGGAGGCGCGAGCCTGAAGCCGGACGAGATGGCCGGGATCGTGGCGCGGGCGGCCACGACGGCCGCAGCGAGGCTGGCCGCCGCGAGCCGGCCGGCCTGATCAGCGGAGGGCGCCGAGAGATCAGGCGTCGGGAGATCGGCGCCCGGGATCAGCTCCGCGGCTGCGCCGTGCCCTGGGCGGCCACAGCGGCGGCAGCGGCCGCGACCCTCTCAGCGTCGCCCAGGTAGTAGTGACGCAGGGGCCGGAGCTCCGCGTCCAGCTCGTAGACCAGCGGTATTCCCGTCGGGATGTTCAGGCCGACGATCGCCTCGTCGGACATCCCGTCCAGGTACTTCACGAGCGCCCGGAGGCTGTTCCCGTGCGCCGCGATCAGCACCCGCCTGCCCGAGCGAATCACGGGCGCGATGTCCTGGTGCCAGCAGGGCAGGAACCGCGCGACCGTATCGACCAGCGCCTCGCAGCGCGGCAGGTCGCGTGCGTCCAGGTCCGCATAGCGCGGATCGTGTCCCGGAAACCGAGGGTCGTCGAGGTCGAGAGGCGGCGGCGGCACGTCGTAGCTGCGTCGCCATAGCCGCACCTGCTCCTCGCCGTACTGCACGGCGGTCTGCGCCTTGTTGAGCCCCTGGAGTGCGCCGTAGTGGCGCTCGTTGAGGCGCCAGGACTTGGTGACCGGGATCCACATCTGGTCGAGTTCGTCGAGGGCGATCCAGAGCGTCCGGATCGCGCGCTTCAGGACGGACGTGAACGCGACGTCGAAGACGTACCCCTCGTCCCGGAGGACGCGTCCAGCCTCGTGGGCCTCGACGGTGCCCGCGTCGGAAAGGTCGACGTCGGTCCATCCTGTGTACAGGTTCTCCCTGTTCCAGGTGCTCTCCCCGTGCCTGAGCAGCACGAGGCGATGCGGCGGACCATTCGTCGGCGAGGGATCGGCCGGGGCGCCGTTGGTGGGAGAGGGATCCAGCGGGGCGTTCGTGGTGGTTTCCATGGGGCCATTATCCCGTCGCCGATCTCGGCGCGGCCCGGGCCGAACGGTGCACCCGGGCGGTCCTGAGGCCCTGTTCCCGGGCCACCTGTCGCGTGCGCGGGCCATCGATTGCCCGTCCGGGTCGGCTGCCTGTGCTATCCTTCCATCCCGCGCGAGCCGTTCGCATCGGAGGTTCCCGTTTCCTTGAACCCCTTTCTGGCGTTTGCCGAGATCGTGATCAGCATCGGTCTGGTGGCTTCCATCCTGCTCCAGGCCCGCGGCGCGGGGCTCTCCTCGGCGTTCGGCGGCGACTCGGCGGTGTACCGCAGCCGTCGTGGGATCGAGAAGCGGCTGTTCCAGTTCACGGTCGTACTGGCCGTCCTGTTCGCGATCTTCTCCCTCGCGGTGTACCGCCTCGTCGGCTGAGGGTCCCCCGGATCGAATTCCAGGGAGGGTCATGACCCGGCGCGACCGAGCCCTGATCACGCTCGCTCTGGCCGCGCTCGTCGTCATCGCCGGCGCCATGGTGCTGCTGCCACCGCCGCCCGACACGACCATCTCCCTGGCCTCTCCGGCACCCAGCCCGGCCCCGCGCGTGCTGCGAGACGGCGTGGTCGGCACGATCAGCACACTGGACCCGCTGTTCGCGCTGTCCCGTCCGGAGCTCGACGTGGACGCGCTCCTGTTCAGCGGGCTCACCCGGCTCGCGCCCGACGGGAGCGTGCTGCCGGACCTGGCGTCCAGCTGGACCGCGAGCCGCGACGGCCGGGCCTGGACCTTCCAGCTCCGCGGCGGTGCGGCCTGGCACGACGGTGCGCCCGTCACCGCCG
>Ga0209415_10015496_pt1 | contig 12347 bp, 9 predicted proteins | sample PeaSoiSIISIP2007_FD_187696 | JGI IMG/M metagenome (GOLD analysis project Ga0209415, IMG submission 187696) | Peat soil microbial communities from Weissenstadt, Germany - SII-SIP-2007 (SPAdes) (version 2) | ecosystem: Environmental > Terrestrial > Soil > Wetlands > Peat | place: Germany... | reverse complement strand
TCGCCCGCCACGCGATGCCCGGTGTTCGAAACTCGCAGCCGCAAACGCACCGGCTGCCCGTGGTGGTGGGGCACGGGAACATTCACGACCCTCCGGCTGGTCAGGCGCACCGACAGAAGCTTTCCCTCGTCTTCCGTCAGAACATCCAGCGTGGTCGGCCCCATCTTCACGCCCGGCCCGGCTTCGATATCGATGGCCAGCACGCGCACCTCGTCGCTCCAGGGCTGTATGGTGATCTCGGCGTCATTATCGAACCAACGGAACGGCCGGGTGCCGTCCAACTCGCGTGAAAACCACCCGGCGCCCAGCAGCAGGCTGCCATCTTTCGCGGCCACGTCGTTCGCTTCCAGCGCCAGCGATCCGTTGGGCATCGTCGGAAACGTGCCTCCCACCGCGTTCACGCGGATCAGGTTCGATTCGCACCACGCCAGTTGCCGCTCCACCGGCGCATCGGGTACGTCGGCCTGTACATCGTGCCGGTCGATGCGATACATTTCGCCGTATTTCAGGCTCCTCCCGGCGATGAACCGCATCAGCTCGTCCGAAAAAAGAATGTCGATATTCGTGGCCAGAACGAATTTTCCGCGCGCCCGGCGGATGCCCACGTTCTTCGCGATCATCTGGTAGAGCGCCAGGCCGTCGGCGTTGCGGTATCGCTTATGGATTGCCGGAGGGACCTCGATGATCCGCACCGCGCATGGCCCGGGCTCGTCCGGCCAGCGCAGAGCTTCGGCCAGAGGAGGCCTGTCCGCGGGAGGATTCCATTCGACGATGATCAACTCCGAGGGGATCTGGTGCCGCCGGCACTGCTCCAGCAAGGCAGTGACGAAAATCTGCATCCGCTTGAGCAGATCGCCGCCGTGATTGTCGTTGCGCGACGGAACGACAATGGAAAGATACGGTTCCCCAGGTGTCTTATCCTGCAATATGAGTTATTTTAGCGCGAATTTCGCTTAAATCGGCAAAATTAACCGCGCCCGGCAGCCCTGGGTATCCGGACGGTTGCGCAAATCGAGCGATCCTCCGTGCGCCTCCGCGATCTGCCGGCTCAGTACCAGCCCGATCCCCGAGCCTCCCGGCTTGGTGGTGAAGAACGGCACGAACAGATTGGCGGTGTTCGAAAGTCCGTGCCCCTGGTCCTCAATCACGACCTCCAGTTGCGAGCCGATCCTGGACCACCCGACCATCACGCTGCCCGATGTTTCGAGCGACGCGTCCACCGCGTTGCGCAGCAGGTTGATCAGCAGTTGATCCAGCTGGTCGCGATCCCCTCGAATGGTGAACTCCGGCCCCGGCCTCAACTCGATGTGAGTCCTCTGCTCCAAGCTCACTACGCTGCGGATCCACGCCCCGACGTCCACGGCCGCCAGTTGCGGACGAGGCAGCTTCGCGAGCCTCGCATACGAGCCCATGAACCGGCTCAGGCCTTCGCTGCGCGTCGCGATAATCGACAAGCCGCGGCTGGTATCTTCGCGCCAGTCGCCGGGCAACGGGTCGCGTTTCACCAGCGATTCCAGGCTCCCCGCGATGGATTTAATCGGCGCCAGCGAATTGTTCAATTCGTGCCCCAGCACGCGCACCAGCCTCTGCCAGGCCTGCAATTCCTCCTCGCGCAGTGCGCGCGTCAGGTCGGTCACCACCAGCAGTTGATGCGGCAATCCTCCTTCGCGAAACGTCGAGCGATGAATTCCCCATCGTCCGGGGCCTGATGGAAAGGTTCGCTGGATGCTCTGCGTTTCGTCGCCGCCCAGAAATTCGGCCAGATCCAAGGCCGCCGCGCTGGCGTTCATGATGCGCTCCGAAGGCTGCGCAAGAAGCTTTTCTCCAGCCCGATTCACCAGCCGCAAATGTTGATCGCCGTCGAACGCGAAAATCGCGACGTCGATCTCCTCCATCACTTTGCGCAGCAGCGTGGTTGCTTCGAGCGCTCCCAGCCGTTGCTGCCGCAGCGTAGTCGCCATCGCGTTGACCTGCTGCATCACATCGCCCAGCGCGTCCTCGCCCTCCGCGCCGCGCGACCGGATGGAGTAGTCGCCCTCCCGCATCGCTTCCAGAAGATTCGCCAGCGTCCGCAGAGGCGACGCCACCCGGTCCCGAACCGCCGCCGCGCACGCCCACCACCCCCCCAACACGACTACGGTCAGCGTCCACTGCACTTTCGACGAGTAATCGCCCACCCACAGCATCACCATCGCGGTGACGACGGCGGGCAATCCGGAAGCCAGCGCCAGCAGCAGCATGCGCTGTTCATGGACGGGTTTGAATTTGGAGAAATCCACCGGCAACCTGTATGACCCGACGTTACCGGGCAAGATCCATGACGGTCTCCAGCAGCACGTTTGCGCCATTGGCGCAATCCTGCCAGGAAGTCAACTCCTGGGGTGAATGGCTGATTCCACCGACGCTCGGCACAAAGATCATTCCCATCGGCATCAGCGTGGCCATCATCTGCGCATCGTGTCCTGCCCCGCTTGGCAGGTGCCGGGATTCGAGCCCCAGGCGGCCGGCGGCTGCCTCGATCATGCGTTGCACTTCCGTAGCCGCCAGAGCGGACTCGGTATGCCCTCCTCGAGTGATCGAGATCTCCGTTCGCGTCTCGGACGCAATCGCAGCCGCGCGCGCCTTGATTTTCTCACCCAGCCGTTCCAGCTTTGCCGACGAAAGGTCTCGCAGCTCGACGCTCATCCGGACCTCCCCGGGAATCACGTTTGTCGCATTCGGAGAAACGTCCAGGTGCCCCACCGTTCCCACTTGAGCCCCCGCTTCGCTCACCACCACCTCGCGAACCGCCAAGGTCAGCTCCGCCGCCGCAACCAGAGCGTCCTGCCTCCCCAGCATCGGAGTGGTGCCCGCGTGGTTGGCCGCTCCCGTCACAATCACGTTGTAATCGTCGATGGAAACGATCCCGTCTACCACGCCTACGGGCACTCCGTCGCGCGCCAGCGTCCCTCCCTGTTCGATATGAAGCTCCACATAGGCGCGATACTTCTCCCGAGGTATGTGCGCTGTTTCGAGCTTTTCCGGATCGCCGCCGATTCGCCGGATCGCCTCTGTCTTCGTCAGCCCCCGCGAGACTTGGGTCATCTCGCCTGGCCTTTGCTTCCCCGCCGCGGCCCGGCTCCCGTTTAGCATGGCTCCCGCAAACGACGCTTCTTCGCACGCCCAAACCACGGCCGTGAGTGGACTCCTGGTGACGATACGCAGATCGTTGAGCATGCGCAAAATCTGGACTGCCGCGAGCGATCCCAGATCGCCGTCAAAGTTGCCTCCGTTCGGCACCGAATCGACGTGAGATCCAAACAACACCGGCGCGAGCGAAGGCTCGCTGCCCGCGCGCGATGCGAAGATGTTGCCCGCGGCATCGATGCGAACCTCCGCACCAGCGCTCCGCATCAGGTCCATCACGAACTTGCGTCCCGCAATGTCGGCATCCGAGTAGCCGATCCGGCTCACGCCGTGCTGAAACATTCCCCCCTCGGGCCGTCCGAAAATGCTGAGCGTTTCCAAGTGACCCTTGATGGTGGACGCATCGATTCGCGGCAAAGTAGCGCCCGGCAGTCTGGTCAGAGCCCCTGCCGCCAAGTAGCCAACAAAATTCCGTCGATTCATGTGTTGTTCATTCTAACGGGTTCGCATCCATCACAGACCGTAGCGTTGCAGCCTTCGATACAGCGCGCTCCGACTGAGCCCGAGCGCATTGGCCGCGTGGCTGACGTTGCCGTTGTAGCGCGCCAGCGCTTTCTTGATCAGGAACGCCTCCACCTCTTCGAGGCTCATATCTTCCAGGCGCATCGACCCCTGCGCGCCCGATCGCAGCGCCAGGTCGCCCTGCTTCACCTGAGAATCCTGCGCCATCAGCACCGCGCGCTCAATCACGTGATTCAGCTCGCGAACATTTCCCTGCCACGGATTTTCGAGCAGCCCCTGCATCGCCGCCGCATCGAACCCCAGCAGGTTTTTTCGATACCGGCGGGCATGCACGCCCAGAAAATGCGCGGCGAGAACCGGAATATCCTCGCGCCGTTCCCGAAGCGGAGGCAGATGAATCTCGATGGTATTCAGCCGGAACAGCAGATCCTGCCGAAATCGTCCCGCCGCGACCTCTTCCGGCAGCAAGGCATTGGTCGCCGAAATCACCCGCGCGTCGACCCTCCGTGTTTTCGACGATCCCACCCGTTCCATCTCGCCGATTTCCAGAACCCGCAGCAGCTTCGCCTGCAAATTGAGAGGCACATTCGCGATCTCGTCCAGAAACAGCGTGCCGCCGTCGGCCAGTTCGAACCTTCCCACCCGATCCATCTTCGCGTCGGTAAACGCGCCCTTCACGTGGCCGAACAACTCGCTCTCGAAAATCCCTTCGGCCAGGCCGCCCGCATTCACCGTCACCATCGGACGGTTGTGACGCAGCGAAACAGCGTGCAGCGTGCGCGCGACCACTTCCTTGCCGGTCCCCGGCTCGCCCGTGATCAACACGTTCGCATCCGAAGGCCCTACGCGCGAAATCAGTTGCAGCACCGGCTGCATCGCCGTCGACTCCGCGATCAGCGCCGGCCGACCTTCCGTCCGCAGCAGGCGATTTTCCGCCTCCAGTCTCTGTCCGCGCCGAAGAGCGTTCGACAACTCCGCCTGCGTCCGTACGATGGTCATCAAACGAGCGTTATCCCAGGGCTTCTGGATAAAATCGCGCGCCCCGCGCCGCATCGCCTCCACCGCCAGCTCCACGCTGCCCCACGCCGTCATCACGACAACCGGAACATTCGGGTCGATCGCCTGAATACGCATCAGCGTGTCGAGCCCCTCCTGACCGGACGTCGTATCGCGCGTATAATTCAGGTCCATCAGCACGACATCGAAGTCGCGCGTCTCCAGCGCCGCCAGAATCCCCATCGGCGACGCAGCCGATTCAATCTCAAATCCCTCGCCTTTCAACAGCAGCCGCAGCGCTTCAAGCACGTCCGGCTGATCGTCGGCGATAAGAACCCTACCGTCTCTACTCATCTGGGTAAATTGTAACGAAGTATCGAAGCAATCCCCGGGCCATTGCTAAAATGTGCGTTCTACCGAGCCGCGACCGCAGGGAGCGGTGTCTAAAAGGGTTAGACTGTCCGTTTCCGGGATTCATATGTTCACAATCCACCGCGACCTGCTCGCCGCCTCGACCCTGGCGCTAGGTGTCGCCGCCTGCACTGCGATCTTCAGCTTCGTCCATCCCCTTCTTCTGAACCCCTTCACCTACCCGCGCGCCAGCGAGCTGGTCACCATCGAAGCGCGCGACCAGAAGGGTAATCCCGTGCCCGCGTCGCTCGAAAATTTCCGCGCCTGGCAGACCGAGAACCGCGCATTCCGCGAGATGGCCGCCTTCGACATCGGCTTTTTCTTCCTCACAAATGCCGCCGAGCCCGAGCAGATCGCCGGAGCCCTGGTCACCCCCAATCTTTTCCGGCTCCTCGGCGTCTCGCCCGTCCTCGGACGCGACTTCGCCACAAATGAAGACAGCGTCGTCATCCTCACCGACGCTTCTTGGAGACGCCACTTCGCCGCCGACCCCAATATTCTCGGCCGCTCCATCGCTCTCGACTTCGCCCGCACCACTGAGGTCGAGCGCTATACCGTGATCGGCGTCCTGCCTTCGAATTTCTGGATGTACTACGCCGGCTTCGAAGTCTTCGTGCCTCTTCAAGAGAAAAATGCCAGAAATCTGTACGTCATCGGCCGCCGCGCCGATGGCGTGAACCTCGCGCAAGCCCAATCCGCCTTGCGCGCCATCCCAATAGAAAAAGACCAAGCGGTCTTAGTCCGCTCCTGGCAGGACACCGCCGCGCAGCCTGTCCGATCCGCTCTGCTGGCCCTGGCCGCCGCGTCGGTTCTTTTGTTGCTCATCGCCTCGGTCAACGTCGCGAGCCTCCTGCTTTCGCGCGCCACCGCGCGACGCCGCGAAATCGCCATTCGGACGGCCTTGGGCGCGACCCCCTCGCGCATTTTGCGTCTGCTCCTGGGCGAATCGCTGCAACTAGCGCTGATCGCAGCGATTGCCGGCGCTCTCCTGGCAAAAGTCCTGGTCACATTCCTGATAAAAACCATTCCTCCCGACCTCAACTCCGCGCGCCTGCTCCCCGGCCTCGACCGCGTGAACGTCGATTCCTTCGCGCTCGCTTTCGCCGCGCTCATCGCGATCGCGTCGTGCCTCGCGGCGCAAATTCTTCCTTTGCTCGAACTCCGCAATATCGATTTAGTAACCGGGCTAAGAGACGCAGCCTCCTCCCGCTCACCCCTCGCGCGAAAGATCCTGGTGACCGCCGAAGTCGCTCTCTCCGTCGTGCTGCTGGCCTCCGCCGGCCTGCTGCTCAAAACGATGGCCAACATTCAAAACATCGACCTCGGCTTCCAACCCAAAAACTTGCTCGTCCTCCGCCTGCCGATCCCGCGCTGCGATCCTAACGCCGCCGCCCGCCTCAACGCCTATTACGAAGCGATTGTGGCCCTGCCCGGCGTCCAGTCCGCGGCCCTGACCAGTTCTCAGCCGCTGACCGGACACGCGGGCAGCCGCGCCGTCTCACCCAACTATTTCGCCACCCTCGGCATCGCGCTTAAACGCGGCCGGTTCTTCACCGCAGCCGACCGTCGCCGCATCGTGATTAACGAAGCGCTGGCCCGCCGCGACTATCCCACCGAAGATCCCATCGGCCGCACCATGACTCTGGATGGACAGAAGTGTGAGATTGTCGGCATCGCCGCCGACATGCGCTCCCGCCTTTTTGAAAAGGAGGGCCCGACGGTCTATCGCTCGAACAAAGACACGCCCGCCGGCCAAATCGCCATTCGCCCCTCAGTCGAACCTCTCTCGCTGGCCCGCGCCGTCCGCAACGCCGTCGACCGGCAGGGCGGAACCGTCGCCGAAATCGGCACCATGGAAAGCTTCGTCAAGAACGATTCCTGGCAGCATGAACAGACCGCGACGCTCACCACTCTGTTCGCCGCGCTGGCCTTCCTGCTGGCCACCGTGGGATTGTACGGAGTCGTCTCCCTCGCCGTCGCCCGCCGCCGCAAGGAAATCGGAATTCGCATGGCGCTGGGCGCGCGCCCCTCCGACGTCATCGGCCTGGTATGGCGCGAAAGCATGACCCCCGTCGGAATCGGCCTCGCATCAGGCCTGATCCTGGCGGTGGCCTTGAACCAGTCGCTAAAAAGCCTGTTTTACGAAGTCGCCCCGGCCGACCCGATCATCCTCGCAACAGTCATCCTGTCCATCCTGATCGCGACCATCGCCGCCAGCTACATCCCCACGCGCCGCGCCCTGGCCGTCGACCCGACCACTACACTGCGCAGCGAATAATCGATTATAGGAAGATATGGCACGGATCAGGGGACGGCGATGGTTTGGGCGGTGAAGCGGTTTTCCAGGGCTTCGCGGATTACTTCGCGTATTTTATAGGCTCCCTTGGGGAGGGTGAAGCTGGTGGTGGCTTCGATGCATTGCGATTCCAGTTCGGCTCGTTTGCCGGGTGTGAGGGCCAGGTCGACCACCGCCTGCTTGCCCTCGATTACGTTGCCGGAGGGGTCGAGGACCAGGGTTACGAAGGTCAACTGCTGGAGGCTGCGGCCGGAATGTTCGGAGAATTTCAGGCTGCGGGCGTCGACCGTGATATCCACTTGCAGGCTGCCGGAGACGTGGATGGCGGCGGGGATTTCTTCCATCGTGTCTTTCGAGGCAACCAGGCGGTCGATGCGCTGCTGAATGGTTTCGACGGGCTTTTCGGGGGCAGAGGAAAAATAGCCGGGGCGGGATTCGGCGCGGTCGCCGGTTTTCACCTTCACCTTCAGGGGATGGTATTTGTCGTCGGGGGCGGCGGAGGGAGAGAAGCCGAGAAGGTATGAGACGGGCGAGGGTTCGGCGAGCTGGCCGAGGCCGGCGGACAGATCGTTATTGTTCTGGATGAAACGGCCTCCGGTGGCGATGGAGGCGTTCGACATGAGCTCGTCGAGGACCATTTTCTCCATGCCTTGCGAGCGGTTGGTGGACAGACCCGCGGAATCCAGCGAATTGACGACGATGCGGGCACGGATGGCGGCGTCCATGATGGCGCTGGTCGAGCGCTCCATGCCTCCGGAAACAAATCCGGGGGAAGCGAGCAGCAGAATGCGGGTTCCGGGGGCCGAGGCGAGGTGGTGGATCACTTGCCCGAGGCGGTCGAGGGCGGAGGCGGATTGGGGTTTGAAAATGCTCCAGGCCGACGTGGCGGCATCCTGCACGGCGCCGTCCTGGGCCTGGATGCAGGTGGTGGTGGGCTCCGGTCCGCAGTTGCAGCGGACGGCTTCGCCGACTTTGCGCTGTTTGAGTTCGAGGTCGATGCGCTGCTCGATGGCGTAGGCCTGATAGGGAGTGAGCGTGGGGCAGCCGCTGAGGCCGCGGGCGCCGACTTCGGGGTGAGGCTTTATTTGGTCGAGTGCGGCGAGGAGAGGGGCTGGGTCGGCGGTGAAATCGACGGAGGGATTTTCGGATGTTGTGAAGATGGCGAGGCGGTCGCCGGGGAGGATGCCCGCGGAGAGGAATTTTTTCGCGGCGTCGCGGGCTTTTTGAAGAGTGAAGTTCTCGGTATGCGTGTCGTCGAAGAAGATGACGATGGAGCGGGCGGCTTGCGCTGATTGAGGGGGTCCGGTTGCGGGCGGCTGCGCTTGCGGGCGGGAAGAGTTCTGTTCGCTGAACCGCGAGATGGTTTGGGGCTTGCCGTTGTCGGTTAGCTCGAAATCGGAGGGTTTGAGTCCGCAGACGGGCTGGCTGTGGCGATCTTTCACGGTCACACCGAGTTCGACCAAATAGGTCTGGACGGCGAGGGAGACGGGTGAGGGGGTGTAGGGTCCGCTACGGATGCGGATTTCCTGGAGGTCATCCTGAGGGGAGAGAGTGAGCAGGAGAAGCAGGGAGGGGATGGCCGGCATGAAGGGTCCGGGATGTCTGTCAGTGTATACCAGCGCCGGGGGCTTTTTCATAGCCGCGGCATTCGAGGACCGGGAGGCGGGGGTATTTGGGGAACGTGGGGTCGGTTAAGGAGCGCTGGCAGAGCAGGAAGATGGAGCCTCGGTCGGATGGGATGAGGCGGGAGTGTTTACATGTGTCGCAGAGGTTCATAGGTGAAGACGAACGCACCGGAGCCGCTTCGAAACGCGGCTGCAGCCAATATTGGCCGCCTACAACATTGAGTTTAGTCGATCAGGCCGCTGCGGACGGCGAACCGCACCAGCTCGCCGGTGCTGTGGAGGTTTAACTTCTCCATCAGGCGGCCGCGATGGGCTTCGACGGTGTAGACGCTGAGGGCGAGCGAGGTGGCGATTTCCTTGTTGGTTTTTCCTTCGGCGATCAGTTGCAGGACCTCGCGTTCGCGGCTGGTGAGGAGATCGAGAGGGTCGGTGACGTGGCGGCGGTAGTCGCTGAGGACGGCGTCGGAGACCCCGGGGCTCAAATAGCCCTCGCCTTTGGCGACGGCGCGGACGGCGGCGAGAAGGTCGGCGTCGGCGGAGTCCTTTAATAGATAGCCGCGGGCGCCGGCGCGGAGGATTTCGCGGACGTAGACGGCATCCTTGTGCATGCTGAGGGCGAGGACGCGGGCGCGGGGTGCGAGCTCGACGATGCGGCGGGTGGCTTCGATGCCGTTCAGCTCCGGCATGGCGACGTCCATGACGACGACGTCGGGCTTGAGTTTCTGGGCGAGTTCGACGGCCTCGCGACCGTTGCCGGCTTCGCCCGCGACCTCCATGTCGGGCTGGGCGGCGAGGATCATGCGGAAGCCGTGGCGGACGAGGGCGTGGTCGTCGGCGAGGAGAATTTTAATCATGTTTTTCGATGGGCGCGGTGACGTCGATGGTGACGCCTCCGCCGGTTGAGGAGGAGACGACGCAATCGCCTCCGGCGCTACGGGCGCGGGCGCGCATGCCGGTGAGTCCCATGCCGGCGCGGGCGGGCGGGTGGGCGAGGCCGCGGCCGTTATCGGACAGAGTGAGGCGGATGTTACCGTTTTCGGGGCGGAGAAAAATCGTCACGCGCGAGGCGTTGGCGTGTCTGGCGACGTTGGTGAGAACTTCCTGGACGATGCGGAACAGATGGGTCTCGGTTTCATCGGCGAGGCGGGCGTCGAAATGGGAGCGGTAATCGACGTCGATGTGGGTGCGTTCGGTGAAGCGCTCGGCCAGCCAGCGGATGCCGGCGTCGAGGCCGAAGTCGTCGAGGATGGTGGGGCGGAGGAGTTGAGAGAGGGTGCGGACGTTGGCCATGGCGTCGTCGATGAGCTTCAGCGAGTCTTCCACCGGCCCGCCATTGGTGAGATTCGCCTTGATCGCCGTGAGCGACCCGCCGAGTTCGTCGTGCAGTTCGTGCGAAAAACGGCGCGCTGTCGCTTCCTGGGTTTCGAGCATGCGGAAGGAGACGCGGCTGAGTTCGCTCGACTGGGCTTCCATCTGGCGGAAGACGCGGGCGGCGATGCGGACGGTGACGACGGCCGAGATGAGGGCGACGAGCAGGCAGCCGCCGATCAGGAGGACGGATTCGGTGACGATGCTGTTGGTTTGGGCGCCGACGCGGCGGCGGGTGTCGGCGGCGCGGGCATAGCTCAGGTCGGCCAGGTGGGCGACGACGGTGGTGACTTCCTCGTGGCGGGTGAAGAGGTCGCGCGAGGAGAATCCGGGGGCTTTTTTGCCGGCGAGCAACTGGCGGGCTTCGGTGGAGAAATCGAGGACGGCGCGTTCCAGGGCGTTCCAGGCCGGCTCGTCGGGGCCGCCGCGGGCTTTTTCGACGAGAATGGCGACTTCGCCTCCGGTCTGGTCGAGGGCGGCGAGGACTTTGGCGCGGTCGACATTTTCGGGGGCGCGGGACAGGCGATAAAAGGCGGCGTTCAGTGCCTCCTGCTCGCGCTCGACTTCGTCGAGCAGGCGGGTGACGACGAGCTGGTCGGCGACGAGGGCTTCGGTGGTGGCGGCGATGGATCGGGCGTTGTGAACTCCGATGACGGCGGCGGCGGCCAGAAGCGCGATGACCACGGCGAATCCGACAACCAGCACGCGTAGCAGTGTGCGCATTTAGGCTGATCCCACACTAACGTTTTTTCATTAACAAACGCTCGTCGTGAATCCCACGAGGAGGTGAGATGGGCGAGCCTGCGGGGGCTAGTGTTTCAAAAAGCGTTCGGCCGCAAGATGGATTTCGAAGGGGAAAGACCCCACAAGGAGAAACGAAAATGAAACGCATGATTCTGATTACTGGTTTGACCACGCTGTTGACCGCGGCAGGGATGTTCGCACAGAGCACGCCGGCTGCGCCGCAGAGCTCGACTACCAAGACCACTTCGACCAAGAAGGCGAAGAAGACCACCAAGGCGACGACCGCGAAGCCGGCCAGCTCGACCAAGGTGGCTAACAAGAAGGCCGTAAAGGCCTCGAAGACGCCGGCTCCGGCGGCGTCCAGTGCGCCGGTAAAGCAATAACGGCGCTTCCTTGTGAATGGGCCGGCGATTGGGCCGGCCCTTTTTTTGATCGCTCCCCGCGGTCGCGGCTCGGTAGAGCAGTGACAACAAGTCAGAAGGAAAATTCTTCGATTTTTGGCGGACGGGTGTGGAAATTGCTGTAGCGGATCCATTTCGGGCGGACGACGAAATAGGTGATGCCGGGCCAGCTCAGACGGTCGCGGCCGTCGGGCAGTTTTTTGAAATAGGCTTCTTTGTAATGGTCCGAACCGGTCTCTTCGGCGATGCCTTCGTATTGCAGGGTGATCTCGCCCGACCACATCACCACCGAGCAGCGGGGGTTGGCTTTCAGGTTGCGATATTTGCGGGAGCTGTTGACGGTATCGAAGACGATTTCGAGGTCCGGGGTCACGGCGATGGCGAGCACGGCGCTTTGCGGCGCGCCTTCGGGAGAGATATATGCGGCGACTGCCAGATCGCAGGCGCCGATCAAATCAACCAACTCTTGCGGCGACATCTTCGAAGGCGACCGGGGGGTTGATGTAGAGGAAGCGGCCGCACTGTTCGCAGCGCATCAGCTCCGTGCCTTTTCTCAGATCCTGCAAATACTGGGGACGGATGGCGATCTGGCAGGCCTGGCAGCGCGAGTTGACGACCTCGGCGATGGTGACGCCGCCCAGTTTCACCCGGATGCGATCGTAGAGGCTGACGGTGGGCTTGGGGAGCTGGGCCGTCACTTCGGCGCGCTGCGCGCGATGGGTATCGAGAAATCCCCGATCCTCCGCCGTGCGCTTGCGGGCGCGGGCTTTTTCCTCCTCGACGACCACTTTCTCCTCTTTGAGAGCGACTTCGGCCTTTTTCACGTTCGCGTCCAGGGGCTCGGAGTCGCCCATCAGC
>Ga0209415_10015494_pt1 | contig 12348 bp, 13 predicted proteins | sample PeaSoiSIISIP2007_FD_187696 | JGI IMG/M metagenome (GOLD analysis project Ga0209415, IMG submission 187696) | Peat soil microbial communities from Weissenstadt, Germany - SII-SIP-2007 (SPAdes) (version 2) | ecosystem: Environmental > Terrestrial > Soil > Wetlands > Peat | place: Germany... | reverse complement strand
CCAGGCCCGGCACGGTCTCAAGCAATTGGCCGGGCCGATAAGCGGGTGTAAGCGCCAGTTCGTTGTTGAGCACAACACCCTCGCTCGCAGTAGTTGCCACGCCGATCAGCCGTAGTCGCTCGGCAGTCACTACGACTTCGTCCAAGGCGGGCGATTCGGTGACGCCGATCGCAGTTGGAGTGTCGTTGGCGGCAAAACCGTGCTGCGCCAATCCACAGGCACAGGCGCCCCTGACAAGGACGCCCACAATGGCACGGTAAGTCGCAGATTTCTTGCGTGTTTCGGTCCGATCAGGCCGCGCGATGCACGGTAAATCGAAAGGGGTTAGACACACCCACTTTGGGAGAGGAATGGGAATGTTTCCGCCTTCATTCTGCGTTGCTGCCCAATTAGTTTATCGCAGGCCGCGAGCGACCGCTTCGCGGCAGGCATTTCGGCACGGGCAGCGTCTGGTGTTGGCCGAAAGTCCCCTTTCCGGCATGGTGCACACATTCCCATTTTGAGCTGCCGTAAACGCGCGAGTTAATTGACTTGCAGCTACGTTTCGCAAGAAATTGAAGTCTCCAAGGTGAGCCGGCGCCAATGCTCGCTTTTGAGAAACTTTGGCATTTCCTTCCTCGGAAGCAGCCTGTCGCATCATGCATGCTGGGGGTCGCCGTGATCCCATCTTAGCCCCTCCGTGAATACGGATCCCGCCCCACGGCGTGAGAACGTACCCCCGAGCTAATTTCCGTACGGTTTCCGTACAGCGGGTCGATAAATTAGCGTAAGTCTTTGATTTAATGGTGGGACGGCTGGGACTCGAACCCAGGACCAAAGCCTTAAAAGGGCCTTGCTCTACCAACTGAGCTACCGTCCCGTTTGAGCGGCGCATCATAGCCGAACTCGCGCGTCACAGCACCGGGAATGCGATTCACGCGTAACGCGTAGGATCGCGCACACCGGCGGCGGCGAACCCTTCGGCCCGCAGGCGGCACGAATCGCATCGCCCGCAAGCTGAGCCCTCTGCGTCCGCCTGGTAACAGGACACGGTCATGCGGTAATCGATTCCCAAATCAATGCCTGTGCGGATGATGTCGGCTTTGGACATGTTGATCAGCGGCGCATGAATCTTGAAGCCTCTGCCTTCGACACCCGCTTTGGTGGCCACCAGCGCCAGCTTTTCGAACGCGGCTATGAATTCCGGCCGGCAGTCCGGGTAGCCGGAGTAGTCGACTGCGTTGACGCCTAAGAAGATATCATGGGCGCCGACGACTTCCGCCCAACCGAGCGCGAGTGCAAGCAGCAGGGTATTTCGCGCCGGCACGTAGGTGACCGGGATACCCTCGCTCGGCGACTCGGGCACCGCGAGGTTCCGATCAGTCAACGCCGATCCGCCGATGCCGGCGAGATCCACGCCCATGACTCGATGTTCGTGCGCCCCCAGAAAGGCCGCCACGCGCTTCGCCGCCGCGAGCTCGGCATGGTGGCGCTGCCCATAATGCACGCTGAGCGCGAAGCTGCGGAAATTCCGTGCACGAGCAATGCCGAGCGCAGTGGCCGAGTCGAGTCCACCGGACAGCAAGACGATGGCGGGCTGCATGTTGCTACTTCATCTTCCTAGTTCATTTTCCTGGGGTATCGCCCCACAGAACCTTGTGGAGCTGAAGCTGAAAGCGCACCGGCAGCCGGTCGGCCAATATCCATTCCGCCAGATCCTTGGGCGAGATTTGCCTATAGCTGGGGGAGAACAGAATCTGACAACGCTCGGGCAACGAGTGCTCCTCGAGGAACGCCTTGCTCCAGTCGAAATCATCACGCGAGCAAATCACGAATTTCAGCTGGTCGCGGCGCGTGAGCAGGGGGAAGTTTTCGATTCTGTTGCGCGCGGCCTCGCCGGAACCCGGAGTCTTGACGTCGACCACCCGTGCCACCCGGGAATCCACCCCGGAAATGTCGAGCGCACCGCTGGTTTCCAACGATACCTGATGGCCGGCGTCGCACAGACGCGTGAGCAATAGATTGCAATTCGGCTGCGCCAGCGGCTCGCCGCCGGTCACACAGACATGAGGCGTGGCGTATTTCTCGACCCGATCGAGGATGGCGTCGATGTCATGCCATTCACCCGCGTGAAATGCGTATTCGGTATCGCAGTATTGGCAGCGCAAGGGGCAGCCGGTCAGCCGCACGAACACGGTGCGGAACCCGACCGCGTCGGCCTCACCCTGCAGCGAATGAAAGATTTCATTGACGCGCAGCCGTTCGCCCTTCGGCAATTCCTCACGCATTCGTACGCCGCTCAATGCGACTTCGCCTCTTTCGGTCAATGCTTTTCGACCGCCATCTTCTCGAGACGCTGCTGCGCCAAGTGTCCAGCGGGCGCATCCGGATATGACGAGGCCACCTGCGACAACGCGTCTTTCGCCGCCTGCCACTGCTTCAGCTCGTAGTCGCAATAGCCGATCTTGAGCAGCGCATCGGGGAGCTTGCGCGATTGCGGGTACTTGTCGACCACTCGCTGGAAAGCGGACAGGGCCTCCGGAAACGATTTATTCACGTAATAGGCTTCCCCCAGCCAATACTGGGCGTTGTCGGCCAGCGCGCTGTCCGGAAAGGACTGCAAAAATTCTTGAAATGCCGCGATGGCGCGATCGTATTGGCTGTCCTTCAAGAGCGCAAATGCCGCCTGATAATTGGCCTTGTCCGATCCGTCGGGTACCGGCAAATTGGACCCGGCGGCGGATGCGGCCGCACGAGGTGCACTGGGCGCCGGTGCATCGCCTCCCGCCGGCGAATTTCGCCCCTCGAGGCTCTTCAGCCGCTGATCGAGATCCGCATAAAGATCCCGCTGCTGCTTGCGGCTGATCTCCAGATTGTGGCCGAGTTCGTCGATGTCGTTGTGCATGGTTCGCACATCGCTGCGCAACGCCTCGAGCTCATTGGCAAGCTGCAGCAGACTTTGATTGGACACCACCCGTTCGATCCGCGCCAGACGCGCATCCAAATCGTTCAGTTTGACCTGCACCGGATCCTCCGCGGGCGGTGTCGCGGCGCATCCCGCCAATGCCAGAACGGCGAGACCCGAGGCACTCCAAGCGGCTGCACGCATGCTCACGGCGTGTAAACCATATCCACGCGGCGATTTTTAGCCCATGCGGACTCATCATCGCCCTCCACCGCCGGCCGCTCCGCGCCGAAGCTCACGGTCGTCAGCTGGGATTGCGCGACCCCTTGGAACATCAGCGCCCTGCGGACCGCCTGCGCACGGCGCTCGCCGAGACCGATGTTGTATTCGCGTGTCCCTCGTTCGTCGGTGTTGCCTTCGAGCTTGAGTTTGAGGTTCGGGTGGGACGTCAAGTTGCGCGCATGCGCGGAGATGACGTCGGCATATTCAGGCTTGATATCGGATTTGTCGAAATCGAAATAGATGACGTTGCGCGCCAGCGCGCCGCTCGCACCTGCGCCCTGCGCCCCGGCACCCATCGCGCCCGCATCGCCGCCGAGCGGTGTCATGGTGGTCGAGCCTGCGCGTCCGGCCGCGGTCGAGGAGCCCGGAACTTGCGTACCCGCGGCCGGCGGTTCGACGGTGGTAGCCTTCTTGGGGCAGCCCGCAAGTAGCGCAGCGGCTGCGCATAAACAGCCAATCGACAGCATCTTCGTCATTGAACTTCCCATGAGAATTCCACCTCCTAATTGCACTCAAGTCTCAAGCCTACCGAGCAAAACGGTATTTGTGTACCGTGTTTGACCTCGTGGCGCTCAGAACGGCGACCATGCGGGCTCCTGGACCTCGCCCTCGCTCGCCACCAATCGTTCCTGTACCCGGCCATCGACGCTGACCAACGCCAAAACGCCGCGACCGCGATCGCGGCTTGCGTAAATGATCATGGCACCGTTCGGTGCGAAACTTGGGCTAACGTCGAAGCGCCCCTTGGTCAGCACCTGCATCTCGCCGCGCCCCTTGAGATCCATGAGCGCGATGCGATACGCGCCGTCCTCCTGGGTGACGAAGGCGAGTTCCGATTCGTCCGAAGACAGGCGCGGCCGGGCATTGTAGTTCCCTTGGAAGGTCAAGCGGCGCGGATGATCGCCCGGCTCGATACCGACGCGGTAAATCTGCGGGCCGCCCGCACGATCGGAAGTGAAATAGAGATTTTGACCGTCCTTGGACCACTGCGGTTCGGTGTCAATGCCCGGGTCGTCGGTAATGCGGGTGAGCGCCTGTGTGCCGAGATCGAGCACGTAGACATCCAAGTTGCCGTCGCGCGTGGACAGGGTCAATGCCAGTTTCTTGCCGTCCGGAGACCACGCCGGCGCCTGATTCACACCCGCTCGCGCCGAAACTCGGCGCCGCTCGCCGGTTTTCAACACCTGCACGTAGACCGAGGGCAACCGATCCTCGAAGGAAACATAGGCCAGGGTCTGGCCGTCGGGCGACCAGGCGGGCGACATCAGCGGCTCGTTCGATTGCATGACGATGTGCGGATTCTCACCGTCCGCATCGGCGACCACCAGCCGGTAGGTTTTGTTCGGCAATGATCCAATCACCGAAATGTAGGCAATGCGCGTCGCGAACGCACCGCGGATTCCGAGGATTTTGTCGAACACCATGTCGGCGATCTGGTGGCTCGCGAGTCGCATCCCGGTGCGGTTGGCGCTGATCTGATAGCCCAACAGGCGCTGCCGATTGAGCACGTTAAAGAGTTCGAAGATGATGTTGTAGCGGTCCCCGCCTTGCGACAGCATCAGGCCGACCAGGATGTAGTCGTTGCCGAGGCGTCGCCAGTCGTCAAACGCGATGCCGGCGCCGTTATGCGGCTCCTCGATCATGTCCTTGCGGTCCATGGCTTTGAATCGGCCGCTGCGCGCCAGATCATCGGCGACCACTTGCGCGACGTCGAAGGTCCCGGCATCCGCCTCTTGCGGACTGAACGGGACAACGGCAATGGGTATCGCATCGTCCTGTCCACGCGTGACCTCGACGACGAATTCGCCCCATGAGCGCGAACAGAACAGCAAAAGACCGAGAACGGCAATCGAGCAAGGCGCTTTATTCATCGGGTTTGAACCTAAATGCGAAATTTCTTTGGAAAAGCGCCGGATCCGGTGGGTCCGGCAACGGCGAAGCGCGATAGACCGCGTTTTCGATGGACTGGCGAACCGCCGTATCACCATTGCACTGGGTAACCCGTGCGTTGGTGACCTCGCCGCCCGGCACCTGCGTGACTTCGACCAGACAGTCGACGCCTATCCGCGCAGAGGGCGGCTTTATCCACGCGTGCTGTATGCGATTGCGCAGGCTCGCGACGTAGCGGTCGCGCAACGGACCGGCCTCGATCGCGCTCACGTGCTCCTCCTCGGCCAATTGCCGCCGCATCTCCGTCTCGCGCTCCTGGCGCGCACGATCGTCTCGCGCTTTGATCTCCGCGGCGTGTTTCGCATCCTCCGCCTGCTTGGCTTCGGCCGCCTGCTTGGCTTCGGCCGCCTGCTTGGCTTCGGCCGCCTGCTTGGCTTCGGCGGCCCGTTTGACTTCGTCGGCGCGCGCCTGCGCTGCATGGGCTTCATCGGCGGCCTTGGTCGCGGCGGCCGCTTTGACCGCGTCGGCCGCCCTCGCCTCTTCCGCCGCCTTGGATTCAGCCGCCGCCTTGACCTCTGCGGCCTGCTGCTCGGCCGCGATGCGCGCCCGCTGCGCTTCCTGAGCGGCATGCAATATCCGCGAGTCGACGACCACCGCATTAACGGCTGGGGGCTGCACGCTCGTTGTCGAATGGGTCGCGCTCAACATCGCCGCCAGCACCAGCGCCGCCGCGAGCGCCGCATGCAGCAGCACGGAGAACAACACCGGCCAGGAATGCTCGCGCACGGTACCCTGCATTCAGTGCGCGCCTTCGGCGGATCCACGACTCTCTCCCCGCACCGACGGCGCAGGCCGTTCGGGATCGGTCAAGAGCCCTACTTTGTCGGCGCCCGCCCGCTGCAGCAGAACCATGGCGTGTGCCACGGCGCCATACGGCACGGTCGTATCGGCTTTGACCAGCACCGGAGTTTGCGGATCGCGGCGCAGGAGCGCGGCGGTGCGGGCGCTGACCGTCGATTCGGCGGCCGGCTTATCCGGGTTCGGGCCGAAATTGACGTACAAGCGTCCGCGCGCATCGATGGTCACGATCAGCGGCTCGTGCTTTTGCAGGAACGCCGGATCGATCGGCCGCGCTCCGGCGTTCGGCAAATCCACTTTGATGCCCTCCTTAAGCAGCGGCGCGGTGATCATGAAAATGATCAACAGTACCAACATCACGTCGATGTATGGCACGACGTTGATTTCACCCATCAATTTTCGGCGGCGCGGCTGTGCAGCCATGGTATCTAGGCTTGCGCGCGCGCCGGCCCATGGCGCTGCAGTATGGTCGAAAACTCTTCGACGAACGTGTCGAACCGAAGCTCCAAGCGGCTCACTTGATCGGCAAATCGGTTGTAAGCGATCACGGCCGGAATCGCCGCGAACAAACCGATCGCCGTCGTGATCAACGCCTCGGCGATTCCCGGCGCCACGGCGGCCAACGTCGCCTGCTGCACGTTGCCGAGGTTGTGGAAGGCACTCATGATGCCCCACACCGTTCCGAACAGCCCCACGTAGGGGCTGGTGGATCCGACCGTGGCGAGCGTCGCCAAATTGCGCTCCAGACGGTCGATTTCCCGCATCTGCGCCACGCGCATCGCGCGCCTCGCGCCCTCAAGCAATTGCTCGCCCGGCGTACCTTGCTGCCGCAGGCGGCTGAACTCGCCAAAGCCGGACTCGAAGATGCTCTGCATACCGGTGCCGGCACGGCCCTTGGTTTCTATATTGCGGTAGAGCGCGCTCAGGTCCCCGCCCGACCAGAACTGGGTTTCGAAGTGATCAGCGCCGTGCCGCGAATGCGAGATCACGCGACTCTTGCGGAATATGATGGCCCAAGATGCCATCGAGGCGAACAACAGCAGCACGACCACCGACTGGACGATGGGGCTCGCGTCGAGCACCAATATCCAGACCGACAGATCATTGGGCATTACGCCACTCCATGAATAGATCCTTGGGTATCGCGCGCGGCTTCAGCGTGCCGGAATCGAGACAGGCGACGCGGGTCGTCGCCTCGATGAGTTGCTCCTCGCCGCGCCAAATCGCCTGCTTGAAGGAGATTGTCGCACCGCTCAGCCGCACCAGTTCGGCGGTGACGATAATTTCATCATTGAGAAGCGCAGGCCGTAGAAAATCCACCGCGACGCTGACGACCGCGAACTGCAGCTCGCGCTCCGCTCGCAATCGAAGCTGATCCACTCCCAAAGCGCGCAACCACTCGGTCCGGCAGCGCTCCATGAACTTCAAATAATTCGCGTAGTACACGACACCGCCCGCGTCGGTGTCCTCCCAATATATTCGGACGGGATGCTCGTGAGAAAAGTTCCGCGCCGGCGGCATTTATTGCCCGTCCCTGAACAGCGGCAGGTTCAGGTCCCGCTCGACGCTCGGCGCCACCAGGCCGAAATGCGCGTACGCGGCGCGCGTCGCGACACGCCCGCGCGCAGTGCGCATCAAAAAGCCCTGCTGAATCAAGAACGGCTCGATCACATCCTCGATGGTGCCGCGCTCCTCGCTCATGGCCGCCGCCAGACTGTCCACCCCCACTGGGCCGCCCTCGAATTTCTCGATCACGGTCAGCAGCAGCTTGCGATCCAGCATATCGAACCCTTGCGGGTCGACTTCCAGCATGTCGAGCGCGGCGAGCGCCACATCCCCGCTGATGAGGCCGCCCGCCTTGACGTCGGCAAAATCGCGCACGCGGCGCAGCAGCCGGTTCGCGATGCGCGGCGTGCCGCGCGAGCGCTCGGCGATGCGATCCGCGCCCTCGGGCTGCAGGCGCAGCTTAAGGATCGAAGCGCTGCGAATGACGATCTTGATCAGCTCCTCGGTGGAATAGAATTCGAGCCGCTGCACGATGCCGAACCGGTCGCGCAGCGGCGAGGTGAGCAAGCCCGCGCGGGTCGTGGCGCCGACCAGAGTGAACGGCGGCAGGTCGAGCTTGATCGATCTTGCGCCCGGGCCCTCGCCGATCATCAGATCGAGCTGTGAGTCCTCCATGGCCGGGTACAGGACCTCCTCCACCACGGGACTCAGGCGATGGATCTCGTCGACGAACAGCACGTCGCGGGGTTCGAGATTGGTGAGCAGGGCGGCCAGGTCGCCGGGGCGCTCCAGCACCGGGCCGGAGGTCTGGCGCAGATTGACCTTGAGCTCATTGGCGATGATGTGGGCCAGCGTGGTCTTGCCGAGGCCCGGTGGCCCGAAAATGAGCACGTGATCCAACGCCTCGCCGCGCATGCGCGCCGCCTCGATGAAGATCCCCATTTGGGTCTTCACATTCGGCTGCCCAATGTAGTCGGCAAGGCTCTTCGGCCGTACAGCGCGATCGAGCGCCTCGTCCTCGCGCCGACCTGCGCTCGCAATGATTCGATCCTGTTCGATGCCCATAGTCGTCGCTAATTCTTTACGGCAGACTTTAAGGCGCGCCGGATGATTTCCGTGGTCGAGAGCCCCGGCTCATCCGCCGCCTTGAGAAGCCGCGTCGCTTCGGGCGGTTTGTAGCCGAGAGCGATCAGCGCGCCGAACGCTTCGCTTTGCGCGCTCAGCGCGCCCGCCGAATCCGATGCGGCGCCGACGCCCGCGCTCGGAATCGCCAGCTTTTGCGCGCTGTCGCGCATTTCGATGATGACCCGCTCGGCGGTCTTGCGGCCGATGCCGGGAATCCGCGTGAGCATCGCGACGTCTTGCGCCTCTATGATGCGCAGAAAATCATCGACGCTTGCGCCCGACAAGATCCCCAGCGCGATTTTCGGACCGACACCGGATACCTTGAGCAGGCCGCGAAACAATCGCCGCTCGCCGTCGGTGCCGAAGCCGAACAATATATGCGCATCCTCGCGCACCACCAAGTGAGTGTAGAGCGCCACCGGCTCGCCCGCCGCCGGCAAGCCATAGAAGGTCGACATCGGCGCCTCGAGTTCGTAGCCGACGCCGTTGACATCGACCACCACGGTGGGCGGTTGCTTCAATGCCAGCCGGCCTTTTAGAAAACCGATCATCCGCGGCTCGACGCGAGTTCGATTGAGGTGCGCACCCGGCCCCGCAGCGCATGGCAAACCGCGGCCGCCAAGGCGTCCGCCGCGTCCGCGGCCACGGGGCCGTCGAGCTTAAGAATGCTTCTCATCATGAGCTGAACCTGGGCCTTTTCGGCGTTGCCGGAGCCGACCACGGCCTGCTTGATTTGCCGCGTCGCGTACTCGAACACATCCGCGTTCGCGTCGATGGTCCCGCAAATCGCGGCGCCGCGCGCCTGACCCAGTTTCAGAGCGCTGTCCGGATTGCGATTGACGAATACTCGTTCGACGGCGATTTCCTGCGGCCGGTATTGCGCGACGATGGTCCGGACACAGCGGAATATTTCGCACAGGCGCGCCGCGAATTCGCCATGAGGCGTACGAATGACGCCGCTCGCGACGTACGTCAAGCGCGGTCCGGCGGCATCCAATACGCCGAATCCGGTGCACTGCGAGCCCGGATCGATACCGAGGATTCGCACCGTCGAGTACTTAAGCGCCAAGCGTCTGGCCTGCCGCGGCGCGGATCGAGGTCTTCGTCATAGAAATTTGCATGGCCCTGTATGATACCGGCAATGCGCGCTTAAACCCACCAACCTTAAGCGCTCGGAACCAATGGAAACCACCGCGCCGACCCTTACCGCAAGCTTACGGCTGAAGGAGAGCTTTACTGCCGTGCGCGCACTCGACCTGCCCGCAGCGGCCCTGCCCGCGCGCGCCGCGGCGCTCGAAGTGGCCGAGATCGTGCGCACGCTCGATGCCGACGATGACGTGGTGGTCGCCGCGATGCTCCAACCGTTGCTCGAGGAGAGGTTTCTCGACGTCGACGCCGCCGTCAAGGGCTTCGGCGAGGAGCCGACCCGGCTCGCGCGGGCCTTGAACCAATTGGGCCACTTTGGCCTGCCGCCCGATTGGACCCCGGAGCGCGGCCTCGAATCGACCCAAGCCGAGGCGCTTCGCAAAATGCTGGTCGCGGTCATCGGGGACGTGCGCTTGGTGGTGGTGAGGCTCGCCGAACAATTGCAGAAGATACGCTCTTCCAAGTCCGCCGACGCCGCGGTCAGGCGCAAATTGGCGATCGAAACACGCGAAGTCTACGCCCCGCTCGCCAACCGACTCGGCGTGTGGCAGGTGAAATGGGAATTGGAGGATCTGGCGTTCCGATATCTGCAGCCGAACGAGTACAGGCACATCGCGGCGGCTCTCAAGGTGCGCCGCTCCGAGCGCGAACGCTACATCGAGGAGCTCAAAGGCCAGCTGCAGGGCGAATTGCGCGCCGCCGGCATCGAGGCGAAGATCGACGGCCGGCCCAAGCACATCTATAGCATCTGGCGCAAGATGCAAGCCAAGCAACTCGCCTTCGAGCAGCTCATGGACATCCGCGCAGCGCGCGTGCTGGTGAACAGCGTGGCGGAGTGCTATGCCGCGCTCGGCATCGTGCATTCGCTGTGGCAATTCATTCCCGGCGAATTCGACGACTATATCGCTACGCCGAAGGATAATTTGTATCGCTCAATACACACCGCCGTCATTGGACCCGGTGTCCAACCGGTCGAGATCCAAATTCGTACCCACGAAATGCATGCCAATGCGGAGCGAGGCGTGGCCGCGCATTGGCGCTACAAAGAGGGCGGCCGTGGCGACCAGGCGTATGAACGAAAGATCAATCAGCTGCGCGCGTTGCTTGCCCCCGACGGGGGAGACAGCGCGCACGATTTCCTCGACCGGATGCGCGTCGATCTATTTCAAGACCGCGTCTATGTGCTGTCGCCCAAAGGCGAAATCGTCGATGTACCCGTCGGCGGCACACCGCTCGACTTCGCCTACCAGGTTCATACCGACTTGGGCCATCGAACCCGCGGCGCGAAGGTCAACGGCCGCATGGTGGGGCTCGATTACCGGCTCAAGAATAGCGAAACGGTTGAAATCATCACCGCCAAGACGCCGCAGCCGTCCCGGGATTGGCTGTCCCCCCAGTCGGGTTTTCTGGCCAGTCCGCGCCACCGAAATAAGGTGCGGGCGTGGTTTCGCAAACAGAACGAGGGGCAAAACAAGCTCGAGGGCCGGGCGATGCTGGATCGCGAGATCCAGCGGCTTGGCGTACACAGCCCGCCGATGCCCGAATTGTTGGGCGAGTTGAAGCTGCCCAGCACGGAGGCGCTTCACGAGGCGTTGGGACTCGGCGAGATTACCGCCGCGCAGGTCACCGGTGCGATTCAGCGCCTGCTGCACGCTCGAGACACTCGTCCGGTCGAGACCGCCAGGCCGCGGGCACCCGTGCCGCGCGAACCGGATATCGAAATTCAGGGCATCGGTGAACTGCTGTCGACTTACGCGGGATGCTGCAAGCCGGTGCCGCCGGAACCGATAACCGGTTACATCACGGTTGGCCGCGGAGTGAGCATTCACAGCCAATCCTGCGCAAACCTGGCGCGCCTACGCGCAAAATCGCCGGCGCGCGTTCTGGAGGTCGCCTGGGGCGCCCAGGCAGGCGGAGAGTTCCCGGTGGACATCGAGGTGGAGGCATTCGATCGGCGCGGCCTGGTGCGCGACGTGAGTGCGGCGCTTGCCGACGAAAAGATCAGTATCCGCAGCATGAACACCATGACGGACGGACGCGACCACATCGCCCGAATGCAGATCGGCATTCAAATTAACGGCCTGCCGCAATTATCGCGGGTGCTGGCCCGCATCGCGCAGCTTGCCAACGTCTTGGGCGCGCGACGAAAAAAGTAGCGCTTGCACGCCGCGAGTCTCCCGTACTAGCGATTTATGGCGTCGATCGATTTGCGGTCCACCGCCAACGCCGCCTCGTGGATGGCCTCGGAGAGCGTCGGGTGCGCATGGATGGTGCGTTGGATGTCCTCGGTGCTCGCCGAGTATTCCATCGCCAGCACCGCCTCGCCGATCAATTCGCCTGCCATCGGCCCGATCACGTGGACTCCCAAGATCTCATCGTCGTCCACGGCGGAAACGATCTTGGCCAGCCCCTGCGCCGCTTCCATGGCGCGCGCGCGGCCGCTCGCGGCAAACGGGAAAAACCCTGTCTTGTACGCGCGGCCGCTCGCCTTGACCTGTTCCTCGGTCTGACCGACCCAAGCGATCTCGGGCTGGGTGTAGATCACGGAAGGAATGGTCTTGTAGTTGACCTCACCGTAACGGCCGGCAATCAAATCGGCCACCATAACGCCCTCCTCCTTGCCCTTGTGCGCCAGCATCGGTCCTCGCACGACATCG
>Ga0209415_10015493_pt1 | contig 12348 bp, 11 predicted proteins | sample PeaSoiSIISIP2007_FD_187696 | JGI IMG/M metagenome (GOLD analysis project Ga0209415, IMG submission 187696) | Peat soil microbial communities from Weissenstadt, Germany - SII-SIP-2007 (SPAdes) (version 2) | ecosystem: Environmental > Terrestrial > Soil > Wetlands > Peat | place: Germany... | reverse complement strand
AAATACAATCCGTATGGCTTATTCTGCTTTTTGACTTCGTCGATCAATTTCTGCCGCATCTCGGCTTCCGGAACGCTCTGCGTCGAACTCACGATCAAATTGCCCTGCCGCCCCGTAGGCATCAGGCCCGGCTGGTTACGACCGTGGCCGTTGGACTGGCTAAAATCTTTGATCGGCATGCGCGAAAGCAAAAAGTTTCTCAGAATACCGTCCTTAATCACTTCCACCCGCTTCGCAGGCACGCCTTCGTTATCGAAGTCGTAGGACCCTGCCAGCTTCATTCCGGCCATTTCATGCACAGTTGGATCGTCCGTGACGCTCAGGAATTTCGGCAATACTTCCTGGCCAACTTTTTTTGTAAACGTCTGCCCCTCGTCCTCATCGCGCTGCCGGTGCCCTTCCAGCCTATGGCCGAGCACTTCATGAAAAAAGACGGCTGCAGCGCGCCCGCTCAAAAGAGCCGGCCCGTCGTAAGGCTCTGCGACCGGAGCGTTTTTGAGCGCTTTCAGATCGTCAGCCATCTTCGCGATCTTGGCGGTGAGTTCCGCTTCGGTTGGCAAGCCGCTTGCCGAAGGAGCCTGGAAAGTTTCGACACGCAACAGCTCCATGCCATCATCGGCTCGCGTTTGCGCTTCCATAATCAGCCGCGTGGCGGCGCTGGGCGTCTCGATCGCGGTACCTTCGCTCGAGACCATGCGTGAGTTGGAATCCGTAACCTGCAACACGACGGTCGCATAATAAACATTCTCATACTTACGGAACGCACCCGACAGTCGGCGAATTTCGCCTCCCCACGCGGCGCGATCGAACGCTGGCGGCGGTGTGACGCTGCCCAAATGCGTCTCCGGAGTCTCCTTCGAAAAGTCCGGCGATTTGTCTTCTTCTTCGGCGCGCACGGCGGTATTGGTTCTGACGTTTAGAAATGCGGGCGCGGCGCGTTTGTATTCGCGGTCCGTCAACTCCCAAAGCACGCGCGCTACGGCGTCTTGATCGTCGCCGATTGGCAGTGTGCCTGAGGTCATTCCCGTCCCACGGCTCTGTCCATGCGTGTTATCAAGAGCGGCAGTGCCCACGCGCATGACCACGTCGGCCTGACGCCGCTGCAGCGAGGCATCAGTCAACAAGCTGCCATAAGCCCCCACCAGCACCACCAGATTTTGGTCGTAGACCGTATAGCTCATGTAATACGGCGCGGAATCCGTCTTGCCCAGGTCCGTGGTCGCGCGCGCGAGTTCCGTCTGCATGACCTTCATCACCGGGTCAACTACTGTTTTGCTGGCGGGCTTATCGGCGGCGGAACTGGATGTGGCGTCGTTGTTCGCGGCCGAAGCAAGCGGCAGTGTGGCGAGTTGCGCGGCGAGCGTCCAGCAAGCCGCAAATCGCAAGAATTGTTTTGCTTGCACGTTGAAGCTCGCGCTTGATACAGGAGATTTGGACATATTCATGGATTGTGAGCTCCCGATGCTGGTGTACCTAATGCCGGTCCTGCCGCAGACCCAAGCAGAAAGAGACTGTACGAGTGGGTCAATTTTTGAGTATGCCTGAGCGTTTAGTAGCGCGCAAACTAGGTTTCGCCGAAGTGTTCGCCAGTAAGCAAGTGGGCGCCATTCACGAACTCGGCCGCGGATACTTGCTTGCGCCCTTCCAGTTTGACGCGTTCGAGGCGCAAATAGGTTGTGCCACCGCAAACGACGGTTACTTCGCGCTTGCTCACCACCAGCGAACCCGGCGCTCCGGGTTTGCCTGCCTGCGCGTGTTGCTCGCTCAACTCCTTAGACGCCGGTTCGCCCAAAATGTGGCAAGTCTGCCCTCGGAACGACGTGTATGCGCCCGGCCATGGCGCCAACCCACGAATGCGATTGAAAATCTCAAGCGCGGGAAGGGACCAGTCAATCCGCCCGTCTTCTTTTTTCAGCATAGGCGCGCTCGAAGCAAGCGCATTGTCTTGCGCTCGCGGAATGAGCGTGCCGCTTGCCAAACCGCGAAGCGTTTCCGCCATCAAGGGAGCACCCAGTTCGGACATTCGAGCGGTCAGCTCCGGCGCGGTCTCGGTGGCGCCAATTTCCGTTTCCTTTTGCAACAAAATTTCTCCAGTGTCCATCCCCGCATCAATCCGCATCGACGTGACGCCGGTCTTCGTCTCGCCATTCACTATGGCCCAGTTGATGGGCGCAGCGCCGCGATATTTCGGCAGCAGGGAAGCGTGCAGGTTGATCCAACCAAGTCTTGGAATAGGCAGAAGCCGCGCCGGAATAATTTGCCCGTAAGCGATGATGACGACCGCATCGGGCTCGAGCTTCTGCAACAACTCCTGAGCTTCTGGGGCGCGAATTTTTTCTGGTTGATGCACAGGAATTCCAGCAGCAGTCGCAATTTCCTTCACCGGCGAAAACGAAACTTCCTGCCCGCGTCCCCGCGGACGATCCGGCTGCGTGATGATTCCAAGGACGTTGAAGTCGGGTTGTTCGAGTAAATGCCTGAGCGTGGGAACAGCGAATTGCGGAGTACCGCAAAATAGGAGGCGCAATCTCCCGTCGTCTGTGGTTACCACTCGCCTTGCTTCTTGAGCTTCTTGATTTTGCGCTTGATGAGGTCGCGCTTCAGCATGCTGAGGTGTTGCAGAAACAGAATCCCGTTCAGGTGATCGATCTCGTGGCAAAACGCCCGCGCCATCAGGTTTTCCGCCCGTATCTCGAAAGATTCGCCCTTGGCATTCTGTGCCTTCACCGTAACAAACTGCGGCCGCATCACATACCCGCGAAACCCAGGAATCGAAAGGCACCCTTCTTCTTCTCGCACTTCGCCTTCCGCGTGAATGATCTCCGGATTCGCCAGCACGATTTTCGCTTCCGGATTTTTCCCTACCGTCACGTCGACCACCGCCACTCGCAAATTCAACCCAATTTGCGGCGCCGCCAAACCAACGCCCTGCGCCGCGTACATGGAAGCAAACATATCCTCTGTGAGCTGCTCGAAATCCGCGTCGAACTTTTTCACGGCAACGGTCGGCTTTTCCAGAATTGGATCGCCGTACTTCACGATGGGATAGATTTTGCGCGGGGCAACCACAACGCCCGCGTCAACGGACGCCGGGGCTGGGCTCGCGGCTGCTTCAGAACTCGTCGATTTGTCTGACATAGTTGTCGAAATTCCGCCGCATCTCGGAAAGACTGTCTCCTCCAAATTTTTGCAGAAAAGCATCCGCCAGCACAAGTGCGATCATCGCTTCGCCTGCCACCGCGCCCGCCGGGACCACGCACCAATCCGACCGCTCGTAAGCCGCCGAAACCGGCTCCTTCGTGACCATGTCCGCGGTGTGCAGCGCCGTGCGCAGCGTCGAAATGGGTTTAAGATACCCGCGAACCACTGCGTCTTCTCCGTTGGTGATGCCGCCTTCGAGCCCGCCCGCGCGGTTTGTCGACCGACGAAAACGTCGCGCCGCTTTTTCGTAAAATATTTCGTCCTGGACTTCGCTGCCGTAGGAACCCGCCGCCGCAACGCCAGCCCCTATCTCAACCGCCTTTACCGCCTGTACGCTCATCAGCGCCTGCGCCAGTCGCCCGTCCAGCTTCTCGTCCCACTGTGCGTGGCTTCCGAGGCCAACCGGAACATTGTGCACGACAATTTCAAAAACTCCGCCGACCGTATTTCCCGCTTTCAGTGCCGCATCCACTTCCGCTTTCATCTTCTCCTGCGTAGCCGTATCCACGCAGCGCAAGGGCGAATCCAGATCAGCGCTCACCGCTTTAATTTCTTCCCAACTCGCGCTGCGTTCCAGGCGAACGTGTCCGACTTGAACGGTGTGGCTGACGATTTCCACGCCAAACTCGCGCAGCAGCAACTTCGCGAAGGCCCCAGCCGCTACCCGCGCGGCCGTCTCGCGAGCCGAAGCCCGCTCCAGCACATAACGCGCATCATGAAAATTAAACTTTTGCGAGCCCGCAAGATCGGCGTGACCAGGCCGGGGTGCAAGAAGTTTTTTCTCCTTGCCCGCCGATTCCGCGGTTGCCTCGACCGGCAGAATATTCTCCCAATTCGCCCAGTCCCGGTTTTCAATCCGGAGCGCGATTGGCGCCCCAATCGTCTGCCCGTGCCGCACGCCCGCGAAAATGTCCGCGCGATCCATTTCAATCTTCTGCCGCCCGCCACGTCCGTAGCCCAGTTGCCGCCGGTGCAACTCGTGATTGATGAATTTCAAGTCCACGGACAACGAAGCCGGCAGCCCCGAAACAAACGCAAGCAGCGCCTGTCCGTGCGATTCACCCGCGGTGTAAAACTTCAGCATCTGCGCGAACGCCCTCACTCAGTTTTCAACTTGTAGCACTGGAAATTAGAAGTGTATCTACGCTTGCGCCTGTCGTCCAGCCGCTCACCGCTTCGCTTCGAGAAATTCAAGGCGGTTGCCCCATGGATCCTCGGCGAAGAATCGCCGCGTGCCGGGCAGGGAATTGTCATCAACAATTTGAACCGCATGCGCAATCAGAGTTTCACGGAGCGCAACGAGATCCCTCACGGCAAATGCAGGGTGCGCTTTTTTCGCCGGACGAAAATCTGCTTCCACTCCGATGTGTAACTGTTGACTCCCGCACTCGAACCAGCACCCGCCGCGTCCCCGCAGCGAATCAGGCTTTTCGATTTCAGCCAGGCCCAGAATCAAGCCGTAAAATTTGCGCGCGGCGGTTTCACAATCCTTCGGAGCGGCCAATTGAATGTGGTCGAGTCGTACGATCAAAGTATTTTCCCGGATAGCATATTTCGTGACCCCAACAGAATACCTCCAGGGGGCAGTCTTTTAGTCTCCGTCAGAGATTTTCCGCCTGTAGCAATACTTCCCCAGAGCTTGCTTGACGTGTTCCCATCACGCAGTTAGGCTTTCGGCTCAGCATTGCGTTCCCCAGGAGTTCAGCGTAGCGGCTGACGAAACAGGTACTCGTGGCAGACACACCTCTTCAGGTCGCAGGTCGCGAAGAAAAGGCCGAACCGCAAATTACCGTCGCGGGCGTGCTGGTCAACGGGCTAAAAGGCGCGGTCTCCAACGTCCAGGACTACGCCATTCTCTGCGGCCGCACACTCTACGCCATAGTCACTCCTCCGTTTTACATCCAGGACATTTTGCAGCAGATGGACAGCATCGGCGCCGGCTCGCTCCCCATCATCTTGCTATGCGGGTTTTTCATTGGCGCGGTCATGGTTCTGCAGACCGGTTCGCAGTTTACGCGCTTTGGGCAGAGTTCCCTGACGGGCGACGTCGTGGCCATCGCCCTCGTCCGCGAATTGGGGCCATCCCTCTCGGGTTTGCTGGTGACCGGCCGCTGCGCCACCGGCATCGCTTCCGAGCTCGGCTCGATGCTGGTGACCGAACAAGTGGACGCCATGCGCGCCATGGGCACCGATCCCATTCGTAAGCTGGTGGCGCCCAGGACGATCGCTACGCTCCTCACACTCCCCTTATTGACGGCCATGATCGATTTCACCGGATTGCTCGGCGGTTGCGTAGCTTCCGTTTTCTCCCTCCGTCTCAGCGCCATCGAGTTCTGGCGCCGCGCCATTGATGCCCTCGATTTCGCGGACATCATGCAGGGATTCACGAAGCCCATCTTTTTCGCCTTTATCCTCGCCACGATCGGTTGTTACAAAGGCCTGACCGTGCGCGGAGGCACGCAAGGTGTCGGCCGCGCTACCACACAGGCCGCTGTCCTCTCTTCCGTCCTCATCATCGTGGCCGACGCCTTCCTCACCAAAGTTGCCTTGTTCCTTGCCGACAAGCTCTTCTAACGCGACCCAGGCCGACCCAAGCGCGGCTGGACCCGCGCTACGTTTCCTAACCGCGCGCGGGCGCAATTGCCGCTATAATGGCGGGCACACGCCCCGATGCCTAGCGCCGCCACATCGAGTTCCGACGCCAATCTAGCCATCAAATTTGATCGCGTACACCTCGGCTTCGAAGAGGGCGATATTCTTCGCGGCGTTTCTTTCGCAGTGCAGGAGCGCGAGACGCTCGTACTCCTCGGTGAAACAGGCACCGGCAAGACCCTTTCGCTAAAACTAGCCGCTGGCCTCCTGCGGCCCTCGGAAGGCAATATCCAGGTCCTCGGCCGCGATATTTCCAGCATGCCCGAGCGCGACTTGCTCGCCTTCCGCCGCCAGATTGGCTTCGTCTTTCAAGAAGGCGCGCTCTTCGATTCCATGACGGTGGGAGACAACGTCGCCTACCGCCTCCTGGAAGATAAAATGAAGGACGAAGAGATTGAGCCGCGCGTCCGCGAAGTCCTGCGCTTCGTCGAACTCGAGCACACCATCGACCTCGTCCCCCCCGAACTCTCCGGCGGCATGCGGCGGCGCGTGTCCATCGCCCGCGCTCTAATCAATCAGCCGCCCATTGTGCTGTATGATTCGCCCACGGCTGGGCTCGATCCAGTGACCTCGCAGACCATCATTACCCTGATTTTGCGGCTTCGCGACGTCTACGGCGTGACCGCCTTGCTAGCGACGCAAAGGCTTCAAGACGGTTTCGCTCTGGCAAACTTCCGTTTCGACGCTGCAACGAAGCGCGTCGTTCACAACACCTCCAACGGAACTGCGGCGGCAGCGGACAGGATTGCCGCTACGCGCTTTCTGGTCTTACGCGAAGGCGGCGTTTATTTTGAGGGCGAGCCGGAAGAACTTGCCGAAACAAAAGATGAATATCTGAAACGGTTTCTCGTTTGATTTGGCAGTAGTTTCGTTGCAACAAAAAAAGGGAGGAACGACAAAATGGCGCAGCGCAAACAATTGACATGGACGGAACTGCGCGTGGGACTTTTCGTGCTGGTGGGGCTCTCGGTTCTGGCCGCCGGCATTTTCTACGTCACTGGAGCAGGCACGATCGGGCCCAAGTACCGCCTGATAACCTATCTCCCCGAAGTGTCAGGCCTGGCCAACGGAGCCCCCGTGCGATTGGATGGAGTCGAAGTGGGGAACGTCGAATCCACCAGGCTGGCTCCCCGCATACTCGGTAAGGGGCGGGAAAGGAATAAAAACATCGAAATCGTGATGCGCGTGGGCAAGAAATACGAGGACGACATTCTGACGGATTCTGCGGCGAGTCTGGTGACCGAAGGGCTGCTGGGAAACCGCTACGTCAACATCACGCGCGGTGTCACGGGTGTGCCGCTGAAGGACATGCAAGAAGTTCCAGGACATGAAGAAAAGGCGATGGCGCAGGTCGTGGAACGAAGCGCGGATGTGCTTGCGAATCTTCAGGCGCTTTCGGAAGAAATTCAAGACATGATCCACGGTATTAAGCAGGGGAAAGGAACGCTCGGAAAATTGCTAACGGACGAGCAGGCCTACAATCATCTGAACAACATTCTCAGTAAAGGCGACGCGATGGTTACTAATGTCCAGGCGGGCCAGGGTACGCTTGGAAAACTCGTGGCGTCCGACGAGATGTACAACAAAGTCGACAAGGGAATCGACAACGTGAACCTCATTTTGACGGACGTCCGCGCTCAAAAAGGCACGATTGGGAAGCTGCTATATGATCCATCGCTCTACGACGAGGCCAAGCAGGCCATCACGAACGGCAACGCCGTCATCAGCGATGTCCGCGCTGGAAAAGGAACGCTTGGCAAACTCGCTACCGACGACACGCTCTACACCAACCTGAAAGCAACAAGCCAGAACGTCGCGGACGCCACCGCGAAGCTGAATGACAACACCACCACGGTTGGCAAAATGTTTTCCGATCCCAAGCTATATGACAGCTTGAGCGGGCTCACTGGCGACTTGCGCTTGCTCGTCGGAGAGTTCCGCCAAAACCCCAAGAAATTCCTGCACATCAAAGTATCTGTTTTCTGAAGCGTTTCTTCGAGAGTTTAACGTCGCCGCGCTTTGCGACTTTTGTCTGTGTGTGTTGTAATGCTTTCGTAACAATGCGGGCTTACTCTGAATCGCTAAACTCGTTTTCGCGAAGAGATTCATGGAAAATCTGGACATCGCACAAAAGCAGCCGCGGACGGAACCGCCCAAATCCACGCTTCCGCAGCCCGGTAAACCGGTTCCTAGCCGCGCCTATCCTGGTGCGCTGATTGTTGTCGAAGGCACGGACGGCTCAGGAAAAAGCACGCAGCTCTATTTGTTGAAGCGATGGCTGGAAATTGGCGGATACCGCCTTCATTTCACGGAATGGAATTCGTCGCCGCTGGTCAAGTCCGCGACGCGCCGGGGCAAACAGCGGCGGCTCCTCACTCCCACAACCTTTTCACTCTTGCACGCGGCCGATTTTGCCGATCGCTGCGAACGCCAGATCATGCCGTTGCTGCAAGGCGACTACCTGGTCCTCGCCGACCGCTACATTTACACGGCATTTGCGCGCGACGCAGCTCGTGGATGCCCGGGGCGCTGGTTGCGTAACCTCTACAGGTTTGCGCCCGTTCCCGATATCACATTTTATTTTCGCGCCCCGCTGGATGTTGCCGTGCACCGCATCCTAAGTGGCCGCCCCAAACTGAAATACTACGAAGCGGGCATGGATCTTGCCTTGTCGTACGACCGCGCGGAGAGTTTCCGTCTCTTTCAGGCACGCATCCTCGAGGAATACGACCGGATGGTGGATTCCGATAATTTCGTCGTGCTCGACGGTACTCTGCCGGTGAACAAGTTGCAGAAACAGATGAGAGACATAGTGGCTTCGAAAATTGATTTGAAGCGCTTTGCGCCTGGCGTTCCGGCTCCGGAGTAAGCATGCCCGATCAGGAAAAAGAGAAAGAAAAACTAAGCGCCGTCGCCATCGTGCCGCCGGAATCGCCGGCCACGACCGTCGTGCCTCTCCCTGCCGCGAAGCCTGGAGCAGCGGGCGAAGACGGTAACGCGCAATATTTCTACGGCGAAGCCCTCGTCGGCTTTGATCCCAGCGAAATCACCGGAAACCTCATCGTCATCGAAGGCATGGACGGTTCCGGACGATCCACACAAATCGCACTGCTGCAGGAGTGGCTCGAATCCGAAGGTTTTGCCGTTCAGACCAGCGGCTTGCGCCGTTCGAATCTCGTGGGACGCGACATTGACGAATTGCTTGCCAAAAATGCAGTAACCCGGCTGACTCTCGCGCTCATGTACGCCACGGATTTCTTTGACCAGGTCGAGCATCGCGTTTTGCCGGCCCTGCGCTCTGGAACCGTCGTCCTGGCCGACCGTTTCATCTTCACACTCGTAGCTCGCGGGGTGGTACGTGGAATCAACCGCGATTATTTGAATGGGCTTTACGCCATGGCGCTGCGCCCGCATTTGACCTTTTGGCTGAATGTGCGCCCGGAAACGGCCTTCGCGCGCGAATTCAAGAAGGCCCAGGCCATCAGCTACTGGGAAGCCGGGCGCGACATGTCTCTTTCGCATGATCTCTATTGGTCGTTCATCCGTTATCAAACCATGATCAAGCGCGAGTTCGAAGTGATGGCCAAACGCCACTCCTTCATCGAGCTGGATGGCGAGGCGAGCGTCTCTGCTGTCAACAAGCAGCTTCGCCATCGCATCGGCGAGCAACTCGGAATTCGCGCGACAAAGTACACGCCTTCCGCCGCTCTCGCGCATCTCTGGCGGTAAATTCCGAAATGTCCGATCCGGTTCATATTGCCGCCATCGACGCGGGCTCCAATGCTGTGCGCCTCGCCGTCGCCCGTGCCTATTCCGCGCTGGATATCGAGCCGCTTGTGACCGAAAGATACTCGCTGCGCCTCGGCGAAGGCGTTTTTCTGCGGCACCGCTTCAGCGAAGATCTTTTCAAAAAGGGCGTCAAGGCGTTCCGCCATTTCCGCGAAATCATGGAGGAGTTTGGAGTCACGCGTTATCGAGCCGTGGCGACCAGCGCTTCTCGCGAAGCCCGCAACCGCGACGCGTTTGTGCGTCAGATCAAGCAGAAGACCGGAATCGCAGTGGAGGTGATCAGTTCCGCGGAAGAGTCGCGGCTGGGGCGCATAGCGGTGCTTGCCGCGCTGGGGCCGGAGTCTCCGCCACGCTGCATCGCGGATTTGGGCGGCGGAAGCCTGGAGCTCAGCGTTCTCCGCGATCAAACCGTGGAACAGAGCGTGCAGCTTGGAGTGGGCACAGTGCGGCTTATGACCACTCTGAAAATCCCCGGCGTGATCCGGCCGGTGCAAGCCGAACAAGTCCGCCGGTACGTGCGCGCACTCCTGGAATCGCGTTTGCCGGCGCGGCCGAATCTTGGCGATCAAGTTGCCGTAGCTCTTGGCGGAAACGCCGAGACTCTGGCGAACATAGCGCCTGGCCCTCGGCTGCATGGATTACAGACGCTCGAAATCTCATTGCTGCGCGAGCGTCTACCCGATCTTCTGGAACGCGATGTGCGCGAGCGGATGAAAGCCTACGGCATTCGCCGCGACCGCGCGGATGTGATCGGCATCGCCGCGATAACGTTCGTCACACTCGGCCGCTATTTGAATATCCGGAATTTCTCGATTCCCAGCGTGGGTTTGCGCGAAGGATTGATCCAGGAAATTGCCCGCCAGGCCTTTTCCCGGACGGAGCCGCACCGCTACGACGCAGCCGCGCGGCAATTGCTCGTCGGCACTCGAAGCTTTGCGCGTCGCTTGCAAAAGGACCAGACGCACGCCGAGCACGTGCGCGAACTTAGCATTCTCCTCTTCGATCAGTTGCAGCCGGTCCACCATCTGCCCGCGCAGTCGCGCGTGCTGCTGGAGGCTGGCGCTCTCATGCACGACACGGGACACATGATTAGCCATCGCGGCCATCACAAGCACGGCGAATACCTCGTGCTCAATGGTGACATGCCGGGGCTGGAAGGCCGTGACCGCGCTATCGTCGCCGCGCTGGTCCGCTATCACAATCGAAAGTCCGAACCCGCAGGCCACCACGTCGCGTATTCTTCGCTCAATAACAACGACAAGCGGATCGCTCGGCGGCTCGCCGCGATTTTGCGCATTGCCGAGGCGCTGGATCATTCGCACCGCCAGCGGGTGATGCAAGTCCGCGCCACGTTTCAACAGGGCTCCGTGGCGCTGCAGATTTCTGCGCGCGGCGATGCGGCCGAGGACTTGCTCGATGCGAACCGCAGCGCCGAACTTTTTGAAAAAGAATTTCATGTGCGGCTGTTCTTCCGGCAGGCTGCTTCATAGGAAACCCGGCGCCTGGTTTTTTGCCGCCGCCGCTTCGATCTCATTTACCTTCCCGAAAGGGGGAAACTGCTGATGGAAATCTACATCGTGCGCCACGGCATCGCGATCGACCGGGAAGATCCCAAATGCCCGCCCGATCCCGAAAGATACCTGACCGAAGAAGGTATCGAGAAAACGAAGCGTGTGGCCGCAGCCGTGGCAGCGCTTAGCTCGTCGCCTGACCTCCTTCTTTCGAGCCCCTACGTGCGCGCTACGCAGACCGCCGAGATTTTCGCAGCGGCACTGGACTATCCCAAACCAAAGATTCGCCGCACGGACTTGTTACTGCCCGGCGCGGAACCGTCCTTGTTCTTCCGCGAGCTCGCCAAAGATAAACAGACCTCGACCCTTTTCGTTTTTGGACATGCGCCGCAACTGGACGATCTGATCGCCGCTGCGCTTGGTGTGAAACAACACATCACGTCTCTGAAAAAAGCAGGCGTCGCATTAATCGAGTTAAAGCGCGTCTCCCCGCCCAACGGGCAGTTGGTCTGGCTGGCACCGCCTAAGCTGCTTCGCCGCGCAGGGAAGTAACCGCGAGACTCGGCCTCACCTATTTCACCTGGGACAACGGAATAATCAGGCTACCTATCTCTGAGGTGGACGGATCTTCGACCAGGATCCGCAACGTTGTGACGCCATCTTTGGGCTGTACATTCTGCCTGAAGGGCATTCCCGATCTTAAGAGAGCCACGTATTGCCTCTCGTCGAGCTTCAGGTCGTAGGTCTTGCTCCATTGGCTAAGCACCTTGCCGATCACATCCTGCTCAACGACGTACACGCTGACGGCTCCCTTGCGCAAACCTCCGGCCTGCACGAACCGAAGATTGTGGATGTCAATCAAGCACGCAACCATCAATGAATTCGACAGCGGTTGATTCACACGCTCCACTTTGGCCTGCAAGGGAATGACTGAGGATTCAATTGGGCTGCTCACCGCCGTTACCACCGTCCTCCAATTCTGGTCCTTCGTGGGACGGGCATCTTCGACCGCGAAATAACCTCTTGGAAAACGAATGGTCAAGCCCGCGCGTTTCACCTGCACCTTTAGCTCGTGGAACTTTCCATCCGCGGAATGCGCATCAATGTAGAACCCCAGAGAATAGAGAACTGCGGCATCGCCTACGGCGTCGCGGATGGCTCCCGTAAGATCATTGCCGTTAACATAGGCTCGTCC
>Ga0209415_10015492_pt1 | contig 12348 bp, 8 predicted proteins | sample PeaSoiSIISIP2007_FD_187696 | JGI IMG/M metagenome (GOLD analysis project Ga0209415, IMG submission 187696) | Peat soil microbial communities from Weissenstadt, Germany - SII-SIP-2007 (SPAdes) (version 2) | ecosystem: Environmental > Terrestrial > Soil > Wetlands > Peat | place: Germany... | reverse complement strand
GGCCCTGCGCCAGGCGCCCGTAGGCGGCCAGGCTGATCTTGGCGCTCGCCATCACCAAGATCAGCCTGGCGGGTGCCCACCTTGCGGAAGAAGTGGAAGCCGGGCCCGGCCGGAACCGGCACGCGGATGCAGGCCAGCAGTTCGTCCGGGGCCAGGTCCAGCCGCTTGTAGCCCAGGTGGAAGCGGTCGTAGGGCACCCGGCGCCGGCCGCGCACCGAGACCAGCTCCAGTTCCGCGGCATAGACCAGCAGGCTGGGCGGGGTGTCGGCCGCGGGGCTGGCGTTGGCCAGGTTGCCGCCCAGGGTGCCGCGGTTCTGGATGGCCAGGGCGCCGGTGCTGCGGGCGCTCTGCGCCAGGCTGGGGAAGTGCCGGGCCACGGCCGGGCAGTCCAGCAGTTCGGTGAAGCTGGTGAGGCTGCCCAGGGCCAGGACCCCGTCCCGCTCTTGGATGCCGCGCAGGTCCTGGCAGCGGGACAGGTCCAGCAGGCCCCGGGCCTTCAGGGTCCCGGCGTTGAGCCCCACCATCAGATCGGTGCCGCCGGCCAGGGGCTGCCACTGCCCCGGTTCCCGGGCCAGCAGTTCCAGGGCCTCGGCCAGGCTGCCGGGGGTTTCCAGGTGATAGTCGGGCAGGTAACTCCTCATTCCGGCTCCCGTTCGGCCGCCAGGACCGCGTCCACGATCTTCACGTAGCCGGTGCACCGGCAGACATTGCCCGCCAGGCCCCGGCGCACCTCGGCCTCGTCCGCCTGGGGGTGGCGCTGGAGCAGGTCCTCGGCGGCCAGGAGCATGCCGGGGGTGCAGAAGCCGCACTGGGTGCCGTTGTGCTCGATGAAGGCGGTCTGCAGCGGGGTCGGCGCGCCGTCCCGGGCCAGCCCCTCCACGGTGCGGATCCGCGCCCCCTGGGCCTGGGCCGCCGGCACCAGGCAGCTGTTCACCAGCCGTCCGTCCATCAGCACCGCGCAGGCGCCGCATTCCCCGGCGCCGCAGCCTTCCTTGGTGCCGGTGAGCCCCAGCTGGTCCCGGAGCACGTCCAGCAGCCGGGCCATGGGATGGGTCCGCACGGTCCGGACCTGGCCGTTGACCGTCAGGGTGAGACTGCAGCTCTGGCTCATCGCGCACCTCCGGCCGCGGCCGCGGCCCGTTCTTCCATCCGCTCCAGCAGCCGCTCCGGGGTCATGGGCACCTGGTCCAGGCGCAGATCGGAACCCAGGGCCTGGGCCAGGGCGCTGAACACCGCCGGCGCCGGGGCCACGTTGGGCAGTTCGCCGATCCCCTTGGCGCCGCCGGGCCCGGCCGGATGGGGATTCTCGAAGAACAGGGTGCGGATCCGCGGCAGATCGCGGCTGGTGGGCATGGCGTAGTTGGTGAGCTGGGTGTTGAGCATCCGGCCCTGGCGCATGACCACCTCCTCCCACAGGCTCCAGGCGATGGCCTGGGCGGCGCCGCCCTGGATCTGGCCGGCGGCCAGCATGGGGTTCACCACCCGGCCCACCTCCTGGCCGGCCACGAAATCCTCCACGGTGACCTCGTGGGTGCGGGTGTCCACCGCCAGCACCACGGCGTCGCAGGCCCAGGCGCAGGTGGGGTAGGCGTCCCCGCGGCAGTTCGCGTCGTCCCACACGATGTGCGGCTGCCTGCGGTACTGGGCGTAGGCCCGGACCGCGCCGTGCCGGGCATGGGCGGCGCGGATCGCGGCCCGGAACGCCTCCGGGGTGCAGGGCAGCCGCAGCAGCCCGTCCTGGACCAGCACCTGCCTGAGGCTGTAGGCGGCTTCCTCCAGCAGCTTGCCCATGACCATGGTGCTGCGGGAGGCCACGGTGGGCCCGCTGTTGGGCACGAAGCGGGTGTCCACCGGCGCCAGCCCGATGTCCGCCATGGGCAGGCCCAGGGCCTCGGCCACGATCTGGGCGAAGACGGTCTGCTGGCCCTGGCCCATCTCGGTGGCCGAGGTGAGCAGGGAGATCCGGCCGTCGGCCAGCCCTTCGATGCCCACCACCGAGGCCAGGTACGCCTCGCCGCCGCCGGTGAAGCCGCAGCCGTGCATGACCACCGAGAAGCCCACGCCGCGCTTGACCGGGTCGGCGGTGGCGTTGTGGGCTGCGAAGGCCGCGCGCCGGGCGTCATAGTCGATCTCCGCCAGCACCCGGTCCAGGATCCCGTCCAGGTCCAGGGTCTCCTTGATCACCTGGCCGAACACCAGGGAGTCGCCGATCTTCAGGAAGTTGCGCCGGCGCAGGGTCACCGGGTCCAGGCCCAGCCGGGCGGCGCACACATCCAGGTGGCGCTCCAGGGCGAACTCGCTCTGGGGCCCGCCGAAGCCGCGGAAGGCCCCGGGCGGCGGGGTGTTGGTGGCCATGGCCCGGCCGCGGATCCGGGCGTTGGGGATGTTGTAGACCCCGCCCGCGGCCAGGGTGCCGCGCTGGCAAACCACCGGGGAGACGGTGGTGTAGGCGCCGCCGTCGTACACCAGATCGGTGTCCAGGGCCAGGATCCGGCCATGGGGGTCGAAGCCGAGGCGGATGCGGGTGCGGGAGGGGTGGCGCTTGGTGGTGCAGGCCATGTCCTCTTCCCGGTCGTAGAGCAGCCGCACCGGCCGGCCGGATTTCCAGGCCAGCAGGGCCGCGTGCCCGGCGATGAGCGAAGGGTAGTCCTCCTTGCCGCCGAAGCCGCCGCCCAGTTCCAGGGCGGTCACCCGCACCCGCTCGTCCTCCCAGCCGAACAGCAGCTTCAGCGCCCCGTGTACATAGTAAGGACACTGGATGGAGCCGGTCACCGCCACCTGCCGGGTCTCGCCCGTCCCTTCCACCCAGGCCAGGACGCCGTTGGGCTCCAGGTACACGTGCTCCTGGGCGCCGGTGCGGTATTCCCCCTCGATGATGTGGGCGCACCGGGCCCAGGCCGCGTCCGGGTCGCCCCGCTCCACCCGGCACTCCTTGAGCACGTTGTCGCTGCCGTGGATGATCTGGTCCCCGTCCAGGGAGGCCTGGAGGTCCAGCACCGCCGGCAGTTCCTCCACCTCCAGGGTCACGGCCGCCCGGGCCTTCTCGGCCAGGAAGGGATCCGGATGCGCCAGCAGCACCACCGCCTGGTGGGCATGCTGGAGGGTCTCCCCCAGCCCGACCAGGTACGGCTGATCCAGTTCCACCCCGGCCACCTGGTTGCGGCCGGGGATGTCGGCGGCGGTGACGATGGTGAACTCGTCCCAGGGCAGGCCCTCGGTGTCGGCGAAGCTGATGCCCCGGAGCACGCCCCGGGACACCCGCGAGCGCACGGTCACCGCGTGCAGCGCGGCCGGCAGCGCCTGGTCGGCGGTGTAGCGGGTGGTGCCGAGCACCTTGGCCAGGCCATCGCGTCTGGGAACGGATGCGCCGATCATCGGAACCTCCTGGGGCTGGGTGGGACTCCCGGGTCGCGCGACACACCGGGCCAGCGGGCCCGGGACGCCCTCCGGCACGGGACATGCATCCGAGCGGTGCCACCCAGGGCCCCCGAAGGCGCCCCGGATCCGGCTCGGCCAGGCTGCAAGGGGACCGGTCGGTGGACCTCGGGACCCCGTTGCTACAGTCCGGATCATACCGGATTCAGGAGGAAAGACCACTGTTTCCATACGAATGGGCGAAAAACGCCGGCCGCCGGATGGAGCCCGGGCCGGCCATGGGCTACACTGGAGGCCCAGCCCAAGCCACCCCACCCCAGTCCAGGAGCCCCGCCCTTGTCCCCGAGCGCCATGTACGAGCCCGCCGCGTGAGGCTGCTGCCGGTCCTCCTGGCCGGAATCGCCCTGGTTCCAGCCTGCCTGGTCGCCGTGCCCGCGCCGCCGGCCCAGGTGCGGCCTCCGGACCCCGGGACCGGGCGGCGGCGCCCCAGGGAATGGCCCGGCCAGGGCGATCCCCAGGTGGAAAGGGCGCGCCGCGGCATCCTGCGCCGGGAATCGGGCGGCAACTACCGGGCCGTGGATCCCACCGGCACCTGGTTCGGCGGCTACCAGCTGCATCTGCACACCTCCAACGGCGTGGCCCGGCGCATGCAGCGCCCGGACCTGGTGGGGGTGCCGGCCAGCCGCTGGCCCAGGGCCGACCAGGACGCGGCCTTCTACCTGCTCTACGACCGCGGCCGGGGCCGGCGGCACTGGTCCACCGGCCACCGTCACGGCTGAAGGGCCCCCGGGCGGCGGCGCCGGTCTACTGGTATGATTCGCAGGTGGCACGTTCGCTTCAGCAGGTCCGGTTGGCGCGGCGCCACCCGCCTTTCCGCGCAGGTCAGACCCCTACCCCATGGCACGCAGATCCCGTTCATCCCGACAGTCCCCGCGGCCGGCCCCCCGGCCGATCGCGCCGGCGCTCCGAACGCCCCATCCGGCGGACCCGGGTCCCGCGACCGCGACGCCGGAACGCCGCCCCGAGTCCATCCTGGGCCTGGACGGCCTGAGGGCCCTCTCGGTGCTGGCGGTGATGGCCTTCCATGCGCACCTCGACCACCTGGGCGGCGGCTTCCTGGGGGTGGAGGTGTTCTTCGTCATCAGCGGATTCCTCATCACCGGGCTGCTCCTCAAGGAGCACGCCCGCAGCGGCGGGATCCGCTTCGGGGCGTTCTGGCTCCGCCGACTCTGGCGGCTGATGCCCGCCCTGCTGCTCCTGCTGCTGGGGGTGGGCAGCTACGGCGTGCTGTTCATGGGCCCGCTGGCCTCCCAGTTCCGCCTCGATCTGCTGGCCTCCGTGGGCTACCTGGAGAACTGGCACCAGATCCTTTCCGGCAGCTCGTACTTCGCCGACGCGGGGCTGCCGCTGCTGCGCCACCTGTGGTCCCTGGCGGTGGAAGGCCAGTTCTACCTGGTCTGGCCGCTGCTGGTGGCGGGCCTGCTCCGGGCCGGCCGCGGCCGGCGGTGGCCGCTCGCGCTGGCGGCGGCGCTGCTGGCCGCCCTGTCCATGGGCCTGATGTTCGGGCTGACCGACCCCTTTGCTTCCGGACTGGAGGCCTCGAACCGCCTGAACCGGGCCTACCTGGGCACCCACACCCGGGCCCTGGGCCTGCTGGTGGGCGCCCTGCTGGCCATCTTCATGGCCGCTCCGCGCCCGCTGCCCCGGCGCCGGATCCTGGACGGCGCCGCCGCCCTGGCCCTGGTGGGCCTGGGCCTGATGGTGGTCCAGTGCGGCCTGCAGTCGCCCATCCTGTACCGGGGCGGCCTGCTGCTGGTGGACGGGCTGACCGCCGTGGTGCTGCTCGCCCTGGGCGCGCCCGGCACCGGATGGCTGCGCCGGTGGCTGGGCTGCCGCCCGCTGGAGCTGATCGGCCGGCGCTCCTACGGCCTGTACCTCTGGCATTGGCCGCTGTTCCGGCTGCTCAACCCCGAGCACGGGATGGGCCTGCCCTTCCTCTACAGCCTCCTGGCCACGGGCTTGATCAACGAAGGCTCGTACCAGCTCCTGGAAAAGCCCGAGCGGCGGGAGGCCCTCCGGCGCTGGTGGCACCGCTCCCGGGAGCAGGACGCCTTCTGGCGGCGGCAGCTGCCGCATCTGGCGGCCTGCGCGCTGATCATGGCCGGCGTGTGGGAGACCGTGGCCCTGGCCGAGCGGGCCCCGTACCTGGACCCGATCCAGGCCTCCATCCAGGCGGGCGCGGCGGCCCTGGATCCCGACGGGCCCGGGCCGGGTCCGGCCCCCCAGCTGCCGCCCCCGGCCGTACCGGCGGCCGGGGAAGCCAAGGACCCCAGGACCGAACGCTTCGTCCCGCCGACCCTGGTGGTCCCCGAGGATCTGCGGGGAGCCCGGCTGACCGCCGTGGGCGATTCGGTCATGAAGGGCGCCGCCATCGCCCTGAAGCGGCAGGGCGAAGCCACCCTGGGCGCGGGCAAGGTGCAGATCAACGCCGAGGAGTGCCGGTCGTTCGGCACGGCCCTGGAGATCCTGCGCGGCTACAAGCAGGAGCATCGCCTGGGCGACCTGGTGGTGATCCACCTGGGCACCAACAACAGCAGCATCTCCGAAACCCAGTTCCGCAACGTGATGGAGCTGCTGGCGGATCGCCGGCTGGTCCTGTTCCTCACCGCCAAGAGCGACAAGCTCAAGGCCTGCGAGACCGTCAACGCCGCCCTGCAGGGGATGGTGGCCAGCTGCCCCAATGCCAGGCTGCTGGACTGGAAGGCCCTGGCCGATCCCCATCCCGGCTATTTCTACGCGGACCACACCCACCTGCGGCCGGAGGGCGCCCAGTTCTACGCGGCGTCCATCCTGGCCCAGGCCCTGCAGGCGCCCAGGGACCACCCGGGCCCGCTCCGGGTCGCCGCCCGCAATGCCCCATCCACCCCCGGATCCGACCCGCGGAGTCGCCCGGAATGAAGCGACCCGCCCCGTCTCCCCAGGAGCCCTGAGTGTCCCTTCGCACCGCATGGCTGCTTCTGTTGGCGCTGGCGTTCGGCCCTCCGGCCGCGGCCGGCGCTGCGGGCTCTGCAGGCGCGCCCCGCTTCACCGAGCGGTGCCTCCAGGCCCGGGGCGGGAACGCCCTGGTGCGGGTCCTGCACTTCGGCGACAGCCACCTGGCCGGCGCCGCCTCCAGCGCCAGCACCACCTGCCGGACCTTCTTCCAGAGCCAGTTCGGCGACGGCGGCCCCGGACTGGGCCTGCCATGGGTGACCCGCCAGCCCGGCGTCACCGCCCACGCCAGCGCCGGCTGGCGCCGGAGCCAGAAGGCCGCGGGGGACGGCGGCATGGGCCTGGGCGCCGGGTTCATGGAAACCTGGCAGTCCGGGGAACATGCGGAGCTGCAGGGCAGCTTCGTCCGCTTCCGGCTGTACCTGCTCGCCGACCCCTCCGGCGGCAAGGTCCAGGTGCGCGCCGACGAGGTGCTCCAGGGCGAACTGGACCTGTGCGGCCGGGCCGGGCAGCTGGTGATCCTGGACAAGGTCCTGCCGGCGACGCCGGCCCGGGGTCCGCGCCGGCTGGAACTGCGCACCGTCCGGGGCGGCCGGGTGCGGATCCTCGGCGTGGCCCTGGAGGCCGCCGCGGGAGTGGTCTACAGCCCGCTGGCCTTCAACGGCGCCCGGGCCGCGTGGACCCTGGCCATGCCCGAGGCGCTGTTCCAGGCCCAGGTGCAGGCGGAGGCCCCCGACCTGATCATCCTGGCCTTCGGCACCAACGAGGCCAACGCCGCGGATTTCAGCGTGGACGCCTACGCCCGGGACCTGGCGGCGATCCTGGGCCGGTTCCGCAGGGCGGCGCCCCGGGCTGGCCTGCTGCTGCTCGGCCCCCCCGACGGCCATCTGCACCAGGGCAGCTCCGCCACCCTGGCCAGGGTCATCGCCGTGCAGAAGGCCGCCGCCGCTTCCGCCGGGGGCCTGTTCGTGGACCAGCAGAAGGCCATGGGCGGGCCCGGCGCCATCGACGCGTGGCTGCGGCGGGGCTGGGCCCGCCCGGACCTGGTGCACCTGACCCCCCAGGGCTACCAGCGCCTGGCCCCGGCCCTGCTGGGAGCCCTGTTCCAGGGCAGTCCGCAGATCAGCCTGGCCAGCCTGAACCTGGCCTCCGCGCCGGCCCTGCCGGCCGTGCTGCGCAGCGCCGCGCCCCGGCCCGAGCCGGAGGCCCGGCCGGTGCGCACCTACCGCGGGGAAGACGGTGGTATTTTCATAACGGACGACCCGAGTCAGGTCGCCCATCTGCCGGGAGCGTGGACGTTGGTGACACCGTGAAGCAGGGCCGGCGGGGCGGCGGGATCGGGTGTGCACTGCTGGTGCTGGCCTTGGCGGTTCCGGGCGCGGGCGCGGGGCGTCGCCCCCGGCGGCCGGCGCCCGCGGTGCCCCCGGCCGCGACCCCCATCGAGCATCCCGAAGCCCTGGCGCCGTTCCTGGAGGCCCTGGACAACCTGGACGCCCGGCGCGTCCCGCGGGTCCGGGTGCTGCAGTTCGGCGATTCGCACACGGCGGCGGACTACTGGAGCGGCCGGATCCGGGCCCGGCTCCAGGCCCGGTTCGGCGACGCCGGCAGCGGCATCATCCTGTCCGGCCGGCCCTGGCGCGGCTACGCCCACGCCGGCGTCAGCCTCCAGGAAGGCCTGCACTGGCCGGCCCAGAGCCTGCGCAGCGGCGACTGCGACGGGCTGGTGGGGCTGCCCGGCGCCAGCGTCGCTCCGGTCCCGGACCAGGCCTTCACCCTCCAGGCCGCGTTCGGCGCCTTCCGGGTGCACCTGCTGGTCCCGGCGGGCTCCGGCAGCGCGCAGGTCCTGGCCCGGGTGACGGATCCGGACGCCCCCGACGCTTCGGCCCAGCCGGTGCCGGTGCCCTGCCTGAGCACCGACCCCCTGCCGGCCGGCGCCCCCGCCGAGCCCGGCAATGCCCCCAGGGAACCTGGGTATGCCCCGGCGGCCGAGGGGGTTCCCCCGACCCTCGTCCCCCCGGCCCCGGAAGCCAGCCTGCAGATCCTGGGCCTGGACGGCTTCGACGCCGGGATCGGCCACCGGCTGGCCCTGACCCTGCCGGAGCACACCCGGTTGCTGGGCGTGGACCTGCTGTCCGGCCGGCCCGGCCTCATCTACGATGAACTGGGCCTGAACGGGGCCGGCCTGCTGGACCTGGCGCGCTGGAAGCCGGAACTGCGCCGGGCCCTGCTGGCCCGGATCCACCCGGACCTGGTGGTCCTGGCCTACGGCACCAACGATATGGGCATGAGCGCCGCCGCCCGGGAAGGCTACCCGGACAGCGTGCGCAGCCTGCTGCAGGCGCTCCGCGCCGAGGCGGGCGCGCCCATCCTGCTCATCGGCCCCCTGGACCGCCTGGGCCGGTCCAAGCGCGAGCGGGCCGCCCTGCAGGCCGATGCCGACTGGATCATTCCGATCCTGCGCGAGGCCTGCCTGGCCACCGGCTGCGCCTTCTGGGACGCCCGCCAGGCCATGGGCGGCAGCGGCGCCCTGCTGCGCTGGCAGCGGGCCGGCCTGGCCCAGCCGGATCTGGTGCACCTGAACGGGGCGGGCTACGAACGCCTGGGCGACAAGACCGCCGATGCGCTCCTGGCCCTGCCCAGGCCCGAGGCGGCCAGCACGCCGTCCAGGCCAGTCCGTGCGCCACGTCCGCCAGCACGTAGGCCCGCACTGCGCCGTCCCCCGGCGGGGCCGCGACGGCATCCGGGCGGGCCGCAGCGGCCCCCGGCGCCCGGGCCGCGCCACCGCCGCCGGCGCTGAGCCAGGGATCGGGCTTTCCTGATCCTGCTGTTTCCTGGATACCGGCGTTGATCCCCGTTCCAGCCCAGCCCCGGCTTGCCGTTAGGCAGGATTCCGGAGGGTTGGCCTCCGCGTTGGGCTTTTTGCTTCAGATACCTCGACCTTGCATGTCTGCACGCGGCTGCGGAGCGCGGGATGGGGGGGCGCCATTGCGGAGTCGGATCGGAACCCGCCCTGGAGCCGGCGCCAGCGTTCCCACCCGGCACGTGTGGCACACGAAGCCTTAGCTTTTACCGAATTGGGCTTTCCAATCGCGAATTTAGAAAACCGAAGGCTGGATTAATCATTATTTCAGAATTCATGGTTGACACGCGCGCCATGGATGATAGTTTGTTGTCAGGTCCTCGATAAAAGACACCAAACTAACATACGGTGGACAATTTCATGCCAGACCTAGACTTAGCTGAGCTGCTCGCCCGGGATTTCGCCTCCTTCACGCCGGCCGGCAAGCGGATCGCCAACTACATGCTGGCCAATCCCCAGCAGCTGCCCTTCGAGACCGCCGACGGCATCGCCGCCCAGACCGGCACCGCCGGGATCACCGTGGGCCGCTTCCTGCGCCACCTGGGCTTCCGCAACCTGGACCACCTCAAGCAGACGCTGCGCCGCGGCCGGCCCTGGCTGATGACCGACCGGCTCGGCTCGTTCCGGGCCCACGCCGGGCAGCAGGACGCCCTGGAACGGTCCCTGGAGCTGGAGAAGCGCGCCATCGAGCACGCCTACGGGTTGGCCCGCACGCCGGCCTTCCAGCGCATCGCCACCGGCATCGCCGAGGCCGACGCGGTGTTCCTGGCCGGCATCCAGTCCACCCGCGGCATCGTCAACGCGCTGTTCTGCCAGCTGGAGTACATCCGGCCCCGGGTCTACTACGTGGACGGGCTGTCCGGCACCTATGTGGAATCGCTCAATTCGGAGTCCGCCAAGCCCTACCTGGTGCTCACCGACCTGAGCGTCTACTCGGTCATGACCCGCCGCCTGTGCGCCGCCGCCTGCGCGCGGCAGCTGCCGGTGGCCATCATCGGCGACAAGTACTGCACCTGGGCCCGGGACTACCCGGTGACCTTCCTGCAACTGGAAACCGACGCCGGCCAGTTCTGGGACTCCCTGGCGCCCATGTGCTGCCTGTTCAACCTGCTGGTGGACGCCGTCATCCTGCGCCTGGGCCCCCAGGTGGATGCCCGCCTGGCCCGCAACAAGGCCCTGCAAAAGGAGCTGGGCCAGTTCGAATGCTGACCCCACCGGAAAGGAGGACTCACCCGCGCTTCGCCCCCCCACCCCGCACCGCCATCCCCCCAGGAGCCCATCCATGAACCGATCCAACCTTTCCAACCTCCCCAAGGCCTCCGGCCGGGCCGCCCTCGGCCTGCTCAGCCTGACCACCGCCCTGGCCTTCACCCCGATCGCCTCGGCCGCCACCCCCAGCGACACCCTGGTGATCGGCAAGGACTCGGACCCCCAGAACCTGGATCCGGCCATCACCATCGACAACAACGACTGGACCGTCACCTACCCCTGCTACCAGCGCCTGGTGCGCTACAAGGTGGAAAAGGGGATCGGCACCACCAACGTGGAAGGCGATCTGGCCGCGTCCTGGACGGTCTCCAAGGACAACCTGAACTGGGAGTTCAAGCTCCGCCCCGGACAGAAGTTCGATGACGGCAGCGCGGTGACCGCCGAGGCGGTGAAATTCTCCTTCGAGCGCCTCATGAAGCTGGCCCAGGGCCCCTCCGAGCCCTTCCCCAGCGACCTGAAGGTGATCGTGGTGGCGCCCCTGACGGTCCGCTTCTCCATGGTCAAGCCCTGTCCCTACTTCCTGTTCACCCTGGCCAACAACGGCACCGGCATCGTCAACCCGGCCGTGACCCGGCTGCCCGATGCGGGCGACGAAGCCAAGCTCTACCTGGCCGCCCACACCGCCGGCTCCGGGCCCTTCCGGCTGGCCAGCTGGCAGAAGAGCCAGTCCCTGGTGCTGGAGCCCAACCCCTACTTCGCCGGCCCCCGGCCCGCCCTGCACAAGGTGGTGGTCAAGATCATCGGCGAGGCCTCCACCCGCCGCCTGCAGCTGGAGAACGGCGACCTGGACCTGGTCGAGGCGCTGCCCGTGGACCAGCTGGCCGAAGTGGCCAAGAAGCCCGATCTGCGGGTGGCCGAGGCGCCGTCCCTGCGGGTGACCTACCTCTACCTGAACAACAAGACCGGGCCGCTGAGCAATCCGCTGGTGCGCCAGGCCATCTCCTATGCCGTGGACTACAGCGGCATCATCAAGAACGTGCTCAAGGGCGAGGCCAGGCAGATGCGCGGCGCCATCCCCGAAGGCATGTGGGGCTACGATCCGTCGGTCATGCAGTACACCACCGACCTGAAGAAGGCCAAGGCCCTGCTGGATCAGGCCAAGGTCTCCAACCTCAAGCTGAGCTTCCTGTATTCCGCCCGGGACCCCAACTGGGAGACCATCGCCCTGTCCACCCAGGCCAACCTGGCCACCCTGGGCGTCACGGTGAAGCTGGAGAACCTGGCCAACGCCACCATGCGCGACCGGATCGGCAAGGCCGACTACGATATCTCCATCGGCACCTGGAGCCCGGATTTCGCCGATCCCTACATGTTCATGAACTACTGGTTCGACTCCGAAAAGCAGGGGCTGCCCGGCAACCGTTCGTTCTACAGCAACCCCTCGGTGGACAAGGCCATCCGCGAAGCGGCCAGCATCACCGATCAGAAAAAGCGCACGGCCCTCTACCGCCAGGCCCAGAAGACGGCCGTCAGCGAGGCCGCCTACGTGCTGCTCTACCAGGCCACGTCCCAGGTGAGCATGCGCAAGGCGGTCAAGGGCTATGTGTTCAACCCCATGCTCGAGCTCATCTACAACGTGGATGGCATGAGCAAGCATTGAGCCACGGCGCGTCACGGCCGCGGGGCACGGGCCCCGCGGCTGTTTTTGTCCCCCCGGCGGGGATCGAGGTCCAGGCATGTCCTATCTGCGCATCATCCTGAAACGCCTGTCGCTGCTGATCCTGGTGGTGCTGGGGGTATCGGTCATCACCTTCGTGGTGTCGCACCTGATCCCGGGCGATCCGGCCCGGCTCATCGCCGGTGACCGGGCCAGCGATGAAATGGTCGTGGCCATCCGGCATAGCCTGGGCCTG
>Ga0209415_10015491_pt1 | contig 12349 bp, 15 predicted proteins | sample PeaSoiSIISIP2007_FD_187696 | JGI IMG/M metagenome (GOLD analysis project Ga0209415, IMG submission 187696) | Peat soil microbial communities from Weissenstadt, Germany - SII-SIP-2007 (SPAdes) (version 2) | ecosystem: Environmental > Terrestrial > Soil > Wetlands > Peat | place: Germany... | reverse complement strand
AGCCGGGCGACTTCACCCCACAGCGCGGCGTGCTGGCGCGGGTAGACGACGTCGACCCCGCTTGCGGCAACCCCCACCGTCGAGCCGGCAGCGCCCGGGCCCGGGCCCCCGCCCGTCCCGGCATCCCGAACGGCTGCCAGCGCGCCGGCATGCGCGGCGCCGTCGATGCCGAGCGCCAGCCCCGACACGATAACGGTCCCTGCGGCGCAAAGGTCGTAACCGAGCTGGTAGGCAACCTCCCTACCTTCGGGTGTGCACCTCCGCGTGCCGATCAGCGCGACACATGGGCGCCCTTCGAGCAGCCCGGTACTGCCGCGTGAGAACAGCACCCCGGCCGGTGCCGGCCCCGAACGCAGAGCACTCGGGTAACCCGGCGCCCCCGGCCATGTGACCGCGATACCTCCCTGCCGGCAATAGGCCCATAGCGACCCGACGTTCAGCCGGCGAGCCGCCTCAGCCCAGTCCGGCCCACCGGGCGAGAGGCGGCTCCTCGCCGGCCGGCGAAGCTCACCCGAGCGGACCAACTCCCAAGCCATCTTTGGCGACTGCTGGGCAAGGACCTCGACGAGCCAGCCCGGCCCTACCGCAGGCAAACATGCCAAAGCGGCCGCGTACGCCGCCGGCGGCGCCTCCGGGTCGGCGCCCGGTACCCTCCAGCCTGCGCCGGGCATTGAGTTGATCGACATGCTCATGAGCGGGTCAGCTCGAGGCCTGGCAACGGGTCGGCAGCGCCACTCGTCGTCTCGACGCCGAGCGCGCCGGGAGCCCGCAGGGCCAGCGCAAGCAGGACGTCCTCCCCGCTGAGGGGCCCCTGCCTCCCTCCGAGGTCCGAAACCGTCAGGGCGACGCGCCTCACCCTGTCGAGACCTCGGGCGGAAAGCTGGCCGTCCCGAAGGCGCCGTTCGAGCAGCCGCCTCCCTGCCGGGCTGAGCGGTGCCAGCTTGTCGAGGCTCCAAGATGAGAGTTCGGCATTGGAACGCACACCCCTCTCCTGCGCCGCACGCCGAGCGGTGGCAACTCGAGCGGCGACCGCGGACGATGGCTCGCTAGGTGTTCGGACCGCCCCGCCGCCGCTGGGGCTCAGCAGGTCCTCCACGTCGGGACGGCGCACCCTAACCCTGAGGTCGAAGCGGTCGAGGAGCGGGCCGGAGATGCGGCCGATATAACGCGCCCGCGAGCTGTCGGCGCACCGGCACGAGCCCGGAGAACCGTCGGCGCCGCAACGGCAAGCGTTCATCGCTGCGACGAGCATGAAACGAGCCGGGAAGGCCACCGCCGCGCTCGCGCGGCACACGACGACGCGACCTTCTTCAAGCGGTTGGCGCAGGTTGTCGAGCACCGGCGCCGGGAACTCCGCAAGTTCGTCAAGGAACAGCACACCCAGGTTCGCGCAGCTGATCTCGCCGGGCCGGATCCTTGCGCCGCCCCCACCTATGAGTGACACGGCCGAGGCGCTGTGGTGGGGCGACCTGAAGGGTGGCCGGAGCGAGAGGCCGCCGCTGGCCAGTTCGATGCCGGCAGCCGAGTGGACCTTCGCAACCTCCAGAGCTTCATCGGGCGAGAGCGCAGGCAGGAGCCCGGGCAAGCGGGTCGCCAACATCGTCTTGCCCGAGCCTGCTGGGCCCACCATCAACAGGTGGTGCCCGCCCGCCGCTGCAACTTCGAGCGCCTGGCGGCCGAAGGCCTGACCGCGGACCTCCGCCAGGTCGGGTAAGCGTGCTTCTTCGAACGCCGCGTTGGCCGGCGGCAGCTCCGGCCACCCCCGCCCACCTCGGAGAACCTCCACGAGGACCTTCAGGCTGACAGCCGTGCGCACGGTGGCCTGCCGGACCAAACAGGCTTCGCGGGCGCACGCGGGTGGCACCACGACATATGCCTCGCCAACGGCAGCCGCCAGCGGGAGGATGCCGGGGACCCGGCGGAGGGACCCATCGAGGCCAAGCTCTCCGACGAAAGCCAAGCTTTCCAGGGCGCTTGCAGACAGCTGCCCGTCCGCAGCCAGCACGGCCAGAGCCACAGCAAGATCCAGGCCTGAGCCGGCTTTCCGCACTCCCGACGGCGCCAAGTTGACGGTCACCCGCTGTTGGGGCCACCGGAGCCCGCTCGAAAGGATGGCAGCGCGCACCCGGTCCCGCGACTCTCGGCAGGATGCGTCGGGAAGCCCTACGACACGGAAACCTGGCAAACCGTTGCTCGCATGAACCTCAACCGAAACGGGATGACCGTCCACACCGACGAGCGTGGCTGAAGAGACCGTGGCCAACATTGGGCACCCCCTGGAAAGTCTGGGACCGCACCTGCGGAGAGGCCGGCTGCCGGCCACGAGCAAAGGGCAGGTTAACAGGCGCCAGTGACCGTTCCGGTCGGCCGCCAGACGAAGACCGCCAGCAGCGGGCGGGAGTGGCTAACTTGTCTGGCGTGACCCGCCCTGGCCCAAAACGTCGTGGGCGGCGCCAGAAGCCCGAGCGTTCGCCGCTCAAGTTGGAACAGCTCCAAGAGATCGCCGACCTGGCCGCCACCGGCGAAGCGCTCGGCCTCGACGTCCGGCGGATCCACCCCACCCAGGCTCGCAAGGCCTACATCTGCCCAGGCTGCCAGCAGGTAGTCACCATCGGCACGGGCCACGTGGTCGTGGTGCCCCGCGATTCGCCTGACCTGCGCCGTCACTGGCATACCTCGTGCTGGCTCCTAAGAGAGCGGCGCCGCCCGGGCAACTAAGGCGCTGCGCCGACCAGAGCTTGGGCGTTGCCCGACGGCAGCGTGGGCGCCTGCAATAGTCGCTGGACCGCCCCGCCGGACCGTCTGGCGCATTTGACCTATGGAAAACGAGCAAAAGTCCCCCACCAAGCGCGCCGGTCCCGTACAAAAGTCCGCCAGACGAGCCCCTGGAGAAGGGGGTCAGGACGGTTTAAGCGCGGCATTGCGCCGGCTAGAAGGCGCCCTCGATGACTGTCACCTCACCATCCAGCACGCTTGCCACGTCGAAGCGTACGGGCCCACCCGCGCTGGCTCCCTGACCCTGCTTACCGCCTCGAGAGAGCTTGGCGAACCACAGCGCCGCGAGCCACCGGACCCGCGCCTGCTTGAGCGGCCCGACGGCTTCGGCCGGCAGCCCGAAGGCGGCCGAAGAACGGGCCTTAACCTCGCAGAAGACGTGCATCCGGCCGCGCCGGAGGACGATGTCCAGCTCGCCGTCCCGGCACGACCAGTTGCGGGCTAATACTTCGTAACCGCGGGCCTCGTACCACGCCGCCGCCAAGTCCTCCCCAGTCCTGCCGAGCGCCTTTCGACGGGAACCGCCAGCCTTACCCGCAACAACACCCGTCACTCGGCCGAGTGTCTCATGCGCCGGTGACGGTGACGGCGACTGGCTTAGATTTCTTTGTCCGGGAGCTCCTCGACGTTCACATCTTTGAACGTGACGACCCGCACGCTCGAAACGAACCGTGCCGGGCGGTACATGTCCCACACCCAGGCGTCGGCGAGCTTTACCTCGAAGTACGTGCGGGGAGCCTCGCCATGGGCTTCCATCTGGACGTCGTTCGCCAAGTAGAAGCGCCGCTCGGTCTCCACGACATAGCGGAACATCGGCAGGACGGCCCGGTACTCCTGAAAGAGCGCCAGCTCGATCTCGGTCTCATAACGCTCGAGGTCCTCAGCGCTCATAGAACTCCTCCTCGACGCTCACCCAAAACACCCTCATATCAGCATGGTACGGCCTGTTTGGCCCTCAGTTAAGGCACCTGGGGCCCACGCCAATCGGACCGGCCCGGACAGCTCAGTGAGCGAGGCGCTTCTCTTTGATCTTGGCCGCTTTGCCGATCCGGTCGCGCAGGTAGTAGAGCTTGGCCCGCCGCACGTCGCCCAGGGTGACAACCTCGACTCGGGCGATCGAAGGCGAGTGCACAGGCCAGGTCCGCTCGACGCCCACGCCTGAGCTCACCTTGCGTACGGTGAAGGTCTCTCGGACCCCTGAGCCCTTACGGGCGATCACAGCACCTTGGAACGCCTGTACGCGCTCCCGGTTGCCCTCCACCACTCTTACATGCACCCTTACCGTGTCCCCAGGGGAAAAGTCCGGGACATCGTCGCGCAAATTTTCACGGTCGATCAGATCGGTCGGGACCATAACTAAGAGAGATTAGAGCATCGAACCCCCACCGCGCGAGCAGTGCCTCCTCTTCCGGAGAAATTCCGCCCCGCGCGGCTATCAAATCTGGCCGGCGCTCCAACGTGCGGGCAAGTGCCGAGGCCTTCCTCCACTCGGCCACCCGGGAGTGGTGGCCAGACAAGAGCACCTCTGGGACGGGCCAGCCGCGGAACTCTGCGGGCCTCGTGTACTGCGGGTACTCGAGCAGTCCTTCGGTGAAGCTCTCCTCGTCGGTCGAGGCCACATTGCCCATGACGCCGGGCACCAAACGCGCCACCGCCTCGACCACGACAGCGGCCGCTGCCTCCCCGCCGGCGAGCACAAAGTCGCCAATCGACAGCTCGCCGTCGACAAGATGTTCAGCGACCCGCTCGTCGACACCTTCGTAGCGCCCGCAAAGAAGCGAGAACCCCGGGCCGGCCGCGAGCTCGCGGGCCATCGCCTGGTCGAAGCGCAGACCTCCGGGGCCGAGCAGGTAGAGCGGCCGCACGGGTTGTGCCGCCTCCACCGCCGCGAACAGCGGCTCGGGGGCCAGGACCATACCGGCCCCCCCGCCGAAAGGGCTGTCGTCGACGCTGCGGCGTGGGTCGTTGGCACCGGTACGCAAGTCGTGGACCACGATTTCGATCGCACCGCTCCGCCAGGCCTTCCCGATAAGGCTCGCCCCTGCCCAGGTCGACACGAGCTCGGGGAAGATCGTGAACACCTCGGCCCTCATATGTCGGCCCTCATATATTGGCCGTCATAAGTCGAACAAGCCGTCCGGCACATCTACGGTCAGCTTGCCAGGCTCCGCCGCCACGACGAAGCGCAAGGGGACCAGCGCCCCGCTGTCCAGGACGAGCAGGTCGCTCGCGGGGTTCGCCTCTACTGCGGTGACCGTGCCGTGGCCCTCGCCGGCAGTACCGACGACCTCAGCACCGATCAGTTCGTGGACCCAGAGGCCCTCGGCGTCGGCTCCCGCTAACGGCTCGGCCCGCAAGGTCGCCCCGGCAAGCGCCTCTGCAGCCTCGCGGGTGTTGACGTCTTCAAAGCACACCAACCATTGGCCCCCGCGGGGGCCCGCCTTACCGGGCAAGGCTTGCGAGCGTTGGACCACGAGCCGGCGTCCCTGGCACTCGAACGCGCTTCCCGGTGCCAACCGGCCCTCTACGGATGTGACCAGGCCGACTACGACCTCACCCTTGAGCCCGTGGGGTCGCGTTACGTGGCCAATTTCGAGCAGCACTGAAGCGGGCTCAGTCCACTATGTCTACGAAGACCTCTTCACCGTCCCTGGCCGCCGCAGCTCGCGTGACAGCGCGCATCGCCTGGGCCGTGCGGCCGCGCCGCCCGATCACCCTGCCGACGTCACCCGGGCCGACCTTCAAGCTGAGCCGCACCGCTTGGGCATCGGAGCCGCTGCTGGTTTCGACCTCAACAGCGTCCGGCTCGTCAACAAGATGGCGCGCCAGGTACTCGAGCACGGCGCGCGCCGTGCCCCCTGGCACACGGTTGTAGGGGTCGCTCACTTGGCCTTTTTGGCCGGACCTGCGACCGCGCCCACAGGGGCTTCCCGCACAGGAGCGCCTTCGAGTATCCCGGCACCTACCAGCAGCCGCCGGACCCTGTCCGTAGGCTGTGCACCCTCACCGAGCCAGTGAGCCACACGCTCGGCCTTCAGGACGACCTTGTTCTCCTCTTGACGGGGCGCGTAGCTACCGACAATCTCGATGAAACGCCCGTCGCGCGGCGAGCGGCTGTCTGCCGCGACCACTCGGTAGGTCGGTTGCTTCGTCTTGCCCATCCGCATCAGGCGGAGCTTGACCATATCCTCTGCTTTCGTTCCTTGTTTGGACCTGCTAAGTGTAGGCGCGATGGAGCGGCCTTAGTGACCGCCGCCCAGCCCCTACCGCCCGGAGGTCAGCGGCGCTTCTTTTTCTTGGCGGCTGCCTTTTTTCCCGAGCTTCGCCGCTGCATCGCCCCCAGTCCCGGTACCTGGCGCATGTAGGCCTGGACCTGCTTGAAACGCTCGAGAAGCTCGTTCACCTCCTGCACGGTCGTGCCCGAGCCGTTGGCAATGCGGGTACGCCGGGAGCCGTTGATCAGAGAAGGGTCCGCCCTTTCGTCCGGGGTCATCGAGCGGATAACGGCCTCCACGGGCTTCAGCATCGCGTCGTCGAGCTCCATGTTGCGGACTTCTTTGGGGACAGGGAGCATCCCCATCAGGCCCGACAAAGGCCCCATCTTCTTGACCGCCTGCAGCTGCTCCAGGAAATCGTCGAGGGTGAAACGGCCGGCCTGGATTTTGGCTACCGCCTTTTCGGCGTCCTCACGGTTCAGCGCTTGCTCGGCGCGATCTATCAACGTGAGCACATCGCCCATTCCGAGGATCCGCCCGGCCATGCGGTCAGGGTGGAAAAGCTCGAAATCCTCTAGCTTTTCCCCGGTGGACGCGAACGCAATCGGCTTGCCAACCACTTCTTTTACCGATAATGCTGCGCCACCTCGCGCGTCGCCGTCGACCTTGGTCAATATGACCCCGTCGAGCTCGAGCGTTTTATGGAACGCCTCCGCCGTAGTTACTGCGTCCTGGCCCGTCATCGCATCGATAACGAGGAACGTGTAACGCGGTTGGACTGTCGCCGAAATCTGACGGACCTGCTCCATCAGCTCTGTGTCAATGGACAACCGGCCGGCGGTGTCGACGATCAGCACATCACGCCCAACGCGGATGGCTTCAGCCAGGCCTTTTTTGGCGACGGTCACTGGGTCCGACGCCTCTGAGAACACCGGGACGTTGACCTGCCGGCCGAGGACCCGCAGCTGCTCAACAGCCGCGGGGCGCTGAAGGTCGGTCCCGACCAGGAGCGGGTTGCGACCCTGCTGCTTGAACCAGCGTGCGAGCTTGGCGGCGGTAGTCGTCTTGCCGGCACCTTGCAGGCCAGCGAGGAGCACGACCGTCGGGGGCCTCGAGGCGTAGGTGACCTTCAGCGCGGTCCCGCCAAGGATCCTTACGAGCTCACCGTTGACCGCCTTGATCACCTGCTGGCCCGGGGACAGGCTGCGTGAGAGCTCCGCTCCTACCAGTTCCTCGCGCAGGCGCCCGATAACGTCTCGAACTACCAGCAGGTTTACGTCCGCCTGCAACAGCGCCATGCGGATCTCCCGCAGCGCCTCGTCCACATCTTCCTGGTTCAGCCGGCCGCGGCCGCGCAGGCGCGTGAAAATGCCTTCGAACCGGTCGGAAAGCGCCTCGAACATTTAGCGGGCCATGCTACCGTGCCCGCCGGTCCAGACCCTGTGAGCGAGACATTGCGATGTGAGACGGCTGTGATGTAGTTTCATATCATTCCATCTCTAAGCCTCTTTGACCGGCAATTCGGCGTAGCCGGCTACGACCAGCTTCGCGAGCTCGGGCTCAGCCGTCACCGGATCGCGCTGGCCCTCGACAGCGGTTGGCTCGTTCGCCAGGGTCGTTGGCTCGTGCTGAGCGCGCAATGGAGTGCCGGAGCGACCGGGCTCGAACAGCGGGAAGCTCAGTGGCGCCATGACCTGCACGCGGCCATTCTTTCCTGTTCGCCGCGGGTGCGAGCGACAGTGGTGTGCTTCCGCCGCACTGCCGCAGCCCTCTGGGGCCTCGACGGCGTCGAGCCTGGGATTGTCGAGCTAGCAGCCACCTCCGGACGTGCGAGCTCGCAGAGCTTGTACCGACCAAGGAGCTTCGAGCCGGCTGAGATCGGTCAAGTCGATGGCCTTCGCGTCACCTCGGCAACACGCACTCTTGTGGACCTTGGCCAGGTTGTCGGCCGCGAGATAATCGAGCGCTCGCTCGAGTCCGCCCTCCGCAAGAGGCTCGTCTCGGTTGACGCCCTCGTCGAGGCGGTTGCTGCCGTCCCGCGGCTGCGAGGAGCAGGCGCGCTCCGCTCGGTTCTGGCCAGCCGTCCGCCCGGGGCTCCCCCTACGGAGAGCGACGCCGAGACCTTGTTCCTGCAGCTCGCTCGCCGGGCGGGCATGCCCGAGCCGCTCCGACAGTTCTCGGTCCCCACCAGCGAAGGGGCCTTCCGGCTCGACTTTGCTTGGCCGCTTCGCCGCGTCGCCGTGGAGATTGATGGAGCGGCCACCCACGCTTCTCGCGAGGCATTTAGCCGGGATCTGCGCCGGCAAAACCGGCTTCTCCTGTCGATCGTGCCAGCGGGTTGGGCGTTCTTACGCTTCACCTGGGACGACCTGGTCGACCCGCGCTTCGCCGGACAGGTGGTCGACAAGTTGCGCGAGGCGTGGGTCATCGGCCTCAACCAGGCCTCCTCCACGCCCCCTTGAGCCCCCAACTTTTTCATGGCGGCGACCGATCCGGTCCGCAGGAGCCCACATCACTGACCCTGGTGCAAAGAAATCGACGTTTCGGTGCCCGATCGGGCCACAACGGAACCACGTTTGCGGTTTTCGGCGCAGGCCGCCTCCACTGTCACCCCTGCAGTGCGCCTCTAGCACGCCCGTAGCACGCCTTTGGCACGCCCGCCACCGCCACCCGCCACCTCGGCTTGGCCGCAAAGTGCCCAGCTGACCTAACCTGCCCGCATGAGCCCGGCCGTGGTGGGACCCGAGGAACTAGAAGCCAGGCCCCGGTTCGTCGTCGACTACGGGACCAACCGTCTCGGGTTCCCTTCGCCCGTACCGGCCGGCTCCGGAGTTCGCCTCGGCGCGAGGCTCGTTTCGCTGGAGGCCTTCGAAGGGGGCCGTCAGGCCACGCAGAACAGCGTTTTCGAGGTTGCGGGCTCGTCCAAGCCATCGTGTGTAGCTGATGTCGTCTTCCGCTACTACGACTGAGCCCGGGCCGGGGGGAGCCCTGCCGGCCGCAGCGAAGCAACTACCCACCGGCCCCGAAAAGGTCAAGGCCGTCCGCCAGATGTTCGACGCCATCGCCGGACGCTACGAGCTGGTCAACGGCATCGTGTCGCTCGGGATGGACCGGGGTTGGCGGCACCGCTGCGTCGACGCCCTCGAGCTGCCGGTTGGTTCGGTGGTCCTCGACGTCGCCTGCGGCACGGGGGATCTCTGCCGTGAGCTCGACCGCCGTCTCCTCCGCCCGGTCGGGGTGGACCTCTCAAATGGCATGCTCGCGCACGCCCGCTCGCCGGGTCCTCTGGTCCACGGCGATGCCCTTTTCAGCCCGTTCCGGGCGGCGGCCTTCGATGGCGCCGTGAGCGGGTTCGCTCTGCGCAACGTCACCGACCTAGACATCCTGTTCGTCGAACTGGCCCGCGTCACCCGTCCCGGCGGGCGTATCTCGCTCCTCGACCTCGCTGAACCCGAGGCTCAGTTCTTGCGCCTGGGCCACCGCCTCTGGACGAACTACGCGGTGCCGCTTGTCGGATCTGCGCTCTCGGGCTCAGCTGCCTACCGCTACTTGCCCCGCAGCTTTGCCTATCTGCCACCAGCGTCCAGGGTCGTCGAGCTGCTGGAGCAGGCGGGCTTCGCCGCTGTCGAACACGAGCTGTTGTCCGGTGGCATCAGCCAGCTCTACATTGCGACCCGAAAGCACGAGGCCGGCACACAATGACCCCCTCAGTCAGCGACCACGGCAGCGGCCCGTCCCGGCCCGCGCGCGCTCTGCAGGCGGCCAGGCGGCTTGTGTCCACGACGCTCGAGATCGACGCGAAGTTGCTGCCTCAGCCGGTCCGGGCAGCGGGCTACGACGGGCGGCGCCTGTGGAGCCGCGCCGATGCCAGCCTGCTCGCATTGGGCGAAGCCCTCCGGCTAGGTCTGCCGCCTAGCTGGGCTGGCCCAGAGCGCACGTCGCTCGTCGCCGAGGCGTTGTCGGCTGTCAAGGCTCACGACGACCTCGGGCTTCCGGGCTGCGGGCCCGTCGCCATTGGGGCGCTCCCCTACGACCCGGCCGCTGGAGGGCACCTGGTGGTCCCCCGCCTCGTCCTTGGCCGCCACGGCGCGAGGAGCTGGGCCACGCTCGTCGAGCCGCCCGGGCGCACGGCATCTGAGCTGCGTCGTGCCATTGAGGACGAACTCAGCGAGCTTCGCCACGAACCTCCCCTCGAGACCCTCCCCGACGGCTTCGAGCTCGCCGCCTGCATCCCCCACGACGAGTGGAAGCAGCTCGTCGCCAAGGCCGTCGGAGAAATGGAAGGCGGCTCACTAGCCAAGGTCGTCCTGGCCCGTCAGGTCGAGGTGCTTGCGAACCGCCCCTTCGTCCTGCCCGAGGCACTTTCCCGGTTGGCGTCTCTGTACCCGTCCTGTACGGTCTTCCACGTCGAAGGCTTCATTGGCGCCAGCCCAGAGGTGCTGGTGCGACGCACGGGTGCGGAGATCCTGAGCCACCCGCTTGCGGGCACAGTGGCCAGGAGCGGCGACCCGGCGACCGACGAAGCTTTGCTTGCTGGCCTCATGGGTTCGCGCAAAGACCGCCACGAACACCAGCTGGTCGTAGACGCCATAGCGGCCAAACTGCGGCCCTTCTGCGCCTCCCTCGACGTCCCCAAGGCCCCAACGGTCATGCCGCTGCGCAACGTCTCACACCTCGGGACCGAGATCCGGGGGGCCCTGTCCACCGGCAACACGCCCGTGCCAACCAGCCTCGAGCTCGCCGCCCTCCTCCAGCCGACACCGGCCGTCGGTGGGTTGCCTGTGGATGCTGCCCTGCGCTGGCAACGGGACAACGAGGGCTTCGACAGAGGTTGCTACGCCGGCCCCGTCGGCTGGGCCGACAGCCGGGGGGATGGCGAGTGGGCACTCGGGTTGCGGAGCGCGACCGTCTCGGGCCGGCGAGCTGTCCTGTATGCCGGCAACGGCATCGTCGCCGGCTCCGACCCCGACGCAGAGATGGCAGAGACCCAGCTCAAGCTACAAGCGCTCCTGGCAGCCCTCGTCCGGCCCTGAACGCCCAGCCCTGACCACCCGGCCCTGACCCACCCGGCCCTGACCACCCGGCGCCAGCGCCGCGACGGGCTGCGCTCCCCAGCCCGACGAGCAAGGTTAGATCGGACCGGCGAGACCCACGACAGCCGCCTCGACGGCCATGTGCAGCCGTCGGTGGACGGCCACGTTGCCGGCTCGGTCCGTTCTTGCAACAAACACGCGAAAGCCTTTACCCTGACCACCCTCCGCGACGGCGCTCGCCAGGCTCGCCAGGTCCGGGACCTCCTCGACTGCGACCCCGTACCCTCTCGCTATGGCAACGAGGTCAGCCCCGTGCGGCGTGCCCCACAGGCGCTCGAAGCGCGCCGGCGGCTGAGCGCCGGACTGCGGCAGGAAATTGAAGATTCCCCCTCCGTCGTTGTCAACAACGACCACGTCGAGGTCGACGCCAGCGCAGGCAGCCGCCAAAAGTGCCGCGGCGTCGTAAAGGAAAGCAAGGTCACCGAGCAACGCGGTGACGGGCCCGGCGTTGCCGCTCGTTGCAAAACCGAGAGCCGTTGACAGCACCCCGTCGATGCCATTGACGCCCCGGTTGGCCACCACAGCCAGCCCGCCACGCGGGCGGCCCCACCACTCCACATCCCGGATAGGCATTGACGACGAGACCACCACAGTCCCTCCCGCAGGCACCGCACCGACCAGGGCCCGCGCGATACCCGGCTCGGTGAGGTCGGCCTCGCGTGCGAGCGCAGCGCCTATCGCCTCCTGCGCAGCCGATTCCGCCAATGACCAGCCGCGAGCCCAACCGCTGCTCGAGCCCCTATGCCCGCCGGCCTTCTCTCTGACCGCCTTGGCGACTGCTTGGCACAAGGCCGCGGGGCTGGTGACCGCGACTTCGCCGGGGGCGTGGTCCGGGGCGGCCCAGATGCCCCAGGGGTCGACAAGGACCTGGGTGCACGAGAGCGCTGCCAACCACTCGTTGACCACGCGAGAGGCCCAGGGAGCGCCGAGGCGCACCACGACGTCGGGCTGCCACCCTTGGACAACTGGCGACCGCAGCAACGCGTCGGCGGCCCCGATCGCACCCGGCAGGCGGCAACCACTCAGCGGAGAGGCCATTACCGGCCACCCAGTCGCCGCGGACAGCTCCGCCACCGCGTCGGCACCGATGGCTCCGGCGCCCGAGCCACCCCCTCCGCCGGCGACGACCAGGCCCCGCTCCCCTACCTCGGCCAGCATCTGGACGATGTCGGACGGCGGGACCTCGTCCTGCCGGGCCCGCAGCTGGTGCCAGGGAGCACGGCCGGGCCGACCGTCGCGGACCAGCGAGAGCGCGGCCCGACCTGC
>Ga0209415_10015490_pt1 | contig 12349 bp, 12 predicted proteins | sample PeaSoiSIISIP2007_FD_187696 | JGI IMG/M metagenome (GOLD analysis project Ga0209415, IMG submission 187696) | Peat soil microbial communities from Weissenstadt, Germany - SII-SIP-2007 (SPAdes) (version 2) | ecosystem: Environmental > Terrestrial > Soil > Wetlands > Peat | place: Germany... | reverse complement strand
GTGGACCTCCTCGTGGCGCCGACCGTGCCGCCATCGACCTGGGCGTTCCTGGACGCGGTGGGCATGCGCCGGGCCGGCGAGGCGTCCAGGCTCGCGTCCGCGCTCCTGGCCTCGGGCGCGGCGCTCCCGGTCGTCGTCACGCAGCTGCATCGGCGGTTCCGCCAGCTGCTCGAAATCCGGGACCGGCTGGCTCGTGGTGCGGCGCCCGGAGACATGGTCCGGCTGCTGAAGCTCCACCCGTACCGCGCCGAGACCCTCGCGCGACAGGCCATGCTGTGGGACCTTCCGGCCCTGGAGGCGGCGCTCGACGCGCTGCTCGAGGTCGATCTCGCGTCCAAAGGGCTGTCGGGCGACGGGCGCCGGGGCGCCGGGCCGATGACGGGGCCGCTCGCGCTCGGCCTGTGGCTCGCGGAGCGCGTTGCGACCTGAGCGGGGTCTATTCGGCGCCGGAGCTGGCGGCCGCCTGCAGCACCGTGTCGGATTCGATGGCGAACACGCAGCGGCCCGCGTCGAGATCGAGGAGTTCGATCAGCTCCGGGTCCATGTACAGCTGGTGGCAATCGGCGCACAGCCCGGCCGGGATCCCGAAGCACAACCGCTCGGTGCGGTCGGGAAGCCGGAACGTCGCGTCGTACCGCGTGTTGACGAGCGGGCGCCCACACTCGGGACAGTCCAGCGCGATGGACGGCATGCGGCGTGATCCCATCCGATCCGCGACTGGCGCTTGCCAGTCGTCGCATGGGCGATGCTAGGCGGAGCCGCCGAGGACGGGCATGCCTCGGTGGTACCGCGCGAGGCAGTACCCACGCCGACACGGGGGTCCGCGGGAGCCCTGATCGATCGTCGGGCTACTGGACGCGCAGCAGGGTGGGCGCGTCGGCCCAGAGCTTCTCGAGCTGGTAGTAGTCGCGCTCCGGCGGTGCGAACACGTGCACGATCACCGCGCCGAAGTCCAGCAGCACCCAGTTGCTGCCCGACCGGCCCTCGCGCCCGATTGGCTGGACCGCGTCGGCCTTCATCCCCTCCGCGATGCCATCGGCGATCGCCGCCAGCTGCCGTTCGGAGCCGCCCGAGCAGACGACGAAGTAGTCGGCGAGCGACGTCAGTGCGCCGACGTCGAGCAACACGATGTCGGAGGCCTTCTTGTCCTCGGCCAGCTCGACGATCCGGCGCGCCATCGAGAGCGCGACCTGCGCATCGACGACCACGGGCGTGTCGCGGGGCGGGAGCCCGGGCCGGCGAGCCTCGCGGGCGGGAACAGGGTCCGTCACGTTCGATTCGACCTCCCTGGTGCGTCCGGCCGGCCCGACTGCGGCCGATGTCGCGGCGCGGCCCGGTACAGGCCGCGGGACACGATGTACGCCTCGACCGCGGGTGGCACGAGGTACCGGATCGTGCGTCCGGCGGCCACGCGGTCGCGAATCGCCGACGCGGAGTGACCCAGGTCCGGACCGTCGAGCACGATCAACCGGTGCTGGAAGGCGGGAAAATGATCCGCCATCCACGAACCGGGCTCCGTGGAAAACCCGGGGCGCGGGACGACCGCGAGACGGCAGGAGCGCAGTACCTGCTCGGGCGCGTGCCAGGTCTCCAGCCCCAGGAGCGCCTCCACGGAGAGGACGAACACGAGGCCGGCCGATGGATCCCACGGCTGCGGAGGGTCCGCGAGCAGGAGATCGATGGTGTCGGCGGTGTAGCTGGGGCCGGGCCGGTCGACCTCCACGCGGCTGAGGCGGAACGCCGTGTTGTCGGCGATGGCAAGCTCGACCATCGCGACCCGGTCGCGCGCCGCGGCGAGGCGACGACCGGGCTTGTGCGGCGGAATGGCAGCCGGGACGAACAGGACCCCGGCAAGCCCGAGCGCGTCGCGGGCCTCCTCGGCGATCGCGAGGTGGGCGTAGTGCGGTGGGTCGAACGTGCCCCCCAGCACACCCCATGCTCCGCCGGCCGACGCTGCCCGCGGTCGGAACGCCGCGGGCGTCGCCCGCGCAGGCCCGGTGGTCACGCCCACCCTTCCTCGCCCCACTCCAGCTCCCGCGTGCCGATCGCGACCGTGTCGCCCGGCTGCACGCCGGCCCGGCGCAGCTCGCGGGCCACGCCCATGCGCTCGAGGTCGCGCTGGAAGCGCTCGGCGGACTCCTCGTTCTCGAAATCCGTCTGCGCCACCAGCCGCTCGATCCGCCGGCCGCGCAGACGAAATCCGTCCCCCGCCCGTTCGACGGAGAACGTCTCGCGCGCGGAATCGAACCGGTGAACCACGACACCGGCCGGTTCGGGGGGCACGGCGAGCTCGTCCGGGCCGGGCAGCAGGGCCGCGACGGACGCTTCCAGTTCGCGCAGGCCCCGCCCTTCCAGGGCGGACACGCCCACGACCTCGTCTCCATCGACGGCGCAGACGCGCGCAAACGAGTCGAATCGCTCGCGTGCACCGGGAAGGTCGAGCTTGTTCGCCACCACCAGCAGGGGCTTTCGCAGCAGCCGATCGTCGTACAGGCGCAGCTCGTCGCGCACGATCTCCCTGTCGCCCTGCGGGTCCCGCGCCGCCAGGTCCACGACGTGCAGCAGCACGCGCGTCCGCTCGACGTGGCGGAGGAACGCGTGCCCCAGCCCGGCTCCCGAGCTCGCGCCCTCGATGAGCCCGGGCACGTCCGCGATCGTGGGACGCCTGGGGTCGTCGGGGTCCAGCACGGACAGGTCGAGCACGCCGAGGTTCGGCTCGAGCGTCGTGAAGGGGTAGTCGGCGATCTTCGGCGTGGCGTGCGTGAGCGCGGCAAGCAGGGTGGACTTGCCCGCGTTGGGGAGCCCGACCAGGCCGACGTCGGCGATCAGGCGCAGCTCGAACCGGAGCTGCCGCTCCTCGCCTGGCTCGCCCTTGAGCGCGTGCCGCGGGGTACGGTGCGTGGGCGTCGCGAAATGGACGTTGCCCAGGCCGCCGCGTCCGCCGCGGGCGACCATGACTCGCTGTCCGGCGCCCACGAGATCGGCCACGAGCTCGCCGGTACCCGCATCCAGCACGGCTGTGCCCGGCGGCACGCCGAGGTCCAGGTCCCCGCCGGCGCGGCCGTGGCTGCGCGAGCCGCTCCCCCGGCCGCCGGAATCGGCCCGGAAATGATGATGGAAGCGGTAGTCGCCGAGGGTCGTCTGTCCGACGTCGACGCTCAGGTAGATCGAGCCACCGCGCCCGCCGTCGCCTCCATCGGGCCCGCCCCGGGGGACATGTGCCTCGCGTCTGAACGAGACCGCTCCGTCCCCGCCGTCACCGGCACGCAGCCATACCGTGGCGCGATCAAGGAACATCGGGGTGCATGCTATCAGGAGCGCCGTGGCCGCCCATCAGGGACGGCCGGCCAGGAAGACGGCTTGGCCGCCCTCTCGGCGCCCCGGTCGGGTCAGTGGGAGAGGTAGTTGAGCGGGTTGACGCGCGTTCCCCCGTCCCAGATGGGGCCGATCCACACCTCGAAGTGACAGTGGGGGCCCGTCGCGTCACCCGTGGCACCGACGCGCCCGACCTGCGTTCCCCTGTCCACGTGCTGGCCCACCGCGACCATCACGGCCGACATGTGGTTGTACGTGGTGTAGATGTTGTTGCCGTGGCTGATCCAGACCTGGTATCCGCCGCCGTTGTCGCGCCACCCGGCGTAGGTCACGACCCCTGCGGCCGCGGCGAGTACCGGCGTGCCGTATGCCGCCGCGATGTCGAGCGCCGGGTGACCCCACCAGTAGTACTGGCTGATGAAACCGCCGGGCACCGGCCACAGCATGCTGCCGCTGTACGAGCAACTGGTGCATGCGCCACCGACCGGGCCGTTCGCTCCGGATCCGGGGGATGAGGCGCTCGCGAGCTGGGGAGGCGCGGGAGCCGGCGCGGCGGTCGGGATCGGAGCGCCGTGCCCGTCCGGCACCATGATCTCCTGGCCGATCACGACCGTGTCGCCCGTGAGGCTGTTGAACGCCCGGATGTCAGCGGCCGTGGCGTGGTACTTGCGCGCGATCGACGTGACGCTGTCGCCGGCCTTCACCGTGTAGAGGACGCCGTCTACCGGCGGGATCTGGAGCTTCTGGCCGATGTGCAGCGTATCCGCCGACGTGAGGCGGTTGGCCCACCAGATGCTCATGAGCGACAGGCCGAACCGGCTCGCGATGCCGCTCAGCGTGTCTCCTGAGCGCACGGTGTACGTCCTGACCTGTCCGCTGATGTCCGCGACGTTCGCGTCGGCGGTGATCGGCTTGATCAGGCTGCCGTCGACCATGGCGTACGTGCCGGCGGTCGGCCCTGCCCCGTCGGTGCCGGGCGCGGAGCTCGTCGTCTGGAGGGAGAGCGAGGGATCGACCTGGCCGAAATCCGGCCCGTTGACGTTGATCGAGACGATCCGGGGGTTGTACGCGGTGCCCGGGCCGTCCGTGCCGCCGGTTCCGCCGGCGGCGACCCCGGAGAACTGCGAGAGCAGCGACGCGACGGCAAGCAGCACGATCGCGAGAAGAGGCGCGCCCCGACGCTCGGTCGCCAGCGAAACCAGGCGCCGGCGCAGCCCGATCGCCCCAGCAGCCAGTGCACGGCTCGTGCGCCGTTCGGTACTCGCCAGGGCCGTGCGGCGCGGCGATGCCACGGTCGTTCGGGGCGTGTGCGCGATGAGCCTCCGCTCGACGGATACGCGGGTGCGGGCAACGCTCTCGCGGACGCGGCGGGCGGCGACAGACGCGTTCAGCAATACGGTCTCCTGTACAAGCGAGGCGATCGCGTCGCGGGGTCGTGCGCAGGAGGAAAGGCGACCGCCAAGGAGCGCCCTATGAGGTTGGGTCCCAACCTGTGCGTTCTCTGGCCGCCACGCCGGGACTCTCCGGTCCACGGAACGCGGGGCTGAAATGTTGGCGCGACCTTACCATCCCGTCAAGAGGCGAGTCAAACTCGCGAGTCGAACTGTGGGCGAGCGAGTCGAACTGTGCGGAAGCGCGAGTCGAACGGGCTACTGGTCCAGGCTCTTTGTCAGCGTGGCGAGGAACTGCGCATTGCTGTCAGTCTTGGCGAGACGGTTCAGCAGCAGCTCGATGCCCTCGTTGGTGCCGACGGCGGACAGCATCCGGCGCATGGTCCACACCATGCGGAGCGTCCCCTCCTCGAGGAGCAGTTCCTCGCGTCGAGTCCCTGAGCGCTGCACGTCGATGGCGGGGAAGATGCGCTTCTCGGCAAGCTTCCGGTCGAGGATCAGCTCGGAGTTGCCGGTACCCTTGAATTCCTCGTAGATCACGTCATCCATGCGCGACCCGGTGTCGACCAGGCACGTGCCGATGATCGTGAGCGAGCCGCCCTCCTCGAGCTTCCGCGCGGCGCCGAAGAACCGCTTGGGCGGATACAGCGCGATCGGATCGATGCCGCCGGACAGCGTTCGCCCCGACGGCGGGAGCGCGAGGTTGTAGGCCCTCGCGAGGCGGGTGATCGAGTCGAGGAGGATCACGACGTCGCGCCCGGTCTCGACCTGGCGCTTGGCGATCTCGAGCGCCATCTCGGCGACGTGGGTGTGGTTCTCGGTGGGCTCGTCGAAGGTGGAGCTGATGACCTCGCCCTTGACCGAGCGCCGCATGTCCGTGACTTCCTCCGGGCGCTCGCCGATGAGCGCGACCATGAGGAGGATCTCGGGGTAGTTCACCGTGATGCCGTTTGCGATCTGCTTCAGCAGCACGGTCTTGCCGGCCTTGGGCGGGCTCACGATCAGGGCGCGCTGCCCCTTGCCCAGCGGGTTCACCAGGTTGATCAGCCGCTGGCTGAGGTTCTTCGGGTCCGTCTCGAGGTTGATCAGCTCGATGGGATGGATCGGCGTCAGCACGTCGAAGTGCGGTCGGCGGCGCGCCGTGTCCGGATCCACTCCGTTGACCGACTCGACTCGCAGCAGGCCCCAGTACTTCTCGCCGTCCTTGGGAGACCGCGTCACCCCGCCGACGCGATCCCCCGTCCGCAGCCCGAACTTGCGGACCTGCGTGGAGCTGACGTAGATGTCCTCCGGGCTGGGCATGAGGCCGTGCCGCCTCAGGAAGCCGTATCCCTCGTCCACGATGTCGAGGATCCCGGTCGCGTACGACTGTCCCCCGCGCTCGACCTGGCGCTGCAGGATTCGCTCGACCAGCTCGTCGCGCCGCATCTCGCTCGCGTCGTCGACGTCCAGGTCGCCGCCGATCTCGACAAGCTCGCGCAGGTCTTTCGTCTTGAGTTCGTTGATGTTCATGGGGCGGTCCCGGTCGAGGTGGGTTGGTCTCGTCTACGCCGACGGGATGCGGCACGGCAGGCAGATCGGGCGCACATCCGCCGCAGTGGCATGGGTTCCCCGGTGGCCGGACGTGGGCACGAGCAGGCTCATGCGCCGGCCGGCGGGCATTCGGGGGAACGAGGTGCGATCGGAATGGTACCATGCCGCGCCGCTCGGTCAACCCGGGTGTCGGGGCGATGTGATCGCGTGGTGGGCCGATCTCGTGGGTGTCGGTCCGAGCCACGCGGGCGCGGCGCGCCGGAAGGCGCATGCCCAGGTGGCCGCTACCGGAGAGCCAGCGCTAGGACCCGGACGTGGCGTTCGCCGGCCTGGCGCTCGCCTCGAGCGCTCTTCGCGCCCTGTCCCAGTCGGCGCGGAACTGGTCGATCCCCTGGTCGGTCAGCGGGTGGTGCACCATCTGCTGGAAGACCTTGAAGGGCAGCGTCGCGATGTGGGCGCCCGCGAGGGCCGCCTGCGTCACGTGCAGCGGGTGGCGGATCGAGGCGGCTAGGACCTCGGAATCGAGCTCGTGGATTTCGACGATCGAGACGAGCTCCCGGATCACGATCATGCCGTCCTGGTTGATGTCGTCCAGACGCCCCACGAACGGTGACAGCAGGCTGGCTCCGGCCTTGGCGGCGAGCAGCCCCTGGTTGGCGGTGAAGATCAGCGTGCAGTTGGTCCTGATCCCCTCGGCGCGGAAGCGCGACAGCGCCTGCAGCCCCGTCTCGCACATGGGCACCTTGACGTAGATGTTGTCGGCGAGCTTCGCGAAGTGACGCCCCTCGCGCAGCATGCCGTCCACGTCCTCCGCGACGACCTCCGCGCTCACCGGGCCCGACGTGATCTGGCAGATCTCCTGCAGGACGTCGTCGTACGTCTTGCCGCTCGTCCTGGCGAACAGCGAGGGATTGGTGGTGACGCCGTCGAGGACGCCCCAGCCGGCGACGGTCCGGATCTCGTCGATGTCCGCGGTGTCGATGAAGAGCTTCATGCGTCTCCCTCCGGTCGCGCGCCCGCGCGCCATACCGCGCCGAGCGCATTGACGCCGCCCGCGAGCACGCCGCCCGCGAGCGACTGCCTCTGCTCAGCCGAGCCAGGCCGCCACTTCCGTCGCGCCGGCGCGCCCGGCCTCGGCGCTGGCGATGCAGGCGGCGACGTAGGCGCTGAACATCGGGTGCGGCCGGTCGGGGCGACTCCTGAACTCGGGGTGGAACTGGCTCGCCACGAACCAGGGGTGGTCGCGCAACTCGACGATCTCAACGAGGCGTCCATCCGGCGACTGCCCCGAGAGGACCATGCCGGCCCGCTCCAGCTCCTGGCGGTACGCGTTGTTGACCTCGAAACGGTGCCGGTGCCGCTCGTAGATGACCTCGGTCCCGTAGGCCGCGGCTGCCTTCGTACCTGGCGCCAGCCGGGCCGGGTACAGCCCGAGTCGCATCGTGCCGCCCTTGTCCTCCAGCTCGCGCTGGTCGGGCATGAAGTCGATCACCGGGTCGGTCGTGAACAGGTCGAACTCGGTCGAGTTCGCATCAGAAAGGCCCAGTACATCGCGGGCGAACTCGATCACGGCGCACTGCAGACCCAGGCACAGCCCGAGGTACGGAACGCCGTGCTCGCGTGCGTGCCGCGCCGCCAGGATCTTGCCCTCGATGCCGCGATGCCCGAAGCCGCCGGGGACGAGCACGCCCGCCGCGCCCCGCAATCGCTCGTCGACGTCATCCCGCGTGAGCGCCTCGGAATCGACCCACCGAACGCGGATGGACCGATCGTGTGCCCATCCCGCGTGGCGGAGCGCCTCCGTCACCGACAGGTAGGCGTCCGGCAGCTCGATGTACTTGCCGACGAGCGCGATCTCCAGCTCCGGCTTGGAGCGCTTGATGCGCTGGACGAGCGCGCGCCACGCCACGAGGTCCGCCGTGTGCACCCGGTCCGCAAGGCCCAGGGCCGCGACAACGAGATCGCCGAGGCCCGCCTCTTCGAAGAACAGCGGCACCTCGTAGATCGTGTCGGCCGTGGTCGCCGGGATGACGGCCGCGGCCGGGACGTCGCAGAAGAGCGCGATCTTGTCGCGGAGCTCGTCGGGCACCGCCGAATCGGAACGCAGCACGATCACGTCGGGCTGGATGCCGATGCCCCGCAACTCCTTGACCGAGTGCTGGGTGGGTTTCGTCTTGAGCTCGCCGGTGGCCGCCAGCGCTGGCAGCAACGTGACGTGCACGTACAGCACGTTGGTTCGACCGACGTCGTTGCGCATCTGCCGGATGGCCTCGAGGAACGGGAGCGACTCGATGTCGCCGACCGTCCCGCCGACCTCGACGATCACCACGTCGGCACGGCCGTCGCGTGCGACCCGCTGGATCCGCTCCTTGATCTCGTTGGTGATGTGGGGAATGACCTGCACAGTCCCACCGAGGTAGTCGCCGCGCCGCTCCTTGGCGATGACCGCCTGGTAGATGCGACCCGTCGTCACGTTGCTCAGCTGGCTCAGGCTCTCGTCGATGAACCGCTCGTAATGCCCCAGGTCCAGGTCCGTCTCGGCACCGTCGTCCGTGACGAACACCTCGCCGTGCTGGTAGGGCGACATCGTGCCCGGGTCCACGTTGATGTACGGGTCGAGCTTGAGGATGGAGACGGAGAGGCCGCGGCTCTTGAGCAGGCGGCCGATGCTCGCGGCGGTGATGCCTTTGCCCAGTGAGGAGGTCACGCCTCCGGTCACAAAGACATACTTCGCCATGCTCGAACGTCCTCCGGGGTTTTTCCAATGCTACCGGAGGCCGTCTGCGCCCGCAACCGCGAGCACCTTGAGTGTCGGCCAGGCAACCGCCGGCGTATGCTCACGGGCGCGGACCGGGAGGCAGCCATGGCGAATGCGGCGGGATCCGAACCGAGGGGCGCGGGCGACGAGGCGGCGCCGGCCCTACCTCCGCCGACACCTTCGCAGGGCCCGACGTTCACCCCGCATCCGCCCATGGCACCATCATCATGGCAGCCCGACGCGTGGCGGCGCCCCGGCCGGCGGCGCATCGGAAGCGGCCTGGTGGCCGGGCTCGTGCTGGTGATGCTTGGCGCGTACTTCCTAGTGCGGCAGGTGGCGCCTGCGGTGGACGTGGACCGGCTGTGGCCGTTCGGTGCGATCGCAATCGGCGTCGTGCTGCTCGTCGCGGCAGTGGCGGCGCCCGAGCGGGCCCGCTAGAGTCTAATTGGGCTGGGGCTTGTGTCTCGCGTCCGGCTCGCGCGTGCTTCGCGTCCGGCCGGTCACCGACACGCGTCACGCGCCCGCCGCCCTGGCGGCAGCAAGATCAGGACGGCTCCTGCTCCAGCTCCAGCGCCTCGTCGTCCGCTTCCTCGGTCAGCTTCAGCCAGATGAACAGGCCGGCCAGCACGAGGAGGGGGATGACGACGAGCGCGGCGAGCGTGACGCCGAGCGCCACGGCGACAATCTTCAGGGCCTTCATGCGATCTCCTTCCGCATCGGGTTGCCCACGCTAGCAGGTTGACGGCAAGGGCGAGTCGGCGCCCTACCCGGCGGCGCCGGGAGCCGCGTCGGGCGCGGTGGTCGATCCCCGTCCGGCCGGCGCCTGGGCCGTGAGCTGGACGATGTCGTCCCGTGTGAACTCCACGAGCTGGTGCTTCGCACCCGCCGGCGTCGCCGTCAGCAAGCGCAGCACGTACGCGCCCTCCTGCTCGAAGAAGAACACGTCGCGCGGATGCTGCCCGTCGATGTAGTGGCCGATGACTCGCAGCGCGGCCTCGTACCCGCCGGCGCTGCCGAACGAGGCAACCGGGGTCGGTTGGTCACGGCGCGCGACCCCCTCTTCCATGAACCGGGCGATGTCGTCGTCGACGAAGGTCAGCGTCTCCTTGTGCTGCGCGCCGTAGGACTCCGACCACGTCGAACCCGCCTGCTCCACGGCGAGGCCCTGCACGATGAACCCCTCCGGGATCTCGGTCAGCGAGACCTCGCGCAGCCCCCGCTGGTCGAGGATCGCCCCGATCGAGCGGAGCACCTCTTCGAAGTCCTGCCTGGGACTTCCTTCGTAGATGCGCATCCCGGCCTCCCTGAACTGGCCGTCCGGTCGATCAGCCCGCGTTCCCTGCCCGCCGCTCGCTGAGCGTAACGACGACCGTTGGGGCGAGTGTACCGATGCGGCCGGGGTGAAACAAGGCGGACGGGCGAGGGCGTGACAGCCGAGGGCGACGGGCGTGACAGCCGAGGGCGAGGCTACGGCCCCAGTTCACGCCGGTGCGCGCCGAGGTGCCGGTGCGCCGCGCGATGCCCGGCGAGCGCCGCCGTGCGAAGGACGCGAGGGTCGCGGCGTGCCTCCGGCGGCGCTGCCAGCCAGGAGAGCAGGAACCCGGCATCGAACGCGTCGCCGGCGCCGGTCGTGTCGCGCGCTTCGACCGGGCGGGTGCCCACGGCCAGCGCGACCGAGCCCGGCCTGCTCCGGGCCAGCACGACGCATCCCGACCTGCCCTGCTTGAGCGCGACGACGGCGGCGACCTCCAGCAGCGCCTCCGGCCGCCCCCCGCTCGTGAGTGCCTCCGCTTCGTCCGAGTTGGCAAAGAGCAGGTCCGGAGCCACGGCGCGGAGGTCGCGCAGCGCCGCACGTCGGCCGCGCGCGAGGAGCGGCCGGCGGGACGCGAGGTCCACCGAGACGGCAGCGCCCGCCTCCCGGGCGAGCCGGCACGCGGCGAGCGCCGCGTCCCGCAGGGTCACGCTGAACAGCGAGTACCCGGGCAGATGCAGCCCATCCCGGCGGAACCATGCCGGGTGCAGGTGCGCCGGCAGCAGGCCGTCGGCGGCTCCGCGCTCGGTGGCGAACGTCCGTTCCCCGTCGGGCGCTACGAGCACTACGATGCGGGCCGTCATGCCGGCAACTGGCGGAGCGTGCACCTCGACGCGGGCATCGCGGAGCACTCGGACGAGCAAGCGCCCCCACGCATCGCGTCCGACGGCTCCAACGAACGATGCCCGGCCGCCGAGCCTGGCTGCCATGCGGGCAGTGTTCGCGGCGGAGCCACCCTGGTAGAACCGGACGGACGCGGCCGCGTCGCTCCCGGGATCGAGCGGCTCTCGGACCGAGACCGCGATGTCGAGCACCAGGTCCCCGAGCACCACGAGGGACGGGACCGGCGGCGAGCCGGGGTGCGAGCCGGACGCCGGTCGGGCGGAGGCCTCCGTGGCCCTGCGGGACGACCCCACCGATGGAGCGCTCGCGATCCCGGACATCGTCAGGTGCCTGCGACCCCCAGGGGCGGTTTCACGGACGCCGACTATAGTAGGCACGCTCGAACCAGCGATGGATGACGGATGCGGAGACCCTCCTGTGCCGGTCGCTGACCGGCCTCGGTCTCCCGCGAATCGAGGGTCGCCTCCGATGACCGCAGCGCCCACCTGCCCGGACCAGCTCGCCGTCGACACGATCCGGACGCTGTCGATCGACGCCGTGCAGGCGGCGAACAGCGGACACCCGGGCATGCCCATGGGTGCCGCGCCGATGGCCTACACACTGTGGACGCGCTTCCTGCGCCACGCTCCCCACGATCCCCGGTGGCCCGACCGGGACCGTTTCGTGCTCTCGGCCGGGCACGGCAGCATGCTGCTCTACGCGCTGCTGTACCTCACCGGCTACGACCTGCCGCTCGACGAGCTGAAGCGCTTCCGGCAGCTCGGATCGCGCACGCCGGGACACCCCGAATACGGCATGACCGCCGGCGTCGAGGCGACGACCGGTCCGCTCGGGCAGGGCTTCGCCAACGCGGTCGGCATGGCCATCGCCGAAACGCACCTCGCCGCGGAGTTCAACCGGCCGGGCCACGCCATCGTCGATCACTGGACGTACACGATCTGCGGGGACGGCGACATGCAGGAGGGGATCTCGTCGGAGGCGGCCAGCCTGGCCGGTCACCTGCGCCTCGGCAAGCTCGTGGCGCTCTACGACGACAACCACGTCCAGCTCGACGGGCCCACGGACTGGTCGTTCAGCGAGGACGTCCTCGCGCGGTTCGACGCGTACGGGTGGGACACGCGGCGCGCCGAAGACGGCAACGACATCGACGCGATCGCCCAGGCCATCGAGGCCGCCCGGCGGGATCCGCGGCCGAGT
>Ga0209415_10015489_pt1 | contig 12349 bp, 9 predicted proteins | sample PeaSoiSIISIP2007_FD_187696 | JGI IMG/M metagenome (GOLD analysis project Ga0209415, IMG submission 187696) | Peat soil microbial communities from Weissenstadt, Germany - SII-SIP-2007 (SPAdes) (version 2) | ecosystem: Environmental > Terrestrial > Soil > Wetlands > Peat | place: Germany... | reverse complement strand
CAGTCTGCCGTATCGCCGACTTCCAGTCGGCAGACCGTTCGAGGAGTCCTGGCACTCAGCGCGCAGGGACGACTGGCAGATTGGAAATCCGCGATACGGCAGGTTGGAAACCTGCGCTACGCCTTTAGAGCGTGCGGCCGGGTTTGGAGTCCTCGTCGAGCTCGAGGCGCAGGTAGTCGTACACGACACCCGTGGTGACTTCGCCGGCAGGCACGGTGAGTTGGATTTCGTTTTCGCCCTGCTGGAGCAGCGCGGCGTCGAACGTCAAGGTGCGTTCCTGCCAGACGCTCTTGTTGGTGTTGTAGCGCAGGGCATTGGTGGGCGCGGGCCGGATGGCGCCGGCGCTGTGGCCGTTGACCGCCACGGCAAGCCCGCCGTTGCCGTCCGCGCCCGCCAGCGCCACGCGCAGGGCGGCTTGGCCCTTGGGGGTTTTGTCCAGGTTGAATTTAATGGTCCAGGTGGTCGCACGGCCTTGGCCGATGGCTTTCCAGGTGTCCGAGCCCTGCACCTTCACCCAGCCGAAGCGCTGGTTTAGCGGGTCCTTGGCTTCAGGATTCTTCCAGGCATCGGAGAGTGCGTGCGGCACTTGCTCGAAGAACCAGTCCTTGTGGTAATCGCTCTTGCCGATGGTGTAGGTGATGTCGTTCGGGAAGAGCTCGCCGTAGCGCAGACCCCAGCCCCAGAGCCAGTAGTTCTCGCTTTGTGCTCGACGGAGTTCTTGTAGATGCCGGTGCTCAAGATGCGCTGTTCCTTGGCGTGGATGCGGATGCCCGCACCCCAGTCCTGAGGCGCGCATTCGAGCAGGTTGCGGTCCGCGTCCACCGAAATCCAGTCAATACCGCGGAAATGAAGGCAAACGCAAGGAGGCAGACCAGGCCGTTAGACGGGCGTATCATCGTTTTTCGTAGGCCGGGCGGGCCGGGCGCTGAGGCGCTCCTTTCTCGAGGAGCCGCTTTTCGACTTCCTGGATAGCGCGTTCGAGCTGAACGTCAACGCCCCGGGCCATGGACGTGGGATCTTCGACGACTTGGATGTCTGGCTCAACTCCGCGGCCTTCCGCGAACCATTTCCCGTCCGGTCCGTAAAGGCGGCAGGGGGGGACGACCACCACGCCGCCGTCGATGAGCTGATGGCCAGAGGCCGGACCGATCAGCCCGCCCCAGGTGCGAGTGCCGATGAGCGGTCCGCGTTTGGCGGTGCGGAAGAACCAGGGGAAGGCATCGCCGCCGGAACCTGCCCAACCATTGATGAGCATGGCTTGCGGGCCAAAATGAGCGACGGGCGGCAATTGTTGATCGGGGCCATTTCGCCAGGCTAGGTAGCCGAAGGAGGTTCGGCCGAGCAACTCGAGAAAGCGGTCGGCCAGCCGTCCGCCGCTATTGAAGCGTTCGTCAATAATCAGTCCCGGCAATTGCCACTGGGCCTTAAATTGGCGCATGAGGTTGTTCTGGCCCTCCGTGCTCGTGTCCGGCATGTAGATGTAACCGATTCGGCCGTTGCTGGCCTGTTCGACGCGGCGGCGGTTGGCCTCGACCCAGGCCAACTGGCGGAGATCGATTTCTTCGCCCGGCGCCAGCGTCTCGACCAGGATTTCCCGCGCACCATCGAAGGACGGTTGCTCGTTAACGGTGAGGGTAACGGTTTGCTTTTCCAGGCCCTCGAAGGCGCTCCACGGGTCCTTGGCCACGTCGAGCGGTTGACGGTTCACGGCCAGGACATAGTCGCCCTCCTTCACTCTCGGACCGGATTGATCGAGTGGCGAGCGCGCTTGATGATCCCACGGAGCGCCCCGCAGGATAGTGCGGATGCGATACGCGCCGTTCTCGAGGGCCCAGTCAATGCCCAACATGCCCACCCCGCGGCTGCGGGTAGTCTCGGTGTCGCCGCCGCCGCGATAGGTGTGGGAAGAATTCAACTCCCCGATCAGCTCGCCGATAATGAAATTCACGTCCCACCGGGTGACCGCGTCGTCCAACAACCGCCCGTAGCGATCGCGCAACGCGGCCCAATCCAGGCCATGGATGGCGGGGTCGTAAAAGAAATCACGGTTCAATCTCCAGGCTTCGGAGAACATCTGGCGCCATTCGGCTCTGGGATCGACGGTCATTTCCAGCTTGCCGGTCGCCAGGGGCTTTTCGAATTTCTGATCCTTCTTGGGTTCGAGGATGGCGTACTGGTCTGCGCGCCTGACGAGCAGTTTTTTCCCGTCTGCGGCCGCCTGGTAAAAGTCGGCGTCCTCCAGGACGGTCTCTTCCTTTCGCTCCTTGAGATCGTAGTAGAGCAGCCGGTTTTTCTTTTGGCTCGAGCCGGAGTCGGGCCGATGCAGGTAGAGGACTTTTCCGGAGAGCGCGACGAGGGTGGAGTAGTTCCCGGCCTCGGGCGGGAGGACCACCAGCCGGCGCTCGAAATCCTCGAGATCGATGGCGATCGGCGCGGGCTCCTTTTTCTTGGCATTGTCGCCGTCGTCTTTGCCGGAATCGGGGTCGCCCTTCTTTTCGTCATCGGAGGCGCGCTTGTCGGCCGAGCCCTTGGTATCTTTCTTGGTGTCGTCCTTCTTGTCCTTCTTCTTGTCGGGGTCCTCGACCTCGGTGTCATTGCGCGGCGCCAGCGGGGTGGGAAGCTCGGCTCGCAGGGTGACGGCGGCAATCCGGGTGGAATTGGCATAGACCCACATGTTCTGATCGAGCGTCCCGAAAATCGGGCTCATCTCGCGGTCGGTGAGCCAGTAGAGGTACTTGCCATCCGGATCGAACACCGGCTGGCTATCGTTGTAGAAGCCGGAGGTGACGCGGTGCTTTTGACCCGTCTGGCTGTCGAACAGCCAAATCGCTTCATTTTCGTTGTCCTGCCGGCGCGAGTAGGCCAGCCAACGGCTGTCTGGCGACCAGGCCATCTGATAGGACCCGAGTTCGCCGTGCATCAACCACTGCAGCACATCCACCTTCGCCAGCGCCCGCTCCTGCGGATGGCTAATCCAAATCTGCATTTGATTGTCAATAAAGGCCAGCTTGCGGCTGTCCGGCGACCAGAACAGCGCATACCGGAAGCCGGGACCAAGGGAGGTGATGACCTTTTCCTCCCCTGCCGCTTCCGCCGGGCGGACGGCCAATTCAAATTCGCCCGTCCGATCCGTCCAATAAGCGATTTGTTTGCCATCCGGGGACCAGGCCGGGTTGCGCTCCGCGATGCCCGGCGTCTGCGTCAGGTTGAAGACGGGCCCGTGCTCGGCAGGGAGGGAGAAGAGTTCGCCACGGGCCGCGAAGACCACGCGCTTGCCGCCGGGTGAAATCGAGCTCCCCTGGACGAGCTTGCTCACGTTTTTCATCTGCGGCTTGAGGCTGGCCAGGTCCGTGGCCACCTTCACCTCGACCGCGTGGAATTCCTCGGTCTGGAGATCGAGCAAATGGAGGCGTCCATCGACCTCGAAGACGAGGTCTGCCGGACCGATGGAGGCCGAATGCACATCGCGGTCCTCGAAGTGGGTGATTTGGCGGAGGGTCTTGGTCTCGAGGGCGTAAGCCCAGACATTGAAATGCCGTGCCGCGCCCCGGTCAGACACAAAATAGAGCGTTTGGCCGTGCCACATCGGCGTGTCGTCCGTCGCGGGGTCGTCGGTGAGGTTGCGCGATTCCAGGGTCCGCAAATTGAACAGCCAGATGTCGGGCGCGGTCCCGCCGCGGTATCGCTTCCAGGTGGGCTGGCGCTTCGTCGGGGTGTAAGCGATCCACTGGCCATCGCCCGAGATCGCCGCCATCTCCGCGTAAGGGATCGGGAGTTTCTCCGGCAGGCCGCCCTGCCAGCCGACCCGGTACAATTGGGAGAAACGATAACTGCCGCTTTCCATCCCGGACGCGAACAATAGCGACTTGCCGTCCGGATACCAATCGAGCATCCAATCGACGCCCGGGTGATGGGTGACCCGGGTCACCGGCCCGCCAAAGGCGTCCATGACGTAAATGTCCTGGTTGCCGTCGTAATTCGCGGTAAAGGCAATCCTGGCGCCGTCGGGTGAGAACCTGGGGACCGACTCCTCGCCCGGCGGCGAACTGAGCCGTTGGGCGGCGCCACCGGTCTTGGGCACAATCCAGATGTCGCCCGCGTACACGAAAGCTATATGCGTTCGGGAAACGTCCGGGTAGCGAAGCATGCGGGCATCCACGCCGCCGGCGGAGAGGAGGCTGGTTTGAGCGGACGATAGCGTCGTCGCAGCGAGCGAGAGCGCGATTACGTTCAAGCGGAGAAGGGTGACAGTTGCATTCATTTGGGTCGGGCGTTTGGACATTTCTGCTGCCAGCCGATTTAGCCGAGACCACTCGCTGAAAGCGCGCAGCACAGCAGCCTCGCCGCGGTGTCGCGCCGTCGCAGCGGGCCCGGGTACCACCCTGGGAAACCCGGCGTAACTCGGCTCAAAGGCGCAAGATACTCCTACCGCACGCCTCCATCACTCGTCAAGGGCCTGATTCATCTAGCCGTAACTGTTCCGGTGTGTCTCCGTGCAGTTGCCAGGGTATCGTGGACGCCTCCTCGAGGCGGCAAGCGGTTTGACGTCGATTGCTGTCCCGGAGGGACATCCCGAGAATAGCCCGGCGCTTCAGCGCCGGGAGAAGGGGTTAAGTGCTGGTCCGTCCCGAAGGGACGGCTGAATCAGTCGCTAGAGCAGCTTGAGTGTGAGCGTGTAGCCATTGTTGAATCCGGCCCCTGGCCCTCCTCAGAAGCCGCGGATCGAGCACAACCTGCGCGATCTGCGGAATTGAGCTTTCAGGCGTCCCTTCGGGACGCGGGCCCTTTGGGCGTCGTACCCGGCGCTGAAGCGCCGGGCTATTCTCGGGATGTCCCTCCGGGACAGAGTTGCGGCCCTGGGTACTCAAGAAGCAACCTGAACCGGGTGTGGGCTTAATTCCGCTGGAGTTTTCCTTTGATCGGTGGCCAAATCGAGGCCGGAAAAGACCCGCAATGACCCACGAACCGTTTCAGAACCTTTTATGGACCTGCCCGAGGACAAAGGCACGTACATCCTGATCGCCCAAGTGCTACAGATGAAACGCCTGGCGATCGGCAGCCTGGGACAATTTGACATCGTACCCGGGTTCTACGCCTACGTGGGCAGTGGCTTCGGTTCCGGGGGCCTTCGCGGCCGCATTCAGCATCACCTGGAATCAACCGCCGAACCGCACTGGCACATTGATTATCTGCTCCAAGTCGCCGTTCCGGTGGAGGTTTGGTTCACCACGGCCGACCGGAAACTCGAACGCCACTGGGCCGACCTGATGGAAAATGCGCCTGGCTTCCGAGTGCCGATTCCTCGCTTTGGCGCGTCGGATTATCATCGGAGCCGGGCCAGTCACCTGTTTTACTCGAAGCGCCGGCCGGCGTTCCGGTGGTTTCAGCAGGAGGTGATGAAGGCGTTTGCCGACGTAGAGGTTCTCTGCGGTATAGTAACCGCATGAGACAGGCGCACATTGGTTCTGATTTTGACGACTTCCTCAAGCACGAGGGTCTGCTAGCGGAGTGCGAAGCCGGCGCGCTCAAACGCGTTGTGGCTTGGCAGATTGAGCAGGAAATGAAGCGGCGCAAGATTTCGCGCGCCAAACTCGCCACCCGCATGAAGACCAATCGGGCCACGCTGGATCACCTATTCTCTGAAAACGAATCCTCCGTAACGCTGCAACTCCTGGAGCAAGCCGCACTGGCGCTGGGCCGCAAGCTCAGGGTTGAACTGGCGTGACCGCTTCGACGAGCCGCTTACCCGAAGGTCTGGCCGTTCCAGCCCCAGTTGGCGGCCTCGACGTCCGTAAAGTTGAGGTAAACCCGGTTCGAGGGCAGCCCCAGGGATTCATTGAGCAATCGGCAGATTTTTTCAGAGAGCTGGCGGTTCACTACGCCGCTCAAGCCGCCAATGCTGCGGCAGTCCACAAAGGCCGCCTCGCCCGGCTTGCCCGACATAAGGATGGCCGCAGGGCTGGCCGTAACCATGACGTATTGCTCAGGCTTGCCGACGGTCTCAGCCACGATTTTGGACAGCGCCGCAAGGAGCGCCTTCCGCTTGTCGTCAGAGAGAGCGACCGTAGTTTCGAGTTTCAACAGAGGCATAATTCACTTGGGTTCGGATCACCGACTGACCGGATGGTGCATCATCCGGCGAGTCGTGTCAAAGGGTCTTGAAATGGCCGTTGACTGCGTAGCGCAGGTTGGAAACCTGCGCTACGCCTTCCGGTTAGCGAGCGGCCGGCGAAATATCCGGGCTGGGCAGGCGCCGGACCCAAATGTTGCGGTAGCGCACGGGGTTGCCGTGATCCTGCAAGACCAAAGGGCCTCTGGGCACGGCGCCCTGGAAGGTCGCGGCGGTGGTGGCCTCGGCTTTCACCGCGGTATGGTCCTGCACCAGCACGCCATTGTGCAGCACGGTGACTGACCCGGGTCGCATCCGGCCATCCGGGGACGGTCCCGGCGGATGGAAGATGATGTCGTAACTCTGCCACTGGCCAGGCCGGCGGCACGCATTGACCAGAGGAGCGGCCACCCCGTAGAGCGCAGCGGCCTGGCCGTTGAAATAGGTCTTGTTTTCATAGGAATCCAGGACTTGGATTTCGTAGCGCCCTTGCAGATAAACGCCGCTGTTGCCCCGTCCCTGGCCTTCTCCCTTCACCACGCTCGGTGAGGCCCATTCGACATGCACCTGCACGTCGCCAAACTCTTCCTTGCTGACAATGTTGCCCGTGCTGGTGACTTCCATGACGCCGTCTTCCACCTTCCATCGGGCTTCACCCCCGGACGCGCTTTTCCATTGGGAAAGGTCTCTGCCATCGAAAAGCACGAGGGCATCGGAGGGCGGGCCGCCGATCGGGCCGGGGTCGATGACGGGAGGCTCCGTCGTCGCCGCCGCCTGGGCTGCCGCGGGACCAAACTCGTGGAGCGCCACGAGCGAAAATGGAAGGAGCACGGCGCGGGCGATTCGATGCACGACTGGGTTCATACGCAGTAAAGGGATTTAGCGGCGTTCATGAGCTTGCTCGCGGGTCAGAGGTTGACCAGCCAAATGCAAGCCCTGTCGAAGCCGCGAGAGCGCAGCTCCACGTGCTGGGGGCTCGCCATCAGCTTCCATCGCCAGTTCGAGGCCCGGCAGGAACGGCTCGTTGAGCGTAGTCCCGGGTTGAGCGGCCGGAGCTCCGGCGCGGTGCAGGACAGCGTCAGGAAGATCACTGATCGTCTTCATAGCCCCATAAATGCAGGACTACGGCCACCGAGTCAACCCAAATGCCGGCGGATCGGGTCGAAGACAGGGCCGACTGATGAAAGGGGCGGGGACGGCTTCGTCCCCGGATCGGGAGCGCAGAATAACCAGACGCGGGGACGAAGCCGTCCCCGCCCCTTTGATGAATCGGCGCTGTTCCGCTCACCAAAGCGAAGTGTTGACGATTGCCCGGCAGACGCGTCATACTCCGCACGAGCGCTAACACTTAGCACTCGATGTTTTTTATGAAAGGCAAAGACTCATCGCCGAGGAACCCGGAGGCAACCAGCAACCCAGCTCAAACGCGCGGCCTTTCACGGCGCCGGTTCATGCTGGCGGGCGGCGCGGCGGCCGGGGCCGTCGCCATCGTGCCGCGACACGTGCTGGGCGGCCCGGGATTTGTCGCGCCCAGCGAGAAGATTACCCTGGCTTGCATCGGCTTCGGGACGCAGGCGATCCGGGAAATCGGCGGCATCCTCGCCCGGCCGGAGGTCCAGATTGTCGCCGTGTGCGACGTCGAGAAGGACGGGGTGAACTACCTGGAATGGAGCAAGCATGAGATACGAAGCGAAATCCGGCGGCTCATTCAGAATCCGGCCTGGCGAGAAGGCTTCAACCACGCGCCGGGCGGCCGCGAGGTCGGCAAGGAGGTCGTGGAAACCTATTACGCCAAGCAGCGCGGCCAGGAGCAATTCAAGGGATGCGCCACGTACGCGGACTTCCGCGAGTTGCTGGAAAAGGAGAAGGATGTAACCGCGGTCAAGGTGATGACGCCGGATCACACCCATGCGACCATCGCTCTGGCGGCCTTGAAAAAGGGAATGAACGTGATCGTTCACAAGCCCCTGGCGAATCGCCTGCTCGAGGCGAGGGCCGTCATCGAGACGGCCCGCGCTAAGAAGCTCGCCACGCACTTCCTGCCGGCCAGTGAAGGGGCGGGCCAGAAACAGGCCCTGGACATGGTCAAGAACGGCGCCATCGGGACGCTGCGGGAGATCCACAACTGGTCGATGCGGCCGATGTGGCCCCAGTTCCCGACCCTCGCGACCGAAATGCCTCCCGTCCCCTCGGGTTTCGACTGGACCCTCTGGCTGGGTCCCTCGCTGGATCGCCCGTATCACCCGAACTACACGCACACGAATTTCCGCGGCTGGTATGAGTTCGGCGGCGGGTCCATCGCCGACATGGGACATTACAGCCTCTGGCCGATCTTTCAGCTCCTCGACCTGGAGTCGCCGGTCAGCGTGGAATCGACCCCCAGCCATGTCTGCGGGGTTTCAGACCAGGTCTGCCAGCGGATCAAGAACGACTACTCGTTCCCTGCCGCCTGCACGATTCGGATGCGATTCGCGGCCAAGGGACCGCGGGCGGCCTTGGACGTCTTCTGGTATGACGGCGGGATCAGACCGGCGGTGCCCGAGGAACTCATGGCGGAAGACAAGGCGCTGGCTGAAGAAGGCATGATGTTCGTCGGCGACCAGGGCAAAATCCTGGGCGGCTTCCACAGCGAAAACCCGCAGTTGATGCCGGAAGCGAAAGCGCGGGCTTATCGAGCGTCGAACCCGTCGCCCGAGCCGGCCCCACGCCGAGCCGGCACGCGCGGCCGGCAGGGCGGCGGTTCCGGAGGCCGTGAGGCCGCCTGGATCCCGGCCTTCAAAGGCGGCCCGGCCAGCTACGGCGATTTCGTGCTGGCAGGTCCCATCTGCGACGCCATGAACCTGGCCTCGATCTCACTCAGGCTCGGCGGCCGGAGGCTGGTCTGGGATTGCGCCGGCGCGAAGATCACGAACGCGCCCGAGGCGAACAAGTTTCTCACGCGTGAATACCGCCCGGGCTGGGAGATTTAAGATTAAGATTAAGATTAAGATTAAGAAAGGAGTAATGTTTATGACTACGATGTCCAGACGGGAATTCATGGAGCGAGCGGCAATCGGTTCGGGCGCCGCCGGGTTGCTGGTAGCGAGCGCGGCGAAGCTGGCGGCAAATCCGCTGGGGCTCCCCATTGGGAGCCAGGTCTGGCCGGTGCGTTCGATGCTCAAGGACTTCCCGCTGTTCTGCCAGAAGATGGCCGGGATCGGCGTGACCCGGCTCGAGCTGTGTTCGCCCATCGGTTACGGCGCCGAGTTCTCGTCGCTCGCGGACACGAAGGACGTGAGCCGGATTTTGGCCGATCATGGCCTGAAAGCGGAGAGTTCTCACTTTAGCATGGGAGAGCTGCGGAAGAGCCAGGAGAAGAGCATCGAGTGGGCAAAACAAATCGGCATCACGCAGGTGATCACCGCCAGCCTGGGTGACGGGAACGGAGGGAGCAACCCGACGCTCGAGCAGGTGAAAAGGGCGGCCGACGAGTACAACCGGATCGCGGCCGTGACGGCGAAGGCCGGGCTGCAGCAGGGCCTGCACAACGAGGGCTTCGAACTCTCGATGACGGATGGCCAACGGACCTACGACCGGTTGTTCGACCTGCTCGATCCGAAGCTGGTCAAGTTCCAATTCCAGATGTCGACCATCACGGCGGGCTTCGTCGCCGCCGAATATTTCCAGAAGCATCCCGGCCGGTTCTTTTCGATGCATCTGCAGGACGTGGACATGAAGACCGCGGCTCCGTCGCGCGAGGGTGCGTCCGGGGGGCGGCGCGGAGGCCGGTACCCGCAGGTAGCGCTGGGCCAAGGCAGCATCGATTGGGTGAAGACCTTCACTGCGGCCAAAGTCGGCGGGGTCAAGAACTATTTTGTCGAGCAAACCTGGGAACTGACGCAGCAGAGTGTCGCCTATCTTAAGACGCTGAACGTTTGATTGATGCCGGGCTCATCCTTACGGTCACCTTGTCGCCGATTTTCAATCCGAACTGCCGTGCGGCAGAACCTCCGTTGACCGCAATTTCCAGGTCCGTGAAATGTCCGGCTGACCGGTTCGAGAAAATACTGCCGATTCTCCAGCAACCGGATCGTCTCGATCTTTTCCAGCGCCAGCGCCCACGAGAGCACCCCGTTGTCCGGGCCGACGAAAAAGCTGCTCGCGGTCCGCACGGCGACGGCCTGGCGCCGGCCGCCCACGCCGGGATCGACCACCGCCAGATGCACCGTGCCGTTCGGAAAATACCGGCAACCGGCCATCAACGCGAACGCACCGGCGCGAATGTCACCGGGTGGAATCTCATGCGTGATGTCCACCACGTTCGCACGCGGGTGGATGCCGAGAATCACGGCCTTCATCGTGCCGACGAACCAGTCGCCCAGGCCGAAATCGGTGGTCAGCGTGATCGCGCCCATGAAGGAACTCTATCTTGAACCGCGCCGGGTTGAAATGCCGAACGGGATGATTGATTGGAAGCACGTAAATCCAGGCCGGAACCCGGGGTGGAGCAGCTCGGTAGCTCGTCGGGTTCCTAGCCTGAATGTCGCTTGTTCAAATCCAGCCCCCACCGCAACCAATTTACGGGCCTAAAACCGGCGTTTTAGGCCCGTTTTTGTTGGGCTTCTCGCATGTCTGCCATTTTGGGAGCATTCCGTGAAACATGCTGGAACACTGTGAGAAATGGCGAACCAAAACCAACCAAACGACCAACCACCTCCAATCCAGCCGTCATCTTCACGGCCCTCGATACTGGCCCGCGCTCTGTCCGCCGCTCCGCCCGCCCCAGTGCCGCCCCGCCTGCCGAGCCGGTGCCTTCCGACTCCGCACGCATGACGAGGCCTGGGCCCAGGCCCAGCGCTCCCCCCGGCGTGCGATCGACGCCCCCGCCCGCGCGGGCCCCCACCAGACCGCGCTAAAAGCCTCTCTCGAGCCAGCGGTGCGCGGAATTGAGGGCTTGCCGGCAAGGCTTCGATGCGCCGTGCGCCAAAAGTAACTGTTACCCGGGAACGGGTATCGTTGTGCCAAAAGGGTGTTACCCCATGGCTCTTGTTTTTGGTTAACTGTTTCTTGGCTCCGAAGCAAGCTAAAACGAGCAGGGGGGCGGGCTGCGTGCTCCCCAGCACGCGCCCCCCTGCGGTCGAGTACGGACGGACTCCCGCAGAGGGGGGGGCCGGGGGGAGATTGCTTGACCGAGTTATTCACAATGATATGCGTCGCTACACACTGAACTGACCTTGGTTTGACATAGTCTTCTTAGTCGCGGCGTCGGCGCATGGCCGAGATCGCCTTCAGGCTCCGTGTCCCCGCTTGTTTCAAGGCAAAGGGATTTAACCGTGCCTTATCTTGCAGCAGCCGCTCTTTGGTGGCCTCGCTCACCTCCGCGCTGGCCAGCACCCGCGCCAGCGGCGTTTGGGCCGCTTTGTAAATGCGCCGCACCTTCCCGCCTTTGCGCTCCTTGTGATCTAACTTGAGGCTCGCGTGAAAGTAGTTTAGCAACTGCCCATAAGCCCCCTTGACCAGCGCATTCATCGGCTCCACCAACTCCGGATTATCGTGCCGCTCATACCCAAAACACTGCCGCACGTGCGTCCAGTTCTTCTGCTCCACATGCGCATTGTCGTCTTTTTTGTAGGGCCGGCTGCGCGTCATGAAAACCGGACGCCGACGTTTCTGCAGCCACTTGAGCACGTGATAGTTTAGAAACTCTCCCCCGTTATCACTGTCCAGGCCCAATAAACAAAAGGGCAGGCTGGCTTCCATATCCTGCAGCGCTGCCAACGTCCCGGCCTGGCCCCGTCCCCACATCGCCCGCAGTTCCACCCAGGTCGTCGCGTAGTCCACGCCATCGACCATCCACACAAACTCCCCGGCCACGCTCCCCCCGCACAGCGCCACCGTATCGACCTCCAGCCACCCCGCCTTGCCCTCCTCCCACACACTGCCCCGAATCGGTATCTGCTGGCGCAGCAAGGTCCCAGGCCGCGTCAGTGACCGGCCCGACCCTTGACCCCGCAACGGCTCCAGCAGTCGGTCCAGCGTCCGCCCACTGGCCAGCAAGAGCTTCTCCCGCACCTCCCCAGGTATCCGCCGCTCGTGCTGCTCGTAGGCCGGAATCCATTCCGGCAACATCGCCACCAAACGCCGCCCACACGCGTAGTCGGTGGCTTGCCAGATCGGCCTCAGCCAGGGCACCAACAGCCCCGGCTCATAGCTCACAGGACGCCCGGTCAAAATGACCGGACCATGCACCACGGCGGGCGC
>Ga0209415_10015486_pt1 | contig 12352 bp, 8 predicted proteins | sample PeaSoiSIISIP2007_FD_187696 | JGI IMG/M metagenome (GOLD analysis project Ga0209415, IMG submission 187696) | Peat soil microbial communities from Weissenstadt, Germany - SII-SIP-2007 (SPAdes) (version 2) | ecosystem: Environmental > Terrestrial > Soil > Wetlands > Peat | place: Germany... | reverse complement strand
CGGCGCACAGCTCCGGGGATTGATACTCGCACTCGGCGCAGATCTCGTCGGATGGCATCGGCGAATCCTTCACGAATTCAGCGGGTGAGATTTTGGCGCCGCAGCGGGCACAGTGAACCGCTGAGGCCTCGGTGGAGGCAACAGTGGCGGAGGCAGCAGACGCGGCTGCGAGTTTCTTGTCGAGAAGATCCAGGACACGCTTGGCGAGATGTTCCGCGGTCAGGCCAAAGTGCTGGACGAGTTCCCAGGGATTGCCGGAAATGCCGAAGCGATCGGCGATACCGACCATGGAGAGCTGCAGCGGAAGCCGAAAATCCTTGCGCTGCCGGAGAATCGCTCCGGCAACGATATTGCCGAAGCCGCCGACCTGATGTTCTTCCGCGGTGACTACGACGCGGGTCTCTTCCGCCGCGCGCACCAGGGTAGGAATGTCCAGCGGCTTAACGGTATGAACGTTCACCACGCGCGTTTCGATGGCGTACTCCTCCTTCAGGAGCCACGCGGCACGCATCGCTTCGGGAACCATGGGGCCGCAGGCAATGATGGCGACGTTTTCGTGTTCGTTCTTGTAGGCGGGGCCGAGGAAAGTCTCAAAGGCATCGAGGAATTTTGGCTGTACGCCGCGGTAGCGAATCACGTTGGCAACGCCGAACTCATAGGGCGTATCGGGCTTGGTAACGATGGGCGTGGCTTCGCGGGCGAAACGCAGGTAGCAGGGCCCTTGCAGCTTGAGAAGTGAATACTCGGTGGCCTTCTGCGTCTCCACCGAATCGCACGGCACGACCACGTGCATGTTCGGCAAAATACTGGTCAGCGCGATTTCTTCCAGAGCCTGATGGGTGGCGCCATCAGCACCGACGGAGATGCCGCCGTGAGCGCCGGCGATTTTCACGTTCAGATTGGAATAGCAGATGGTCGTGCGGATCTGGTCCCAGGCGCGGCCGGAAGCAAAGACGCCGTAGGTGCCAGTGACGGGAATGAAGCCTTCGCGGGCTAAACCGGCGGCGACGCTCATCATGTTCTGCTCCGCAATGCCGACGCTGAAAACGCGGTTGTCGCGCTCTGGATGCTTGCTCTCAAAATCGGTGATGCGGATAGAGCCGGAAATGTCCGCGTGCAGGGTGACCACGCGGGGATCTTCCCCCGCGCGCTCCAGGCCGCGGCCGAAGCCCATGCGAGTGGGATCCATTTCGACTTTCATGGAATCGCGGGCGTTCCACCAATATTCGAGCACGAACTTGGGGATGCCGTCTTTTGCTTTGTGCGCCACCTCGGCGGCGTTGGCGGCGGCGCGCTTCAACAAGGCTTCCACGCGCTCGCGTGGAAAATCAGGAGTGAGCAGTTCGGGCAGAGCCTTTTCAAACTGTTCTTTCTTCGGCGGTGTGCCGTGCCAACTCGCTTGATTTTCCATGAAAGAAACGCCTTTGCCCTTGATGGTGCGGGCGAGGATGACGGTGGGGCGCCCAACGGTTTGGCCGGCGCGCAAGAAGGCATCTAGAATCTGCGCGAAATCGTGGCCATCAATCGTAATGAAATTCCAACCGAACGCGGCATATTTTTCCCCGAGCGGCTCGACGTTCATCACGTCCTTGACCCAGCCATCGATCTGCAGGCGGTTGACGTCAATGATGGCGCAGAGGTTGTCGAGCTTGTGGTGCGCGGCGGCCATGACGGCTTCCCAGACGCTGCCTTCCTGCTGTTCGCCGTCGCCCATGATGACGTAAACGCGGTGAGCGTCGCCGCGGAGCTTTGCGGCAAGAGCGCTGCCCACGGCTGCGCCGAGACCTTGGCCGAGGGAACCACTGGAAATCTCCACGCCGGGAACTTTCAACCAATTGGGATGACCTTCGAACCCTGAGCCAAGCTGGCGCAGCAGAACCACATCGTCGAGCGGGAAATAACCAGCGCGGCCGAGGGCGACGTAGAGTGCGGGCGCTTTGTGTCCGGCAGACCAGAAAACGCGATCGCGCTCGGGCCATGCGGGGCTCGCGGGATCGTGATTGAGGACGTTTAAATAGAGAGCGGCGGCGACGTCCATGACGGAAAGTGTGCCGCCGGGATGACCGGAGCCCGCGGCATAGATACTGACGATGTCCATGGCGCGCATTTCAGCCGCGGCCGACTGCAATTCAGGGATGCCCAACCGGGGGCCGCGGGGGTTTGTGGTGGGATTCATGGGATGAACTCCTTCGGTCAACCCTGAGCGAGAAGACTCAGCGGTTGTGGGGATTCGCCCGGTCCGGCGAGGGAGGTGAGCCCAAGCCATGGGGGAAGAGCCAAGCCGCACCGTTGACGAGATCCGTATAACGTTAGCATTGTCAATACGTTATACGGATGAGCGGCAGCAGTTCGGGGGACCAGCCCATTCCAGAACCGGGAACCGGCAACAACTCAAGGGAGGAGGAGCAAGAGGACGGCCAGAGCGACGGAGATTGCAGAACGAGAGTAACGCTAGGTTTGGAGCCGGCGCGGTCAGCGGCGAGTTACTTTTTGGAGAGGGAACGAATGTAGTTCACCACGTCCCAGATCTGGCCGGGTTTCATGCGCCCCGCTTCGCCGGTCATCTGGCCCTTGCCGTTGGCGATGATGGAATAGATTTCACCGTCGGACAGAGCTTTCAGGGACTCGGGGTCACGGTAATCGCGAAGCTTCAGATTCATGGTAACGGCCAGCTCGCCGCCACCGGCGCCCTCTTTGCCGTGGCACATGGCGCAGTCCGAACTGTAGGCCTTTTTCCCAATGGCCAGCGAGTTTGGAGTGGGCTTGACGGGATTCACTTGCTTAGCGGCTGCTGGAGAAGTCTGTGAGTCGGGAGCAGGCTTGTCGTCGGGCGGCTTGCTGAGATCCTGGGGAAAAGCGCGCAAGGGCAGCAGCAGGAAAAGAAAAGACAGAATGAATTTCATGGCCTGATCTCCCTAAACGACCTTTTCCGTCAACTGTGCGGCGGCCTATTTTAATCAAGTATAGATCTCCGTTAGGACACAAAGTGTTCACTATTGAACACCCGACGGGCAGCACTCACCTTGATGGCCGAGATGATTGCCGCTGCCCGTCCGTTTGGGAAGTCACACGGTTAGTGCGTTCGCTTCCTGGAACCACGTCTTCTAACTGTTTTTTTGTTAAAGTTTCTCTTCGTGTGCTTTGTTGCATGGGGGCTGAGGATGAGAAAGCTGATCGTTTTTGCTGCTGCGGCGATTCTCGTCGGCAGCGTGCTGCTGGCGGCGAAAACGCATGTGCCGAAGATTGCGGCGGAGAAGATAAGACAGCACGTCAAGTATCTGTCGAGCGACGCGCTGGAAGGGCGCGGCACGGGGCAGAAGGGCGGGGACCTTGCCGCCGACTACATTGCGGCGCAATTCAAGAGCTATGGGCTGAAGCCTGCCGGGGAGAATGGCACGTATTTCCAGAGTGTGCCGCTGGTTGGTGTGAAGACTTTGCCGGAGACGACCTTTGCGCTGGTGCCCGCGAACGGGGAACCGCTGGTGCTGCGGAACCTTGACGATTTTGTGACCAGCAACGAAACGCAGACGGCGAACGCGGAGATTGACGCGCCGATCGTTTTTGTGGGCTACGGCATCGCGGCGCCGGAAGAAAAGTGGGACGACTACAAGGGCTACGACTTGAAGGGCAAAGTGGCGCTGCTGTTTGTGAACGAGCCCATTTCCGATGACCCCAACTTTTTCAAAGGGAAGGCGCTGACGTACAACGGGCGCTGGACCTACAAATATGAGGAGACGGCGCGGCGCGGGGCGGTGGCTACGCTGATCATTCATCGCACGGACCTGGCGAGTTATGGGTGGGAGGTGGTGCGCAATTCGTGGGGCGGGGAACGCTCGTATTTGAAGCTGGATGGCACGCCGAAGCTCGAGGCGGCTTCGTGGATTCAGGAGGAGGTGGCGCGGAAGCTTGTGGGGATGGCGGGGCTCGACCTGGACAAACTGTTTCAGCAGGCACAATCGCGGGAGTTCAAGCCGATTGAGTTGCCGGTGCGGCTGAAGGCGCATGTGGTGAGCGCGCTGCGGCCGTTTAGTTCGCGGAATGTGCTGGGAATGGTGGAAGGCGACTACAACTCGGACCGGCGGGCGGAGGCGGTGCTGTACACGGCGCACTACGACCACTTTGGCATCGATAAAAACAAACCGGGCGACAACATTTATCACGGTGCGATTGACAATGGGACCGGCTGCGGCATCCTGCTGGAAATTGCGCGCGCCTGGGGTGCTACCAAAGCTGAGCTGCCACGGTCGGCTCTTTTTGCTGCGGTCACGGCAGAGGAGCAGGGGTTGCTGGGCTCCGAGTTTCTTGGAAAACACTCACTGGAATTACCCGTCGATCCAATCTTGGATTTGAATTACGACGCGCTTGCACCCATTGGGATTCCTGAGGAAGTGGAAGTCAACGGCGCCGAACGCATGACGTTCTATCCGACCGTCGAGAAAATCGCCGGGGAATTTGGACTGGCAATTCGTCCGGATGCGCAGCCGGAGGCGGGGCACTATTACCGCTCGGACCATTTCAGCCTGTCGCGCGTGGGGATTCCGTCGTTTTCGATTGGTCAGGGAAGGAAGTTCAAGGGCCACGATTTGGCTTGGGGCGAAGCGCAAGCCAAGGACTATGTGGACAACCATTACCACAAGCCGGCCGATGCGTTTCGCGAGGATTGGAACTTTGCGGGGCTGGGGAAGATGGCGAGTTTTGGTTATGCGCTGGGGCAGGCTGCGGCGGCGCAGTCCGAAGACATCCGGTGGCTTCCCGGGGACGAGTTTGAGAAGGCCTGGCAGAAGTACCAATCGGGGGCTGTCGACACGGATGCATTGTTTGCAGGTCATCCCGACCTCAAGATGGTCCACTTTGAGTCCATCCTTTATCCTCCACTGGCGCGGCAAACTCGTATAAGCGGTACCGTCATCGCGCACGTATCCGTGACCAGCGACGGCCACGTTTCTGAAGCGAAAGCCACGAAGGGCCATCCGCTGCTCGTGGGGGCAGTGGAACAGCCGATCAAGAACTGGGTTTTTGTGCCGGGAGTCGAGCGTAGCTTTGAGTTTAGATGCGATTTCGACTTGGCTTTTGAGGTGACCGGATCGGCGCGGAGAAGATCCATCGTTGTGGAACCGCTTCACCTGCGGGTTGTCGCGGAGCCAGCCATGGTTGAGACTAATACAGCCGGGTCTCGGAACCATTAAGGAATCGGAGTCGCGGGGGTGATGAAGGTTTGGAAGAGAGAGGCGCAGCGGCAAACCGAGGAGAAAAGCTACTGGTTTTCCACTGGAAGGCGGCGGGCGGGTGAACCGCGAGACCGCAGGGCGCGAAAAACGGCCGTGCGTTGCGAGAACTCTTGCTGCATCGCGGCTGCGAGTCAGAAAAAGATAACGCAGAGACTCTGAGTACGCAGAGATACGCGGAGAAGGCGAAGAGGGATTCCTCGCTTCGCGGACTCCGCTCGGAATGACGGGTTGCTGAGGCGAGGTGTAGAGGATGGTTGCAGGGTGGTGAGATAGTGCCACGATCCCTCGACTGCGCGGCCCGACGCGCCGAACTGCGGCGCGGAAGAGAAAGTCGGGTGGCTCCGCTCGAAATGACAGTTCTTTTGGCGCGGTTGAAGGCAGAAGACCGGGCCGCGCCGCTTTTGCCTTCGGCGGGCAGACGGGATGACATCTTGAGGAGGAGAGCAGAGTGCGCGAAGAAGAGAAGAGGGACGGAGGTGTCCGGTCGTAAGAACCCACCCTTCGCTGAGAAACGCGAAGGATGGGGCACCCTCAAGTTCCGGGTGTGGGAGGCGCTAGAAAAGGAGACCCAAAAGCACAGTCCCTTCGTTCCTCAGGGCAAGCAAGAGTGACTGTGCCACCAGAGACTGGCCAGGAACGCTAACGGGGCCAGACGCCGGCGGTGAAGGATCTGACGGTGGAGAAGCCGAGCTGTTCGTAGAGATGCACGGCGGTGCGATTTTCGGAGGTAACGGTCAGCGTGAGTTCAGTGAACTTCAGGGCGCGCAGGGCTTCCGCCGAAGTGAGCATGAGAAGACGCCCCAGGCCGTGTCCCTGAAAACCCGGCATGACGCAAATCTGTGTGGTGTGGCCGACGCCGGGCGAGACTTCGCTGGTGAGTACCGCGCCCACCAGATCTTCGCTGCCGGGATGGCGCAGCACGAAGGAAGCGTTGGGCACAAACTGGCCGCATCCGGGCAGCAGGATGATGTTCTTCAGGAATTTCAGCGCGCCGTGCCGCGAGCGGTATTGATCGTTGATATCGCCATCCACGTGATTCGCATAGGCCAGGTAGATTAGCTTGGCGCACGACTCCATGTAGCGATCATTCCAGCGATCCAGGCGCAAACCGGAGTTGATGCTGGGCGCACTTTCTGACTTCTTCAGCAGGTCGAAGAGCATGAACTGCCGCGTGTGCAGCCGGAAACCCTGGTCGCGCAGCGCGTCCTCGACGGGCCCGCCGAAGGGCATGAGCTGGGCTTCGATGCGCTGCAATTGGGGCAGCGCGCGCATGGAGAAAAGCATTTCATCCAGAAGGCGGCGGCCGATGGGTTCCTGGTCGTAGGCGGGCGAAACATACAGGTCGCCGATCAGCCCTTTGTGATCCTCAAGCACGTAAAAGGCATAGCCCACGGCGATGCCGTGGTCAAAGGCCACGCAGCCCGAAAGGGCGTGGGCCTCCAGGAAACGCTTGATGAGGTCCAGCGCGCCGCGGTAGTCCCAATGCAGTTCTTCGCGCCAATGGCTAGCCTCTTCGAGCAGCAGAGGCTCGATCTGGCGGACGGTGGTCTGGCGCAGGTCGACGATGTTCATGGACAGGGCGGCGGGGGGTCCCCTAGCCCAGTAGCCATAATATCCGATTCGGAGCGTGGACCGCCAAATGTGAAGCCGCGGGGCGATACGAATCGGGCACATTCGGGAGAGATGAAAAGGGAGGGGGGCGAAAGCGCATGCTAGGATGCGTCTGTAGCCTGAGAACGGCTGAGAAAGAGAAGCGAGGCGGCCATCCCGCGGACCGGCCCTGAAGCCCAAAGCCCATGTCGATCCTGTTTGAACTGCGGTATCCAACACATTGGTACACAAAACTTCTGACGGTGATTCTAGCGCTGGTATTTTTCGCGGTGGTGGCCACGGCGGTCATTTCCGGGGTGCTGATCTACTGGATTGTGAAGCCGCAGCGAACGAGTTCAGAGATCAATATGGAGAGTTTTCCGGGCCGCCCCGATGAAGTGGACTTTACGGTAGCGGGCCTGGGCAGCCGCAAGGGCTGGTTCTTCCCGGGTTTGCGGGGAGCGCCTACGGTCATTCTCTGCCATGGCTACCAATCCAGCCGGGGCGAATTGCTCACGCTGGTTTCCGCGCTGCAGGACCACCAGTACAACACGTTCGTATTTGATTTTGCAGCCCACGGCGGGAATGCCGGCTTGACCACATTCGGCTACCGCGAGTCCGACGAAGTGCGCGCCGCCATCGATACACTGGCCACGAGAAATGATGTGGATGCCGGGCGCTTTGGCTTGTGGGGCTACAATCTGGGCGCTTACTCCGCGCTGCGCGAGGCGGAGAACGACCCTCGCGTGCGAGCCTTAGTGCTCGATTCCGTGTACGACTATCCGAAACAGATGGTGAAGATTGGTGTGGAAAAGACCGGCGTGGGGGGATTCCCGCTGATGGTGAAGTCCGCGCAGATGAGTTTTGAATGGCTGAACTACGCCTACAAGAATGATCCGCCGCTTTCCGCAAAGCTGAAGCGCCTGTCCGCATCCGGCGTTCCGGTCTTGTTCGTTGGCGCGGCGGACGATCCGGAACTCGCCGCAATCACAAGGGAGATGTTCTTGAAGGCGGGCGAGCCGCGCGAAATGGCTATTGTCGCGCACGGGAATTTTGTGAACCTGCCGGACGATGAGAAGCGCACGTACGAGAATCGTATGGTGACGTTCTTCCTAACGCGGCTGCCGATTACGAACGTCGAGCCCGTCCCGGTTAAGGCCGCGGCCCCCAAGGCTGCTCCCAAGAGCGCTCCCGTCATCCCGGTTGCGCACTGAGTCTTCGCGCAGGACTTTATAAACAAACCAACCACTTTTTTGGAGCTCCAGAGGATTAGTTGAGCAGGACCATAGCGGACTGACGAAATTGCCGCAGTACCTGGAGCGCCGCAGTAGGTAGCCTTCCCTAGGTTGATCTGAATTCCACGATTGAATTTCCTGGCGCAGGTAGAAGCTGAGGCTGAATTGCTGCCCGCGCCGCATTTGGGTGACGTAAGTCTGTTCAGGTGGGATTTGCGCGGCACGTAAGTCTTGCGCGAGTGTCTTCCCGGAGGGATCCCAAGGCAGGAACAGCGGCGCCAAATGGTTGAAGAAAAGGAGAATCGCGAGGATCGGAACTACGGAGAGGGAGGTGAAGGCAGAAGGTCGCCGCGCGATGGTGCTCCTTGCGGCCAAGAGAAGGTTTGCGAGACCAAAAAGCAGGAGGACCCAACCGGCTCCCGTGGCCGCTCTCGCGTTGATCCGAGAAGCGCTGAAGGGTATGGACCAGATAAACGCCGCCACCAGAATGTTCACGATGGCGCCAGCAAGTAAAAGGAGGCGAAACGTCCACCCTTCTTGCGGAACGAGGCGCACGTAGGCTCTGGAAAGAAGCAGGCCGACGGGGGGAACGGCGGGGAGGATGTAGCCGGGCAGCTTGGATTTGGAGATGGAGAAAAACACGAGGCAGAAGATGACCCAGCAGATGGCGAGGAGCGTGATGTCGGAGGGGCGACGTTGCGGCCAGGCGCGCAATGCTCCGAAGAGGGCGGACCAGATCAGCGCCAGCGTCCACGGAGCGAAGGCGACGAGAAGGACAGGAACGTAAAACCAGAAAGGCTGGATGTGCTGGAATTCGGGGGTGACGTAGCGCTTGAAATTGTGCTCGATGACGAAGATGCGGAAGAAATCGGGATTGCGGCGGGAACAAAGGATGTACCAGGGGAGGGCGGTGAGACAGAAGCTGGCGATGGCGAGCGGATGGAGGCAGCGGAAGGCGTCGCGCCAGCGCCTTGTAAATGCCGCCCACAACAATACGCCGCCGCCGGAGAGAACGATGGCGGCGGGACCCTTTGCGAGCGCGGCGAGGCCAAGGAAGAAGCCGAAGAAAACCAAGGCGAGCCAGTGCGTTCGCTGGACGGGCGGCAAATCCTGATTGCGTGTGAGACCCAGTATGATGGCCGCAAGGACCAGCGCTACGCTGAGCATGGCAGCGAAGGGCATATCTGGCGCCGCGGCGTGAGAAAAACCAATCATGCCCACGGTGGTGGGCAGAAGAAGGAGCAACCAGCGGGCGGTCCACGCACCGTAAACACGCCAAGCGAGCCAGGCCATGGCCAGGGTAGCCAGAAGCGCCGCGAAGGCGCTGGGGAAGCGCGCCGCGGCATCGCTCACACCGAAAAGTTTGAAGCATAGCGCCGCGCCCCAATAAAGAAGGACCGGCTTTTCAAACCAGGGTTTGCCATAGAGGCGGGGAGTGACCCAGTCACCGGATTCGTTCATTTCACGGGCAATCCAGGCGTAACGCGGTTCGTCGGGCCCCACCAGGCCGATGGCGCCGAGATTATGGAAATAGCAGAGATAGAGTGTGGCGATAATCAGGAGAAGCCAAAGGACGCGCGCAGATCTCGAGAGTGAATTGCCATCACGGTTGGAGCTGTCAGTTTGGTTCACGGATCGTTGGCTCTTCAATCAAACAGGTCTCTGAAAAAAACCGAAGAAGGCTCTCTTCAGCCCCCTGCGTAGCTAAGGATAAACCAAAGCCCCTGCACGTTTGGGCCTTTTCGCCGGGGCTTAAAGGGAAAAGCAGATCCCTCCACTCCGGACCGCAAACGGCGCGGTCCGCCGGTCGGGATGACAACGGTGCTTAGCGGACGGGGTGCGCGTAATCCAAGAGACGCGCCCGCTCGGGCTGAAGCCCCGGCCTCCTAAAGAGAAAGTCTTCTCCAGCAGCTTGCTAAGTGTATCTTGGAATGGCGGATGTCGGTCATACTGGCGCGAAAGGACGGAGACACGCAACTCTGATGAAGGAATGGCTGCAATATGCGGTGGTGTGGAGCGCCGTGAAGACGCTGGGCCTCCTGCCGCGACCCGTGGCGCGGAGCGTCGCGGCCGCGGGAACACGCCTGCTTCTTTTGGCGCGGCCCAAGCTGCGCAAAACCGCGGAGTTCAATTTGCGGTTGGCGTTTCCCGATTGGACAGACGCGCAGCGCCAAGGGGTGTTGCGCAAAATGACGCGCAATCTGGGATGGATGGCCGCGGAGTTCGCGCGATTTCCGAAGTACACGCGCGAAAATGTCGAGCAGGTCGTGATTCTGGATGGGCACGAAAATTTTCTTGCGGGGCAGAGACGCGGCAAGGGCGTGCTTTATCTGACGGGGCACATCGGTGCGTGGGAACTTTCCTCGTTTGCCCACGGGCTGTACGGATACCCGCTGCACTACATGGCGCGGCCCCTGGACAACGAGCCGCTGGACCGTCTAGTGAATCACTACCGCGGGCTTTCGGGGAACCGGCCGATCTTCAAGAACGAATCAGCGCGTGTGATGCTGAGGGTGTTGAAAGAGGCGGGAACGGTCGGAGTACTCGCGGACCAGAACACCATGCCGGCAGAAGGGGTGTTCGTGGATTTTTTTGGCACGCCAGCTTGCGCGACAACGGGCATTGCACGGGTGGCCTTGCATACGGACGCCGCGGTGGTGCCCGGGTACGCGTACTGGGATGAAAATCTCCGGAAGTACCGCTTGCGCTTCGAGCCGCAGGTGGAACTAGTGCGCACAGGAAATGTGGAGCGCGACGTCCTGGAAAACACGCGACGCTTTGCCAATGTGATCGAGGAGATCATCCGCCAGCATCCCGAACAGTGGGTGTGGGTGCACGCGAGATGGAAAAACCGGCCGCGGGGTGAACCGCCTTTATACGATTTCTTGTGAAGAGCAGAAAGCCGCGAGGATAAAGCAGAAGCAGAGGAGAAGCGGGCGATGAAAAGTACAGCGAGGGATGTGGCGCAAGCGGTTGGGGCACAGTTGGAAGGCGACGGCTTGATGGAATTGACCGGGGCGGCCGCGCCGGAGCGCGCGGGGTCGCATGATTTGATTTATGTCGAGACGGCAAAGCATGCGGAGCGCGCGGTGGCTTCCGCGGCGGCTTGCGCGGTGGCGGGAGAGGGAATTGCCCTGCCAGGGAAGACGGTGCTGCGCAGTGCGCAGCCTAAGGTGGCCTTTGCAAAGGCGGCAGCGATCCTGTTGGGGCGGCGGCCAATTGCGAGCGGGATCCACCCGACGGCGATAGTTGCTCCACTTGCCCGGGTGGCGGCGAGCGCGGGCATCGGACCGTATGCGGTGATTGGTGAGGACGCACACATTGGAGAGGGCACGGAGATCGGGGCGCACTGCGTGATTGGTGCAGGATGCTGGATTGGGGAGAATTGCCGCGTGCACCCACACGTCACACTGTACGCCGGAGTGCGCCTGGGAAGCCGCGCGGAAATTCACGCGGGAGCGGTCGTTGGCGCCGATGGATTCGGGTATGCGTTTGATGGAGAAAGATACTGGAAATTCCCGCAGGCCGGCATCGTGGAGATTGGAGAGGATGCGGAGATTGGAGCGAATACCACGGTGGACCGCGGTTCGCTGGACGACACGCGGATCGGCGAAGGCGTGAAGCTGGACAATCTGGTGCACGTGGGCCACAACGTCCAGATCGGCGAGCACACCGTGATTGCGGCGCAGACGGGGATTTCGGGTTCCTGCAAGCTCGGGCATCATGTGGTGTGTGGCGGCCAGGTGGGGATGGGGGAACACTGCACGCTGGAAGATCGAGTAATTGCAGGCGGGCAGTCGGGGATTCTCAATGGCAAGACGATTTGGAGTGGGGAAACAGTTTGGGGAACGCCCGCGCGGCCGCTGGAAAAGTTCAAAGAGCAATATGGGTGGTTCGCGCGGCTGCCGGAGTTGGCGAAACGCGTCAAAAGACTGGAGACTGGCCGGAACCTCTAGGGGTGCTGGCACATCGAATTCTGGCCAGCCCTCCCGGGGTGCAGGGGGGACATTTTACGACAACTCGGCGTTCACGAGCCGGCATCTTATTCATTGACCGATTTTCCGGGGGCAGGGATAATAGGTACTGCAAGTACCTGAGCAGTGTTTTTCAGTAGTGGCAGTTTGGAAGTGCAAGGCAACAGGGTAGTTAGCTAAGCCTTTGATTGCGGCTTAGGATATTTGGGGGATTACCGCATTTCGCTCGAGGGGGAGCCGGGATGGGCTCGTATGTACGTATAGGAGAGGAGTTGCCGGTCGCGCCCGCGCCAGCACCATGGCGGCAAGAGACTTGGGCGGAGCA
>Ga0209415_10015485_pt1 | contig 12353 bp, 11 predicted proteins | sample PeaSoiSIISIP2007_FD_187696 | JGI IMG/M metagenome (GOLD analysis project Ga0209415, IMG submission 187696) | Peat soil microbial communities from Weissenstadt, Germany - SII-SIP-2007 (SPAdes) (version 2) | ecosystem: Environmental > Terrestrial > Soil > Wetlands > Peat | place: Germany... | reverse complement strand
CGCCCTGCGGCCGTGAAAGGCGGCTTGGAGGGCCATAGCCCCGTGTTATACTGCCCGCAGGATTCGGGCCCAGCTTTTCCCTTCCTCCCCGGCCCACCGCTTGAAGCGAGGTAACGAGTATGCAATCCAAGAAGTTCTGCTCCCCAGCAAAGGCAATTTTCGTGGTGTTCGTAGGTTTCTTGGTGGTGTCAACGCTGGCCGCCCAACCGGCGCAGGCACAGAAGTTTAAGGTGCTGCATAGGTTTCATGGGAAAGACGGCGCACGGCCTGTTGGACAGTTGGTTCTGGATAAGGCGGGCAATTTTTATGGAACCACAGGCACCGGTGGACTGGGCAAGTGTGAGCTTGGTTGCGGAACCGCGTTCAAGATGAACAAGTCGGGCACAATCGTATGGACGCATAGCTTTCATGGCCCAAACGGACAAAACCCCGGCGGCGGTCTGCTCCGCGACTCGGCGGGAAATCTCTATGGAACTACGGTGTCAGGTGGCACAATCAACAACGACATCTGCTCCATGGGATGTGGTGTTGCATTTAAACTGGACAAAACAGGAAACAAAGAAGCTCTGCTGCACAAATTCACTGGGATTCCCGATGGTTATTTTCCATTTTCACTGTTGGCCGACGGTGCAGGGGGCGACCTGTATGGCCCTGCCTCCGGTGGCGCGAATGGATCGGGAGCGATATTCAGGATCACGGAGACCAGACGGGAGTCCACGTTTTACGGCTTTGGCGGCGGTGCGGACGGTTGCTTCCCGAGCGCGGGCGTGACGTTGGATTCGCTAGGCGATCTGTATGGCGTGACCCTTATGGGGGGTGCTGGCTTCTGTAATAGTGGCTACGGGGTCGTGTTCGAGATAGACAATGCTGGCAACGAAACGGTGTTGCACACTTTTGGCGGTTCAGATGGGGCGTATCCCGACTCGGTACTGCTTTTTGACTCAGAGGGAAACCTTTACGGGACAACCGAGAACGGCGGCAGCAGCCAAGTTTGTCAGGGAGGATGCGGCACAGTCTTCGAACTCTCGCCACAAAATGGAAGCTGGTCGGAAACCGTGCTCTACAGTTTCTGCTCGCTCTCGGACTGCGCGGACGGCTTTGTGCCCGGCAACGGACCGCTCGTGAGAGACGCCAACGGGAACCTCTATGGCACGACCGAAACCGGCGGAGCCTACCGCAACTGCAACGGACAGGGCTGTGGCGTGGCATTTAAGCTGGACACGGCTGGCAACGAGACAGTGCTTCATAATTTTACGGGCAGCCGAGACGGTGCGTCTCCCGTTGCAGGGTTAGCCATGGACTCGGCTGGTAACCTGTATGGAGCAGCGGTGTCGGGAGGCGACCTCAGATGCAAGTCCGGCACCAATCGAGGCTGCGGAGTGGTGTTCAGAATCACTCCATAATGCCGTCGTGTACTGGACGGGTGGCCCATTCAAGCCCGGTTTTGGCTTGAGTGGGGGGCGCCAACCTAGAAGCACCCAGCGTTGTCAAGTCTACTTTCGTAGGTGTTGCAATTTGCCGCATCAAGGCCTGCACGCCCCGCTAACCCGCATCCAATCAACGCATTCCCAGTTTGGGATGTTCCACGTGGAACACTCCGCGCATTTCCCTAAATGTTCCACGTGGAACATTCCTGCAATCCGCATTCACTTTAGGAGGGGACACATCGCTCTCCCGCGCCACCCAGCTTCGAATCACTTCTTGCAGCTTGGCGCGGCGGGGATGTTGGCCGCAACCGGCAGCGGCGCCAGGCCATATTTCTGCAAAAGGAGGTTCACCGGCTGAACTTTTTGTGCATTCAGCTCGCGCCATTGCGACAGTCTCCTGGTCGCGTCCTGGCAGGACTGGTCGACGCTGGCTTGCAGCAAGGCGGCAGGCCGCTCATCACTGCTCTGAATCATGGTGGCCAGGCGCGCCAGTTCCCGGTTCAAAGGACCCAAGCCCAATTCCAGGGGCTTCCCGTCCGCGATATCCGCCGCCAGGTCATCGAGCGATTTCACTGCGTCAGTGGCATCCTTCATGGCAGGGTTTGGGTTGAGAGACTTCTGCCGGTCGGCAAGTGCTGAGCGCAGCGCGGCCACCTGGTCGTATCCTTCAAAGCTCGCGGCCATCTGGGCCGAGACGTTTCGCTCCGTGTCAAGTTGCAGCGTCAGGTCGGCTTGCGACACCGGCACCCGCGGATCCAGTGTTACGGTAAGCGTCTCACGATAGGTTTGGCCATTTACTGTCAAAGCCAGCAAATACGTGCCCGGGACGACATAAGGACCCATCGGCTGCTCGCGGGGAAACTCGCCGGGAATGGCGTGGTCAGCGAGCGTGTACTCGATGTAATCAAGACGACCACCGTAATAACCGTACCGCATTGTCTTCGGCGCAGGATAGCGAAGGTCCCATACGAAGCGGTTAAGCCCCGCTCGCTTCGGAAGTGCCGCGGGAGGCGCGAACCAGTAGCTGGGAACGTTGGCCGGTGTCGGATCAATCGTGGGCACCACGCTGGAGTATTCCCGCACCAGATTGTTTTTCGAATCATAGATTGACAGCTTGATGTCGCCTGCGGGAACCGAATTCAGGAAGTAATCGACGATCGCGCCATCGGGCGGATTCTTGCCCGCCGGCGTCTCCGGTGGCAGGGGAGTATCCTGATACGAATCCCACCGAGTACGGACGGCATTCTCGGGATGAAGCAGATACACGTCCGGCGGCATCGCTCCTGGCTCCAGTTGCCGCAGTGGCGTGATGTCATCGAGAATCCACAAGGAGCGTCCGTAGGTGGAGGCCACAAGATCATCACCGTGAACGTCCAAGTCAGTTACCGTGGCGGTGGGCAGATTGAACTGCAGGCTATACCAGTGATCGCCATCGTCCCACGAAATATAGACACCATTCGCCGTACCCGCATAGAGCAATCTTGCGCGCAGCGGATCGTCCCGGACCGCCCGCGCATTCCCTGAATCCGGCAGCCCGGTCGTCACCAGCTTCCAGTTTTGTCCATAGTCGCGTGTACGGTAGATCAAAGGACGTAAATCACCCATTGCATTGATCGTCGCGTAGGCGGTTGCCGCGTCGTGACGGGAAGCTTCGACCGAAGCCACCGTACTGCGGTCGGGCAAGCCCGGAATGGTCACATTCTGCCAATTCTTGCCATCTTTCGTGACTTGAATCATGCCGTTGCCAGTACCCACCCAGATCTGGCCAGCTTTCAAAGGCGAAAGCGACATGGTCGTGATTACATCCCTGCGGGGATTCGGTTTTTTGGTGATTTCCGTTTTTTGCGTAAGGTCGGGACTAATCTCCTGCCAGGAGAATCCTCCGTCCTTAGTTTTCAAAACGTACTGTGCGCCGATATACAGCGTGTGCGGGTCCTGGGGTGAAAACGCGATGGGCGGCATACCGGCGGTGCGGTACTTCGAACCGCGAATGAACAGGTGCGTGATTTGCCCGGTCGTTTTGTCGTAGCGCACTACGCTTCCATACCAATTTCCAACGTAACCATAATTCGGATTGATCGGATCGGGCACGATATAGGAAAACTCGAAGCCTCCCACGGGCGCCCAATCCCTGTAAGTGATCTCGCCGTTATCGCTGCGGCTGGAGACAGCGGCGGTGCCCGAATCCTGTTGTGCGGCGTAAACGTTATAGGGAAATTTCTGGTCCGTGCTGACGTGGTAAAACTGGCCGGTCGGCTGGTTGTACCAGGATGACCAGGTTTGGCCGCCGTTCACGCTGATGATCGCCCCCTGGTCGACCCCCAGGATCATGTTCTGAGGGCTAGCGGGATTGATCCACATAACGTGAAAATCGTCTCCACTCGGCGCCCCCACCCAGGCTTCGAAGGTGCGCCCCGCGTCGGTGGAGCGATACATGGAGGTTTGCGCGACATAAACGATGCCGGCGTTCTTGGGATCGATAAACAGCCGGCTGAAATATCCACTACCCAAAATGCGCGGGTCCGTTGTGCTACGTTCCCAGGTGGCGCCGCCGTCGTCTGAGCGGAACAATCCCTGGCCGGCGATGGCATACACTCGCATCCCGCGAGTACCGGGGGCTACGGCAACCCCGACTCGTCCCATGGGATCGGTGGGAAGGCCTTTGCCCTCGATCGCTGTCCAGGTGGAACCTTCGTCAGAAGATCTATAGATCGCAGCATTCTCCCCTTTCGGCTTCTGCTCACTGTCGATTGGGTCCGTTGGGTCGGTGGGGCGAAACCAGAGCGCAGCGTAGAGAACATTGGGATTGTCAGGATCGGCCTCCAGATCGGCGACCCCTGTCTGGTTGTCTTTGAAGAGCACTTTCTGCCAGTTCTTACCGCCGTCTGTGGTTTTGTAAATTCCGCGCTCGGCGCTGGGCTTGCGGTCACCCGATGCTGCCACCAGAACCACCTCGGGATTGCGCGGATCGACAATGATGCCGGTAATGAGGTGGGTCTCGCGCAGACCGATATTGGTCCAGGTCGAACCGGCATCCGTCGACTTGTAAACGCCATTGCCCTGCGTCTGCTCACCGGTACCGACATAAACCAAGTTGGGATCCGACAGCGCGACAGCCACTGCGCCGATCGAAGCGATATGCTCCTGATCGAATATCGGCTTCCAGACACGGCCTCCATCCTCGGTCTTCCAGACGCCTCCGCCGGGTGTCCCGATGTAATAGGTGGACGGCTGGCTGGGCACTCCAGTCACCGCAGTGACTCGACCACCGCGAAACGGGCCGATCAGGCGCCACTGCATCGCCTCGAACAGGCTGGGCGAGAATTCCTGGGACTCCTCTGGCTCCTGCGCGACTGCGGAAGCTGCAAAGACGAAGATAAGAATGCACGTCGCACTCAGCAGGATCAGATGGGCGGATCTTTTGCGGTTCTTCATGCGCTCGATTGTCTTCCTTCGGGGACTCGGCAGTATAGCAGCTGTACAAGCAGACGACATACTCTACCTGCCTACCAGCTGGCCCTGGGAGTGTGTTGAGTTAGGATTGATTATCAGGCTCTCGAGTCAAGCGGCTGCTTATTAGGGTAGTAATATAGTTGACAAAATAAACGGCGGTCGGTAGGCTCAATTCCTGCCGTGACAGGATATCAGCGATGTGATTTCTTAATCTTCGCCCTTTTCTTTCCCCGGCTTTTCCATTTCGCCTCTGCTTTTAGCAATTGCTGTTTTGATACAGAGAATATCTTGCGGACAGCATTGTCGAATCTCTCGGCCTCTGTGTTTCCGGGAACGTCTGGCGCTGGCAATGGCTTCATGCTGTAAAATCCTCAATCGAGCGGAAAACTTACTTCGCCAGAGTGACTCTTTACTCGCATTTCATTTTCCGTTAAGAATGTCACAGCATCCTGCGCTTCCGCTCGATGACCTGAGAGCAGAAACGATGGAACATGCCCGCGTGGATGGATTCGTGCCGTCGTTTACCTGACAGCACGATAATCCCAGGATGTGTGCACACTGGGAATGTCTTGTGATTCATCCCTGTTTCGGTGGTTACGACAATACGCGATTCCTGACGTGCGTATTTCATGACAACTTCGTCTTCGGCTCCCCGGATAGGTAGCTGCCGGACATACTCGACATTTATCGCTGCCGATGATTGGCTGATGAGTTTAGCTAGTACGTCAGTCACAGCTTCATCCAGCAATAACCTAAGGTTCGTGCTCAATGGGCTGCTCCAGCACAGCGCCTGCGAACGACAAAGCGTCCTTTACCTGATCTGTCGTTACTTCTGGGTACGATTCACGCACAGCTTCGATATTGCCGTGAAACTGGACAGCATCAAGGATCATGTACACGGGAATCCTAGTGCCCACAATGCGCGGGCTACCGCAAAGCACGTTGGCATCCATCACAATCGAAGGACATTCATGCGTCGCCTTTCTAAGCACCGTGCTATACGGCACACTGAAGTCCTTGCCCCGGTTGGTACACTCGTCCTTGTGATTATCACTAAAGGGCCACATCGCCTCGTGTCTCGCGCGCGAATGACCGGTTCGGGACACGTAGCCCCATCGCATATGACTCGTTTTAGCGGTGCAAATCACGGCTTGCGCTCCTCCAAAAGCGTGTTAATAACGGATGCCAGTACCCGCACATCCACATGCGGGATAAAACCCTTGAATGTTATTCTCCTATCCGCTACGGCCTCGACGTACCACTCCTTGTCTCCTTGAGTAAGCCTCACGCGGCTAACACCCTCCGGTTCGCTCGGAAGCCTCAGCGAAACGCCATCTATCTCTGCATCCTCTATGTTCGTCTTCAGAGGCAAAGGAAACTTGCTTGCCCTCGTCGCTAATGGGTACGAAAAATGACCATGCATATGGCTTTGCGTAGTCTCGTATTTGAAAAACTGCCCCAACCACTCCCCGAACTCCTCCGCGTATGGGCCGGGCTGTTTAACCTTTCGCTTCCCCTTAGATGGTGCCCCCGTTGAGTAAATCAGTTGGACAGTTATTTCTGGTTCCTCAACCCACAGGGCCATCCGGGCTTCATAGCCGATCGCCGGATCATGCGGCGTGATTACGCACGAATAATTATCCTCGTCCTTTGCCCCGACTGCCGCACGGAACTTGGCTACGTCAAACTTCTCACGGCTCGTGTAAATCCAATACCTGATTTCGTCCAGTCCGTATGACGAAAGTTTGTCGCGCTCCGTTGCCTGCGCTTGGGGATGAGACTTTTCGTTTGCCACGGCCCTGTCGCCTCTGCTCAGAACTGTTCTCCTACCTTGCCAGTCAACTGATCGAACGTTAGACGTTTGCCAACGATCTGACGTACCGCAACATCAAACCGATCTGCGTCAGCCATCCCTTCGCGGTGATTGTACCTGAACGTCTGCTCATCCAGGTAACGGAATAAATGGAATGGCTCAACCGAAACGTAGGTTCCCGAAATGCCGCGCTTGAGAAGCGACCAGAAATTCTCAAGACCGTTCGTGTGAACCTTGCCATCAACGTATTGCACGGCATGGTCAACAACTTGATGCGCGTATTCACTCTCAAGACCATTGTAGGAAAGCAACGCGTCCGTGTACAAAGCTGCCCCAGCTTCGACGTGCTCCTTGACCTCAGTCTGCAGGGCGTGGCGTTTGCGATTCGGAACGACCATCGTGCGCACCTTGCCGCCGCGCTCCAAGATACCCATGACTGCAGTCTTATCCTTCGTGCCCGTTCCAGTAATGCGGCGCTTACGTTTAGCGATGTGCATGTTGCGAGCCTTGCCCCCAATGAACGTCTCATCAGCTTCCACTTCGCCGGACAACTTGTTAATCGTTCCGGTGCTCAAGGCGAATCGAATGCGGTGATCCATGAACCACGCCGTCTTTTGCGTCACCCCGATGGCGCGATGAACCTCGTATGAGCTGATCCCATTTTTGCAGTTCACGATCTGCCACATTGCTGTGAGCCACTTGTCGAGGCTCACCGGAGAATCTTCCATGATAGTGCCAGTTTTAAGGGTAAACTGCGGAGCATCGTGCTTCGCTCTACAGTGCCAGCGATTGTATTTCTCCAAGAAAAGCACGTCCTTGCTCTGACAGCGGGAACAAATCACACCATCGGGCCAGCGACGCACTACGAGATATTCTCGACAGTTGACTGGATCAGAAAAAAATACAATCGCTTCTTGTAGAGTTTTCGGTTCGTGAGCGGCGTCTTTCATGCTTCAAGAATAAACGGGTTGCGCCATTTTGTCAACTATATTATTGCCCTTATTAGCATACCTTCATCGCGCCGCGTGTGTGAGCATTCTGGCGGAGATGCAGGTTTCGCAATCGTCGTTGTGGTGTGCGCATCCAGCTTCCCACAGCGAGGAACATTGCCGTATTCAGGCCGAATTACGCGTTGTCTTTGTCCTTGGCGCTCTTGCCCACAGCGACCAGGAAAATCGCGCTCTTGCCTTCGGCGTGCGGGGAGAAGAAGCGGACCACTTCGTCATCGTAAAAGGTGAGCCCGGTCGCTCCCAGGCGCTGGGCATACGCCCCGAGATAAACTTTGCCGCCGAGGATGCCGGCTTCGAGTTGTACGGCGCGATAGCCGCGATTGCCAAAGCGCTGCAAAATGGACCGCAAGTCAGCCAGGAAGAAAATGTCCACCGCGGCGTCGGCGGCTAACGCCTGCTCCAATCCGAGGTAACCGGCCTGATCGCGGAAATCTCCCGCCTTCAGAAGCTCCAGCATTTTGCGGTCTCGATGAAAGAAATACGCTCCGGGATCGAGACCCTCGACCGCGTGCGCGATCAAATAAAGCTGGTTGAGCTGAGACCCCAGAGGATCGAGGAAGTCCGCGGGCACGACCCGAGTTGCCCGGTCGAGTATGGTAGAGAGCTGTGCCAGAGTGATCGGCATTCGGGCAAACTTGCGGCTGGAACCGCGCCGGAGAATAACCTGCTCGACCGGGTCGCGGGGAATCTCCTCGTCAGAGAAGGGTTGGAGCTGAACGACTGGACCGACCGGCGGCGGAGAGCTGCTCTGCGGAGTGTGTCCCCGCCATCTTTCAACTTCCTCGGCCGAGCCCAGCGAAGAGGCAGCGTGCATTTCGCGCATGATTGGGTAGTCAACCTCGCGCCGGGAGAGCGGAACGGTGTCCAGGCCGAGAGGAGAGGTTTTCAAAAGAGATTGAGGCGGAAGAGCCGAGACGTGACCGAGGGTGACAAGGGAGAACGCCACCTCGCGCTCGGAATCGACATCCAGCAGATGGTTAACTTTCGCGTCCACGAAACCGCACACGACCTTGGCGGGAAGCCCCGAGGCCGTGGCAATGGCCAATAGATTGGCTAGCATGGTCCCGTTATCCCAGCCAAAATGGCGGTAGGTGCGGGCCTGATATTTCCAGGCGTTGCGCCAATAGGTGCAGGTGCAGATGATGGCCAGGGGCGCGTGAGAAATTGCGGACCCGGCGCCAGTGGCTTCGACCAGAGCCTGGCGATAATCTCCAGCGCGCAGTTTCTGCAGCCCAAACTTAGCCGGAGCAAAGTGGTATACACCGGCCTCCAGGTGGGCCAGATCGCCGCACACAACGTAGAGCTCGACCTCATAGAGGGCTCCGGTGCAGGCAGCGGCGCGAAAGTAGATCTCGCCGCCAGGATATTTTCTCTGCCTCGTGATACCTGCAGAGAGATAGAGAAGCTGGGCCAGCGCCTCGAGATCTGGAACGACGTCGGTCCTGGTAAGGATGGTCTCGCCGATTGCAGAGAGCGCGGCCACACCGGTTTGACGGACCTCCCGGGGCAAGGAGAGGGGTTCCAGCGTGGGATAAACCTTGAAGGGCAAGGGCCGGTTCGCCCAATCCAGGAAATGTGCGCCACTGCGGATGCTCTGGTAGGAATGCTTAGTTGCGTCGTGGTAGGTGCGGGCAGCTTCCTGGTTATGGTTGTCGGTCATGGTGGCGATGCCGCCTTCATAAGCATAACCCGTCGCCGTTTGTGCCGCGAAAGGCCTCTGGACCCTCTTGCGGAAAGATCCGTCAACCGATGCAGGTCACGCGGTCGACGACTGCACCTCCTCCAGTCGCCGCTCCAGAAACCTGCGCTCGCTGTCATTGGTGACCAGAGCCAAGGCTCGCTTGTAACTCTCTGCAGCTTCCTCCGAGGAACCGATGCGACGTAACAAATCGGCGCGGGCGGCATGCAGCAGGTGATAGTTGTCGAGATCGCTGGTTTCGGCCAGCGCATCAATGATTGCGAGCGCGGCGGGAGGGCCATCTACCATCGCCACGGCCACCGCACGATTCAGCGATACGATGGGAGACGGTTGCAAGCGCTCGAGAAGGTCGTAGAGACGGACGATCTGAGGCCAGTCCGTATCTTCGGCGCGCGCCGCCCGACAGTGTACAGCCACAATCGCCGCCTGTACTGCGAACGGACCGGGTCCGCCGCGAAAAGCATCCTCGACCAGCGGTAGCGCTTCGGCGATTTGCCGTTGATCCCAGCGGCTACGATCCTGTTCTTCGAGAACGACAAGATCGCCGGCCTTGTCGATGCGGGCATGTCGCCGCGCGTCGTGGAGCAGCATGAGGGCAACGAGAGCCGTCGCTTCCGCCGGAGGCCGCGGTGCCATCAACGACCTCACAAGGCGTCCCAGACGAATGGCCTCGGCGCAAAGGTCGGTCCTCACCAGCGGCCCACCTCGAGTGGCCGCGTAGCCTTCGTTGAAGACAAGATAGATCACGGTCAGCACCGCGTCGAGCCTGGTCGCCATATCCTTCGTCTCGGGCACGACATACGGGATTCCGGCGTCGCGAATCTTGCGCTTCGCGCGCACCAACCGCTGTGCCATTGTCACCGGCGGCACGAGGAACGCCCGCGCAATCTCGTCCGTCTCGAGGCCGCACAGGGTGCGAAGAGTGAGCGCCACTTGCGCTTCCGGTGCCAGCGCGGGGTGGCAGCAGGTGAAGATCAACCGCAGGCGATCGTCGGGAATTTCGCTTGAGTCGTAATCCGGCTCTTCAACCTCACCGACCAAGCCTGACTTGGCGTAGGATTCAAGCTTTTCGTCAAAGTTAGCTTTCCGCCGGATGCGGTCGATGGCCTTGTGCCGGGCCGTCTGGATAATCCATGCGCGCGGGAACTCTGGGACGCCAGAAACTCGCCATTGATCCACTGCGGCTGCAAAGGCTTCCTGCGCGCACTCTTCGGCAAGGTCGAAGTCGCCGACGAGCCCAATCAGAGCGGCGACAATCCGGCCCCAATCGGAGCGATAGACTGTTTCGACAGCGCTGGCGGCGTCGGGCGACATGATTGAATTGTAAATATTCTCGGATCGGGCGTCGATTTGGGCGCGCGCCGTTCGATTTAAAGACAGAGCTATCCAAAAGACGTGCTTCAAGTCATAGGAGACATAACAATGCGATTTATGGTGATAGTCAAGGCCAATAAGGACTCGGAGGCGGGCATTCTGCCCAGCAAGGAACTCCTTAGCAAGATGGGGAAGTTCAACGAAGAGTTGGTGAAAGCCGGCGTAATGCTCGCAGCCGAGGGGCTCCAGGCGAGTTCCAAGGGAGCGCGCGTCCGGTTCTCAGGAAACAAGCGGATGGTGATCGACGGGCCCTTCGCCGAGACAAAGGAGTTGATCGCCGGCTTCTGGCTGTGGAGAGTGAAGTCAAAGGAAGAGGCGATCGAGTGGCTCAAGCGGGCTCCATTCGACGGAGGAACCGAGGTCGAGATTCGCCAGGTTTTCGAGCCGGAGGATGTTGGCTGCAACGTTACACCCGAACTCCGGAAGCAAGAGCAAGGTTTGCACGCGCAGGTGGCTGGGAAGAAATAGATGCAGGGCCCAACATGCCTTGTTGAATTTTTTCTCGTGGGGTTGTCGATTTCGAGGTTCGCCGTTCGACTTACTGATGGAGACAGACAAATGAAATACATGCTGCTGATTTATGCCGACGAGCAAACTTGGACCGACGCGGAGCGGCAGGCGTGCTACGTGGAGTCGACGCAACTTGCACATCAACTCAAATCGAACGGGCAGTTCGTGTCCACCTCGCCATTGCAATCGGTGTCGACGGCCACCAGCGTCCAGGTGCGTAACGGAAAACGATTGGTGACCGACGGGCCATTCGCCGAAACTCGTGAACAACTCGGTGGTTACTTCATGGTCGAAGCCAAGAATCTTGACCAGGCAATTGACATTGCCGGACGGATTCCGGCAGCGCGCAAGGGCACGGTAGAGATCCGGCCAGTGGTGGAGATTCCGAACCTGCCGACTGCCTAGAGTCTGCAACGGCAACGCCGTGAGGCGCTTCCGTCCGCAGCAAAGAAACGGTAGGAGAGGATCCCCAAGTGAGTTGCGGGTCAGAAAAATCCGGAGGAGATGTTCAGGAGGAATCATGAAAAGTGAAAGAGGAACAATCGCGTCGGGAATTTTCGCGCTGGTTTTCGTGCTGACCGCAGGTTGGCAAGCGCAAGCACAGGAGGCCAAAGCGCCGTACCCCAGCATGGCTCCGCTTGATCAATACCTTATGGCGGATCGCAACGCCGAGACAGCGCTGGCACGCAGCGCGGCTCCAGAATCGATATCCCGTGATGCCACGGTTATGGTTCTCGGACCCCATGGCTACGAGACCGCCGTCGAAGGCAAAAATGGGTTTGTTTGCATCGTGGAACGGGCGTGGACGAGCCCATTCGCCAGTCTGGAGTATTGGAACCCTAAGAATCGCAGCCCGATTTGCTACAACCCGCCGGCGGCGCGAACCATCCTGCCGATCACTTACATGCGGACCAAGCTGGTATTAGAGGGTTTGTCGAAAGAACAAATCCGCGAACGTGCCAAAGCTGCCGTTGACAGGAAAGAAATTCCCCCGGTCGAGCCCGGTGCCATGTGTTTCATGATGGGGAAGGGGGGATATCTCACCGACAATGGTCTGACCGCAGACG
>Ga0209415_10015484_pt1 | contig 12354 bp, 9 predicted proteins | sample PeaSoiSIISIP2007_FD_187696 | JGI IMG/M metagenome (GOLD analysis project Ga0209415, IMG submission 187696) | Peat soil microbial communities from Weissenstadt, Germany - SII-SIP-2007 (SPAdes) (version 2) | ecosystem: Environmental > Terrestrial > Soil > Wetlands > Peat | place: Germany... | reverse complement strand
TCGTGCCGAGCTTCAGGATGCGCGCCATGCGTTCGCCCACGGGTCCGGTGAGCGCCAGGTAGGCCCGGCTGTGCTTATCTTTCACGACCCAGGTGCTGTATTCGGTCTGGAGAATGCGGCTTTCGGCGCGCGGCCGAATGCTGCCGTGGCAGCTCGTGGCGCTGCACGAGCCGGGGCCGGAATACTGCCCCACGTCGCTCGTCGAAGACGTTTTGGCCTGCGGCGTGGCCCCATCAGGACCAGCGAAAGCCGCTGGTACGAACAGGAGAAGCGCAGCGATGGTTGCGGGACGAAGAGGGCGCACTCTTTGATGTCCACTCCCCGAAGCTTCGGCTCCCAGTCTCGTATCCCAGGCTGCACGAACAATCTGCATCGGGTGGATGTGCTTATACCCCCAGCCCGCGCTAGTGTCAATGGTGGAGAGGCCGGTAGTTTCGAATTCCCACCACCGCCCGCAAACCCACGGCCTTCGGGGGGCGTTGGAAAAAGGGGTGGCCCCGGCAAATTCTCCCGTGCAGCCTATGGACATCCGGCGAGTGAATCGTTACTATCCTCGCCCAGTCAGGCCGCCGGGTTCGGTTGCAACACACGGTGGCTGCAGCCTGGATGCAAATCCAGGGCCCAAAGAGTGCGACGGTGATCTTCGACGATCTTCGCGCCATCCAAGGCCGGCACGGGTATCTTCCTGCCGCGGAATTGCATGAGCTTTCGGATAAGACCGGAACGCCGCTCTACCAGATTCATTCGCTGGCCAGCTTCTATCCCCTTTTCCGATTGACGCCGCCGCCGAAAGCGGACGTGCGCGTGTGCATGGACATGTCCTGCAACCTGAACGGGGCGTGCGATCTGCGCGCTGCGCTCGAGCGCCGCTACGGGTCCATGAGCCCCACGGAAGTCACCGTGCGCGAGGTTTCCTGTCTGGGCCGCTGCGACCAGGCGCCCGCGGTCACAATCAACGACCAGATCTTTCCCGGCATGACCGAGACGCTCGTGGACGGGCTCATCACGCGCGCGATCGGCGGCGAGACACTCCTCGAGCCGGAACCCCCGCACACCCACGTGACCTGCAACTCCGATCCCTATCCGGCCGACAAACGCTACGGGGCGCTGCGCTGGCTCTGCAAGTCGAAGGATGTGGACGGCGTGCTGGCCTCCCTGAAAGCCGCGGACCTGCGCGGCATGGGCGGCGCGGGCTTCTCCACCGAGATGAAGTGGGCGATGGTCCGCCGCATGCAGAACCCGGAGAAGTACATCGTCTGCAATGCGGATGAAAGCGAACCGGGCACGATCAAGGACCGCTTCATCATCACGCACATGGCGCATCTGGTTGCGGAAGGAATGGCCATCGCCGGCGTCTGCACGGGAGCGAAAAAAGGGATCTTCTACATCCGCCACGAGTATCCGCATCAAGAACACATCATGATGAGAGAGGTAGAGCGCGGCTACAAGGAGGGTCTGTTCGGCAAGGGAATACTGGGTTCCGACATTGATTTTGACCTGGAGGTCTTCGTCAGCCCGGGCGGCTACATCTGCGGGGAAGAAAGCGCGCTGATCGAGGCCATCGAAGGTCACCGCTCCGAGCCGCGCAATAAACCTCCGTTCCCCGGCCAGGCCGGCCTGTGGCAGAAGCCCACGGTCATCAATAACGTCGAGACCTTCTCCAACGTTCCGCAAATCCTGGTCCGCGGCGTCGACTGGTTCAAGTCTGCCGGCCTTTCCGGTACCAGCGGCCTGAAGTTCGTGGGCATCAGCGGCCACGTGGTGCGTCCCGGCGTTTACGAGATTCCCATGGCCACTCCCGCCTCCGACGTCATCTTCAAGCTCGCCGGAGGAATCCGCGGCGGCAAGAAGATGAAAGGGTTCGCGCCCTCCGGCCCGTCTTCCGGCTATCTCCCCGGCTCCATGGCGGACATCAAACTCGATTTCAAGACCCTGGCCGCGGCCGGATCGATGCTCGGTTCCGGCGCCATGGTCATCTGCGACGAAGACACCTGCATGCTGGACATGGCGTTGAACGCCGTGGCCTTCTTCCGGAACGAGTCCTGCGGGAAATGCGTGCCCTGCCGCGTGGGGTCGCAAAAGATGGTCGCGCTGTTGCAGCGGTGGACGCAGGGCGGGCTCACGGAGCGGCAGTACGCGGCGGACCGCGTGCTGCTCGATGAGTTGTCCAACGCCATGACCCTCGCTTCGATCTGCGGGCTGGGCCAGATTGTGCCCGCGCCCATCGGCTCGGTGATGAAGTATTGGCCGGAAGAGGTGGAAGGGCACGCACTCCGGGGCGAGTGCCCCTCCGGCATCTGCCATTCGCCGGGGGCGCCCGCACGACGGGGAGCAAGTCAGAGGGTGGGGATCAATCCATGAGCACCCTGTTCGGCACATTCGTCGGCCCGATGATCCAGCTCACCATCGATGGGGTGCAGGTCTCTGCTCCCGCCAGCGCCACCATCTTTGACGCTGCGCGCGTCTCCGGCATCACCATCCCCACGCTGTGCCATTTGCAGAACGAGACCCCCGTGGGCGTTTGCCGCCTGTGCGTGGTGGACGTTGGCGGCCGCGTGCTCGCCGCCTCCTGCGTCCGCCAGGTGGAAAATGGGATGAAGGTCACCACCAATTCCGACAAGGTGGTGGCCGCCCGCCGCACGCTGCTCGAAATCCTGATGGCCGACCATCCTTCGCCCTGCGCCCGCGAGCGCCACTCGGGCGACTGCGAACTGGAAATGCAGGCGCGCAACGCCGGGATCACGGAACTTCGCTATCCTAAGCGCGCCTTCGCTCGCCCCAAAGACGATTCCTCCCTGGCCATCGCGGTGGACCACGAGGCCTGCATCGTGTGCGACCGTTGCATCCGGGGCTGCAATGAAATCCGGCAAAACCTGGTGCTCGGCCGGATGGGCAAAGGCGCTTCGACGGGCGTGGCCTTCGATCTGAACTCGCCCATGGGCGAATCCACCTGCGTCTCCTGCGGCGAATGCATGGTGAGCTGCCCCACCGGCGCGCTCACCAACAAACACATCGCCGGAACCGAACTCCCCATTCCGGTGGGCGCGGAGCTGGCGGAAGCCGAGGATCTGGTTCACCTGCCGGTGTTCAAAGGCGTCTCCGGCACCTTCCTGGACATGAACAAGGGCGCCGTCGTCAAGCGCGCCTTCCGCGCGGGCGAGGTGATCTGCCGTGAGGGGGAATTCGGCTCCACGGCCTTCTACATCGCCGAAGGCAGAGCCGCCGTTTCCATTTCCACGCCGATGGCCCATGTGAAAACTTCGGGGGGCGCGCGCGGATTCATGAGCCGGATGAAGAGCAGCCTCACCGCGCGGGATTCCGACGTCCGCGAGGAAGAAGCCACGCAGACCTATATACCCATCGATGCTTCCGTGGATCTCGCCTACAACAACCCGGTGGCCGAGCTCGGCCCCGGCGACCTGTTCGGCGAAATGACCTGCATGAGTTTCTACCCGCGTTCCGCAACCGTGCGCGCGCTCACCGATTGCACGATGTACGAGATGCTGCGGAACGTGTTCGACATTCTGCTGAAGAACAAATCTTTCCGCGCCCGCCTGGGCAAGGAGTACAAGCGCCGCGCCCTGGAAACGCATCTCCGCGGCGTCCCCATGTTCTCCGAGCTGTCCACCGGCTTCGTCGAGCGGCTGATGGACAACGTCAAGCTCCTGCGCCTCTCCCCCGGCCAGACGATTTGCAAGCAGGGAGAACCTGCGGACAGCTTCTACCTGGTGCGCATCGGCTTCGTCAAAGTGACAGAGTCCTTCCCCGGCGGGGAGCTGGTGATCGCCTATCTCTCCCGCGGCGATTCCTTCGGCGAAATCGGCCTGCTGGGCTCGGGCGCCCGAACGGCCACGTGCACGGCGCTGGACCACGTGGAACTGGTGAAGATTGCCGCGGAAGATTTCAACGCCATGGTGGGGCAATTCCCGGGGGTTCGCCGGGGCCTGCAGCAACTGGCCGACGAACGGTCGCGGCAGAACACCGAACGGATGGCCGCGCTGGGCACCATCTCGCTGGACAATTTCCTCTCCCAGGGCCTGATGGAAGCGCAGAGCCTGCTGGTGCTCGATCTGGAGCGCTGCACGCGCTGCGACGCGTGCGTCCGCGCCTGCGCGGACGCCCATGACGGCATCACGCGCCTGATCCGAGAAGGGCAGCGATTCGACCGCTACCTGGTGGCCACCTCCTGCCGGCACTGCAAGGACCCGTTGTGCATGGTGGGTTGTCCGGTGGGCTCGATTCGCCGCCGGAATTCGCTGGAAGTGATTATCGAGGACTGGTGCATCGGGTGCGGCCTGTGCGCGCGCAATTGCCCCTACGGGAATATCAACCTGCACCCCTTCGAGGTGATGGCCGAAGACCCGGATTCCCCCGGGCGCCGGATCGCCGCGGTCAAGCAGAAGGCCACCTCCTGCGACCTGTGCACCGAGCATGCTGAGCCCAGTTGCGTCTACGCCTGCCCGCATGATGCCGCGCATCGCGTGGATCCCAGGAAGTTCTTCGGCGATTTGCTGGGGATGAAAGGCTAGCGATGCGGATTGACGAAACGCACCGCGTGTGGCTGGTGGCTTCTGTGCTGATTCTGGGCGCCACCACCGCAGTTTACGTCCTCTACGCTCTGGAGGCCCCCCACGGGCCGCGCGGCGGCTCGCCGCTGGGGCTCACATTCGGCATCATCGGATTCGGGTTCATGATTTATGCCGGGCTGCTGGGCGCACGCAAGCAGGTGCCGGTGTGGCGGCTGGGCCGGGCGCAGACCTGGATGCGCGGCCACCTGTGGCTGGGCCTGCTGGCGCTGCCCCTGATCCTGTTCCACGCCGGTTTCCATTTCGGCGGGCCGCTCACCAGCATCCTGCTGTGGCTGCTGATCATTACGGTGGCCAGCGGCGTGTTCGGCGCCATTCTGCAGCATTACGTGCCACGCCTCATCCTCGAACGCGTTCCCATGGAAACGATTTACGACGAAATCGACCGCATCCGTATGCAGCTCCGCGAAGAGGCGGAAGGCTTTATGGAAGACCTGTGCGGAAACGCGCCGGAGGCGGTGGGCGTCATCACGGCGCAGGAACAGGACATGGAGCTCCGCGCAGGGGGATACACGGCCCTGCGGCCCTCCCGTACAGGCACAGGCGCGCAGTATAAGCTGACCGAGGAAGAGGTCGAGCCGGTCCGGTCGTTCTACACCGCCGAGTTGCTGCCGTTTCTGGTCCACCCGGAAGGGCCCGATTCGCGGCTGGCGGACGAGACGCGGGCGCTGGGGGCATTCAGCAAGCTGCGCATGCTCGTGCCGGCAGCCGCCCACCCGGTGATCGCGAATCTCGAGAGTCTGTGCGACGAAGAGCGGCAACTGACGCGTCAGGTGCGGCTGCATCGCCTGCTGCACATCTGGCTGCTGCTGCACATCCCGCTCTCACTGGCTTTGCTGCTGCTCAGCGTGTTTCATGTGGTGATCGCGCTGCGCTACTGAGGCTGAAGGGACCGAAAGCCGTTCGTAGAAGGGGAGGAGCGAAGGCGTGCCGCGTGTTCGCACAACCAAGGCTCTCGCGCAGCGGATTGACCTGAATTATTTCAAACGGCCGATCCCGCTGCGCCGGTGGCGTTTCTGGCTGATCGTGCTGCTTCCCCTGGCCGCTTTCCTGTGGATCGGCTGGAAGCTCACGGCGCGGGATTTCCGTCCCTATTCCAGCGGACCGCTTTCCGCCGGACACGTCCTGCTCACGCGCGAGTGCCACACCTGCCATGTGGCGGAGAAGAATGCGTCCTTCGAGCTGCATTCCTCCGACCAGGCGTGCAAGTCGTGCCACGACGGCCCCATCCACCAGGTCAAGCAGACCTCCGAACCGGCCTGCGGCTCCTGCCACATCGAGCACCGCGGCGCCGCGCGCCTGATCGCCACGAGCGACCAGAGCTGCGCCCAGTGCCACGGGAATCTCCAGACCGTCGCGGGTTCCACCACGAGTTACATCAAGACAATTACCAGCCTCGGCGGGGACCATCCGGAAATCGCCGTGTTCCGCGATCATCGCAAGGATCCCAGCACCATCCGGCTGAACCATAAAGTGCACATGAAAAAGGATCTGCTGGGACCCCATGGCTCGGTCCAACTCCAATGCGCGGATTGCCATCGCCAGCCGGTGACGCGCGACGCGTGGCGCTTCGGTTCGGCCGAAACTGAAGCCGCGACGGGCGCTCCCTCTCCCGCGCCCGCCAAAGTAATGAAGGCCGATCTCTACGCTCCCGATCCGGGACGCGCCCTGATGACGCTGCCGAAGTTTGCTGAATCCTGCTCGGGTTGCCATTTGCTGCAATTCGATAAGCGGATGCCCGACCAAGTGCCGCACGACAAGCCGGAAGTGGTGCACGCGTTTGTGGTGAAAAAATTCGAGGCTTATATCGCCGCCCATCCCGCAGAGCTGCGCGAGCAGCCCGAAGAGGATCGCCGCCTGCCCAGCCGCCCCGCCCCGCCGGCTGCGCGCGTCCTCACGCCGGCTCAGTGGGTGGCGGAACACACCAAAGAAGCGGAAAAACTGCTCTGGGGGAAAACCTGCCGGCAGTGCCATGCCATCGACATCACCGAGAGCCAGCCCCTGCCGAAGGTCGCCGAGTCCAACTACACGTTGCACTGGCTGCCGCGCGCGCGCTTTGACCACGACGCGCACCGCGGATTCGCGTGCGCAAGTTGCCACCCCAAGGCAGAAGGGCCAGGCGCCAGCACTGACACGGCGGACGTCCTGATCCCGAAGATCGGCACTTGCAAGGAATGTCACGCGCCGGGCCCCAACCACGTGGAGGCGCGCTGCTTCGAGTGCCATGCCTATCACGATTGGTCCAAGCGGAAAGAAGTTAACCCCACGTTTGTGCCGTCGGCGATGCGCGCGCAGTTGCCGTCGGCCGCGAACCCGCCCGGCCAGTAGCCCGCGAATCACTCTTCAATGCGAAAAACCGAACGAGGAGATGGCCGCTCGGCAAGGGTCGGTGGCGCAGGATCAGAATTGCAGGAGCGAGATCGATCTGACGATCGGCAAGGGAAAAGTGCCTTTATCGGAAGCGCGGGGGAAGCGATTCGTCGCGGTTGAACTCGTAGTGATCGAACGATGCGGCGAGGCCATACCAGCCTCGCGAGCCCTCGGTCTCGATCCGCACCACGCGCGCCGTGGTGGACATGCGCACCGAGCCCATGCCCATCGGCCGGTCGGTCAGCGCCACTTCCACGGCGATGGCCGTGCCCGGCTCGATCCGCTGCGGCGCCAAAAAGTAGACCCCGCTGGCGCTGATGTCACGCGTCTCGAGCGGGATGGGAAACTCCAGTTCCAGCCCGTTCACTCCGGTGAGCCGCAGTGGCAGACGCAGGAAGGCCCGGGCACAGTTCCGGCGGTTCCCCACCACGCTCACCGCGTGCGTGGGCACGTTGAAAAAGTGTTCGGTTGTCGGCGTCTTCAGCGCGATGGAGGGAACGGATGACTTGGCGCCGGCGCGCCGCTCCGGCCATTCAAGAGACAGAATCGGATTCAGTTTGGCCACTTTGTACCCGCCCCAGTTGAGAGTACCCCAAGAGAAAACCGACTATCCTGCGGACCCGGCAAACGGTCAATCCGGCGGGACTCCACGGTGTCCTAACCGACAACAGGTGGGACGCGTTCGGCAGGCGCTGGCGGTCCCCCTTGGATCTCCCCCAGGGCCCCATCGGCGGCTTCCAGTTGGGCACGGGAACCCATCAGGACAATCTGGTCGGCTTCGGCGATGAGTATTTCGGGACCGGGGTTATAGAGCACGCCGGAATCCCGCACCAACGCCACCACCACGGCCCCGCTCCGCCGGCGCAGGTCCACATCGCGCAGCTCCATGCCCGCCAGGCGCGAGCCGGGTGTCACGATGAACATTTCCAGGTCCACTTCCGGCAACAGGTGCCACAGGTGGCGCAGCGGCTGGCCCGGCAGCGGCAGGATTCGCAGCATTTCGTAATCGGCCGCGCGCAGCGCGCCGAGCTGTTCCACCAGCAACTCCCGGGGCATGCCGAAAATCCGCAGCACGCGCACGGCAATCTCCATCCAGGCCTCGATTTCCTCCGCCACCACGTCCGTGGCTCCGGCTTTGCGCAATTCCATGGCGTCCCGAATGCGCTTGAGCCGCGCGATGATGTGCAGGTCCGGGTTGAGCATCCGCGCGTGCGAGATGGCCAGTGGCAGAATGGCCGGGTCGGACACCGCAAACACCACCGCCCGCGCCCGGCCGGCTCCCGCGCGGCGCAGGATCTCCGGGCTGGAGAGGTCGCCGAAGTAAATTTTCTCTCCGGCCGCCCGCGCCGCGCGCACGGCGCGCGAATTCACGTCGATGATGACGTAGGGCAGGTTGTTCTGCCGCAGCAACGCAGCCAGCCGCCGGCCGTTCTCTCCGTATCCGCAAATGATCACATGATCCGACAGGGCCTCCTCCGCCTCCAGCCCTTCCGCCTCACCGGGCACCGCGCCCTGCCGGCCGAACCAGCGGGACACGCGGGGACCCGCGGCCACCAGCCCGGGCGTTGCCGCCAGTGTGAGCACCGCGGCGGCCAGAAAGACCTGGTAGTACGCGCCGGGGACCAGACCCTGGTGCGCGCCTTCCCGCAGCATGACGAATGAGAATTCCCCTACTTGCGCCACCGCCAACCCGCACACTGCCGCCAGCCGCATGGGAAAACCCATGATCCGGACCGCCGCTCCCGCGGCCACCACTTTGCCCAGCAGGATCGCCGCGGTTACCCCCAGCACCACGGGGGCGTGCATCGCGGCGTAGCGCACATCAATCAGCATTCCGATGGCCATGAAGAAAAGGCTCGAAAAGCTGTCGCGAAACGGAATGATCGCCGCCATGGCCTGGTGCGCATATTCCGACTCGCTGATCACCACCCCAGCAATGAACGCGCCGAGCGCCAGCGACAGGCCAACTTGAGAGGCGCCCCACGCCGTCCCCAATGTGAAAAACAGCGTGGCGATGATAAACAGCTCGCGGCTCCGCACGCCCACCACCGCCCGCAAAAGGCGCGGAAACAGGTACTGGGCGCTCACCACGATTACGGCCACGACGCCGAGCGATTTGACCAGCGCCCCCGCCACCTGGAAGAACTCTGCCGCCTGCCGTGCCGCCAGCACGGGCACCAGCGCCATCATCGCCACTACGCACAGGTCCTGGAACAGCAGGATGCCCAGGCTGATGCGTCCGGGCATCGTGTCAATTTCGTTGCGCTCCTCCAGCAGTTTCATCACGATCGCGGTGCTGCTGAGCGACACCAGGAATCCGAAGAAGAGCGCCGGGCGGGGCGCCAGTCCCGTGGCCATCAGCACGGCCACCGTCAGCAGAATCGTTCCGCCGATTTGCAGGCTGCCGCCGCCCAGCGCGATCTGCTTGAGCCGCGCCAGCCGCTCGAGCGAAAACTCCAGTCCCACAGTGAATAGCAGCAGCGCCACACCGATCTCCGCCAGATGCTCCACCGTATCCACGTTGGAGATCATCCGCAGCCCGTACGGCCCGGCCACCAGCCCGGTGAGCAGATACCCAACTACCGTCGACTGGCTCAGCCGCCGCATCAGAAAAGTAATGAGCGTGGCCAGTCCCAGCAGCAGCAGAAGGTCGCGAAAGATTCCTGAGTTCGGCATGGAAGCGGATATTCTAACGCATCCGCGCGCCCGCTCCGCCCGGCGTCTGCTTTGGCTGCAAGATTCGGATAGTCGGCGAGCCGGCCGGAAGCGTAGTGTGAGGGCATGAGACGCAACATCCAGATGGCGCGTTCATCCGCCGCGCGGCACAGCCGGGCGGGAGCGCCGCCGCGCACCTGGTGGCGCGCCGTGGCCACGCGCGACGCGGCTTTCGACGGCAGGTTCGTTTTTGCCGTCAGTACCACCGGCATTTTTTGCCGGCCCAGTTGCCCCGCGCGCCGCCCGGCGTCGCGCAACGTCTCCTTCTTCCCCTCCCCGGCGGACGCCCTGCGCCAGGGATTTCGTCCGTGCGCGCGTTGTCTGGGGAGGGTGGCCTCGCTCGGCCCGGCGGAACGCGCCCTGGTGCAGCGCCTGTGCCGCGAGATCGAGCGGGGGATCGAACCCGCCCTCGAGAGCGGCGATGCAGCCGGTGTCGCTGGAGATTCCGGGCGGCCCACGCTTGTAGCCCTGGCGCGCGCCGCCGGCCTGGGGCCGTTCCGGTTGCACCGGCTGTTCCGCCGAGTTCTGGGCGTTACGCCGCGCCAGTACGCGGACGCGGTGCGGCTGCGCCGCTTCAAACAGGTTCTGCGTAAAGGAGGAAACGTGACCTCAGCACTCTACGATGCCGGGTATGGATCCTCGAGCCGGCTCTACGAACGCTCCGGCTCGCAGCTCGGGATGACGCCGGGCGATTACCTGCGAGGCGCTCCCGGCTTGGAGATTCGCTACGCCCTGGTGGACTCGCCGCTCGGCCGCCTGCTCGTGGGCGCCACCGCGCGCGGCGTGTGCGCCGTGATGCTCGGCAAACCGGATGCCCAACTCGTTCGCGAGCTGGCCCATGATTTTCCCCGCGCTCAACTCCGCGAAGACGCGCGGGGCATCGGCGCCTGGGCCCGTGCCGTGGTGGATCGACTACGGCCCCGCGCCACCGGTGCCGAAATTCCGTTGGACATCCGCGGCACCGCGTTCCAGCGCCGCGTGTGGGAAGAACTCCGGCGCATCCCCGCCGGCCAGACGCGCACCTACTCCGAGGTTGCCCGCCGCATCGGCCGCCCGGAAGCCGTGCGCGCCGTGGCCCGCGCCTGCGCCACCAATTCCATCTCCGTGGTCGTGCCCTGCCATCGCGTGGTGGGAAAAAGCGGCAGCCTCACCGGATATCGCTGGGGGATCGAACGGAAGCAGGCCCTGCTGGAAACCGAAAAGCGCGCCGCCGCCCGCGCGTCGTAGCGGCGTCCGCCGTCGGCGGACCGCCGGAGGAGCACCGCCGCCGCGCTGTGGTGCGCGGATTGGAATACTACTCCGAGGGCCGAGGCGGTTTTTCAGGAACGTCCTGCGATGCGGGGGTGGACGACTGCGGCTTGACTACCGTCACATCCTTGGGCCACTTCGGCTTGAAATCGTTCTCCGGCAGCTTGGTATTCGTACTGATGTTGCGGTAGTTGATCACGATGTAATCGCCCGCGCCTGTCTCGAAGAATTTTTGCTGGATGGCCAGCCAAGAAGTCGTGTCCACCCAGAGCTGGATGCGGTCAATCTGGTTGCGGAACTTCGCGTCTTTGGGCACCAGCTCGAGCTGCACCGTCTTCCGGTTTTCCAGGCTCTCTTCGCCCAGCACGGTCACCAGATAGTGCTTGTTCAACGAGCTTCCCGAAGAGCCCAGACCGATCGTCAGCAGGGAATCCGCCAGCGCGCCGTATTTGCTGAGGTCGTATTCTTCCACGCGCTTCGTTTTCGGCAGGTAGTGCCACACTTTATCGCCGTTGCGCAGGATGGTCCGCTGGTCGGGCTTGGTCAGCTCGATGCGCATCTTCCCATCGGAGCGCAGATAGATGTGGCCGGACTCGGTCGAACGGTCGTTCACCACAACCGTGACGGTCGTGCGTTCGATGTCCGCGGTCAGGCTGTGCAGATCCTTGGCCTCGCGATCCAGTTCCCGCATCACCGCTTCGGTGGTCCACGAGGGATGCGCCTGTCCCGCCGTCTCTCCAGCCGCCCGTCTCCCCGCCCCTTCAAAAGATAGCCCCGCCAGTGCTAGCGGAAGTGCAATGGAACAGGCCACTCGAGCGAGCAGTTGCCTCCGCCCGTCCTGCGCTGAGATGGGAGATTTTCTCACCGAGGCGTCATCGTACCACAAGCCTTCTCCGGTGGAGTCACGGCGGCGGTGCAATTACTCATGTCGTAGACGCCGGCCTTTCTGGCCGACCAGACACTCCCGTCGCGCGGCGGCTGACGGGTGATCCGTGCCGCGCCTGACGGGAAAATGCGAAAAGAAAATGATGGACTGAATAGTCGGAATCCGATATAACGGAATCCGACTGTCATGGAAGATTTGAACCCCTTCCTGCCTCTCTCGCCAGCGGTCCTGCTCATCCTGCTGGCCCTCTCCAGCGAAGACCGTCATGGGTACGGAATCATGCAGGAAGTGGCGCGGCAATCCGAAGGGCAATACAAACTGGGCCCGGGAACGCTGTACGACAACCTGCAAAAGCTTCTCGACCAGGGCATTGTCGAGAAATCTCCCTCTCGTTCCTCAGCCGACGATCCCAGGCGCCGCTATTACCGGCTGACCCGGTTCGGGCGCCGCCTGCTGTCCGCCGAGATCGCTCGATTGGAAGGCGTAGTGCGCGCGGCAAGACTCCATCTCAAACCCCGCCCGGAAAGGACATGATCGTGCGCGGCTTGT
>Ga0209415_10015483_pt1 | contig 12354 bp, 13 predicted proteins | sample PeaSoiSIISIP2007_FD_187696 | JGI IMG/M metagenome (GOLD analysis project Ga0209415, IMG submission 187696) | Peat soil microbial communities from Weissenstadt, Germany - SII-SIP-2007 (SPAdes) (version 2) | ecosystem: Environmental > Terrestrial > Soil > Wetlands > Peat | place: Germany... | reverse complement strand
GGAACGGCGCGTCCTGCGGCGGGAACGGCGCGTCCTGCGGCGGGAACGGCGCGTCCTGCGGCGGGAACGGCGCGTCCCGCGGCTAGCGACGGAACGCGCCGGACCGCGCGGCCGTCCGCGACAGAAGGGCCTCGCCGGACGGCGGGCCGGTCGTTCGGCTCGGGGGCCCGCACCACCGCCGGACGAAGCACGACCCGGGCCTTCCGCGGAGACGGTCCGCGGCGCACGAGTGAGAATCCAGCCAAGGAAAGCGCCAGTCTCGAGCGAGGAGCGCGGACGCGACCCGGCGGCCCGGGCCGGGAGGGCCGGGAGGGCCGGCCCGGCGGCCAGGGCCGGGAGGGCCGGGAGCGGCGCGGGCCTGCCGACGCAGGGCGCCGTTCGTGGGACGGGACTGCGGCGCGTCCGGCCCGCACGCGAGGCGGCGACCGGGTACCCGACGGCGACGCCGCGGCGCACCGGCCTTGGGAGGGCAGGCCCCGCCTGCCGGACACGATCACCGCTCAGCAGCTCGACCCCGAGGCGCGGGCCCAGCTGCACAGCCTGCCGAACGACCTGGCCGACACGGTGGCCCGTTACCTGGTCGCCGCGGGAACGGACATAGACCCCCAGCAGAGTTACGACTACGCCCAGGCCGCACGGCGCCTCGCCGCCCGCGTCGGCGTGGTCAGGGAGGCGTCCGGGATCGCCGCCTACCGGACCGGGCGATGGGCCGAGGCGTTGTCAGAGCTCCGGGCCGCACGGCGCCTGACCGGACGCGATGATTACCTCCCCCTCATGGCCGACTGCGAGCGCGCGCTCGGCCGGCTGGACCGGGCGCTCGCCCTCATTCGCGAGGTGGGTGCCAGCCCGCTCGATCGGGCCACGCAGATCGAGCTTCGCATCGTCGAGTCCGGCATTCGCCGGGACCAGGGGCTCGCGGATGCCGCCGTCATCGCCTTGCAGGTTCCCGAGCTGACCAGTGGGCGGCTGCGTCCCTGGTCCGTCCGGCTGTTCTACGCGTACGCCGACGCGCTGCTGGCGGCGGGACGCACGGAAGAGGCCAGGGATGCGTTCGCCCGGGCCGCGGCGGCCGACGCCGACGGCGAGACCGACGCGGCCGACCGCCTGGATGAGCTCGATGGCGTCGAGTTCGAGGATCTAGCCGAATCCGAGGACTATCCGGAGGACGTCACGGCCGATCCGGAGGACGTGGCCCATCCGCTGTGAGCGTCGAGCGCCCGTTCGGCTGGAGCGTCCGCACCGGCGCCCCGCTCCCATGATCAGGATCAGGGCGAACGGGCGCCTACAGGGGATGACCGGTGGCAGCTTGCCAGCACAAGCGGGGCCAGTCGGCATAGCTGGCGTGGTCCAGCCGGTTCAGCAGGGCCTGCCAGCGGTTGCGGGGGCAGCGGAGGGGAGCGTCAACCGGGGCGCGGCCTGATGGCGATGCGTTGGGCGCGTGGGCCACCAGCGACCATCGGCAGGAGCACAGGTACGTCATCGGCTGCGCCGCGCTTGGCTAGCTCCGTGTCGATGGCGGTCATCTCGGCTTGGATCGACACGCGCACAGGGGAACCGGGGAATGCCAGGGCCAGGCTGATCTGAAGGTCCCGCTTGGCGCGTTCGAGCTGGGCAGCGGTCAAGCTGCTGACGTCGTGGGGTCGGTCAGCGGGCATCGGCCAGCCTCCTGCGGTCTTCTTCTTCGGCAAGCGCTTCGTCAAGCCAGCCTTGGAGCTTGGCGCGGATCGGGGGCACGGGGTCCTGTTTGCCGAAGAACGCGATGGCGTCTTCCAGGCGTTTGCGGTGGTCGCGTAGCTCATATGTGGTGAGCGCGGGCAAGGGGTGCTTCGGCTGGTCAACGGTGACTGGCTTGCCGGGCATGGTGCAGTTTCCTCACGGCATCTAGCGAAGTGATCACGGGGCGGCGTCCCGGTCTCCTGGGCTAAGGCGGTCTTGCTCGCGGATGCGGTCGGTGAGTTCGTCCAGGTTATCGGCCTCGATAAACGGGACGCATCCCGCGTTGAGCTGGGCGGATGTGAGCGTGCTGGTACGTGCGGCCCACCAGCGGCCGGTGTCGCTGAGCCAGACACCCCAGCGGCCGCCGAAGTCGGCTTCAATGGCTTCGGCAGCTGCGGTTGTAGCCTGGTGGTGTTCCTCGCTCATGGTGTCTTCCGGTTGCATATGGCGGTCGCTACAGAGCAGCATGGAGCCGGGTACTGCCTGTGAAATTTCAAAACGGTTGAAATCCACTGGTGTGGGATCGATGGCTGACGAGGACCGGATTGGCGCCCGGATTGCGGTGATCCGCAAGACACGCGGGTGGACGGCACGTGAACTGGCGCAGCATGCACACGTGTCGTACAGCCTTCTGGCCAAGGTCGAATCTGGCGCCGCGCCGGCCAGCCCGGCATTGATCGGTGCCGTGGCCCGCGCTCTTCGGGTTGACGTGCCGCGCGTCACAGGGCAGCCGTATGACGACTCACGAGGCCAAGCCGGGCGGCTGCATGCGGCGATTGCCCCGATCCGGCGCAGCGTGGACACTTTCGACCTGCCCGCCGAGGACGTAATCCCGAGGCCGTTCGCGGAGCTGGCCACGGACGTGCGGCGGATTTCCGCGCTGGGGCAGGCCGCGAAGTATGTACAGATCGGCGCGGAGCTTCCGGGGCTGCTGGACGAACTGGGCGCTGCTGTGCACGCGGCCGGTGAGGAAGACCGGCCTGCATTGTTCGGGCTGCTGGCTGAGGCGTACTCAGGGGCGTCGGCCATCGCGAACCTGCTTGGTTACCTTGACCTGCGCGGGCAGGTCGTGGAGCGGATCAGGTGGGCGTCGGAGCTGAGCGGAGACCCGCTGCGTATCCAGCGGGTGCGGTGGCAGCGCACCGCGTCTCTCATGGCGGTCGGGGCCTACGCTCCGGCACTGATGCTGATGGAGCAGGTCCGGGCGGACCTGGGCGATGACTTGTCCGTGATGGACGGGCCGGCGCTGTCGGTGTACGGGTCGGCTCATCTGCGATCAGCGATCCTGGCGGCACGGGCGGCCAGAACGCTCGGGCCAGGCTACGTGCAGCAAGCGTGGGCGCACGTTGACGCGGCCCGGCTGGTCGCTGATCACATGGGCGCAGACCGCAATGATTACGGGCTGGCGTTCGGCCCGTCGAATGTCGCTCAGCACGAGGTGGCGGTGGCCGTTGAGCTGGAGGACGGCGAAGAGGCCGTGCGGCGGTCGCGGCGGGTACGCCTGGAGCCATCGGTGCCGCCGGTCCGCCGGGGCCATCATTACATTGACCTGGCTCGTGGCTATGTGATGGCCGGGGATCATGCCGGAGGGCTGCGCTGTCTTGAGCAGGCACGCCGGATCGCGCCGCAGCAGACCCGGCATCATCCGATGGTCCGTGAGACGGTCCTGGCCATCGCATCAGCGCGGCGGGGACGGGAGGAACTGAGCCTGTTCGCCTCCTGGCTCGGTCTTGGGTGAGTATGCGGGACACTTCTGCGGTGCTCGCGCTGCTTGCCTGGCTTCCCCGATCAACGGCACGGCGAGCGACCGCACTGCTTGCCGGTTTCCTCGTCACCCAGCACGGCGCGGGGCATTTTTCCCGGTGACCGGCCCGGCGGAACCGGTCATTCTTTTCCGCATTCCACGGCCACCGGGACGGCGGAACTACCGTGCCTTTGCACGTTCCGCGGTCATTCGTGCGTGCGGTCGCCTGTGTTGCATCACGCTTTCCCCGGTGTCGCTGCGCTGTATGGCCATTGTGCGGGGCGTGCCTAGGTGGTGTCTGCCCGGGCCGGGGGTCGGCGGGTGCTTGGCCGTTGCGTATTGCTCGCCCGACGCACCGTCCGGCTGGATGTACGGCCCGGGCAGCACGGCGCAGCCGGGCTTACGGGGTTGCCACCACCCTCCGCGGAGGCCGGGTGCTCCGCGATAACCGGAGCAGGATCTCCGTTTTGCCTGAGGTGTGAGTCCGTTGGTACTGGAGAGGCTCGGCTGATTCAGGAGAGCCGATCACGCGGCGGAGTTGGGGTTCCCCCGTGTGACGGGGCCAGGATCCTCCAGCGCGGTCAGGATCGCCTCGAACGCCTGCCTGAACGCCGCGGCTTGCGCGCCGTCCATCTGGTCGAAGATCAGCCGCCGGACGGCCGCCACATGCCCGGGCGCCGCGGACTCGATGGCGGCGCGGCCGGCCGGGGTCAGCACGACCAGCGCGCCCCGCCGGTCGCCGGGACAGTCCTGCCTGATGACGAACCCGCGGCGGATCATGCGAGCCAGCAGGTGCGACAGCCTGCTCTGCTCCCAGTCCAGGGCGAGGCCGAGCTGGAACGGGCGGAGCTGGCCGTCAGGCGCCTCGCTGAGCTGCACGAGCACCTCGTACTCCGGCAGCGAGAGCCCGGAGTCGGCCTGTAGCTGCCGGTTCAGCCGGGCGGTCAGCAGGGTTCCCGCGCGCACGTAGGCGCGCCAGGCGCGCTGCTCGTCCGCGGTGAGCCACTGGACGGCCATGGGCTCATGGTACCCGGAATTAATGACGCGTCATGCATGTTAGCAGGTGCATGACACGTCATCCATTGGACAAGAGCGCCAGCACGGCGGTTCCGGTTCACCCGCTGCTTGCCGAGCGGTGGAGCCCGCGTGGCTTCGACCGGTCGCACGAGCTCGACGACGTGGCCCTGAGCGCTTTGCTGGAGGCGGCCCGGTGGGCGCCGTCGGCGCAGAACAGCCAGCCGTGGCGGTTCCTGGTCACCCGGCGCGGCGAGGAATCCCACCGCCGGCTCTTCGCCGCCCTCGCCCCCGGTAACCAGGCCTGGGCCGGCACGGCCAGCGCGCTGGTCCTCGTCGCCGCCCGTATCGTCGGCGACGACAGCGGCCCGCAGCCGTGGGCCCTGTATGACACCGGACAGGCCGTGGCCGCGCTGGTCACCCAGGCGCAGGCCGACGGGCTCGCCGTGCATCAGATGGGCGGCTTCGACAGCGCCGCCGTCCGCGCCGAGTTCGGTCTCGGCGACACCCTCACCCCGGTCGTCGTCCTGGCCATCGGCCGTCGCGACGGCACGGCCGAGCTGCCCGAGCCCCTCGCCGCTCGCGAGACGGCGCCGCGTACCCGGCGGCCGGTCAGTGACCTGGTGCTCCCGGCCCGTACCGAGCCCGGTCTGGCGGCCGCTTAGGCCCAATACCGTTTACTTACAGTAAGCAGCGCTTAGGCCAAAGACGAATCCCCGGACTCCGTCTTGTCCAGCCAGTACATGATCCCGCTGACGTTGGACGCGCTGCCGCTGATCCGGTCGAACTTCACGCCCAGCGCGAGGTCGGCGTCCGGGCCGAACGCCGCGTAGCGGGCCCTGGTCCGTTCCACCACCATGGCGACGGCGTGGTCCAGGTCCAGGCCTGCCGCGCGCGCCCGCCGTGTCTCGTCCACCCAGACCCGGATCTCCTCCGCGGACCGGTCCAGCGTCGCAGCGACCTCGGTGACCGGCCCGTAGTGGCTGAACAGCAGCCGGGAAGGCTGGAGCGCGGCGAACCTCCGCACGGTGGCGAGCGCGACCTCGAGATCGAAGTCGGGTGGCGGGGTGGCGGGTCGCACGTCTCCCGTGTCCGGGATGTAGACCCCGGCCGCGTCGCCGGTGTACAGGTCCCCGGTGTCGGAGTCGACCAGGCCGATGTGATGCTTGGCGTGGCCGGGGGAGTAGTAGCTGTCCAGCCGCCGGCCGCCGCCGAGATCGACAGTTCCGGTATCTTCCAGGGCCACGATGCGATCGGCCGGGACAGGCGCGAGCACGCCGAAGAACCTGTCGAGCGCGTTGCCGTAGACCGCCCTGGCGCTGGCCATGAGCCTGCTCGGGTCGGCGAGATGCCGGGCGCCACGCTGGTGGACGACGATCTGGGCCCCCGGGTACAGCGCGGCGATGTCGCCGGCGCCGCCCGCGTGGTCGAGGTGGATGTGCGTCACCACCACGGTCGCGAGATCGTCGGCGCCGATCCCGAGCCGGAACAGGGCGTCACGGACCACCGGCGCCGACGGCGCGGTCCCGGTTTCCACCAGGCACGGACGGTCGCTCCGGATCAGGTAACCCGCCGTGATCCCGTCGAATCCGGCCATGCGGGTATCGATCTGGAATACCTCGTGCCCCAGCGGGGTGATGATGTCCGGGCTCGCTGTCTTTTCGTCCACCCGGTCATTGTCGCAGACGGCCGGCCTCAGTGTTTTATGCAAAAGTTCGCGTATGCAAAGAACCCGCCGTGGTTGCTGGCCGCTCACCTGCACCGATCGCTCGCGCAGGCCCCAAAGGCCTGCACTCGCGAGTCGGTATTGCATAACGCTCTCAGTCGGCCGGGCCGAACGTGCGCAGGACCAGCCCGGTACGCGGCTTGGGGCCGAACGACGTGGACTTGCGCGGTACCCGCTCGCCCCGCGCGGCGATCTGGATGACGTCCTCGAACGAGGGCGGGTTGCAGATGACGGCGGTAGTCTCGGTGCTGGCCGCCGCGCGTACCGCATCGGCCGCGTCATGGATGATCAATACGTCGCGCTCGCTGTCGGCGATGCCCCACAGGCGGCCCATCAGCAGCTGCTGCATCACCGATGCGTCCAGGCACCGCCACGGCGCCGAGGCGCCGGTCGGCATCGACGCCGCCACCTGCACCGGGTCCGGCTGGCTGAGCAGCCAGAAGCCGGAACCTCCGGCGAGCAGGAACGCGGTCCCCTCGCGCCCGGCCGCGTCGAGGGACTCGAGCGCGCCGGCGAGGCCGCGGTCAGCGGGCAGGTCCTGCACGGTGAACCCGGCCTTGGCTAGCTCGGCCGCGCGTTCGGGCGGCAGGCCAGGCAGCACCCGGTGGATCGCGCCCAGCCGCGGCGGGTAGGCGTCGGAGTCGACCAGGAACGCCAGACCGTAGTCCCACGGCCCGGCACCGAGTCCAGACGCTCGCATCTGGGCCTGCAGGTCCAGGTAGGCGGCGTACCGGTGGTGGCCGTCCGCGATCAGGGCCCGGCGTCCGGCCAGGTCGGCGGTGATGGCGGCCTGCTCGTCGGGATGGGCGAGCCGCCACAGCCGGTGGGTCACTCCGTCTTCGGTCGTGATCGTGACCAGCGGCGCGCGTTCGGCCGCCACCGTGGCGATGGTCTCGGTCGCGGTACCGGCCTCCTGGCCGGCCTGCTCGCCGTCGTAGATGAGGAAGATCGGCTCCAGGTTGGCCTGCGTCGCCGCCATCAGCGCCCGCCGGTCGGCCACCAGGCCCGGCATGACCCCCTCGTGCGGCAGGATGCCCGCGGCCGCGGGCGAGCCCAGCCGGACCAGGCTGATGATGCCGCGCTGCAGCCACGACGACGCCTCGCCGGACTGCTCGTACAGGTACAGCGCGGGCATCCGGTCCCTGATCAGCACGCCCGCCGACAGCCACTCACGCAGCAGGCCGGCTGCGGCCCGGCTCGCATCGGCGTCCTTGCCTGGCAGGATGAGACGGACGACGTTATGCGGGTCAGCCGCCCGCAGGTGTTCGAGGCTGCCGCCGCTTATCACGTCGTACGGTGGGGATGTGACATTTGCGATGCCACTCACCCGGTCACGGGCATAACGGATGCCGCGGAAGGGTGCCAGCACGAGGCCGGAACCAGAGTCGGACGGAAGGGTCTGCACACCATGTCAGAAGGATCAGGCGCCAGCGGTGATTCCCGTCCGGAACAAAACTTCCCTGGCCAGGCCCTTCCCGAAGGAGATGTGCACGCCTGGTACCGGCGTGGTATGGAACTTCTCGGCCGCGGCAGCCCCGCGGCGGCGGCTCAGGTGCTGCAGCGCGCCTCGGCGGCCGAACCCGCCTCTCGCAGCGTGCGGGAGGCTCTGGCGCGGGCCCAGTTCGACGCCGGCCGGTACGCGGAGGCGGCTGACAACTTCCGGATGATCGTGGAGGCGAGCCCGTCGGACGACTACGCGCACTTCGGCCTCGGGCTGGCCCTGGCCAGGACCGGGCACTACGCCGCCGCCGCCGAGTACCTGGCCCTCGCCGCCGCGATGCGCCCCGACGCCACGCACTACACCGAAGCCCTGCGATCGGTCCGCGCCACCCTGCGCGCCCAGCACGACAGGACGGACAGCACCCGGTGACGAGCAGCCCGCGGCCGCTGCGCGGCAGTGCCGAGCCCCTCGATACCGCCTACGATGTCGCGCTGCTCGACCTGGACGGAACCGTCTACCTGAGCGGCGCCGTGATCCCCGGGGCGGCCGAGGCGCTCCGCAAGGCCGACGCGGCGGGCCTGCGGCTGGCCTACGTGACGAACAACGCCTTCCGGACGCCCGCCGCCATCGCCGAGCTGCTGACCAGCTTCGGGATCCGCGCCGCCCCGCAGGACGTCGTGACCTCCGCCCAGGCCGCCGCGCGCCTGCTCGCCGAGCGCCTGCCGGCCGGTGCCGCGGTCCTGGTCATCGGGGGCAGCGGCCTGCGGATGGCCGTGCGGGAACGCGGCCTCCGCCCGGTGAGCACCGCCGCTGACCGGCCGCAGGCCGTGGTCCAGGGCTATTCGCCGGACGTGAGCTACTCGATCCTGGCCGAAGGAGGCCTCGCGGTCGCCGCGGGTGCCTTGTTCGTCGCCTCGAACGGCGACCTCACGTTGCCGAGCCGTCGTGGGCGCCAGCCCGGGAACGGATCGCTCATCCAGGTGATCGCGACCGCGACCGGCGTGCGGCCGCTGGTGGCGGGCAAGCCCGAGCCGCCGCTGCACCACGAGTCGGTGCTACGGACCGGTGCCGAGCGCCCGCTGGTCGTCGGGGACCGGCTGGACACCGACATCGAGGGCGCCCATCGGGTGGGTTCGGACAGCCTGCTCGTGCTGACCGGGGTGACCGGCCCGGCCGAGGTCATTCTCGCACCGCCCTCGCAGCGCCCGACCTTCCTGGCCGAGGATCTGGCCGGGCTGCTCGAACCGCATCCCGAGGTGACCAGCCAGGATGGCACCTATCGCTGTGGCGGCTGGACGGCACGCCGGGACGGGAACCGGCTGGAGCTGGCCGGCGGCGGAGACCGTATCGACGGCCTGCGTGCGTCGTGCGCGGCGGCCTGGGCGGGCGACGGCGTCAGCCCGGAGTGGGCGCGTTCCGCGGCCCAGCGCCTGGACGGCGCCCGCTGAGGTCTGAACGGCGCCCGCTGAGGCGCCGGCCTGCCGAATACCGCCACCCGCAGTCACCAGCCGTGTATGCTGTCGGCCATGCCAGGCCACGCAGCGCGCTGCCACGGTGACCACGTGGGTGCCTCCTCCCTGCTGCTGCGCGTGTCCTGTCCTTCGTGTTGTCGCTGACAACGACTCTCAGCTGACCGTTGTCGCCGCCGGGCCTCATTTCCCTGAAGGCCCATGAATCCCACGAAGGATGTCCCGTTGACCGCCGACATGTCTGTCGCCCCGGAGATCGCCAGGCTCGCCGAGTCCGGGCTGCTCGTCCCCGCGCAGCCGTCCGCGCCGCCCGCCACCGGGCCGCACGGCGCGGACCCCCAGCTGACGCTGGGCACTCTCGCCCGCCGCCTGCGGTCCATCGCTGCCACCCCCGAGCGCTGGTGGGGTCTGGTCCGCTTCGAGCCGGACCGTTCGGTAGAAATAACGGTCGAAGAGGATGCGGCCTGCCGCGCCTGGCTCGTGATCCTGCCGCCTGGCGACGCCGGGCAGAGCTGTGACTGCGACGTGGCGACGATGATCGCCGGCGAGGCGACCGAGGGCACGCCGACCAGCGCGGTGCTGCGTCCCGGCCCGGTGCGGGTGCACGGTGAGCGGCATAGGCTGCACGGCCGGGGTTCGGGATATTCGATCAGCCTGCACGCCCGTGCTCACCGGCCGACCATAAACCATAAAGAGGTAATAGGCTGAACGGGCCGTGGTGGCACTTTTCCGGACAGTGCCACTGGAGAGGACTCATCCGATGATTGAGGTACGGGGGCTCGTTAAGCGGTTCGGCGAGAAAATCGCCGTCAACGACCTGTCATTCGATGTGGAGCCGGGTCACGTGACCGGCTTCCTCGGCCCGAACGGTGCGGGCAAGACCACCACCATGCGGCTGATTCTCGGCCTCGACTACCCGAACGCGGGCACGGTCAAGATCGACGGGAAGCCGTACGCGGGCCTGGGCTATCCGATGCGCGAAGTGGGCGCGCTGATCGACGCCAAGGCGGTGCACGGCGGCCGGTCCGCCTACAATCACCTGCTCTGCCTGGCCCAGACCAACAACCTGCCCAAGCGCCGGGTGGGCGAGGTGCTCGAGCTGGTCGGGCTGACCGAGGTGGCGCGTAAGCGCGCCAAGGGCTTCTCGCTCGGCATGAGCCAGCGGCTGGGCATCGCCGGCACACTGCTCGGCGACCCGGCGGTGCTCATGTTCGACGAGCCGGTCAACGGGCTGGACCCGGAGGGGATCCTGTGGATCCGGAACCTGATGAAGGCCCTGGCGACCGAGGGCCGGACGGTGTTCGTCTCCAGCCACCTGATGTCGGAGATGGAGAGCACCGCGGATCACCTGATCGTGATCGGCCGCGGCAGCCTGCTCGCCGACTGCACCATGGACGAGTTCATCGCGCGCAGCTCCGGCCAGACCGTCCGGGTGCGCACCCCGCAGCCTGACCTGCTGGCCAAGGCGGTGTCGGAGGCAGGACCAGGGGCCGGGACGGGAGACGGCGCGGCGAGCCGCACCGCGGGACCGGCCGGAGCCACGCCCACGGCCACCGCCGAGGCGGACGGCTCGCTGATCGTGCACGGGCTCACCGCGGCCCAGCTGGGCGACCTCGCGTTCGACCACGGCGTGCGGCTGCACGAGCTGACCGTGGTCCGCGCCTCGCTGGAGGTGGCCTTCATGGAACTGACCGCCGACAGCGTGGAATACCGGTCCGGCCAGGGCCCAGGAGGCGAGCCCGCAGCCGCCAGCTACGAGGACCCTGCCCAACGCCAGCACACCGTGGAAGGGCGGATCTGAGATGGCGGCCACTACCCAGTCCCAGCCGGTCCTGACCACGCTGCCGCCCGCCTCCGGGCGGGCCGGTTTCCGCGGCACGCTGGCCTCAGAGCTCACCAAGATCCGCTCGGTCCGCTCCACCTACTGGACGCTGCTCGTGTTGCTGGTGGTCAGCGTCGGGATCGGGGCGGCGATCACCGCCGGGACGGCGGCCAACTGGTCGCACATGGCACCGTCGGACCAGGCCACGTTCGATCCGACCCAGGCCAGCGTGGCGGGGCTGTTCTACCTGGGCCAGCTGGTCATCGTGGTCTTCGGCGCGATGACGCTCACCGCCGAGTACTCCACCGGGATGATCCGCACCTCGCTGACCGCGATGCCCAGGCGGCCCGTGGTCTACGTCTCCAAGGCCGCCGTCTTCACCGTGGTCGCCCTCGTGGTCACGTTCGCCGCCGCGTTCATTTCGTTCTTCCTCGGCCAGTCGCTGCTGGCCAGCACGCACGACACCGCGACCCTGTCCCAGCCAAACGTGCTGCGCGCCGTGGTCGGCAGCGCGCTGTACGTGACCTTGTGCGGTCTGTTCGCGTTCGCGGTCGGGGCCATCCTGCGGCACACGGCGGGTACCATCACGGCGGTGATCGGGCTGCTGTTCGTGATCCCGATTCTCGCCCACGTGCTGCCGCAGAGCTGGTACCAGGACGTGGAGCGGTGGCTGCCTGATGCCGCGGGCCGGGCCCTGTCGGTCACGGTCGGACCGGCGCCGCCGCACCTGTTCTCCGCCTGGACCCAGTTCGGTGTGTTCGTCATCTACACCGCGGTCCTGCTCGTGGTCGGCGCGGTGCTGTTCCGCAGGCGTGACGCCTAGGCGCCGTATAACGGCAGGGTCAGGATCTCGTGGCCGTCCTCGGTGACCAGGATGGTGTGCTCGAACTGCGCCGTGCGCCGCCGGTCCTTGGTCACCGCCGTCCAGCCGTCCGGCCAGACGTCGTAGTCGATCGTGCCCAGGGTGAGCATCGGCTCGATCGTGAACGTCATCCCGGGTTCCATGATCACGTCGCTGTGCGGGTCGTCGTAGTGCGGCACGATCAGGCCCGAATGGAACGTCCGGCCGATCCCGTGCCCGGTGAAGTCGCGCACCACCCCGTAGCCGAACCGCCGGGCGTACGACTCGATCACCCGGCCGATGGCGTTCAGCGGGCGGCCGGGCGCGACGGCGCGGATGCCGCGCATCATCGCCTCGTGCGTGCGCTCGACCAGCAGCCGTGACTCCTCGTCCACGTCCCCGGCCAGGAACGTCGCGTTGGTGTCCCCGTGCACGCCGCCGAGGTACGCGGTGATGTCAACGTTGACGATGTCGCCGTCGTTGATCAGCGTGTCGTCGGGGATGCCGTGGCAGATCACCTCGTTCAGCGAGGTGCACAGCGACTTCGGGTAACCGCGGTAGCCGAGCGTGCTCGGGTAGGC